>Ga0208009_1000005_pt1 | contig 114811 bp, 134 predicted proteins | sample Wag4_2014_7_16_FD_187364 | JGI IMG/M metagenome (GOLD analysis project Ga0208009, IMG submission 187364) | Fresh water mixed with fracking chemicals microbial communities from Ohio, USA - Utica-2 Time Series FC 2014_7_16 (SPAdes) (version 2) ...
CCCGTAGGGCGTATGCGGTATTAATCCGGCTTTCGCCGGGCTATCCCCCGCTACTGGGTACGTTCCGATGTATTACTCACCCGTTCGCCACTCGCCGGCACCCGAAGGTCCGCTGCCGTTCGACTTGCATGTGTAAGGCATGCCGCTAGCGTTCAATCTGAGCCAGGATCAAACTCTTCAGTTCAATCTCTGCAATATTTAAAACTCAACGCTGACGAGATTTTTCCTAAGAAAAACCTTTACTACTTTCTGTCAGTGATGAGCACTTGTGTTTTGAGACTTGCATCTCAACCCAAATGCCCACACTTATCGGCTGTTAGTTTTTAAAGAGCGGGACTACTTTTTTCACTGCTTTGTTGCATTCGCGTGAACGCGTCAGCAGCGAAGAAGCGAGACTATAACGGGGTAAAAATCCGATGTCAAACGCCTGGGGGGAAAACAAGCCGTCACATGGATGAGACTGAGCGAAAACAATGACTTAGCGTTTTCGCCCCCTGGGAACATCAACGGTTGCGGAAGGTTGGCGTGCGCTTTTCAACGAAGGCGGACATGCCCTCTTTCTGGTCCTGTGTTGCAAATGCAGCATGAAAGCCCCGCCGCTCCAAGAGCAGCCCAGCCGATAGGGGCGTCTCATAGGCCTGGTTGATGAGTTCCTTCACTTGCATCAGGGCGAGCAGGGAGTTCTTCGCCATCTCGGCAGCCATGGCGAGCGCCTCCTCGAGCACGCGGTCAGCGGGCACGACCCGCGCCACCAGGCCACTGCGCTCGGCCTCTGCAGCGTCCATCATGCGGCCGGTGAGGCAGAGGTCCATGGCCTTAGCTTTGCCCATGGCCCGTGGCGTGCGCTGCGAGCCCCCCGCCCCTGGAGGGATGCCCAGCTTCACCTCGGGCTGACCAAACTTGGCCGTCTCGCCGCAGATAATGGTGTCGCACATCATGGCCAGTTCGCAGCCACCGCCCAAGGCATACCCGCTCACGGCCGCAATCACCGGCTTGCGGATGCGAAGAATGTCCTCCCAGTTGCGGCTAATGAAGTTGCCCCCGAAGGCCTCGCTGTAGGTGAGGTCCTTCATGCGGGTGATGTCCGCGCCCGCTGCGAAGGCCTTCTCATTGCCTGTGATCACAATGACGGAGATGTCCTCATGGCTATCAAAGGCTCGCAAGGCCTCGCCCAGGGCGTCCATCAGGGCGTCGTTCAGGGCGTTGAGCTGCTTGGGGCGGTTCAGGCGAATCAGTCCCACCTTGTCGTGGGTCTCGGTCAGGACCAGGGCTTCGTCATTCATTGCGTATCTCCTTGAAAGAGCTCGGCCAGGGCCTGGCCAGGGTCGGGCTGGCGCATGAAGGCCTCGCCCACCAGAAAAGCATGCACATCATGCTCGCGCATGTGTGTGACATCTTCGCGGGTGTGAATGCCGCTCTCGGTGACGAGTAGGCGGTCTGTGGGCACGCTCGAGAGCAGCCCCAGGGTTGTATCCAGCCGAGTCTCAAAGCTTCTCAGGCTGCGGTTGTTAATGCCCAACAAGGGGCTGTGCAGCCGCAGGGCGCGCTCGAGCTCGGCCCTGTCATGGACTTCGACCAATACATCCATGCCAAGCTCCACGGCGGCAGCCTCAAGCTCGGCAAGCTGGCTATCGCCCAGCGCCGCCACAATGAGGAGAATGCAGTCGGCCTCCCAGGCACGGGCTTCGAGGACCTGATAGGGGTCGACCATGAAGTCCTTGCGAAGGACAGGCAAGCCACAGGCCGCACGTGCATCCCTGAGGTACTGAGGCGCCCCCTGGAAGTACTGTGCATCGGTCAGCACAGAGAGGCAGGCCGCACCGGCCCTGGCGTACTGCTCGGCATGCAAGGCCGGCTGGAAATCTGCGCGAATAACGCCTTTTGAGGGCGAGGCCTTCTTGATCTCGGCGATGACGGCCGCATGCCCGTGGGCTCGCTTGGCTCGAAGTCCCGCGAGAAACCCACGCGGCGCCTCGGCGGACCGAATGTCTGCCAGGAGTTGCGCCTCAGAGGTCCGGCCGCGAGCGGCTGAGACCTCCTGCGCCTTGGTCTCGAGGATGGTCTTCAGGATGTCGCTGCTCATGGCTTAGCCCGCTTGAGTGAATTCGATAAAGGCTTGGAGTTTGGCCCTTGCTGCCCCGCTCTCAAGGGCTGCGCGAGCTTGGCGGATGCCATCGGCGAGGCTGCTGGCCACATCGGCCGCCCAGAGGGCTGCGCCCGCATTCATCACCACAATATCTCGCGCGGGCCCAGGCTCGTTCTCGAGAGCTGATATCAGGCGCGCCTTGGCATCGTCGAGCGTGCGCGCTCCGAGGCCCTTGGTGAGCTCATCGGCGCTGTACGCCGGAACCCCATACTGTTGAGCAAAGATCAGCTTCTCGTGAATGTCGCCCTCGGGGGTGAGCTCCGCCATAAAAGTCTCGCCATCGATGGCAATCTCATCGAGGCCATTGCGTGCATGGACCACCACCACATGCTTGGAGCCCAGACTGCGCAGCACCTCAGCCTGGGTTCTTACCAGCTCGACATTGAAGACCCCCATCAGCTGATGCCTTGCACTGGCAGGGTTGGTGAGCGGACCGAGGATGTTGAACACCGTGCGCACACCGAGCTCTTTGCGAATCGGCGCAACATGTTTCATGGCGCTGTGGTGATTGGGCGCAAACATAAAGCCCACGCCCACTTCGCGCACGCACTGGCTCACCCGTTCGGGAGGTAGGTGAATATTGACGCCCAAGGCCTCAAGCACATCGGCACTGCCCGTGCTGGAGGAGACGGCTCGGCCGCCATGCTTTGCAACCTTCGCGCCCGCGGCAGAGGCGACAAACATGGCTGTCGTCGAAATATTGAAACTGTGCTGCCCATCGCCGCCCGTGCCGCAGAGGTCGACCAGGCCCTCAACATCGCACAAATCAACCTGTACCGGTGTGGCGAACTCGCGCATGGCCTCTGCAGCAGCTGCAATTTCGGCCACCGACTCCTTCTTGACGCGCAACGCCAATAAAAAGCCGGCAACTTGGGTCGCGGGCACCTCCCCACCCATGATGCGTCGCATGACCGAGAGCATCTGCTCTCGACTCAGGTCCTGCCGCGCCACCAGTTGATTGAGGGCCTGAGGCAGGGTGAGTTCGGATGCGGCGGGCATCAGATGGTCTCCAGAAAATTCTGCAAGAGTGCATGACCCTGCTCGGTGAGAATGGCCTCGGGATGAAACTGAACCCCGTGGATGGGCAGTGTGCGATGCGCGATGCCCATCACCTCCCCATCGTCCGTCTCTGCGGTCACCAGCATCTCCGCGGGCAAGGTTGATCGATCGACGGCGAGTGAGTGATACCGGGTGACCGTGAGGGGGTTGTTTAGGCCTTTGAAGACGCTCTGGCCCTCATGCCGCACGGGGGACGTTTTGCCATGCATGAGGGTTTTGGCACGGATGATCTTGGCCCCAAAGGCCTGGCCAATCGACTGGTGGCCAAGGCAGACACCCAGCAGCGGAGTGGGCTTTGCCTGGCCTGCAACCGCCTGGATCAGGGCGACCGAGATACCAGCCTCGCTCGGCGTACAGGGCCCTGGAGAGACCACAATCCCATCGGGCCGATACGCCTGCAGAATGTCCTCGACGCTCACCTCATCGTTGCGACGGGTGGTGACCTCCGCGCCGAGTTCGCCCAGGTACTGGACCAGGTTGTAGGTAAATGAGTCGTAGTTGTCGAGCATGAAGATGCGCGGCCTCATGGCTCAAGCCCCCGCTCTGCGATCTCTGCCGCACGCAGCACCGCGCGCGCTTTGTTTTCGGTCTCTTGCCACTCGCTCTCGGGCACAGAGTCGGCCACCACGCCCGCACCTGCACCCACGTAGAGGGTGCCGTCTTTCAGCACGCCCGTGCGAATGGCAATGGCGAGATCCATCTCGCCACTGAAGGAAAGGTAGCCACAGGCTCCGCCGTAAAGCCCCCGCTTCACAGGTTCAAGCTCATCGATGATCTCCATGGCTCGAATCTTGGGGGCACCGCTGAGGGTTCCCGCCGGGAAACTGGCTTTGAGTACATCCATCGCGCTCAGGCCCTGCTTGCGAACGCCCTCGACGTCACTCACGAGGTGCATAACATGTGAATAACGCTCCACCACCATCTGCTCGTTCACTTTCACCGAGCCGATCTCGGCGATTCGGCCCACATCGTTTCTTGCGAGGTCGATGAGCATGACGTGCTCGGCACACTCCTTAGGGTCTGCACGCAGTTCCAGCTCAAGCTGCTGGTCCTCCTGCGGGGTCTTGCCACGCGGGCGCGTGCCCGCAATCGGCCGCACCGTCACCTTGGTCCGCGGGGGCTGTTGGGGATCAGATGAAGCGATCTGGTCCTGTCGAACCAGGATCTCTGGAGAGGCCCCCACAATCTGGAAGTCGCCCATGTCGTAGTAATACATGTAGGGCGACGGATTCAGTGCCCGCAGCGCGCGATAGAGCGAGAGGGGAGAGCCCGCATAAGGGCGCTCGATCTGCTGGGCCAGCACTATCTGCATAGCATCGCCTGCGGCCACGTAGTCTTTCGCCCGAAGCACGGCAGCCTTGTAGTCTTCGGGCGCAAAGCCACGACGCACAGCATGTTGAGAGAGGGCCTCTACATGGGGTGCGGCCAGAGGGGCGCGCAACGCAGCCACATGCCGCTCGAGCGCATTCTGAGCCGCGTCGTAGGCCTTGCGCAAGGCAGGCTCCGTGGTGTCTTCAACACAGGCATAGACCCAGAGTGAGAGCCGTCCAGCCAGGTTGTCGAATACCGCGAGGGATTCGGTGAGGAGCATCAGGACATCGGGCAGCCCCTGCGGGTCGGGCCGAGACTTCGCCTGCGCTGTGTCGAGCCTGGGCTCCATGTAGCGGATGGCGTCATAGCCAAAATACCCTGCAAGCCCACCCGCAAATCGCGGCAAGCCCGGAACAGGGGCCGCCCTAAACCGCTCGAGGTATTGCTGCACGAAGTCCAGCGGGTTGCCCTCGGCTGATTCCACCAACTGCCCCTGGTGAAGAACACGTATGGCATGGTCCCGCGCCTCAATGCGCGTCAGCGCTGGAAGCCCAATGAAAGAATAACGGCCGAACCGCTCACCGCCCACCACAGACTCCAACAGAAAACTGTTGGGCTGGTTGGCCAGCTTCAGATAGGCCGAAAGCGGCGTATCGAGATCCGCATTCAGGCTTCGGCTGAGGGGAATACGGTTGTAGCCCTGGTGTGCGAGGGCCGCAAAGGCGTCAAAAGACATGCTTAGCTCGCGAGTGCCGCCTTAAACTGATTGAAGATACCCGTGTAGCCCTTGCCACCCGCGTCTGGTGCGCCGAAAACTGCGGAGCCAGCCACAAAGGTGTCTGCGCCGGCTGCGGCCACTGCGGCGATGTTCTCGACCTTGATTCCGCCGTCGACCTCCAACCGGATGGGCTGCCCCCCTGCGGCGACGTGCGCATCAATGCGGGCACGGGCCGCTTTGACCTTACCCAGCGTGCTCGGAATGAAGGCCTGACCGCCAAAACCGGGGTTCACGCTCATGAGCAGAATCATGTCAATCTTGTCCATGACCCAGTCCAGCGCGTCCAAAGAGGTGGCGGGGTTGAACACGAGTCCGGTTTTGCATCCGTTGTCTTTCGCAAGCTGAAGGCTGCGATCAATATGCTGGGAGGCCTCTGGGTGAAAGGTGATGTAGTCGGCACCTGCCTTGGCGAAATCCACAATCAAGGCATCGACCGGCGCAACCATAAGGTGCACATCAATAGGAATAGAAACATGCGGTCGGATGGCCTTACAGACCAACGGGCCGACGGTTAGGTTGGGCACGTAATGGTTGTCCATGACGTCGAAATGAATCAAGCCCGCTCCGGCAGCTTCGACCGCGCGAACCTCTTCCCCAAGGCGGGCAAAGTCGGCAGAGAGAATGCTGGGTGCAATGAGTTTAGGCAGTGTGCTCATGTTGTGATCTCCTCCAACCTACTTTTTACCACGCATGGTCCAATAGACCAGGAAGACCAGCAGCGCCAGTGCAACCCCTGCCTCGAGCAAAATAAGCCACATGCGAATCCCTTTTTTCTCAATGGTGTCCATTCTGGTGGTGATGCTAAGCCTACACGCCGCATGGGCGTCAGACCTCACGCCAGCGCAAAGCCAGATCAAGTCCACTGACTTCGACCGCCTCTCCGGCTGGCAGTTCGATGCACTCGAGGAGGCCTGGCCAGCCTGGCTCCGCAGCTGTAAGGCCCTGAGCAATCGCGGATCCCCTTTTGAGGCGCTCTGCGCCCAGGCTCAAGCACTCGGGACAGATGCGCCCGGGGGAATTCCAGACCGCTTGGCTGTGCGCACCTACTTTGAGACGCACTTTCAGCCGTATCTGGTCTTTGACCCGCGGGCGCCAGAGCGCGAGACCAACACCATTACGGGCTATTACGAGCCTCTGGTGCGAGGAGCACGCAGCCAGGAGGGACCTTACCGCTACCCGCTCTATCGCATGCCGCCTGACCTGATCAACGTTCAGCTCGAGACCGTTTATACAGAGCTACGGCCACTGCGCCTTCGTGGCCGCCTTCAGGGTGGGCAGCTTGTCCCCTACCCCACACGCGGGGAGATCGAGCGGCAAGGTTTACTTAAAGGTCAGGAGATCATCTGGCTAGACGACCCCGTCGACGCGTTTTTCATGCAGGTACAAGGCTCAGGACGGGTGCAGCTGCCGGACGGCAGCCGTATTCGCCTGGGCTATGCCAATCAGAACGGACACCCGTATCAATCGATTGGGAAGTGGCTGGTGGACAAGGGTGAGCTGAGCCTCAGCCAGGCCAGCATGCAGGGCATCAAGGCCTGGCTTGCGAGGAACCCGGGGCGCCAGGATGAACTCTTGCATCAGAATCCAAGCCTCGTTTTCTTTCGCGAACTTCCTGACGCCGGAGACCCAACCGAGGGCCCCCTGGGCTCATTGGGTGTGCCGCTGACTGCCGGTCGATCTGTCGCCATCGACCCCCGATTCATTCCGCTGGGCCTGCCTGTCATTCTGAACACGGCATTCGCAGACGGTGCCGCGCAGCGCTTGGTCATGGCACAAGACACGGGCTCGGCAATTCAAGGCCCTCACCGAGCGGACTTCTTTTTTGGAAGTGGGGCAGCTGCGGGTGAGCTTGCCGGCCGAATGAAGAGCCCCGGGCAGCTTATTGTGTTGCTGCCCCGAGACGCAGAGGCATCAACGCTTGAGCGCCTCTTCAAGGGCGGCCGCCGTTAGCGCGCCCTGCAGCCGTTTACCACTGGGTACGAAGGTGGTGGGTGTGGCCTGCACATTCAGCCGCTGCCCGAGCGCCAGGATTTTGTCTTTGGGAAACTCGCAGCCCGCGGGCGCTACTGGCGGCTCTTTGCCATTGAGCATCCAGTCGTCCCAGGCCGCTTCGCGATCTTTGGCGCACCATGCGTTACGAGAGACCGTGGTCGATTCTGCCCTCAGGATGGGATAGAAATAGGTGTAAATGGTCACGTTGTCCATGCCCATGAGCACCGCCCGAAAACGCTTACAGAAGCTGCAGTAAGGGTCTTCGAATACCACGAAGGTGCGCTGGCCGTCACCCCCCTTGCCGCGCACCGTCTTCATGGCGAGGTCGAGGGGCAGCGCCTTAAAGTCGATGGCCTGAAGTGCATCTTGGCGCACTGCAGTGAGGTTCTGACCCGTCTTGAGGTTAATCATTTGTCCCTCGATGAAGGCAAAACCGCCCTTCTCATCGGCGTAAATCAGGTCTGTGCCAATGAGCACCTCTACAACACCGGGCATGGCGGTCTTGTTGACCGAATCGACTTTGAACCGCCCCTTGAGCCAGGCCTCGACGGACTTCTTCACAGCTGCGGTCACGGCAGGGCTAGCCGGCTGGACCTCGGGCTTGGCCTGAGCCCCGACCGCGTGAGGCAGCGTAAGCGCCGCAACGAATAGCAAGGCGGCAACAACGCGGGAAATCACCATGATGAGACCTTTCTTTTAGAGTCGACCAGCAAGCGCTCGTCGCGTAAGCCATTGGCGGGGACTCGCCCACTGTTCGAGCAGGCGCATGCCCCAGCTTCGACTCAGCGCCACGCCCGGGGTTTCCGACTGCATGAGCCGAAAGACGGCATCGAGACCCCACTGAACCTGTGCAACTACAGGCCCGCGTTGAGCAGCATACGCCTTTAAGAGACCTGTATCGCCAATGGATTGCCCCTCCCGGCGATGCGCGAGGACATCACGCAAGACTCGAAGGTCTTGCAGCCCAAGGTTGAGCCCATAGCCCGCAAGCGGATGGACCGTGTGGGCTGCATCTCCAAGCAGCACGAGCTTTGAGAGTGTGACGCGCTCGGCCCTGGTCATGGCGAGCGTTGACGCAACGGGCTTCTCATCGTGCGCCTCGAGGACACCATAGCGGTGAAGGCTGTCTTGGGTAATGCGCTCTGCGAGTTCGTTGGGCGTCGCGCTCTTGACCGCGAGGGCCTGCACGGAGGGCAGGGAGTAGACCATCGACACCATGTGCGGGTCTGAGAGCGGCAGCAAAGCCAGAATGCCTTTTGGCGCAGATTCCGTGCCAAACCACTGACTGGCCACCCCATCGTGCGCGCGCTCAGTCCGAAAACGCATGACCAGCGCAGTCTGATCGTAATCGCGGCGAGACCAGAGCACACCAGCAGCGCGTCGAAGGCGACTGTTAGCGCCATCCGCGCCCACCACCAGGTCTACCCCTGAAAAGCAGTCCTCCACAATCTGGGGTCCTACGCGCCCGGTCTCAAAACCAGGCAAACGCCTCACACGGTCTCCCAGTTGCAACACGGCCGCCTCTGCTGCGGCGAGCAGATCGGCATGCGAGACCATATTGGCCAACTGGGCAACCTGGGCCTCATCGGCTCTTAGGTGCACCATGCCGCGCGGTGCCGACTGACTCACTTCCATCGAGGTCACCGGCTGATGGGCAGCAATCTTCTGCCAAACCCCCAAGGATTCCAGCAGCTCGCGCGCGCTCGGCGCGAGGGCATAGGCTCTCGCCTGCGCTCCGTCCTCTCGGATCTCGGGTTCGTGGGGTGCATACCAATCGACCTGCACCCCCTCGTGGGCCAGGACCAGGCAGCTCAATGCGCCGGTAATACCGCCACCCACAACGGCCGCGCGAGCATGCCCAAGCGCCCTCATTTGATTGCCCTCCAGCCAATATCACGCCGAGCGTGCATACCCTCGAAGTGGATCTGATCCACCATTCGATAGGCTCTTTGCTGGGCATCTTTTAGATTCGAACCCATCGCCGTGGCACAGAGCACGCGACCGCCGCTCGTAAGCAGCTGATCGCCCTCGAGCCTGGTGCCTGCGTGAAAGACGACTGCATCCTCCGTATCCGCTGGTAGGCCGGAAATCGGGTCTCCCGTGCGCGGGGTATCTGGATAGTGGGCCGCGGCCATGACCACTCCAACCGCAGGCCGATGATCCCAGAGGGTCTCTGCCAAGGACTCAGCAGCATCAAGTCGTCCCGCAATGGCGTACTCCAGCAAAACAGAAAAATCACCCTTCATGCGAAGGAAAATAGGCTGTGTCTCTGGATCTCCCATGCGACAGTTGAACTCGACAACGCGCGGTTCCCCAGCGGCGTTGATCATGAGACCCGCGTAGAGAAACCCCGTGTATGGGGTGCCCTCGGCCTTCATACCCTTGAGAACTGGTCGAATGATCTCTCGCATGACGCGCGCGTGGACCTGAGGGGTGACCACTGGCGCAGGCGAGTAGGCACCCATGCCGCCCGTATTGGGCCCCGCGTCACCATCGAACACGCGTTTATGGTCTTGGCTCGTCGCCAAGGCAAAGGCATGTTCCCCATCGCACATCACAATGAAGCTGGCCTCTTCTCCCTCGAGAAAATCCTCAATGACGACCCTCGCGCCGGCATCGCCGAACTTGTTGTCGAGCAGCATGGTGTCGATTGCTGCGTGTGCCTCTGGGAGGCTCATCGCAACGACCACCCCTTTGCCGGCCGCAAGCCCATCTGCCTTGATCACGATCGGTGCGCCACGTGCTTCCACGTAGTCGTGCGCCGCGGCGGCATCGCTGAAGGTTTCAAACTGCGCCGTCGGAATGCCATGACGCTTCATGAACTGCTTTGCAAAATCCTTGCTCGATTCGAGCTGTGCAGCGGCCCGCGTGGGGCCAAAAATTTTGAGGCCTCTGGCGCGAAAATAATCGACCACACCAGCCGCCAATGGGGCCTCCGGGCCAACCAGCGTCATGGCAATGCCCTCACTCTGAACGTAATCAGCCAGCGCTGCGTGGTCCTTGACGGGGTCGAGCGCAATGTGCAAGAACTGCGGATCACGCCGTGTGCCCCCGTTGCCGGTGGCCAGGACCACTCGCTGCACGCGCTCGGACCGTGCCAAGCGCCAGGCCATTGCGTGCTCACGCCCGCCGCTTCCTAAAACCAGAATCTTCATACTGCTTGCCTATTCCGAGATGACTGCATTGGAGTACACGTCCTGCACGTCATCCAGGTTCTCCAAGGCATCGAGCAATTTCTGCATACGGACCCCCTCATCGCCACCTAGCTCAGACTGGTTATCGGGCCGCATGGTGACCTCGGCAAGCTCGGGCTTGAGGCCTTTAGCCTCGAGGGCTGCGCGAACCGATGCGAGCTCAGCGGGGCCTGTCAGCACCTCGATGGTGCCCTCTTCGTCCACGATGACATCTTCGGCGCCAGCCTCGAGCGCCACCTCCATCACTGCGTCCTCGGAGGTTCCGGGCGCAAACAACATTTGCCCACAGTGCTTGAACATGAAGGCCACCGAGCCATCGGTGCCCAGATTTCCGCCATGTTTGGAAAAGGCGTGGCGAACCTCAGCTACGGTGCGGGTTCGGTTGTCCGTTAGGCAGTCCACAATCACGGCTGCACCACCAATGCCGTAGCCCTCGTAACGGATTTCTTCATAGTTCACGCCATCGAGCTGGCCGGTTCCGCGCTTGATGGCGTCGAGCACCTTGTCCTTGGGCATGTTGGCGTCTCCTGCCTTGTCCATAGCCATGCGAAGCCGAGGATTGGTGGCAGGATCTCCACCACCCAATTTGGCGGCTACGGTGACCTCCTTAATGATTCGGGTAAAGATTCGGCCACGCTTTTCGTCCTGTCGGCCCTTGCGGTGCTGAATATTGGCCCATTTGGAATGTCCTGCCATGGTGAGAGCTGCCCCTTTAGGTTTAAGCCCTTATTTTACGCGGGGTGCGGGCTGGTCTACAGTTTGTCATCCCTTCTCACACGGAGCATTCCATGACCAGAGCCGTACAAGTCCAGGCGCCGGGCGGTCCGGAGGCCATGAAAATTGTTGATGTTTCTTTGGGCAAACCAGGCCCAGGCCAAGCGCTGGTGCGTCATCACGCCATTGGCCTCAACTACATTGATGTCTACTTCCGCACGGGAACCTACCCCGCGGAGTCCTATCCGTGCACGCTGGGCATGGAAGCCGCGGGCGTTGTAGAAGCCGTTGGCGAGGGCGTGAGTCACGTCAAAGTCGGCGACCGAGTCGCCTACTCGGGGCGGCCCATGGGCGCCTACTGCGACGCGCGTGTCATGCCAGCTGGGCTGCTCATCAAGCTTCCCAAGTCCATCAGCTTTGAAACCGGCGCAGCCATGATGCTCAAAGGCATGACAGCGCAATACCTCTTTCGCCGAACAGCGAACCTGCAAAAGGGCCACACCATTCTGTTCCATGCTGCTGCGGGCGGTGTCGGGCTGATCGCAATGCAGTGGGCCAAGCATATGGGCGTCACCGTGATCGGCACAGCGGGCTCAGATGAAAAATGTGCGCTCGCGAAGGCCCACGGCGCAGACCATGTCATCAACTACAGCACCGAGGACTTCGTCGAACAGGTGAAGGCGATCACCAATGGTCGTGGCGTGGATGTGGTCTACGATTCCGTTGGGAAGAGCACTTTCGAGAAGAGCCTGCAGTGCCTTCGGAAATACGGCCTCATGGTGAGCTTTGGCAATGCATCGGGCAAGGTACCTCCCCTCGACCTTGCGGTCTTGCAAGGCCATCTCTTTATTACGCGCCCATCGCTCATGCCCTACACGGCCACACGCCCCGAGCTCGAACAGACTGCAGGCGAATTGGTCAAGATGGTCAGCTCAGGCAAGATCAAAATCAAGATTGATCAGACCTACGCTTTGGCAGATGTGGCCCAAGCGCACAAAGACCTTGAAGCCCGCAAAACGACGGGTTCGACCATTCTGTTGCCATAGCTGATCTGTTGCCATAGCCGATGCATACGGGTGGATCAGGTGATGCCAATGTTCCGCGTCGCCTCGCAAGCAGCGCGAGGCTCTTCTCCCAAGAGGGCTTTGCGCGGCTCCGATCTGCCCGTATTGGCATTGTGGGCATCGGCGGCGTGGGCTCCTGGAGCGCTGAAGCCCTTGCCCGAAGCGGGGCTGGAGGGCTTGTGCTGGTTGACCTTGATCATGTCGCCGAATCGAACCTGAATCGCCAGGTTCAGGCCACATGCTCAAGCCTGGGACAACACAAAGGCGACGCACTCAAGACCCGCATCGCCGACCTCAACCCAGACTGTGACGTCCGGGTGCTTGATGTCTTCTTGAGTCCAGAGAATGTGGGGGGCATTTTGGATCAGGCTGACTTCTGGATCGATGCATGCGATGACCTTGCTGCAAAGCGCGCCATGGTGCTTCATTTTTTCAACGCCCATCGTGACTCACGGCTCATCGTCTGCGGTGGTGCAGGGGGCAAGACCGACCCCACCCGCATTCGCACCGCCGACTTGTCGGCCTCAGAGCAAGACCCACTGCTCTCAAAACTGCGCTATCAGCTGCGAAAATCTCATGGATTTGCGCGAGAGGGGCGCATGCGCGTCCCCGTGGTCTACTGCGAGCAGCCTTCTGTCTCCACGCCCGACTGCAACCCAGCCGCACGCCTAGCCTGCGCTGGCTATGGGTCGCTGGTTACAGTGACGGCTGGGCTCGGGCTTGCAGCGGCCGCTCAGGCCATGAGTCGAATCACCTCAACTCAGACTCGTTGATTTCGTGCGTCCAGAGCGGCGTGCCATCGCTGTTGTAGGACTTCAACACCATCTTGCGGGCCTTACGATCGCCTGAGAAATCAATGGTGCAGAAGTTGCGCTGCTGCACCAGCGTGCCAGGCACCAGGAAGGACTTTTTGTCTTCATCGCCCATCCCCTTGGAGGGGCCTGCAGTCAGTGGCGAGCAGGTGAGCTCGTAGAGCGGGTAATGCCCATGCCTTGGCAATCGGATGAGCTCCGTGTGGTGGCGGTCACCGCTCAGAAAGACCACGCCCCGAACCCGATTGGCTGCGAGCCATTCCATGAAGTCTGCACGCTCAGCCTTGAAGTGGGTCCAGCCCTCAAATCGGTTGTAGTCATTGAGGAATTGTCCGCCTGCAGCGATCACTTTGAAGGTTGCTGTGGAGGCCAAAAGCGCGTTCTTGAGCCAGCGCATCTGCTCCGCGCCAAACTGGGCTTTGCTCGGGTTACGGAGGTCTTCGTCGGAGTCTCTGAAGCTTCGGTTGTCCATCAGAAAGAATTCGACATCACCCTCCATAAAGTTCCCATAGACGCCGGGATGTCCGGGCAGTCCATGGCTCCGATTGGCCCAATAACGCTGAAACAGGCTCAGTGCATCTGCCTTGAGGGTGAAGCTCTGGTTAGCGTTGTTGGGGCCGTAGTCATGATCGTCCCAAATGGCGTGGTGACGACCCGTTTGCAGCAGGCGCTGAAGTTGAGGGAGCGCGCGGTCGTGGCGATACCGGTGGGCCATGCCCTCGGCGCTGGTGTAATCGTTCTCGCGAAAATAGACGTTGTCACCGAGCCAAAGCGTGAGGTCTGGCTTGGCGTCTGCCATGCGATCAAAGATCTGATAGTCGCCTCCATACGGCCGGCCATCACGGTCCTTGTCAGGCTCGTTGATGTAGGTGCAAGACCCCATCGCCAAGCGAAAGTTTGGAGGCTGAACGCCATTTCGATACTGCCATCGCGGCTGGGTCTTGAACTGCAAGACACCACCCGATTTACCATCAACACTGACCTGGTAGGCATACGTCTGCCCGGGCTTGAGGCCTCGTATCCGAATGGTTGCGGTGGCAATGCCCTCGTCTCGGGTGGCGAGGCTCATCTCACGCCTCTGGTCCGGGGTCTCAGTCGGCCAATACGACAGGCTTACAGGTCCAGGCCGCTCGGTCTGCAGCCAGATGCTGACGTTGTGCATGTCGGCATCGCCCACCATGGGGCCGGCACGAAGAACATTGGCCGCGTATGCGGGTAAAGGCAAAACCAGCATGGCCGCGAGCCCAAGGGCTGCAAGGCGAGAGTGCACAGACCGGTCGAGAAAAGAAAAGATCATTCCAGGGCTCCGTAGAGAGAGTTTCAGCGCAATCACACCCGAAATCACACCGATTTTCCACCACGCACGTCATCCCTCCCGACGCGAGGCGAGCTTTGCTATACTTCGTCCCCTTGGCCAAGTAGCTCAGTTGGTAGAGCAGCGGACTGAAAATCCGCGTGTCGGTGGTTCGATTCCGCCCTTGGCCACCACTTTTTGTGCGCTATTCAAGCGACGGCCTCCAGCAGCAGACGCCCAATGGCACTGATGGAAAACGACCCCAGCAACCCTTGTTTCCGATGCGGTCAGTGCTGCCAGCATTTTCGGGTTAGCTTCTACCACGGGGAGATCGCGTCAACGCGCAGCGCCGGTGTGCCGTCCGAGCTTACAACGCAACTAACTCCCCACCTCGCGTGCATGAAGGGAACGGAGTCTGGAGGGAGGCCCTGCATCGCGCTTAGGCATTCTGATGAGCATGGCTACCGATGCTCAATTTACGAGAACCGTCCAAGCCCCTGTCGTGAATTCAATATCTTGAACGAGGATGGCACCGAGAACGCAGCATGCAAAGCTTTGCGCTTAAGGAGCGGAGCGTTTGCTGCATAACCTTCAACTCATGAGACCCCATGTGGCGGGAATGCCCGAATACGTCGAGGCACTCCAACGTGGTTTCAACCCCAACCCCATGCTCGGTGAAAAAGGCCTTCAGCTTGCGCTCGCGCTTGCCCAATATCAGCCAGAAGAGTACCTGAGACAAGCGCATGACCCAGAGGCCTTGGGGCCTCCCATACTGTGTCCGGATGGGTCCACTGTCCCGCGTCTCCCCTCGATTCTGAGATGGATTTGGTCGGAGGGATTTCTTGGCACCATTGGGTTTCGCTGGGCGCCTGGCAGCACGGAGCTTCCGCCGACTTGCCTGGGACACATTGGCTACGCCGTGGTGCCGTGGAGTCGAAATAAGGGGGTCGCAACGCAGGCTCTGGGCCTTATGCTGGTTGAAGCGAGAGCCTTGCGCATGCCGTTTGTCACGCTGTGCACCCGAGAGGATTTTTGGGCCTCCCAACGCGTCATACAGAAAAATGGGGGCGTCGCGATTGCGCGGTTTACGTCCCCCCCCGAGCTCGGAGGAGAGCCGGGGATTCGGTTCAAAATTCCGCTCTAGGGAAGCTTTGCCATATCGATTGCGGGTTGGAGTAAGGATCGTCCCAGTCGCTTCATTGGAAGCATAGACTTTCCTGGGTGTAGGGGGTGTCTTCCCTTTAGGAAGAGACAATCTTCACTGAATGCAAGCGACGTCTTGCAACCCTGGGATGCCGCAATGACTTCCCCCATCAGCCGGCCCACAAAAGGAACGGAGAGATGGATCACTGAGACCACCTCAATCACCACAGCGCTCACCTCCTTGAGCGACTTTTGTCCATGTGAACCGCTGGCAGCGATATGCTCGCCGGGAGACATTGGCAGGAACCGATGATCATGTGAAGAAGACCAGCTCGCGAGATCCTCTCTGGAGGGGCTGATCCGAGTGATCTGAATGGTTCTCAGCCCTCGCGCCTGCAAGTACGCGGCCGATGGGTGAACAAACCCTGCTACCGAACCCCCTGCCGATGCACCCGGGACGCTCTCGCTGGCCCAAACCCAACTCAACGCGTGTGAGGCAGCACGCTCTTGGTCGAGTGCTGCGATGCCCTGTAGCGAAATGAGCCTCGCAAGCTCCTGAGTTGAGTAAGTCAGCATGAGCCCATGGAACGCAATGACCACGATTTGAATGACCCCAAGTGCGAGGGTCAGGAAAGCAGGAAAAGAGACTACCCATTCGACCAGCCCTAGACCGCGAGGGGCGGCCTTGGCCGTTCTCATAGTTCCTCCTGAACGGAGTCGGCGTGCGCACATCTGAAAATGCGAAAGCGTCTCGGTCTCTCAATCGCCCGGAGCACCTCACCAGATCGGGACAGAAACAGGATACGGATGGGCAGACGCCCAAACAGCGTGTGGACCGCACTGGTGTTCGGGAAGAACAACACGTCACCGGAGTGAAGACCCGTCCGTGCGGAGCCCAAGAACCGCCGCCAGAAATCATCGCAGACGAAATACCTCTGGATTGTCATCAGGCACCTCCCACTGAGAGCAACGCGCGGCTCAAAGGAGCCAAAAGGACGATGAAAGTACAGGGGAATATGCAGATCATGAGTGGGGCCATGAGCTTGACTGGCGCCTCCAGCGCTCGCTTCTCAATGGCCATCTGGGCCTCTCTGCGGCATTGCTGTGCCTGACGCCTGAGTACCCCGGAGATACTCTGTCCTTGCGTTTCCCCGAGCACACACGTCGAAGAAAATCGATGAATAACGGGGATTGGGAGCAACCTACGCAATCGTGCAAACGCCTGCTCTGCCCCAAGACCACGTTTCATATCTTCGAGCGTCTGCCGCATGGCAGATATCCAAGCTGCATCACTTACCTTAAACCCCCGCGAGAGGCTGACATCCAGGGAACGACTGAGGCTTTGACCCGCCTCAAGCGCAATGACCATGCCATCCAAAAGCCCGGGCAGACCGTCGACGCAGTGTTCGGTGGTCAAACGATGTCTTGCCTTTAGTCGTGACGGTGGGTCGAACCAGCCCGCGATGGCACTGCAAAGCACAAAAATGACTGACAGCGCCAAATCCAAAGAGAGCGCAAGAGACAAGCTCCAAGCAAGGAGGGCAGCGCCCCCTCCTATTAAAACCTGCAACGCTCGCTGAAAAGCCTCATCCCAAAAGAGCCACCCCTGAAGCTCAGCACGGTCTCGAAGCGCAACGTCTGGTCGAGTCCACCTAGAGCAGACCGTACGTGTGTGAGAGGCGAAAAACAAAAGAATTGCTGGGTAGGGCAATCGACTCGATGCAGTGCGATGTGTTCGTCTCCAGGCAGGCCACTCTGACATGAGTGACCGAATACGTTCTAGTGCCCTCACCAAAAGATAGCCAAAGGCAGATGCGGAGAAACCAATGAGCACGAAGAGTCCTGTCAGTATCATTGCGACCTCCTCACACGGGTGATCTTGCGAATCCAAAGCAATCCAATGACCTCCAGTGCGAAGACCCCCCACAACAGACTCGTACCGAGTGTCGTCTCAAAGAAAAAACCCCAGACACCGCCATCCATAACCCCTGTCATAAGGAGAAGGGCGGGTGGAATGCCGATCATGACAATGGCCTGCAATCTGCCCTGAGAAGTTAGTGCATCGGCCTTGGCCTGAAGTGCAAGCTCTGCGGCGAGGTTTTGGCCAATTGTCTCCACGAGTGGGGCCAAGCTCCCCCCGGATCTACTCGAAACGCCCGCGCAGAATGCAAGGTCTCTAACTGCGGACAATCCGCTGCTCTCGGCCCAACGCTCGAGGGCCTCCTCCTGTGAAAGGCCGAGCCGAAGCAGGTTTTGCAAACGTTCGATCTCTTGGCGAATCGGTAAGGTCATTTGATCCTTGGCCTGAGAGATTGAGGATCTGAGCGTCGCACCCGCTCTCAGGGCGCCAGAGACCGCATCGCAGAACTCAGGGATCTGGCGCTCCACCTCTCGCAGCCGGTTGCGCATGCGAATCTGAGCGTGCATGCGAAAGGCAAAAATCGTCGATATGGCTGCAGTGAGGCCCCAAAGCGGGGATGACAAAAGCGCTCCTATGATCAGACCCAAAGCACATGCACCAAACAGTCTCAAAGCCGGAAAGCGCCCCAGACTCACCACCCACGGAACGCTTAACAAGCGTCGCGTCCAATCAAAAGAAAGTCCTGCAAGTGCAATCGACATGGAGAGCGCAGCAACACCGGATAGCAAAGCAAAAAATACGGCACTGGTATTGGGGCTCATAGCAGGCGGTACTCCTGTGCGCTTGCAGACCACTCCATAAGAGTTTGGAGCTGTACCTTGCCCGACTCCATGCCACAGACCTCAGTAATACTCTCAATACGCCGCGTGCCGTCGGAGAAGCGGCGTTGCTGAATGATGAGGTCAAGCGCGCCCGCAATCTGTTCCCGAATCGCCTGAACGGGGAGGTCGAACCCCGCCATGAGGACCATGACCTCCAACCGACCCAACAGCTCTCTTGGATTATTGGCGTGCGCGGTCGTCATCGATCCCTCGTGACCCGTGTTCATCGCTTGCAGCATGTCCAGTGCCTCCCCGCCCCGACACTCGCCCACAATGATGCGATCGGGTCGCATACGAAGCGCATTGCGCACAAGATCTCTGATGCGAATGGCCCCTTGCCCCTCATGATTTGCATCTCTGCACTCAAGTGCAACAAGGTTCGGCAAAGCCAATGCCAACTCAGCCGAATCTTCGATCGTGACCACGCGCTCATGCGCTGAAATTTGAGCGGCTAGCGCACGCAAGAGCGTGGTCTTACCAGAGCCAGTGCCTCCGCTCACAATCAGATTCTTACGCGCCTTAACTGCAGAGCGTAGGTAGCTCGACATCGCTTCGGGCATTCCGACAGCGGACATCAATTCCTCAAACTTGAGAGGCTGCTCAGGGAATCGCCGAATGGTGAGGCTATGACCTCCCACAGCCGGTGGCGACAGAACAGCATTGATGCGTGACCCACAGGGAAGTCTGCCGTCAGCCATCGGGTGGCTCTCATCGAGTCGCCGGCCGAGTGGTGAGAACATTCGCTCAAGAACAAGCCGGAGAGATTGGGCATCAGAGAAGGCGTCATTCGCCTGCTCACATCTTCCCCCACGCTCAACAAAGATCGCAGAGGGTCCATTCACCATGATCTCCGTGACCTCAGGGTCAGAGAGCAGGGGCTCAAGCGGACCATACCCGACTGACTCTGCAACCAATCTCTTTACGAATGCCGCGCGAACCGAAGGTTCCAGATCAGTGATTTCAGATGCCACAGCCTCTGCAAGCTCTGCAGTTTCAAGCCGAAGCGCCTCATCAGACATGCTGGACCATTCCCTTCTGCGTCGCTCCAGGGCAACGCGAAGCTTCAAGAGCGCCTGACGCAGCTGAGATGGCATCCATGGCTGCGGGTGCCCCTCCTGCTTCAGTGGCGCCCGAATGCCCGGGCTCGATTGCCCATGAGGGAGCGCAACGCGATCGAGAGGAATATGCACGGGAGGCTCAGCCACCTGAGTGCCCATCACGGCCAATCGCCATGACCCGATCTCAATTTGGTCTCCAATCTTGAGAGGACCATATTCTTGGACCAACTGCTGATTTACTCGCGTCCCGGATAGCGACCCTGCATCCATCAGAATCCAACCACTTCGCCCCCGACGCAGTTCACAGTGGCGCTTTGCGACGGAAAGGCCGCCCAACATGATGTCGGAATCATCTGCTCTGCCCAGACGGATGCTGTCGCCAGAATCCGGGAAACAGAATCTCCCCTCGACCTGTAGACCTTTGCTCACCTGAAGTTCAATCATGACGCTGGCCCTTTCCATCTGCGCTTGGGGAGTCTTGGGTGCCACTCAAGTGTCTGCGCACCTCTGAGAGTGAAGCGCTCGACGCCTCGATTCGTTCGAGATTGCTCTGAGAGGCAGCAGTGACTCTTCGCGGTGTGAGTAACACCACCATCTCGCTCCGACGCTCAAGAAAGTCTCGTGATCTAAAGAGAGCCCCGAGGCCCGGTAGGTCGGCTAATCCTGCCAACTTGTCCCGGCTAAAACTTCCCTCCTCTGAGATCAGGCCCGAGAGCACAAGCGTCTGGCCCTCTCGCAGAGCCACTTCCGACTGTGTCATTCGGGAGAGGAATCCGGGAAGCTCTCCCACCTTAATAGCCGGATCGACAGTCGATAGCTCTGTCGTGATCTTTGCCTCGATGAGCCCGCCTGGACGCGAAACGGGAGAGACCTCAAACCGAATTCCATAAGGCTTGAACTGAACTGCGCTGCTACCCAGGGCATTGGTGGTCGGCAGTGGAATCTCTCCGCCGGCGAGAAACCGTGCCTGCCCGCCACTTCTGCATGTCAGCGTCGGCTCGGCCAGAACGATCGCTGCACCAGACTGCTCCATAAGGTTGATGATGGACAAGAGACTGGTTTGAAGTCCAAGGTAGGTACTGACTGGCGCAATTCGCCCCGCGGGCGGGCCACCCGACTCCTTTGCTGAACCCGGGAAGTTGAGCTGTACAGACCCGCTTGCGTTTTCAGAGATCGGGTTGACCTGGGGCCGATAGCTCGGGTTTGTAGCGACATCTCCGACGATGGCCACCACAGGGCCCATCAGCGACTTCTGCCAGTTAAAGCCAAGACTCTCCATGGCGTTCTTCTTGACCTCTAGGAAGCGAACCTCCATAGCAATCATGCTCTCGTCATCAGATCGCTGCACCGCCAATTCAATGATTGGTTCACGCTTCGCATACGAGCGAAGCGCATCAAGTTCCTCTTCGGTTCGAACGGTCCCGCTGACGAGAATTCGGGCCCCCTCTCGCCGAGTCACCACCTGAGAGGGCGCCTTGATGAGCAGTTGCACCTGACGCTCGATGGCAATCCACGCGTTGTCGATGACGCGGATGCGACGCTTGGTCATGTTTCCAGCTTGATCCCAAAGCAAGAGCTCGGTATTCCCAACCTGCCTTCCAACGAGCAACAGCTGGTGCGCGTCAAGGCTCCTTGCCGAGACGACCTTACTGCGTGAGAAAACCACACGCTTGACCCCGGGAGTTTGAAGCACCATTGACTCTCCCGATTGAAGCTCAAGCGCTTGGTCGGAGCTGGTGTGCGTTTCAGGGTCCTGAGGGGCTGCCTCGGTGAAGCCAGCCATCATGAGTGCAATTAGGTAGAGGACTGCGAGAAGTGGCTTCATCCGTTCACACCCTCCTCATGCATCAGGATCTCGATTGGTTTGGGCTTCGCGAGCGGTTTACTGGCATTCGCGATGCCATTCACATTGAGCACGTAGCGCACCTGACTGCTTGATGCAGCGCTGAGGTATGCAGAGACTGCTGGCTCCGGCATTTCCAGAAAATAGGTCACTGCCTTGGCGACCAGCTGTCCAGGAGCCGAGGCACCCTCTGAACTCGAGTCTCCCGAGCTGAGTACACGAATCCCAGTGGCAATCGGGCGAGCCGTGGTGAGAGGACTGGTCGCCATCTCGCGTTGAAACCCTCCCTGCTCATTTCGAGGGGGTTGGATCTCATCGGGATTCACCCCAATCGCCCAGACATCAATTCGGTCACGCGGAGTCATTGCAGACCATGTCATCTGACCCGAGGATCGATCCACGGCGATCAGTCGAAAGCCAGGGCGAGCCATTGCGACAGAGTCCTGATGTTGAATTGCAGCGAGGTTCTGTGGGAGCAGTAACTCTCCCTTTCGAACAGACGCAGAGAGTCGACGGCCCGAAACCTGTGCAAACTGCTCAGGTGTGAAAGCCCCCTCGGGCAATAGGTTCTTCTGAACTTGGCGAACTGCGAGCGTCTGCTCCGTGAGGACAGTGCCAAGATCGAGAGCCTTGGCAAAAACCAGGACTTCGACACTGCCGCCTTTGGGTGTTGAGCGCTCCTGCCAATACGCTTGCTGCTGCTCCGACCAGTTATGCGCCAGCCACACTGCAGCAGCGGCCGTTGCGCACGCGAAGAGTAAAGCGATGAGCCGAGGTCGATGCCTCAGATTTTGAATCGACAACATGGTGTCCTCCAAGTTAACGAATGAAAAGGAGCGAGATGAGCTGGGCGATGAGGTATTCGGCAAAAAGCCTCGGTGCCGACTCGAGGAGCCAACGAAACAGCAGTACTGCCAGCGCGAGAAGCATCAAGGCCTCAACGGCTGCGGAGCCACGAGGCCTCATGGAACGGGCCCCCTCTGACCCGTTGGGTCGAGCTCAAAGGAGAGAGCAGTCTCCGGGAACGCAACGGTGAGCCCTCTTCCAGCCAAGAGCTTTGGGAAGTCCTTTGCGGGGACCCGTGTTTGCCAACCCAAAAGCCGACCCGAATCGGAGCCCGAATGCCGCCTCGAGAGCGCCCAATAGCGAACATGCCCAGTCTCGTAGACCATTCCCCTACATACAGAATGAGTCTCGGCAGAAGGCATCAGACTGACCGCAGAGGCCGACGGCCGCGGGCAGAGTCCCGCCTCAACTGATACGGCCTCGACCTGCATGGAGACTCCATTGACCAGCACTGTGAACTGAGCGATGACCGCGATGGCGCTCATCGATGAGCCTCCCCAAGTGATTGGGCAGGCCTCAATGGATCAAGCTGATGGAAGCCCTGCCGAATCGAGTGTGTGTGGGTGTCGAGCCCCAAAGTATCCGTAAGGGGCATCAAGACGAGCAGAGATGGGGCGTGAGCCGCGCTCACAGCAGCGGTCAATGCCTCTGAGGGTTCAGACCCATATCTCACTCGACTTGCACCCTCGGATGCACTCACGGACCTCCAGTCATGGGGAATCATGGCCAGTCGGAGGGGTTCGGCCAGGGTCTGACCGAGTGGGCTCACCGAGGGCAGGTGGACCTGAGCCTCAACGACTGATAGGGGGTTTCCGTCGGGCAACCCGAAGATCTTTTGTCCTCCCAAAGCAGCATAGCCTCGAAGCGAAGCCGCCCAATCCTTTAACGTCGTGGCATTGGCGTGTTGCTGCTGTAATGTGTGCCCCATGAGCTTTGTCCCCGCAGGCAACAACGACTGAAGCTCTTCCGAGCGACACTGCTGCGCTGATTGCCGACACCATTCAGCATGTAGGCGAAGAGCCTCTGCGCTCTGCGCTCTCTGCTCTGCCCAGTCCTGGCTGGATGCGAGTAATACCAAACACCCAATCAAGAGGGAAGCAACCAACAAAACTTCTACCATCGCCTGACCGTATGGCGGAGATTTCAGATTGCTCACAGCGAGTCTCCTACACCCTGTAGCACTTGGGTCGCGAGTAACTCAGATTGAGTTGGATGGTCCAGTCGTGCATGCCAAAAGGGGTAGAGATGGGTTGTCCCATTTGCAACCGCCAAGCTTTGCTGCTCCCCCCGTGGCGCTCGAAACTCTGTCAATCCAACAGACAGGGCCCAGAGCACGGTCGGAACGCCCCTCGACGCGTTTGCGATATCTGAGACGTTTCTCAAGCGTTGCAGCGCTCGGGATTTCTCTTCGTGAAGACGCACGGCCACAGGAACTCGGAAGGTCTGTGAGACGGCGCTTGCGCTCGGGATGAGATGGTGTAAGCGGGCGAGCCCGAGATAACCCTGAATCTGCTCAGATGACTCAACTGCAAGGCGGGTCGCATGCGGATTGCGCGTGGCGCTGACAGCGCGTGTCAGGTCATGCCCACCATCAGCCTCAGCCCGACCCCAAGAGAGTGGCCAGAGCTCCCGGGTGCCCCGACAGAGTCCAAACCAACCACTCGCTCGCCAACGGTGCAAGGACAGCACGTCTTGAGATACCCATGCACTGTAATCTGGACTCAACGTCGTCGTGCCCTCACGGATGAGCCTGCCCAATAGGTGAGTTGCCTGTCGCGGAACACATCCGAGATTCGGGAAAAACCAAGCGGCCTGATCGAAACTACGGTCCTGGCTGTATTGCTCTAATGACCCCTGCAAGAAGTCCGCGTTTCGGCTCATCTGTTGGGGATTAGAGGTTTCGATGGACCAGTAAAACGACGCATTGGTCGGCACTGGCACCGTTTGACCAAAGTAGCGCTTGTCAGCAGACCATACGACCTCATTCACCAGTGCCTGGGCGGCAAAGGGTGTCAGTGCACGATGCATTGCGACCTGCGAGGCCATTAAGGCATGGGTGTATGCACTGCGAAAGGGGATCTCCGCCTGCGCTGCAAAATGTGCCACCTGCCGGGTGGCCTTGGCTGTGGCGTGCAATGTCTGCGAGATCTCTCGAAACCCTGGCCAGAGAGACGCTAGGGTTGCAGTCTGGTCAGTAAGACTCTCTACGTGCTGCACATAACTCAGCATGCTGAGGGTCTGAGCAATCATCAGCTCATTGGCGATAATGGCCCGGTTCGCGTACGCCTGATAGTTCAGTGTCTGCGCTTGCCAAGAGGCAACCGACAGAGCGGCCATGTCCGCAAGATGCTGGCCCCGCTGTCGGTCGTGCAGCACACCTGACATACTCAAATAAGCCATCAAAGCAAGTGCCACGAGAAAGGCCAGACCAAGACCTGTTACGAGCACAGAGCCCTTGGGTTCACGACGCATCAGTGGTTATCGTCGTTGTAGTTCGAGAGGTCTTTTCGATTGTTGGCTTGGAGTCGCGCAGAATTGGCGCTGGTGCTCGCAGCGCTCAGAGCGGCTCCGCCATCATTTCCGGCGATCTCTTGCGCGATACCTGCGGTCTGATTGCGAATCGTCTGCCCTAATAAGCTATAAACACCGATTGCCGCAACGGCGACGACAGCAACCACAACGATGTATTCCGTCATACCCTGCCCAGAGGGACGGCGCATCGAGAAACGTTTCATGATTGACTCCTGTTTTGGGGAAAGAAACAGGAGTCTGGCTGGGTGAACCCACGGCGAGCAGTGGGCTCTCGTCTTAGGCCGATTGGTACCCATTAAAGATAGATGGAACCAAATTTAAAACCAGTTGGGATTTCATCAAGAATACGGCCAACAGGTCCATCTTTTTCAGTGCAAACACTCCAGATTCAAGCTACCTGAAACGGCCACAGTGAGTGTGGAGTGTGTGGAATCCGACAATCCACGCTTTTTGTGGATCTTTCCGAAAAAAGACTTCGCCAAAGTCGACCAACGAATATCGATTACGAGACCTGACTAACAACTGACGCTCGAGTCGCAATCACTCGCAAAGGCGTGTGCAACCCTAACGCTCAAGGGCACGTTCTTTATAAGTGGTGTAGCGCAGCGCGGTGCGCTCTGACTCGATTCGATCCCAGACCCTGTCCTTCTCCCCCTGAGTCATGAAGATCCACTGACTGATCTCTTGAAAGGTTCGGCCACATCCCTGACAGAGGTCATCGCCCTGGGTCGTAGAGCAAATCGCGATGCAAGGGGAGTCTGGTCTGAGCATATTGATCTTAGCGAGAAACGATATCAGTCTTCATCATGCCGATTCGCGTGAGAATCGTCTGCACATCCTCCTCAATGACCTCATGCTCGCGAAGGGTATCGGCAAGAATCATGGCCATTTCCTCGTATGAAGTCTTCGTGATGCCAGCTTTTAGGTGAACCTCACGCATCTGAGACCCTTCGTAGGTCGCTGCCGGCTTTCCCAATGCCCAAGCGAAATACTTAATTTGATGGCCAATGAGGGTCTCTACATCTAAGTCCGTGAAATAGCGAGACAGGTTGGGACGGCTCATGACGCGCTGATAAAAAACCTGAACAACCTGTGTCAAATCTTTCACCCCACCATATTGATCGAAAAGGTTGTGAGCACTGTTTTTCGTCTCTGCCATAAAGATCTCCATACCACTGGTTGGGCCTCCGGAGAAAGCCCTGGCGAATATTCAACTAACCGAGTGGCCTCACACCGACTTTGGTGATGCGCCCACCCTCCATATCGCTCACCATCAGGGCGTACCCAGAAACATCGAACTCATCGCCCACAACGGGTGGTTTGTCTAGGGCCTGAGTCAACCAATCAGCCATTGTCTGCCCAGGCATCGCACCGAGCGCCAAGCCGTAGAAATCTGCAACGTCCACAGCTGGGGCAGCCCCATCGAGCATGAAATCGCCAAAGACCCGCCGCCTGGCTTGCCGATCATCCACATCGGGAAGTACCATGCCGAGCCCACGCGCCACATGAGAGAGTGAGACGCCTTGGACCAAGAGCGACAGCAGGACTGCCATGAGCGCAAGACTGAGCATCTCATGCTGGGGGTCAACCCCAGCCATGATGGGGAACAAGGCCAGAATGATTGGCACTGCTCCCCGAAGGCCAACCCACGCAACGAAGCCAATCTCACGTGCCGTGAACTTGAATGGAATCAAGCACACCCAGACCGAAAGAGGCCGAATCACAAACATCAGAGCCAAGGCGAGCACCAGGCCTGGAGCCGCCATCTTGAGTACCTCTGATGGCATCACGAGCAGACCCAGCAGCAGAAACATTGAGGCCTGGAAAAGCCAGGCAAGACCATCCATTGCAGGGATCACAGTCCTGACAAAGCGACCCTTTAGATCTGCAAGCAAAACGCCAAAGACATAGACTGAGAGAAACCCTGATCCGCCAAGAATGGTGGAGAGACCAAAAACGGTTAAGCCCGCCGCAATAAGCAGCAGCGCATTGAGCCCATGATTGTGAGAGGCCTCAATCTTCAAGATCCGAACCAGTGATCGAAAAGCGTAGGCGCTGATGGCAGGGGTAATCAGACCAACGCCGATTTGCTGGATGGCCATGAGAGAGAGCCCAAGGGCATCGATTGGGGCTGTCGCAACATTCGCCGACGCTGATGCAAAAAGAGTCGCAATCAACGTCAAGAAAACAGCCATCGGATCATTCAGGCCTGACTCGACCTCGAGCGTGGTCAGGACCCGTTCATTCAAACGCAGGCCACTGCCATTGAGTAACGCGAAGACCGCTGCCGCATCTGTTGAGGAGACAATTGCGCCGAACAGAAATGCGCTTATCCAACTGAGTCCCATCAAGAAGTGTCCTGCAAGTGCAAGCATCCCGCAGGTCAGAAGCACGCCAAGCGTCGCAAGCATCGCAGCAGGCTTAAGCGCAACTCGGAACATGGAGAACTGCGTTCGCAAACCCCCATCGAGCAGAATGACGGCGAGCGCAATGTTGCCAATCCAAAAGCTCAGCGCATAGTCGTTAAACTGAACTCCCCCTGGGCCATCTTCTCCCGCAAGCATGCCAATCACCAGAAAAACGAGCAGCATGGGAAAGCCGGTACGGGCCGTGAATTGACCAAGCAAAATACTCACCAGCACGAGCAGCGCGCCGATGAGAATGGAGCCGCCGAGTAGATCTAGTGTTGCATGCATGCGAGCCGAGGTCTAAATAAGTCTAAGCCCCTCCCACTACTTTGCGAACAGTCTCGAGGGGTCGGCCATCGCCTTGAACTCGATGGCGTTGCCTGATGGGTCGAGGAAAAACATGGTCGCCTGCTCTCCCACTTCCCCCTTAAATCGAATGTACGGTTCGATGACAAATTGAACCCCTGCCGCCTTTAGCCGATCTGCCATTTGTTGCCACTCTGGCATGGAGAGCACCATACCGAAATGCCTGACCGGTACCTTTTTGCCATCGACATCCGAGCAGATGTCGTTAGATGCCTCGCCATGAGCCAGATGAGCCACGATCTGATGGCCATAGAAATTGAAGTCGATCCACTCATCAGAACTGCGCCCCTCAGAGCATCCGAGCAGCCCTCCATAAAATGCGCGAGCCTGCTGAAGATCGTCGACTGGAAAAGCGAGGTGAAATGGATGTGAGACGGTGGACATACTCATGAACTCCTTTGTGGGTAGAGAGAGAGGCCCCATCCAAGAAGATACCGTCCCTCAGAGATGGCTGCTAGGTGAGAATGCAAGCCAGGACGCAGCGATTTAAGCCGACCCTCTAGGTCGGAGATGGCCTCAGCGCTCTGGGCTGCGGCAACGAGTTCGGCCTGACGGGCTCTAGCCTCAGAGCTCGATCTGCGCCAAGCCTCCCATGCCTGTCTGGCAGGGGCACCACCCTGTGTCTGGGCAATCGTCAATATCTGAGCGCAGGCCTCACGGGCCTGAAACAGCAAGTCCGGAACCGATGACTGCGCTGCGCGCTGGTTGAGTTCGTCCTGCGCATGGTTGAACCGATCTCGAGCGCCTTGCGCCTGCGGGCTCCGTTCGAGTTGCTTTCGTCCCATCAGAGTGCGCGAGAGCGCCATGGGCTCAATCATTTCGGCAGCGCAGGTGAACAATCCTGACTCCGAAAAGAGCCAATCTGCATGATCCACCTCCTCTCGAGCAGCAAGCGTCAATCGACTCTGGTTGTGGTGCATGAAGAGTGCGAAATTTGGAGCCTCTGTCGACAATCGATCAACCTCGGAGACCCATGCGTTGAGATCGGCATATTCAACCCCAAACTGTGAGACCACCCAGTTGAAAGCACCGTCAGGCAGCGCCGTCTGCGTCATGGAGGTGCGGCCGAGAAACGCAATGCGTTCACGTTGATTGGGTGGGAGCTGCAAGCGCCACTGAGGCGAAACGGCTGCGAGGTCAACACCCACATAATCACCCCAGGGCACCGAGGCGTTCACAAGCAGCAGGGCGAGAGGACCATTCCCGCACCCAAGGTCAAGTACGCGATCCTGCGGCTTGATGCGGTCAATCCAGGCAGACCTCCAGAATGATGCGATCGCTCCCTCGTAATTGCCCTGGGAAGACCCGCCGCAAGAGTGCAGGGCGCCCGAAGCCCAATAGGCCGTCCAATCTGTGGCGTGAGCGTTGTGTTTCATAGCGTAGATGATGCGTCGAGCATACACTCTGCGCCATGGTTGAATCCCTAGTCCAGAGAAGTCTCAGAGCCATCTGGCACCCATGCACCCAGATGTGGCAAGCACACCGGGACCCCCCATTGGCTGTGGCGCGAGCCCATGGCCCCTGGCTTGAACTGGAGGACGGTCAGCGGCTTTTCGACGGAATCAGCTCGTGGTGGGTCAATTTACTCGGACACGGACATCCCAGAGTGGTTGCGGCGATCAAGGAGCAGCTCGACACCCTGAGCCATGTCATGCTTGCAGGGTGCACACACCGGCCGGCAGTTGAGCTGGCAGAGGCCCTGAGCGCTCTGACGCAAGGCCATCTTGGGCATTGCTTTTTTGCGAGTGATGGCGCCTCAGCTGTCGAGATCGCCCTCAAAATGAGCGCCCACAGCATGCATGCGAATGGCCAAACGGGGCGGAATCGGTTTGTCTGTCTATCCCAGAGCTATCACGGCGAGACGCTCGGCGCCTTGTCAGTAACCGATGTGCCCATCTTTCGGGAAGCATACGCGCCGCTGATTCGAGAGCCGATCTTGGTGCCATCTCCAGATCCACGCCTTGCGCCTGCAGGGGTCTCGGAGGCAGTCTGGGCAGAACAGGCTGCACGAGCTTTAGAGCGCGCGCTCGACAGCCACGGCGCATCCATCTGTGCGCTGATTTTGGAGCCTCTGGTTCAGGGCGCAGCAGGCATGGCGATGTATCCCCCGGCTTACCTCAAGCGAGCGCGCGCCCTCACCCGCACACGCGGCATTCATCTGATTGCAGATGAGATCGCGGTGGGCTGTGGGCGAACGGGTACGTTCTTTGCCTGGGAACAGGCGCTCTCTGGTGCGTCTCAAGCGCAGGACTGGCCAGACTTTATCTGCCTCTCAAAAGGCATCTCAGGTGGGTTCTTACCACTCTCCCTGGTGCTCACTCAAACCAAAGTGTTTCAGGCTTTCTACCATCCTGATGTTCGGCGCGGATTTTTGCACTCTCACTCCTACTCGGGAAACCCCCTCGCATGCCGAGCTGCCCTCACCGTGCTTGAGGTGCTTCGAGAGGAGGAGCTTCTTCAGAAGACCGCTATCGCTGCGCGTGAGCTGACCAATGCCCTTTATGAGGCGCTTAGACCTGCGATCGAACTGGGCGCCGTTCAGCATTTTCGAAACCTTGGGAGTATCTGGGCCGTTGATATCAGCCCAGCTTATTTCGATGCGAATCGCATCCGCCAGATTCGAGAGACTGCTCGCATCAAGGGTCTGCTGATCAGACCCATCGGTCCGTCGGTGTATCTGATGCCCCCTTTGGTTCTTCATGAGGGCCACGTCGAGTGGCTCGCCGCGGTTTTTGCTCAGAGCATTCTCGAAAACTTGACACATCATGCTGCTGGACAGACTCCACCAACGCTTGCGTGAACGCAAGGCCGCTGACTTATTGCGGCAGCGTGTCACGGGACGCGGCCCAAACGGTCGAATAGCGCGTCGAGAGGCCGAATCTCTAATTAACTTCGCAAGCAATGACTACCTAGGACTGGCCAATCATCCAGGCGTGCTGGAGGCCTTTCATGAAGGACTCGATTTATACGGGGCTGGAGCCGGCGCCTCTGCAATGGTGAGTGGCCACAGCCTGGCACACGAACAACTTGAATGCGCATTGCAAGACTGGTTTGCACCCTTGTTTCCCGAGTGCCGGTGCCTGCTGTTCTCGACGGGATACCTCGCGAATCTGGCCCTGCTCACGGCGCTCACGGAACGGGGCGACGCCCTTTTTTGCGACAAGCTCAACCATGCGTCGCTGATTGACGGCATGCGCTTGAGCGAGGCAGATCATCGTCGGTTTCCCCATCGGGATATGGACGCCCTCGAACGACTCCTCTCGAGCAGCCAAGCCCGACTCAAACTGATCGTCACTGATGGTGTGTTTAGTATGGACGGAGACCTCGCTCCATTGGAGGCCATGCTCAGCCTTGCAGAACGATTTGATGCGACCGTGGTTGTTGATGATGCCCACGCCGTGGGCGTCTTGGGTGAGGAGGGCCGAGGCACCATGGCGCTCTCAAAAATCTGCAGTGAGCGGTTTGTCCTGATGGGTACGCTGGGAAAGGCCGCCGGCGTCTCGGGCGCATTCGTAGCGGCGCACCCGCTGGTAATCGAATGGATGCAACAGACAGCCCGCAGCTTCGTGTACACCACGGCCCCCCCACCCGCAATCAGTCATGCCCTGCTCCAGAGCCTCGAGATCATTCGCGGCGATGAAGGATCGCGTCGTCGCAGACACCTTGCACACCTGATTGAACACATGCAATCGCAACGTGCTTCGCTGCATGCGGTGGGGCTCAAACTGCTGGGCTCGGACACGGCCATTCAGCCCGTGCTGATCGGAGACAACGGTATGACGATCAAGCACTCCCAGGCGCTCGCGCGGGCGGGCCTGTGGGTTCCAGCGATTCGGCCCCCTACGGTGCCCGAGGGCACGGCCAGACTTCGGGTGTCGCTCTCGGCTGCTCACACCATGGACGATTTGACTGCCCTGTGCTCGGAGCTCACCGCAGCACGAGACTGATGGACGCCGCAGGACTAAAATCGAGGATTTTTAGGCCCACTACCCTATGAACGTAGCCGCTGCAACCAGCGTTGACACGCTTTTCATTCTCCTTGGCGCCATCATGGTTCTGGCCATGCATGCGGGATTTGCCTTTCTAGAAGTCGGTACCGTCAGGCACAAGAATCAAGTAAATGCGCTGGTCAAGATCGTTGCCGATCTCTCGGTCAGCGGCCTTGCATACTTCTTTATTGGGTACTACCACGCCTACGGGATCCACTTTTTCGTCAGCGCCGAGACACTGACGCAAGACCACGGCTTTGGGCTCACCAAGTTCTTTTTTCTGTTCACGTTTGCCGCTGCGATTCCCGCCATCATTTCAGGCGGCATTGCAGAGCGCGCTCGATTCGGGCCGCAGCTGATTGCTACCGCGCTGATGGTTGGATTGGTTTACTCACTTTTTGAGGGAATGGCCTGGAACAACTTGTTTGGGTTTCAAGACACCATGCAGTCATGGTTCGGAGCGACCTTTCATGACTTCGCGGGATCAGCTGTGGTGCACGCGGTGGGCGGCTGGGCAGCACTCATTGCCGTGCTGTTCTTGGGGCCGCGCACGGGCCGATACCGAACCGGCGGGGCAGTCGCGGCGCACCCGCCAAGCAGCATTCCATTTCTCGCCTTGGGCAGCTGGATTCTGATCGTAGGCTGGTTCGGATTCAATGTCATGAGTGCACAAAAGATTGAGGCCATCTCGGGGTTGGTCGCGCTCAATAGCCTGATGGCCATGATCGGCGGAACCCTTGCTGCTCTTGCCTTGGGTAGAAACGATCCCGGTTTCGTTTACAACGGGCCTCTCGCGGGACTGGTCGCAGTCTGTGCCGGAAGTGATGTCATGCATCCCCTCGGCTCCTTGGTCGTTGGATTGCTCGCCGGACTGCTTTTTGTGAAGATGTTCAACTTCACACAGAGCCGTCTCAAGATCGATGATGTGCTTGGCGTATGGCCCTTACATGGGCTCTGCGGCGTGATGGGCACCATTGCCGTCGGAATTTTTGGCCTGCCAGCACTCGGAGGTCTGGGCGGCGTAGCATTGGGGAGCCAGATCGTTGGCGCGATTACGGCAGTGCTGATCTCCGTCATTGGCGCCACCGTGATTTACGGTGGACTGCGATACACACTCGGCCTACGACTCGACCGCGAAGCGGAGTTCGAAGGCGCCGACCTTAGTATCCATAAGGTCTCCTCGACGCCGGAACGCGAGACCAGTTGGTGAGTCCACGGCGCGGCCTTTTTGTTGCCGGAACGGACACGGAGATTGGAAAGACGCTGGTGTCTTGCACACTGGTGCGTCTGGGGCAAGCGCTTGGGGTTCGAACGGCGGGGTTTAAGCCAATCTCCGCTGGACGGGCCGTCGGTGGAGTGAACGAGGACGTCACTGCCCTTCACCACGCCACCGGTCTTGGCGAGATCGGGCCCCTGACTGTGGGACCGATTCAGCTCCTTACCCCAAGCGCGCCCTCCGTGGCGGCCGATCAGGAGCACCTCAGCCTCTCGCTTGAACCGATCTGGCCCGCGCTCAAGCAGCTCGAGCAAAGCGCTGACTGTGTGATTGTCGAAGGCGTCGGAGGTTTCGACGTGCCCCTAAGTCATGACTGCTCGACTGCAGACCTGGCACGCTTACTCGGCTTGCCCGTTGTTTTGGTGGTGGGGATGCGACTGGGGTGTATGAATCATGCGCTACTCACCCTCAGGGCCATCCAATCGGAGGGACTCCCGATCGCCGGCTGGATTGCGAACACCGTGGATCCGGACATGTTATTTTCCGACCAGACCTTCTTTGCATTACGAGATGTTATTGAGCATCGCTTTGGCGCTCCATGCTTAGGCAGAATTCCCAGACTAGACCAAGACCGTTATGACCCTCTCGACGCTCTCCACACCGACGGCCTCCGCCGCTACTTTGTCCCGACCTGAAGACACCCAGCCCAAACGCTGGACCACCCAGGTCGTGGTCGATCTCTTTGATCGGCCCTTTCTGGATCTGTTGTTCCAGGCGCAGCAGGTTCATCGTGCCCACCAGCCGCACAACGAGGTTCAGCTCTCTACGCTGCTGTCCATCAAAACCGGTGGGTGTGCTGAGGACTGTGGCTACTGCCCCCAGTCTGCTCACCACGAGGGCAGCGTCAAGGCCGAGAAACTCATGGATGTGAGCGAGGTCCTTGAAGCTGCGGCGCAGGCCAAGGCGCAGGGTGCCAGTCGTTTCTGTATGGGTGCTGCCTGGCGCAGCCCCAAGGACAAGGACATGGACGTCCTCACCAACATGGTCAGAGGCGTCAGGGGCCTGGGCCTTGAGACCTGTATGACGCTGGGCATGCTTACCGAATCTCAGGCTCAGTCGCTTGCAGATGCAGGGCTGGACTACTACAACCACAATCTAGACACCTCTGCGGACTTCTACGGACAAATCATTTCGACGCGACAGTTTGAGGATCGCCTGGAGACACTCGATCGTGTTCGGGATGCTGGTATTCATGTCTGTTGCGGCGGCATTGTTGGCATGGGGGAGACGCGGCGTCAGCGAGCGGGCCTGTTGGCGACCTTAGCGAACCTCTCACCAGCGCCAGAGTCCGTGCCGATCAACCAATTGGTTCCAGTGCCCGGCACCCCGCTCCACGGCACACCAGCGCTCGACCCGCTTGAGTTCGTTCGAACCATCGCAGTCGCAAGAGTGCTCATGCCCCATGCGCGTGTTCGCCTGTCTGCCGGTCGAGAGGGTATGTCAGACGAGCTGCAGACACTCTGCTTTATGGCTGGGGCAAACTCAATTTTCTATGGCGACCGGCTGCTCACCACTTCAAATCCCCAGGCTGAACACGATCGAGCGCTCCTAGAGCGACTTCAGATTCAGCCCACATGACACAAACCCAGCTTCGCTGGGACCCCTCGCTCTATGAGGGCGCATGGGTGGCGACGGGTAGAACAGCCGTCCAGTGGGCATTGAGCTCTGACTGCCTCTCGGCTGACCGGACCGCTGGCTGGATTCGCAAAGCTGGAGCCGCACGTGGAGAGCAACTTGATTTTCGTAAGCTCCTCTCACGTGCCTTGATCTTTCAAGATGGTCCAGAGCACCAGACTGCCCGCTCCGCTGTATCCGAGGCCTTCTCAGCGCGCGAGGTCTTGCTCAAAAAAGATTTGCTACGCGAATGGGCAGATGAGGTGGCAGCCTCTCTACCCCGTGGGCGTCCAATTGATTTGGTGGAACACTACGCCCGCAAAGTGCCGCTCAAGGTGATGTGCCACTGGATGGGGTTGAAGGTCCTAGATAATCCCGCGCTGTGGGCAGCCTCTCAGGCTTTAGCCATATTCCTCGAGCAGCCCAGCCTAAACCGCGATGTCGCTCACAAGGCGGAGGCAGCGGCTCGGCTGCTGACGACATCTATGGGCCTAGAGTCCCCCCTCTCGCAAGCCCAGGTGCAGAAGCTCATGTTGTTCTTCGCCGGGCTCGAGACTACCCGGCACCTACTCTCGGTTGGGCTGCTCATGAGCCTGAGGGACACCCACACTTGGCAAACACTCCCGCAAGAATCTGTCGCCCAAACCGTCGTGCATCAGGTGTTGCGAGCGTATCCGCCCATTCGCATCACAGGCCGTCGCGTCAAAAAAGGCCTGGACGCCTTCGGTCAGACCCTGCGCCGCGGAGAGCTCGTCATTGCCGATCTGCAGTCGGCCGGTCTCCCATTCGGCAGCGGCGCGCATGTCTGCCTGGGGGCCGCCCTCACTCGAACAGAGGCCATGACTGCATTGCAAGCCCTCGCTCACGCCCGACCCGAGCTCAAGCTCCTAAGGGAGCCCGAGCCTCAGGCATGGCTGGGCGGACCGCTGTATAACGGCCTCACTGAATTGTGGGTAACAGCCGCTCCAGGTGATCCGCCACGGTCTCGGTGAAGGTGGCATAGACCGGATTAGCCACAAAGCCCAAGTGAGGAGAGAGCGTGACCTGGCTCATGGTGCGAAAAGGGTGATCAGCAGGCAAGGGCTCTTGCTCGAACACATCCAGCGCGGCCATCGATGGGCGACCCTCCTTGAGTGCATTAAGAAGATCCTGTTCCACAACCAGCCCAGCCCGGGATGTATTTACCAACACACTGTCCGGGCGCATGGAGGCGAGGCGTTCGGCATTGATGAGGCCACGTGTGGTGTCAGCCAACACCATGTGCAGGCTCACAGCCTTACTCTGTCGTAGGAGCTCGTCGAGTGACGCCCACTCCGCCCCTCCCGCCTGAGCCCGCTCGGGCGTCAAGTTGGGGCTCCATGCAAGCACGCGCATGCCGAAGGCCTGTCCGACGCGCGCAACGCGTGCTCCAATATTGCCAAGGCCAATTAGGCCAAGGGTCTCTCCCTCTAGAATGTCGGCAAGTTGAGGGAAGTGTAGGCCCTGTCGCCAGTCCGCATGGGGCTCTCGGAGTACCTTAATACCAGCCTCAACACGCTTGAGGCTCGCGAGAATGAGCGCCCAGGTGAGCTCGCACGTACTCGCTTTAGAGGGGCCAAATTGTGTGTTGAACACGGGAATTTCACGTGCCTGACACGCGGCTTCATCGAGCAGGTTGTTTCGCGTGCCGGTGTAAACCACGAACTTGAGATGGGGTGCGAGACTCAGCTCGCGCGCGCCGAATGGCGTGCGATCCCGCATCAAGACAACGCCGCTGGCCCGTGCCAAGGCAGACTCAAGCGCAGCACCTCGCAAAGGGGAGGTATTGAGCTCGAGGGTTGCAATGCGATCGAGAGCCCGAATCCTCGGGGTGTTAGAGAATGCATGCTCGAAGTCGTCAAGAAAAAGCACGACAGGTTTCATGTGATGCGTCCTTTCGGGTGTGATCGAGGAGATCGTGTATGCAGTTGCATATATTGGCAGTGGGAACGAAGCAGCCTCACTGGGTGGACGAAGCTTACCGGGAGTACGCGGATCGATTTCCTGGGGAATTCCCGCTCACCTTAAAAGAGATCAAAGCGGAGCCTCGCACCCTGGGTAAGACCGTAGAGGCCATGATGCAGGCAGAGGCGTCCAGGGTTCGGCAAGCACTGCCCCCCGGGTCTCTCCTTGTAACCTTAGATGAGCGCGGACGAACACTGACCAGTGTGGCACTCGCTCAACAACTCGACCGCTGGCGCATGAATCAGCACGCGGTGAGCTTCGTGATTGGTGGTCCTGACGGCCTCGACCCGGCGCTAAAGTCAGCGTCTGCGCTATCCCTTCGCCTGTCAGATTTCACCCTTCCCCATGGCATGGCGCGCGTCATGCTCGCCGAGCAGCTATACCGCGCATGGTCTATTCTTTCAGGTCACCCCTACCACCGTGCCTAGCGTTGTACTGCAGCGCAAGATGCATATGTCCGCATGGAAGAACACAATCGCGGAAAGGATGAGGAGACAAACATGACCGAAATTCGACAAGGCCTACCGCTGACCGCCCCCATCCAATGGCTTCGGGCAGGTTGGCATGACATGCTTTGCGCAGGACTCAGAGGCGCATGGTACGGGGCATGTTTTGCCATCATGGGCTATTTGATCTCTTACGTGTACGGCTCTTTATGGCAGGCCACGATGGGACTGACCGCGGGCTTTTTTTTGATGGGCCCTTTCATTTGCACGGGAATCTACGAGCTCTCTCGCCAGCGAGAGCAAGGTGAGGGCTATAACTTGGTGAAGAGCTGGTGGGCTTGGCTCAGAAACTGGAAATCGATTGGGTTTTTTGCCGCCATGCTGACTTTCTTCATGATCGTATGGGCACGGGTTTCAGTGGTGATCTTTGCGCTCTTTGCTTCGCATGATTACCCCTCGGTGCAGAGCATGCTTCAACAGATCCTCAGCATGGAGAACCTGGAATTTATTTTGGTCTGGCTCTTCGTTGGATTTGTCTTCGCAAGCCTCGTGTTTGCGATCTCGGTGGTCAGTGTGCCATTGCTGCTTGACCGGGGCACCGACACCTTAGAGGCTGTGTTCGCCAGTGCTCGAGCACTCTGGAACAATCCGGGGACCTGCCTGATCTGGGGCCTGCTGATTGTTGGGCTTATTGGCGCGAGCCTGCTTTTGTTTATGCCCTTGTTGATCGTCACCGCGCCTTGGGTGGGACATGCAACGTGGCGGGCTTACCGCGCGCTGGTGGCCTCAACCGACTGAAGTCTTTTCTCGAGGCGAGCGATACGGTCACGCAGCGCATGAAGGTCTTGTTGATGCGAGTCCATTTGCCCTCGGCTCACCAGCACGTTGGTCTCGAAGATTGCGTAATGCGCAGCTTTTTGCGCAGCCTGAGCAGGCCATGACCTTTGGAGCGCCTGTCCCAGCGGCGAAATTCGGGCGCGCATCAATGCAATGAGTGGCGTGAGCCTCTGGGCAATCTCAACATCACCCTCAATGCGTAAGCCCCTCATAGAAGGACCAGCCGAGGGTTGTGAGAAGACTTGCTCCAAACTCGCAACAAAGAACGCAGGCGTAAGTGTGAGGCGCACATCGATGGGTACAGAGGACTCTGTTGATACCGCCTCTAACAGACCATCTGGGGCAAACCGAGCAGACAGCGCAGGGATGGTTAGCGGCGAGAAGCCCTCAAACCCGATCGCAATGTGGCAGCCCGCCAATGAGCGAAGCTGATCGTGCAAGGCACGATCCCGCTCTATGGCGAAGTTAAGGGCTGCGAGCATGAAGAGTGGTTAGGTCTGCGCGTTCTGGGTGATACCAGCTAACAGCCACCCGGCATTTGGATCGCCAATCGTCTTATGCAGCGTCCAGGTCTCGTCGAAATGCGTGGGCAGTGCATCGACAGCCTCACGAATCAGACCGTGGAAGCGAATAAAGACGGCGTCGACCGGTTGGCCATCTTCGCCCGAGTCACGGGACTGACCGAACCATTCGACATGAAGCTCATCAACCGTTGTGACATTGGCCGAGGGTCCGCGCTGAAAGAGCTGCTGGCGAAGTCCTTCGGCCATGCTCTCTGTCGTAAAACCGCGAATGTCGTCTAGGCGGCCTTCGTCCCACACCTTTTGCAGGTGAAGGAACTGCTCTCGGGCGACCGTCAAAAAGCGCTCGACTTCCACCTCAGAGGTTTGAAGGGCGAGCGGCTGCTCAGCCTGACCTACGGATTTGGACGCAGGCTGCGCCATAGAGTCCCTGAGCTGGGCGTCCTCCAGCGAGGCGCGGGGCATGGGTGCCCCAGCGGCACCCGCAGTGGCACCCGCAGCAGCAGGCTGTGCCTGACGCCCTCTAGACATCACGAGCCTGAGCAAAAAGACCGCCAAAAGTACGCCGGCAACAATCAGGAGCATGCTCATGAGCTCCTCACCAAAGCCAAGATAGGAGGCCAGGGCCGCAAGACCCAGACCAGCCGCTAGGCCAGCAACAGGACCCATCCAGCTGTTTCGAGCGGGTGCTGCAGTCTGCGCAGCGGCGGGAGCACCTGCTGGAGCGGCCGCAGGTTGCTGCCCAGGCTGTTGGGCAGGCTGTTGTGCGGGTTGCTGCGCAGGTTTGGTGGGCGGCGCTTGCCGCTGCGCGGGTGCTTGTCGGCCGAATGACGAGCCGCCCCCCATGCGCTTGGCCTCTGCGTCGATGGGAACGAGCGCGAAGAAGCTCAGAACGATGCTCATGGTGCCAACAGCGGCCCATTGCATTGAAACAGTGAGGCGGCGAGAGAACGTGGACATGGAGTGACTCCTGTAAAAGGCTTGTTATTTGGGATTGGACCCAAGTTTCACTGCTTGGTGCAGAGCAACCACACCCGCTGTGTGGGTGGAATAGCGAACCACCCCAAAGCCGCTACCGCGCATGAGCGTTGCAAGCGTCTCAGGGTCGGGATGCATACGGATCGACTCCGCGAGATAGCGGTAGCTGTCGGCATCGCCAGTCACCCGCTCACCGAGCCAGGGCAATATTTTGAAAGAATAGGCGTCATAAAGCGGCTCGAGCGGCTTTGCTACTTTTGAGAACTCCAAAACCAAGAGCTTGCCATTGGGCTTAAGCACCCGGTGCAGTTCGCGCAAGGCTTGATCCTTGTGGGTCATGTTTCGCAGACCAAAAGCCAGGGTAATACGATCGAACTGATTGTCCACGAAGGGTAGCGCTTCGCAGTCACAAACCACAGCCTCTATTGAGCGACCGAGGTTCATGAGCCGGTCTCTGCCGCGCTCGAGCATTTGCGCGTTGATGTCCGCCATGACCACGCGACCCTCAGGACCGACCCGCTTCGAAAAGGCCAACGCCAGATCGCCTGTCCCGCTGGCAACATCGAGGACCCAGTCCCCAGGTTGCACCTGGGCTTGAGCCACCGTCCAGGCCTTCCAAGCTCGATGAAGCCCCGCAGACATGAGGTCGTTCATGAGGTCATAGCGGGCTGCAACGCGATCGAATACCCGTCGAACCTCTCGCGCCTTATCCTGCTCGAGAACCGTCTTAAATCCGAAATGAGTCGTGTTCATGGGCAACTGGTTCCTATTGGGTTCGAGTCTAGACAGCTTTTTTCCCATTAACTGTCATATAGGCGCAATATTTCGGGAATAAATTCGCCATCATGTCGAGCACTATCCTTGTCGTCGAAGACGAACCCGCAATCGCCGAGTTGGTTGCCGTCAACCTCAGCTTTGCTGGGCATAAGGTCCTTCGAGCCGCAGATTCTATTCAGGCCGACACGCTGATTCGCGCAGAACTCCCAGACCTCATTCTATTGGACTGGATGCTGCCCGGGGCGAGTGGCGTTCAATACGCCAAAAAGCTCCGCGCAGACGAGCGCACGCGAGACGTTCCCATCATCATGCTGACAGCGCGGTCTGAAGAGGGCGACAAGGTAGAGGGTCTCGACAGCGGGGCCGATGACTACATGACCAAGCCCTTCTCACCCAAAGAGTTGCTTGCGAGAATCAAGGCCGTCATGCGCCGTCGGGCGCCTCAACTGACGGACGACGCAGTGGATATCTGTGGCCTTAAGCTCGACCCCCTGACCCACCGCGTGTCTGGGGGGGGTATGCCCCTGGACTTGGGGCCAACCGAGTTCCGCCTTCTGCACTTTTTCATGACGCATCCAGAGCGAGTTCATAGCCGAAGCCAGCTCCTTGACCATGTCTGGGGAGATCATGTGTTCGTGGAGGAGCGGACGGTTGATGTGCATATTCGCCGCCTCCGCCAAGCGCTTACGCCCACAGGGCACGAGCGCCATGTCGAAACAGTGCGCGGCAGTGGGTATCGATTTACTGCAAGCCCCGCCGCTGCTGCCGCCTAACGACATTCAGACTTTTCCGAAGATAATGCCGGCATGACCGGTCTCTGGATACGTGTCCTTGTTACCGTATTTCTGATCCTGCTGGCCTCGCTGCTTGCGGATCTCGTCGCGGGTGGGCGTGCTGCCTTTACCGTCGCCTTTAGCTCGCTCGTCATCTGGATCTTCTTTCAGCTCTGGCATTTGCGGAAAATGACCCAATGGCTTGAGGATTTCAAGCTCAACAAAACACCCACCGGGCTGGGCACCTGGGATGTGCTTTTCTCTGCCGTGTTCCGGTTGGCTCGCTCGTATGAGCGCCAGCAAGCACAGCTCAAGCTGATGCTGAGCTCTTTTCGCAGCGCGACCGAGGCCATGCCCGATGGCGTGGTCTCGCTGGACGACCATCATCAGATCACCTATGCGTCCAGACGCGCGGCGCTGCACCTGAATCTTCGCGTTCCAGATGACTACGGTCGCAATATTTTGAATCTGCTGCGCCACCCTGATTTCAGCGAATACCTAGAGCAAAATCAGTGGTCCGAACCAGTCACACTCACCGGTGTGCCAGGAGACGGTCGCACCCTCCAGGTTCAACTCATCCCCTACGGTGAGCGAGAGCAACTCTTGCTTACCCGCGATGTCACGGAGGTGCTCAAGCTTGAGACAACTCGCAGAGACTTTGTCGCAAATGTCTCTCATGAGCTCAAGACACCGCTCACGGTGATCTCAGGATTCGTTGAGACCCTCCAAGAACTTCCACTGGACAAGCATCAGCGCGCCGATATCCTCGAGACCATTCGCACTCAGGCCCAGCGCATGCAGCGGCTAATTGAGGATCTTCTGGTCTTGTCACGGATTGAGTCAGACAAAACGCCGCCCGCGGAGGACCATCTTGATATGCGCAAGACCCTCCAGCAGCTTGCACAGGACGCAGATCACCTTAGCCGAGGGAAGCATCAGGTTGCGCTTGGCCAGCCCCTGAGCCCCGACCTGCTCATTGGTGATGAACAAGAATTGGCCAGCGCATTTGGCAACCTCGTGAGCAACGCCATTCGATACACACCGGCGCACGGCACGATTACCCTGAGCTGGCGGCGCAACGAAGAGGGACAGGGTGTTTTCGAAGTGCGCGATACTGGTCCAGGCATTGAGCCAGAACATATTGGACGGCTCACCGAGCGCTTCTATCGGGTCGATAAGGGACGGTCGCGATCAACCGGAGGGACCGGCCTTGGACTTGCAATTGTCAAACACATCGCATCACGCCACAACGCCCATTTGCGTATTGAAAGCGCACTCGGCCAAGGCAGCCGATTCGCCTTGGTATTTCCTACGCAAAGACTGCTGCGCGAACCCCCTTCGAGCTAGGCCCGCTCGTCCACTAGACTAAGACGCGCTCAATGCCTCCTTGGTTTGCTTTCGCGACATAGTCCTCCATCCAGCTCGGCCCGAGGAGATGACGAGCCATCTCAACCACAATGTAATCGGCGTCAACACCCGTATCGTCGCTGTAGCGGCTTAACCCCTGCAAGCAGCTAGGGCAAGACGTCAGGATTTTGACCTCCTGATTCGGATTCTCGCCTCGTGCAGCGTCGGCCCCTTTGCGCATTTCAGATTCCTTTCGAAACCGCACCTGTGTGGAGATGTCTGGTCTCGCAATGGCCAACGTACCCGATTCACCACAGCACCGATCGTTCTTTTCGACGGCGCCGTTGAGGTCACTGTTCACAAGGGCGTTCACAACCTTCATGGGGTTGTGCTGCTTCATAGGGCTGTGGCAAGGGTCGTGATACATGTAGCGCACGCCCGTTACGCCCTCTAGGCGAAGCCCCTTCTCGAGTAGAAATTCGTGAATGTCTAGGATGCGACACCCAGGAAAGATCTTTTCAAACTCATACCCTGCGAGCTGGTCGTAGCAGGTTCCGCACGAGACCACGACCGTCTTGATGTCGAGGTAGTTGAGGGTATTGGCCACGCGATGAAAGAGCACTCGGTTGTCCGTGATGATCTTGTCAGCCTTGTCGAACTGACCCGACCCGCGCTGTGGATAGCCGCAGCACAAATACCCCGGAGGCAGCACTGTTTGCACATTGGCCTGCCAGAGCATGGCCTGGGTGGCGAGCCCCACCTGGGAGAAGAGGCGCTCGGACCCACACCCGGGGAAATAAAACACGGCCTCTGCGTCGGCGGAGGTGGCCTGAGGATTCCGAATGATTGGCACATAGCGCGCATCTTCGATGTCGAGCAACGCCCTTGCAGTCTTCTTCGGGAGGTTTCCCGGCATGCGCTTATTGACGAAGTGAACGACTTGAGCCTGGATGGGTGGCCGCCCGAGGGTAGCCGGAGGCTTACGGGTCTGCTTTTTAGCGAACGATTTGAAGAGACCGTGGGCTAACCGCTGGGCTTTGTATCCCCACTCGATCATGACCTTACGAGCAAAAGCAATCGTCTCAGGCTGAGTCGCATTGAGAAAGAACATAGACGCTGCGGTGCCGGGGTTGAATCGCTTCTTCCCCATACGACGCAGGAGGTCTCGCATGTTCATGGAGACTTCGCCAAAGTCAATGTCGACAGGACAGGGGCTGGCGCATTTGTGGCAGACGGTGCAGTGGTCTGCCACGTCCGAGAACTCCTCCCAGTGCGCAATGCTGACACCCCGACGGGTCTGCTCTTCATAGAGGAAGGCCTCAATCAGCAGCGAGGTGGCCAGAATTTTATTGCGCGGGGAATACAGCAGATTGGCACGCGGCGAATGGGTGGCACAGACCGGCTTGCACTTTCCGCATCGCAGGCAGTTTGCAAAAGAGTCGGCAATAGACCGAATGTCGCTCTGCTGGAGAATCAGGCTCTCTGCCCCCATCAGCCCAAAGGAGGGGGTGTATGCATTGCGAAGGTCCCCGCCTTCAAGCAGCTTGCCCGCATTGAAGCGACCCTCCGGATCAACCTGCTGCTTGTAGTCTGCGAAGGCTTTGCGCTCCTCGGGGGAGAGAAACTCGAGCTTGGTAATGCCAATGCCATGCTCACCTGAGATCACACCATCGAGATCCTTGGCGATCTGCATGATGCGGGCGACCGCCTGATGCGCTTCTGTGAGCATCTCGTAGTCGTCAGAATTTACGGGCAGATTGGTGTGCACGTTTCCATCGCCCGCGTGCATGTGAAGTGCCACAAACACGCGAGAGCGCAATACCTTCTGATGGGTGGCGCGCAAGCGATCGACAATGGATGCGTAGGTCTGTCCTGGAAAGATCTGCTGAAAGCCCGATAGCAGCTCGCGCTTCCAACTGACTCGAATCGTATGGTCCTGAAGCAGTGAGCCTAAGGTGTCTTGGAGGCGGCCCTCTGAGGGAACCCCCTCTACACCCAGGGCAACCAAGTCGCCAAGCGCATCGGTGAGCGTGCGATCGAGGTGCGCCAGTAAATAGGCCCATCGGGACTCTACCTGCTTGAGGAGCGCAGCGGCCTCACCGACCCGCCGAGAGAGTTCTGCCTGCCGATCTTCGGTTGCATCTTCATCGTCGGGGAATGCAATGTCATTGAGCGTCTGTCGAAGTGCGCGCGTAAGCTTGAGCTTGTTCGATATAGACAGCTCGATGTTGATGCGCTCAATGGCATTGGTGTACTCGCCCATGCGGGGCAATGGAATAACAACATCCTCATTGATCTTGAACGCATTGGTGTGTCTGGCAATGGCAGCAGTGCGAGCACGATCGGCCCAGAAGGCCTTGCGCGCCTCAGGCGAGACAGCAATAAAGCCTTCACCCGATCGGCCATTGGCTAGGCGAATCACCTCTGAGGAAGCCCTCGCCACCGCCGTGTCGTCATCGCCCACGAGATCTCCAATGAGCACCATCTTAGGCATGACACCCCGTTTGCTCTTGGTGGAATAACCCACCGCACGAAGATACCGCTCATCGAGATGCTCTAGCCCTGCAAGCAGAGTGCCGCCAGGCTGGGTATCGAGGTAGTCCTTGATTTCGACAATGGATGGAACCGCCTCCTGGGCGTTTCCAAAAAACTCCAGACAGACGGTGCGAACGAACTGCGGCATTCGGTGCAATACCCAATGGCAGCTCGTGATGAGCCCATCGCAGCCCTCTTTTTGAATGCCAGGAAGGCCGCCCAGCACCTTGTCTGTGACGTCTTTTCCGAGCCCGAGACGGCGGAATTGCCTGCCCTCTAGACGCAGGTGTCTCCGCTCGAGCGGATCGCCCCTGAAATGGGCTTCGTGTCCCTCCTCGACGAGTTGATGAGCCGCATAGCGAGTCACCTCAAACTCGACCCACTCGAGATCGTGGATCTTGCCCATGTTGTGGGCAATGCGGGTGACCTCAAGCCAGTCGCCTTGTGGGTCGACCATGCGCCATGACGCCAGGTTGTCGATCGCTGTTCCCCAGAGCACGGCTTTTTTCCCGCCAGCGTTCATGGCGATGTTGCCGCCGACGCATGATGCATCTGCGGAGGTGGGGTCGACCGCAAAGACGAGGCCACTTCGATCGGCCGCGTCGGAGACCCTGCGGGTGACCACACCTGCACCTGCATAGACCGTTGCAACCGGCGCCTCTCGACCGGGCAGTGCTCGCCGTTGAACACTACCCAAGTGGTCCAGCTTCTCGGTGTTGATGACCACCGATTTCGCTGTAAGCGGGACTGCACCGCCGGTGTAGCCTGTGCCGCCTCCGCGGGGAATGATGGTGAGGTCAAGTTCGATGCAGGCCTTGACCAGTCCCGCAATCTCGACCTCAGAGTCTGGGGTCAACACCACAAGCGGAAGCTCAACCCGCCAGTCTGTGGCGTCCGTAACATGCGACACGCGCGAGAGCCCATCGAATTTAATGTTGTCGGGGTCGGTGAGCCGGGCGAGTCGTTTTCGAATCTGGCGCCGCAGTGCCTGCATTTCTTCGAAGGCCGCACCAAATCGCATGACGGCGGTTTTTGCAAGGCCCAGAAGTGCCTGCACTTTCTCGTCACGTTGCGCTGCCGTTCGGTTATCAGATGTTCGCTCTCTGCGTCGGTCGATGTCCTGGAGTCGGTGATGGAGCGCATCAATGAGCGCGCGCCGACGCTTGGGACTGGAGAGCAGATCGTCTTGTAAGTATGGGTTGCGCTGCACAGCCCAGATGTCGCCCAAAACCTCGTAAAGCATCTTGGCGGATCGGCCGGTCTTTCGCTCGCGGCGCAGCTCATCGACTAGATCCCAACCCTCTTGGCCAAGAACGCGACGAATGATTTCTTGGTCCGAAAATGAGGTGTAGTTGTAGGGGATCTCTCGCAGACGCTCTGCGCGAGGTTCCGGCGCTGCTTGAAGCTGCACGGCAAGGGCGGGCGTCAGAGGAGCATTCATGGTTGGGTAGCCGTTATGACCAGAAGAGGTTTGGCACTTGATTTTAACGCTCCATGACCGGTGAAGCCCCTACAAGCCTCTTCCCCAGTACACTCGCATTCCATGACGACCGACTACCTGCGACGCATTCTCGGTGCAAGGGTTTACGAGGTGGCGCATGAGACGCCCCTGGAGAGAGCGCCCGGACTCAGCCAACGCCTTGGCTGCGAGGTCCTGCTCAAGCGCGAAGATACCCAGCCCGTCTTTTCCTTTAAGGTGCGCGGGGCATACAACAAAATGGCCCACCTGCCCCCCGAGCAGCTTCGAAAGGGGGTGATCGCAGCCTCTGCAGGAAATCATGCCCAGGGCGTAGCCCTGTCAGCCAAGGCGCTTGGATGCCGAGCCGTGATTGTGATGCCTGTGACCACACCGTCCGTGAAGATCGACGCCGTGCGGACCCGAGGCGCAGAGGTTGTGTTGTCTGGAGATTCTTACTCCGACGCCTACGCCCATGCCCTCTCACTGCAGAAAGCCCAAGGGCTGACCTTCGTGCACCCCTTCGATGACCCCGACGTGATTGCGGGCCAGGGCACCATTGGCATGGAAATCCTGCGCCAGCATGCCGGACCCATCGATGCGATCTTCATTGCCGTGGGCGGGGGTGGCCTGATTGCTGGTGTTGGAGCCCTGGTCAAAGAGCTGCGACCAGAGACCCAGATTATTGGCGTACAGACCGAGGACTCTGACGCCATGGCCCAATCGCTTGAGCAGGGTCAGCGTGTTGCACTCCAGGATGTTGGCTTGTTCTCAGACGGCACGGCCGTCAAGCAGGTCGGCGAGGAAACCTTCCGAATCGCTCAGAAGGTGGTGGATCGGATGATCCGAGTGGATACCGATGCGGTCTGTGCGGCCATTAAAGATATTTATCAGGACACGCGTGCCATAGAAGAGCCCGCAGGGGCCCTGGCCCTCGCGGGCCTGAAGGCCTACGTTGAGACCCATGGGGCTGTCCGCGCGGACGGCACGCCCAAGACGCTGGTGGCCATTGCCTGTGGTGCCAACATGAACTTTGACCGCCTGCGATTTGTGAGCGAGCGCAGCGAAATTGGAGAGCAGCGTGAGGCGATCTTCGCAGTAACCATTCCCGAGGAACGCGGCAGCTTTAAGCGGTTCTGCGGTCTGCTTGGAAGCCATAGCGTGACGGAGTTCAACTACAGGATTGCAGATGCACATCAGGCGCACCTCTTTCTTGGGCTTCAGGTCAAAGACCGCGCCGAGGCTCAGTCCATTGCAACTCGCCTGGTCGGCGAGGGCTTTGCCACGCTCGATCTGTCCGCGGATGAGACTGCCAAAAATCATATCCGGCACATGGTGGGCGGCCGATCCCCCCTAGCTCGGGATGAGCGCCTGTTTCGCTTTGAGTTTCCCGAGCGCCCAGGAGCACTCCTCCGGTTTCTTTCAGCCATGAACCCGAGCTGGAATATTTCCCTCTTTCATTATCGAAACCATGGATCCGATACCGGCAATATTCTGGTTGGGTTGCAGGTGCCACCCGAGGATGCGGCGTCTTTCAACGGCTTTCTCGTGGGTCTGGGTTATCCGCACTGGGAAGAGACCCACCACCCGGCCTATCAGCTATTCCTAAACTAGGGCCCTGACGAGCGTCGACTTTTTTGACTCCCCGGGGGAGTGTCCCCTCGCTAGCCTAGGCGACATGACACTGACTGCCCCCCTCATCGCTGTCGTCGAAGATGACACTCGCCTCTCGGAGCACCTCTGCGCTCTCCTCCAACACCTGGGCTGGAGAACACGGGCTTACACGCGCGCAAATGCCTTTTTTGCTGCGAGTCGAAGCATCATTTTTGATGCGATCGTTCTGGACCTTCACTTGCCTGACGTGCACACGGTCGAGCTCATACAAAAATTGTCGCCAGAGGTCCGCAACAAGACCATCGCACTGACCGGGCGCATGGATGACAGCATTGTGGAGGCCAGTTTCGATGCGGGTCTGGCGGACTTCTTATTAAAGCCCTGCCGTCTGCTAGAGCTCAAATGCCGCTTAAGTAGGATTTTCCGAAGAGAGTGTACGCACACTTCAAAACAATGCTCTGACATTCCCCAAGAGCTGGCCCATGCCCAGCTGACCGAAAAGGAACGGCAGTGTGCGCTTACGCTCTTTGCACACTGCAACCAAATTGTTAGCCGAGCGCAGCTCTTGTGGGCCGTCTGGCATCTTGACGAGAGAATTACGTCACGTAGAGTTGACACTTATGTGTCACGCATCCGACAAAAACTGGGCCTTCATGGCGAAGGTCCTTACCGGCTTGTCTCTGTCTATGGCCAGGGCTATCGGCTTGAGGCCAACCCTTGACTCCCCTGAGAGTCGAGGCTTCTCGTAGAATCAAGCCCTTATGCAGCTTTTCGCCCTTGGCCTCAATCACCAATCTGCACCACTCGCCGTGCGGGAGAAGCTCGCCTTTCCCGGCGATCAGCTGCATTCGAGCCTAGTCGACCTTCGGACAAACCTCTCGGGGCTTGCCCCCGAGCAGGCGCTGCTCTCAACCTGCAATCGAACCGAGCTCTACTTGGCCAGCCCGGAGCCAGAGTCAGCTAATCATCATGCACTGCATTGGCTTGCAGAACGCTCACGGGTGCCAACAGACACATTGCGGCCCCACCTTTACCTGCACCAAGAGGCAGACACCGTGCGCCACGTCTTCCGGGTCGCGAGCGGGCTTGACTCCATGGTGTTAGGAGAGCCGCAAATCCTTGGCCAACTCAAGCAGGCTGCCCGCCAAGCCCAAGAGGCTGGTAGCCTCGGCACACACCTTCACCATCTCTTCCAACGTGCGTTCTCGGTTGCAAAAGAGGTCCGAACGAGCACGGAGATCGGTGCCCACTCGGTCTCTATGGCGGCCGCTGCTGTTAAGCTCGCTGAGCGAATCTTCGGAGATCTCAGCCAGACGAAGATGCTGTTCATTGGAGCCGGCGAAATGATTCAGCTCTGTCTGGCGCATTTCGCAGCGCGTCAGCCCGAAGCCCTCGCCATTGCCAATCGCACGGTCGCCCGAGGCGAGGCCCTGGCGAGCCAGTACGGAGGACGGGCACTCGCCCTGTCCGAGCTTCCTGAGCACCTGCACCAATTCGATGTGGTGGTGAGCTGCACAGCGAGCAGCCTACCCATCTTGGGCCTTGGGATGATCGAGACCGCCCTCAAGAAGCGCCGCCACAGGCCCATCTTTCTTGTCGATTTGGCTGTGCCACGCGATATCGAGGCGGAAGTAGGCGGCCTCTCCGATGCCTTTTTGTATACGGTGGATGACCTCGGCTCTCGGGTGCAAGAGGGCGTCAAGGCCCGAGAAGATGCCCTCGAGCATGCAGAGGCCATCATCGACCACGGTGTTAAGACCTTCCTCAATTGGAAGTCCGCTCGCGCACAGGTCCCGCTCATTCAGGCTTTGAATCAGCATCTCAGCGGGCTACAGGGCCAAGAGCTCCTTGCGGCTCAACGCCGACTTGCCAGAGGTGAACCGGTCGAAGAAGTACTCCGAGGTCTGGCCCACGGGCTCACGCAGAAGATGAGCCACGGTCTCTACGCGGGGCTCTCGAGTCCTGACGCGCAGACCCGCGACGACACGGCTGATCTTGCCCGCCGCCTGTTTCGCCTCCAAGATTCCCTTTAGAAAGCCGTTATGAAGCCCAGCCTGCTGACCAAGTTGCAGCAGATTCAGGCGCGTTTTGCGACCGTTGAATCTGAGCTCTCCGACCCGACAATCGCGCAGCGCATGGACGACTTTCGACGGCTGAGCAAAGAGCGATCAGACCTCACCCCCGTTGTCGATGCATTCGTCGAATACCAAGCCGCCACACGCGACCTGGAGTCTGCTGAATCGTGGCTCTCGGATCCAGACCTCAAAGAGTTTGCCCAAGAAGAGATTGGACGCCTCAAATCCCTGCTCGAAGCCCAGGAGGACGCGCTTCAAGTCTTGCTACTCCCCAAAGATCCCATGGACGAGCGCAATGTCATTCTTGAGATTCGGGCCGGGACGGGCGGTGACGAGTCTGCGTTGTTTGCGGGCGACTTGCTGCGGATGTACCTTCGGTATGCAGAGCGAAACCGATGGCAATCGGAACTGCTCTCTGCGCACGAGAGTGACCTTGGCGGATACCGCGAGGTGGTGGTGCGACTCGCGGGTGACCAGGTCTATTCACGGCTGAAGTTTGAATCCGGCGGGCATCGCGTTCAACGGGTTCCCGCGACAGAAGCCCAGGGCAGGATTCACACCTCGGCCTGCACGGTGGCTGTATTGCCTGAGGCAGACGAAATCGGTGACGTACAGCTCAACCCAGAGGACCTCCGGATCGATGTCTTCCGTGCCTCTGGCGCCGGGGGGCAGCATGTCAATAAGACGGAATCCGCCGTGCGCATCACGCACCTTCCAACAGGTATTGTGGCCGAGTGTCAGGATGATCGCAGTCAACACAAGAACAAAGACAAGGCGCTGAAGGTGCTTGCAGCCCGAGTGCGCGACCGCGAGGTCATGGCTCAGCAACAAAAGGAAGCGTCCGCACGCAAGCTGATGATCGGGTCAGGTGATCGATCAGAGCGTATCCGCACATACAACTTTCCACAGGGACGCATCACTGACCACCGCATCAACCTCACGCTCTACAAGATCGATCAGCTCATGGATGGAGACCTGCATGAGCTGACCCAATCATTGATGGCTGAGCACCAGGCCGAGCTTCTCTCAGCGATCGGTGAGGATGGCTGACGAGGGGTTCAGGCGCTCAGAGCCATGGCTACTGGGTACCATTGCGCGATCCGAGCGCTGGGAGATCTGTGCTGCGGCGACGGGCCGAAGTCAGGCCTGGCTGAGAGCAAGAGACCTCTGCAGCCTTGAGCAGATCCGCTCAGAGGAGGGAGAGGGCGCGGCGGCACTCGCCGCCCGCATGGTCCGCGCATTCCTGGACGAGCGACCCATCGCTCAAATCGTTGGGCACACAGCATTCTATGGACGACGCTTCTGGGTGAATGCATCCGTGCTGATTCCACGATCTGACTCGGAGTGCATGATCGACGCCGCACGGGGATTCCTCGAGGCAAGAGCCTCGGTTCGTCCAGGACCGCTTCGTGTGTTGGATCTGGGTACCGGCACGGGATGCCTTGCGATCACGGTTGCCCTTGAAGCCAAACGGCTCGGTATGACGGTGGACGTCGTTGCGACTGACCTGAGCCCAAGGGCGTTGGAGCTCGCCAGAAACAACGCCCTCTGGCTTGGCGCACGCATTTCTTTTTTTAAGGGGGACTGGACTGCTGCCTTGCCGCCAGACTGCGAGCCCTTTGACCTCATTCTCTCCAACCCGCCCTACCTGGCACCCACAGATCCGCACCTTCACCAGCGCAGTCTGCGCTATGAGCCTCCCCTTGCCTTGGTGGGGCAGAACCAAGACGCCTGTGGCCTCGCCGCCTTTCGGTTGCTTGTGCCCCAGGCCCAAGAATGGCTTGAACCTGGTGGTGGTCTGCTGGTCGAACACGGTGCGAGCCAGCAGAGCGATGTCGCTCAGCTGATGCGTCGCGCTGGTTACACCGAGCTGCGCCTGCTCAAGGACCTGGCCGAGCGTCCACGAGCGATCCTGGCTCATTTATGATCGTGGCATTCAAATCTCAAGAGGACACCATGGACGCAAAAGCGTTTGTTCAACAAACCGTCAGTGACAACCCCGTTGTTTTGTTCATGAAGGGCTCGCCCCAATTCCCCCAGTGCGGGTTCTCAGGCCGAGCCATTCAACTGCTCAAAGCCTGCGGCGTGCAGCAGGTTGCAACCGTGAATGTCCTCGAGGACGAGAGCGTGCGCCAAGCGGTCAAGGACTTCTCCCAGTGGCCCACCATTCCGCAGCTCTACATCAATGGGGAGTTCATTGGGGGCTCGGACATCATGGGGGAGATGTACGAGTCAGGCGAACTCCAGCAGCTTCTTGGATCCAGCCCAAACGCAGCGTGAGGCGAAGCAGTAGCCTGACCCCGAGCACAATAAAGACCAGCCGGACGGCCTGAAAGGCTGTCACGGTTGGGGGGTCCAGCGCGAGCACCTTTGCGGTAATCGCCATCTCTGCAATACCACCGGGAGCGGTTGCAATGAAGGCACTCGCGTATGAAAGATTGGCTCCCCAGTGCACCAACCAGGCAAGACCCGCCCCGGCCAGGAGGAGCAATACGGTAAGGCTTGCTGCAGCAATCAAGAAGCGCGGTGAATCGCGAAACATCTCTCGATTGAATCTTTGTCCAAGCGCCCACCCGATTAAGACCTGTGCCCCTGCGACCACGCTTGGCTGAAGCCGAGCCTCTGGAATCAAGGCCGCCACGACAATCGCCAGTGTCAGTGGGCCCATCACCCAGGGGTTTGGCACCCTGAGCTTCTGCCCCAAGTAGCCTGCCGCTGCCGCACACGCGCAGACCCACGTCATGTCTCTCCATGGCAACAACCTGACCAGATCTCCAGCCACCTGAGTGCTGCTGTTGCTCGAACCTTGCGCGGCGAAGAGTGTGGCCAAGAGGGGGACGATGGTTACCACCAGAGCCACCCGAACCGTATGCGACATTGCGACGAGATCCGCCCGCGCGCCATCGCGGGCAGCCTGCACCGCCATGTCACTCGCCGCGCCAATGGCTGCCGCAAAAAAGCAGCTGCGGCCATCGAGGCTCGTGACACGTTGGAGGTAGACGGCCCCCAGCATGCTCAGCAAACAGGTCACGAGGCCTGTTAGGACCATCCAACCCAACAAGTTGCTGAGTGCCATGATGACGACCGGGGTGAAGTACAGGCCCAATGCAGCGCCAATCGAGATCTGGCCAATCGTCAGCCCCCAAGCAGGCAATCGAGACACACGTCCGCTCAGTGACATCAGTGAGACCGCGGCCAGGCTGCCCAGCAGCCAGGGCAGAGGGGTCTCAATCCACGAGAAGAGCATGCCCCCAGCGACAGCCCATGCTCCCGTTGCAAGTGCAACAAGTGAGCGATGTAGACGAGGGGAGAGGGAGGGTTGCAAGGAGAGTGGTGCCGACTATCTGACTCGAACAGATGACCTACCGCTTACAAGGCGGTTGCTCTACCAACTGAGCTAAGTCGGCTTGCACATGCTCATATTGTCGCCTATTTCACGCGTCGCAGCGCGGGACGACCTTTTGGGGCCGTTCCCGGGTCCAGAGGACTCGGTGGGTCGTCATCTGGCGGCTCTGCCGCAACATCTTGAATCGCAAGCGGCTTGGGGACCTCGAAGGCCATCCCGTGCCCAGTCTCCTTGGCGTAGATGGCGGCAATCTGGGTCATCGGGACCCAGAGATCCTCTGCTACGCCAGAGAAGCGTGCGGTAAACGTCAGCTCAGAATTGGTCATCTGAAGCCGATGGGTGGCGAGGGCACTGATGTTGAGCACGATCTCACCACTCCTGACGTGGGCCACGGGAACCCGGGTGTGCTCATCGACCACGACCGCAACATACGGCGTGTAACCGTTGTCTGTGCACCATTCGTAAATGGCGCGCACCAGATACGGCTTGGTCGAGGCGGGCTCGGTCAACGTCGCATGACCTTTTCAGAGGGCGTGAGGGCCTCGAAAAAAGCAGGCCTCGCGAAGATGCGTTCGGCGTACTTCAGCACTGGCGCAGCAGTCTTGGGTAGCTCAATTCCGTAATGGTCCAAGCGCCAGAGCAGCGGTGCAAGCGCTACGTCGATCATGGTGAACTCTTCTCCCATCATGAATTTCGATTTGGTGACCACAGGAGCGAGTTGAGAGAGCCGATCACGGATGATGGCGCGCGCACGATCCATTCGCTTGGCATCTTGCTTCTCGATTGCATCGAGATGAATGAAGACTTCGCGCTCGAAGTTCAGGAGCAGCAATCGTGCACGGGCACGCTGAACTGGGTCTGCGGGCATGAGCTGGGGATGCGGAAACCGCTCATCGATGTATTCGTTGATGATGTTGGATTCATAGAGAATCAGATCTCGTTCAACCAGAATGGGCACCTGCCCATATGGGTTCATGACCGAGATGTCCTCTGGCTTGTTGAAGAGATCAACGTCGCGGATCTCGAAGTCCATGCCCTTTTCGAAAAGCACAAATCGGCAGCGCTGACTGAAAGGGCAGGTCGTGCCCGAGTAAAGGACCATCATGTCTGACAAACTCCCAAAAAGCGCGGGGCAGGCTCAAGGCCCGCCCCACTGTGTGACTAAACCTACGAAGGGCTTGTGCTACTTAATGTCTTTCCAGTAGGCCGCATTGAGGCGCCATGCGAATAAGAAGAAGACCGCCAGGAAAAGTAGAACCCACACGCCCACCTGCTTACGGGCCATGGCAGAGGGTTCAGCCACCCAAGCCAGAAACGCGGTGAGGTCGGCAATCGTGTTGTCGTAATCGGCTGTCGAGAGCGAGCCCTTGCTTGTCTGCACAAACTTATCGAAGACTTGAACGTCTTGGCCGTGGTCTTTCACGGTTTTAAAGACCGCCTCGTTCTGTCCCTGAAGCTCCCAAAGGACATGGGGCATGCCCACCGAAGGGTACGTGAGGTTGTTCCAACCCGTGGGCCGTGACGGATCGAGATAGTAGCTGCGAAGATAGGTGTAGATCCAGTCCGCGCCGGTGCCGGAGTGGCTCGAACGCGAGCGGGCCGTGAGCGACAGGTCTGGGGGTGCCTTGCCAAACCATTCGGCAGCATCTTTGAGGTTTAGCGTCGTCATGATCGGATCACCAAACTTCGCTGATGTCAGGATGAGGTTGGATTTGATCTGCTCCTCATTGAGCCCCAGCTCACGCAGCTTGTTGTAGCGCACCTGAGAAATGCCATGACAGCCCAGGCAGTAGTTCATGAAAAGCTTTGCGCCATTTTGGAGGGCTGCTTGATCGGTGAGCTTTGTGGTGGGGAAGGTGTCGAGCTTTACTGCCCCACCGGCAGCGATCGCAACAGATCCGAGCAAGGCAAAACCCGCTGCCGCCAGCATACGGGAACCCCCGCGGATGATGGCCCCGATCGAAAGTGTGGACATGGAGGATTTCATAGATGCTCTCTTGTTCATGTGGGTTGTCAGTGCGCCTGAAAGCTCACGCGCTCCGGCACTGGCTTGTAATCACCCATGCGAGTCCAGACAGGCATTAGCAGGAAGAACCCGAAATAGAAGACCGTTCCGACTTGGGACACGATCGTGCCGGCTGTGGTGGGAGGCATCACACCCAAGTATCCCAACACGAAGAAATTCACTACGAAGACACCGTAGAGCCATTTCTGCCAGCCCGGACGCTGTCGAATGGACTTGACTGGCGATTTGTCGAGCCAAGGCAGGAAGAACATGATGATCACGGCCCCGCCCATGACCACAACCCCCCAGAACTTTGCGTCGAATACCCGGAAAGCAACGGCCAGCACGATCATTGCAACGGCTCCACCGACCTTCAGCAGCCCTTGTTGCTTCACCCAGAAGTACCCCGCAGCGATCGCAGCGGAGGCCACCATGACCCAGGTAAAGATGTCGGTTGTTGCGCGCAGCATGGAGTAATACGGGGTGAAGTACCAGACCGGCGCAATGTGAGAGGGCGTCACCAGCGGGTCGGCCGGAATGAAGTTATTGAACTCCAGGAAGTAGCCGCCGCCTTCGGGCATGAAGAAAACCACTGCAAAAAAGATGAGTGCGAAACCGGCAATCCCCACGACATCGTGGACGGTGTAATAAGGGTGAAAGGGAATGCCGTCGAGCGGAATGCCGTTGTTGTCCTTCTTCGCTTTGATCTCAACACCATCGGGGTTGTTTGAGCCAACCTCGTGAAGCGCAATGATGTGAGCGGCGACGAGTCCCAGCAAAACCAATGGAATGGCGATGACGTGGAAGGCGAAGAATCGATTGAGGGTGGCGTCTCCCACCACAAAATCACCACGGATCCACACGGCGAGATCAGGCCCGATGAGCGGAACCGCAGCGAAGAGGTTCACGATGACCTGAGCGCCCCAGAAGGACATTTGTCCCCAAGGGAGGAGGTAACCGAAGAACGCTTCAGCCATGAGGCAGAGAAAAATGAGGCAGCCGAAAATCCAGATCAGCTCGCGCGGCTCGCGGTAAGAGCCATAAATGAGCCCTCGGAACATGTGGAGGAAGACCACCACAAAGAACGCAGATGCACCGGTGGAGTGCATGTAGCGAATGACCCAACCGAACGGGACCTCCCGCATGATGTATTCCACACTGGCGAACGCGACTGGAATGCCAGCAGCATTTAGCGAGGCGTCTGGCTTGTAATGCATGACCAGAAAAATACCGGTGACGATCTGGAGCACCAATACGAGCATGGCCAGACTGCCAAAGAAGTAAAAAAAGTTGAAATTCTTTGGCGCGTAGTACTCGGAGAGGTGCCCCTTATAAAGCGAGATGAGGGGGAATCTGCGGTCAACCCAGCCCAGAAGACCTGAGGCTTGAACGACTTTCTCTGCTGCCATGTTTATGCTCCTCGAATGTCGGGGTTCGCGGGGAGGCCTTAAGCCTCGCCCTTCTCGTCGCGGCCGATTACAAGCTTCGTATCGGAGAGGTACATGTGACGGGGTACCTCGAGATTGTCAGGCGCTGGCTTGTTTGCGAAAACACGCCCGGCCATATCGAATGTGGATCCGTGGCAAGGGCAGAAAAAGCCACCCGTCCAGTCTGCGGTCATGCCGTCCGATCCGCCAGCCGCGAACTTGCTGACTGGCGAACAGCCCAAGTGAGTGCAAATGCCCACTGTCACCAAGAACTCGGGCTTGATGGAGCGATGCTGGTTCTTCGCATATTCAGGAACGGGCACGTCCTTGCGGTCCGAGCCCGGGTCTGCGAGCTGTGCCTCGACGCCTTTGAGGCTTTCGAGCATCTCAGGTGTCCGCCGGACGACCCAGACGGGTTTGCCGCGCCATTCCACGATTTTTACGCCACCAGGGGCCAGATCAGCGATTTCGACCTCGACAGGGGCTCCAGCAGAGCGGGCCTTCTCAGAGGGGGCCATAGAGGCCGCAAAAGGAACCGCCACCGCTGCAGCGGCGACCCCGCCGGCAGCACCACAGGTGATCATCCAGGTGCGTCGAGAGGGCTCTGCACCCTTTGGCATCGAGAAGGACTCGCCCTCGGTGACTTCAGACTTCAGCCCAAGCAAAGGACCATTGGGTTGTACGGTAGACATAGTGCACTCCGTCTTTGTTGCTCTGCGGTAGGAGATATTGTTCTCTATAACTTCAGGATTGTAGCCCACTCAAAAGCCCCATTCCAGAGATAATCCCCCCATGATTCGTCGAATTTGGCTCTTGTTCGCACAAGCGACAACGGTGGCGTTGGCGGTTTTGTTTGTGCTGAGCACACTCAAGCCGCATTGGCTTCAAGAACTCTCCGGACGAACAGCATCCAGTGGCCTGACGCTGCCGAGTGACCCCTTGGGCATACTGCAAGCCAACTCTGGGCGAGATTCGCCTGGCTACGGGGATGCCGCTGCGAAGGCGATGCCCTCCGTGGTCTACATCTTTGCAGCACAGACTCGAAAAGGTGCTGCGCACCCCCTTCTAGATGACCCCTTGTTTCGAAGGTTTTTCGGGGATGCCCTGCCTCCCCGGAGACAGGGACCCGAACAGACCGGCCTCGGCTCGGGCGTGATCGTGAGCGCCGACGGTCTGATCCTCACCAATCACCACGTCATTGAGGGAGCAGATCAAATTGAGGTGGCCCTCGCGGACGGTCGTCGCGCTTCCGCTCGCATCATTGGCACAGACCCCGAGAGTGATCTGGCCGTGCTGAGGGTAAAACTCGACGGTCTTCCTGCTGTCGAGTTTGGCTCCCCATCGACGCTTCGCGTGGGAGACGCGGTGCTCGCGATTGGCAACCCCTTCGGTGTGGGGCTTACGGTTACCCAAGGGATCGTGAGCGCACTTGGTCGAGATCAACTCAACCTCACCCTGTTTGAGGACTTCATTCAGACAGATGCAGCCATTAACCCGGGCAACTCGGGTGGGGCCTTGGTCGACACGCAAGGCCACCTGGTGGGGATCAACACGGCCATCTACTCCAGAGACGGGGGAAACATGGGCATTGGCTTTGCCATCTCTGCAGACCTTGCCCGCAAAGTCCTGCAAGGCATCGTGAAGGACGGGCGCGTTTCGCGAGGCTTTATTGGGGTTGAGCCTCAGGATGTCAATGCAGCCATTGCGGAAGGCCTCAAACTACCGAAGGCGGAGGGGAGCATTGTTGCCGGGCTTGAGCGAGGCGGAGCAGCCGAACGTGCGGGCATTCGGGTTGGGGATGTGCTCACCGCGGTGAACGATAAACCCGTTCGTAATTCCAACGAGCTCATCCAACGAATCGCAGCACTTGAGCCGGGGCTAGAGGCCACCCTCACATTCTTTCGAGACGGAAAACAGCAGACGGTGCGTCTGTCTATTCGGCAGCGGCCTCAGCCGCGGTCGCCGGCTTCTCGGGAGTAATCCAGCCCGCAAGATAAATACCAAGCTGATAGAGCAAGCACAGCGGTATGGCGAGCATCAGCTGCGAAATCACGTCGGGTGGGGTCACAATCGCTGCGATGACGAAGGCAATCACGATGAAATACGATCGGAAATCCTTCATTTTCTGGAGCGACACCACGCCAAAGCGAACAAGGACCATCTGAACGACGGGGGTCTCAAATGACAAGCCAAACACCAAGAAAAGGCTCAGTGCGAAGCTGAGGTACTTATCGATGTCAGTGGCCATCTGAACGCCCACCGGTGTGTAGGCTGAGACGAACCCAAAAATAGCTGGAAACACAAAAAAATACGCAAATGCCATCCCGACGAGAAACAGCACGAAGCTTGAAGCGACAATTGGGATGACGAGGCGTTTCTCGTGTTGGTAGAGCCCGGGTGCCACGAAAGCCCAAGCCTGATACAGCACATAAGGCAGCGCGATCACAAACGCCACAAGCATGGTGATCTTCATGGGCACAAAGAAGGGTGCAGTCACATCTGTTGCAATCATGCTCGATCCCTTGGGCAGGGCCTTGATGAGCGGGTCGGCAAAGATCGAGTAAATCTCCGGAGCCCAGAAGACCAGCACAACAAAGACCAATAAAACCGCGCCCACCGCACGCACCAATCGGTCGCGAAGTTCGACCAGGTGGGACATAAAGCCCTCCTCAGCAGAGGCCTGGCTCTCGGGTTTTGGGTCACTCATGGCGGGGCCTCTTCCTCAGATAACGCTTGCGCATGCGGGTTCGTACCTTGTCTGCGACTCGCTCATCTTCACGCTCTTGGGTCCACGACCGCTCCGGTGCTTGGATGTATTGACCAAACCTGCGAGCGAGTCCGGCCTCAGAGGCGTCAGTGCTCTCCCCAGACAAGCCTTGTTCGAACTCAGAGGTGATGCCGTCCATCTCCCGCTGGGCACCATCCATGGACGCCTGCAGGTTATGCCCGAGATCCTCCACGCCTTGCTTCATTTTTCGGAGCTCGTCGAGGTCCATCTGACGCTGGATATCAGACTTCACGTCACTGACGTAACGTTGCGCGCGCCCAAGAAGGGTACCCACGGTACGCGTGAGCACGGGAAGCCGCTGCGGCCCAACCACAACCAAGGCGACGGCGGCGATAACGAGCAGTTCAGAAAACCCAATATCTAGCATCAGGACATGCCCCGATTAGGCTCGAAGCCAGCCTCAGTGCTAACGGCTGGAGTCTTGGTGAGTCTTGTCCCGAGCCTGTACGTCGATGGTCTGGGTCTCGACTTTGGGGGGCGTAGCGTCAGCGGATGGGGCCTTATCGTCTGCTGAGGCTTCTTTCATGCCGTCTTTGAACCCCTTCACTGCACCGCCCAGGTCAGAGCCAAGATTGCGGAGTTTCTTGGTGCCGAAGACCAAGAGAATGATGACCAGAACGACCAACCAGTGCCAGATGCTAAATGAACCCATGCCGATGCTCCGCTGAAAGGGGTGAAGAGAAAGAGAGGCTCTCGCTGCTAGAACGACGCAGCTGACCCGAGCGGCTCTGGGCCGCCCAACAAGTGAGCATGCAGATGATACACCTCCTGCCGACCCACCCGACCGGTGTTGATGACCACCCGAAAACCCTCGGGAGAACCATGCTCCTTGGCCAAGGTTTGGGCCAAGACCATCATTCTGCCCATGACCGTCGTATGCTCGGGTTGAAGATCAGTCATGGACGAGATGTGTTCACGAGGGATCATGAGCAGATGCAGTGGGGCCTTGGGGTGGATGTCCTTGAAGACGATGATCTCTTCGTCTTCATAGACCCGGCTTGCGGGAACCTCTCCCGCAACAATCTTGCAGAAAATACAGTTCATGCTCCCCTTTCCTTGGCGCGTCGAGCCGCTTTTTCATCGAGTCCAGACAGCCCCTCTCGTCTCTGCAGCTCGTTCAGCACAGCCTCTGGCCTGAGGCCGTATTGCTCAAGGGCGACAAGACAGTGAAACCAGAGGTCGGCCATTTCCGAAACCACGCGATCGGGAGTGCCATCTTTGGCGGCCATGACCAATTCCGTGGCCTCCTCGCCAATTTTCTTGAGCACTGCATCGGGTGCCTTAGCCAAGAGTCGCGCTACGTAGCTCGTCTCTGGGTCCGCTGCCCGACGTGCCGAAATGACATCTGCAAGGCGCGCGAGGATGGGGTCTGGGTTATTTTCCATAAATCAGTTCAGGGTCTTTGATCACCGGGTCGACAGCAACCCACTGACCTTGCTGCAACACAGAATAAAAGCATGATGCACGACCTGTGTGACAAGCCATACCGCCCCCCTGCTCGACTTGCAATAAGACCACGTCCCCGTCGCAGTCGAGTCGAATCTCATTCACCGTCTGAACGTGGCCAGAGGACTCTCCCTTACGCCACAACTGATTTCGCGAACGGGAGAAATACACTGCACGTCCGGTTGAGACAGTCTCCTGCAACGCTTCACGATTCATGAAGGCCACCATCAGCACGCGGCCAGATGCGTGATCCTGTGCAACGGCGGTGACAAGCCCTTTTGCATCGAATCGAACCTGATCAATCCAGTCGGACACAGACACCCCTTGCCTGAAGGTAGGCTTTCGCTTCGCCCACGGTGTGCTGGCCGAAGTGGAAAATGCTCGCGGCCAAGACCGCATCGGCGTGGCCCTCGACGACGCCTTCTCGCAGATGCTCAAGGCTGCCCACCCCGCCCGAAGCAATAACCGGAACCGACACCGCATCAGAGATCGCTGCGGTCAGTTCGAGGTCGAATCCCAGGCCTGTTCCGTCTCTATCCATGCTCGTGAGCAAAATTTCTCCCGCACCTCGGTCTGCCACCTCTCGGGCCCACTCCACCGCGTCTCGGCCGGTTGCGGTTCTGCCGCCATGGGTGAACACCTCCCAGCCGTCAGCGTGAGTGCGACGCTTGGCATCAATGGCGACCACAATGCACTGGCTACCGAACTTCGATGCGGCCTTAGAGATGAGTGAGGGATCTGAGATGGCAGCGGTGTTCATGCTGGCCTTGTCTGCGCCCGCGTTGAGCAATCGGGAGACATCTTCGACCCGACGCACTCCGCCTCCGACGGTGAGCGGGATAAAGACCTGATTCGCAACGGCCTCGATCATGGGAAGGATGAGGTCCCGTTGATCGGAAGAGGCTGTGATGTCCAGAAATGTGAGCTCATCAGCCCCTTGAAGGTCGTAGCGCTTGGCCACCTCGACAGGGTCGCCTGCATCGCGCAAGTCGACAAAGTTAGTGCCCTTCACCACTCGACCGGCATTGACATCGAGGCAGGGAATGATGCGCTTGGCAAGCACGGCTTAGGCGGAGAGCTCGTCGACGAGGGCCTGCGCCTGGGCCAAGTCGAGCTGGCCTTCATAGAGGGCTCTGCCTAAAATAGCGCCCATAATGCCTTCCGACACCAGCGGCGCCAGCGCCCGGATGTCCTGGAGCCCGGCAATCCCGCCCGAGGCGATCACCGGCATAGCGACTGCCTGCGCGAGGCGAAGAGTGGCTTCAACATTGACGCCAGAGAGCATGCCGTCTCGACCAATATCGGTGTAGAGCACAGCATCAACGCCGTCGTCCTCGAACTTTCTCGCTAGATCAATCACTTCGTGGCCGGAGAGCTTGCTCCAGCCGTCTGTGGCGACCTTGCCGTCCTTTGCGTCAATGGAGACGATGACCTGGCCTGGGAAAGCGGCGCATGCATCTTTAAGAAGGCCAGGGTTCTTGACTGCGGCGGTGCCAATGACCACGAAGCTCGCGCCATCGTCAAGCAACCGCTCGATGGTGTCCAAGTCGCGAATGCCCCCGCCCACCTGAACCGGAACAGCATTGCCCACAGCTTTCACAATGGCCCGAATGGCCGACTCATTCTTTGGCCTGCCGGCGACAGCCCCATTAAGATCAACGACGTGAATCCGCTGGGCACCCTGCTCCACCCAGCGAGCGGCCATCTCGCCGGGATCTTTCGAGAAAACCGTTGCGTCTGCGAGGTCGCCTTGTCGGAGGCGGACGCAGTCTCCGTCTTTAAGGTCGATTGCGGGAATGAGCAGAAGAGACATGCGGGAGTTAGGGGGTCCAGGAAAGAAAATTTTCGATGAGCGTAAGCCCAGAGGCCGCGCTCTTCTCTGGGTGAAACTGCGTTGCAACGATGTTATCCCGGGCTAGGGCACAGGTAAAGGCGAGGCCATAGTCGGACTCCGCCAGTGCCTCGTGGGGGTCATTGAGCTGAGGGTAGTAGCTGTGCACAAAATAAAACCAGCGGTCCGAGGGGGCTTGCAGGCCATTCATGACCGGATGAGACCGGGTCCACCTCACCTGGTTCCAGCCCATGTGCGGCACCTTCAATCCAGAGTCGACGGGGAAGCGAACCACGCGGCCAGAGAAAAGTCCCAGGCCCGGAGTGTCTCCCTCCTCGCTGGAATCCAAGAGCATCTGCTCTCCAACGCAGATACCCAGGAAGGGCTTTGATCTCAGAGACGCTTCGAGTGCCTCTCGCAGCCCTGATCTTGAGAGCCCTGCCATGCAGTCGGGCATGGCACCTTGGCCAGGAAAAACAACGCGATTTGCAGACCAGATTTGCTCTGGCTGCGTTGCTCGAACGATGTGATCGGGGTCCATGCCGAGCCGCTGAGCGGCCGCCTGCGTTGCACGCATGACGCTCCTGAGATTGCCCGTGCCGTAATCCACCACTGCAATGGTCATCGGGCGCTCTGAGTCTGTGGCCTAGAGACAGCCTTTGGTCGACGGGATCGCGTCAGGATCGAGGCGAGGATCTAGTTCACAGGCCATACGCAGTGCGCGCCCAAAGGCCTTAAAAATCGTTTCGCACTGATGGTGTGCGTTGTCTCCGTGCAGATTGTCGACATGCACCGTAACCTGGGCGTGATTCACAAAGCCTTGAAAAAACTCGTGGACCAAGTCGAGATCGAACTGCCCCACCATGGAGCGAGTCCACTCGCACCGAAAGAACAGGCCCGGCCGACCAGAAAGGTCTACCACGACGCGCGAGAGCGCCTCGTCGAGTGGCACGTAGGCATGACCGTAGCGCCTGACCGCCCGCTTATCGGCAATCGCTTTCGCAAAAGCCTGACCGAGCGTAATGCCGATGTCTTCCACCGTGTGGTGGGCATCAATGTGCAAGTCGCCGTTGGCCTTTACGTGGAGATCAATCAGACCGTGCCGTGCGATCTGGTCGAGCATATGGTCAAGAAAGGGCAGTCCCGTCGCGAGCTCCCTCGCCCCCGTTCCATCCAATCCAATGGACACCTCAATCTGCGTCTCGGCTGTGTGACGCGATACCTGTGCTTGTCTCATGCGTGCAATGATACAGTCGCGCGATGAATGCGTTCTGGAGTCCCGTCGTCGAGCGTCTCTCCCCCTACGTACCCGGCGAGCAGCCGAAGATCGAGGGGCTTATTAAGCTCAACACCAATGAAAACCCATATCCCCCGTCTGAGAGGGTCGTCCAGGCGATTCGTGATGCACTCGGCGCTGACGGTGCGGCTTTAAGGCTCTACCCCGACCCAGAGAGCTTTGCTCTGCGCACGGCCGCTGCCAAGCGACTGGGCCTTGATCCCGACCACGTGTTTGCGGGAAATGGCTCGGACGAGATTCTTGCATTTGTCTTCCAAGGCCTGCTGAATCACGCTCAGCCGCTGGTCTTCCCCGACATCAGCTACAGCTTTTATCCAAGCTACTGCCGGCTCTACGGTATTGAGGCTGACCCCATACCCCTGACAGATGCCTTCGAAATTGACCTCGATGACATCCCAAGAGATCGAACGGCGGTGATTTTCCCCAATCCCAATGCCCCAACCGGAAGAGCGATTGAAACCGCAGTCATCGAGGCTTTTTTGAGTGCGCGCCCTCACACCCTTGTGGTGGTCGACGAAGCCTATGTCGACTTCGGTGGACAGAGTTGCGCACCCCTGGTCGCGCGGTATCCCAATCTACTGGTTACCCAGTCGCTCTCCAAATCAAGGGGCCTTGCCGGTATGCGCATCGGTCTGGCCTTTGGCCAACCCAGCCTGCTTCAAGCCCTCATTCGAATCAAAGACAGCTTCAACTCCTACCCCCTCGATCGACTCGCACAGGCCGCCGGCCTGGCCGCACTTGAGGACGAAGAGTGGCTCATCCACAATCGCGCCGCCGTGATGAAGAGTCGTGATTGGCTTACCGGAGCACTCCAGGGCCTGGGCTTTCAAGTGCTTCCCTCGGCTGCTAATTTTGTCTTTGCTCGACACGCATCCCGTCAAGCTGCAGAGATTGCTCACAGCCTGCGGAGTCAGAAGATTCTGGTGCGGCACTTCCAAAAGCCTCGCATTGAGCATTGGCTTCGAATCACCGTGGGAACGGACGCTGAATGCTTTGCGCTCGTTCGAGCGCTTGAGCAGGTCGCCTGAGTCGGTCTAGGGGGCTGCGGGCTTTACGCGCAACTCTGCAGCGCGCGCGTGTGCTGCCAGAGACTCCCCCCACGCAAGCGTTGCAGCGATGGGACCGAGCACCTGAGCACCCGCTTCACTGACCTCAACCATGCTGGTGCGCTTTTGAAAATCGTATACCCCCAAGGGGGACGAGAAGCGCGCGGTGCGCATGGTAGGAAGTACGTGGTTGGGGCCGGCACAGTAGTCCCCAAGGGACTCTGAGGTGAAGCGGCCGAGAAACATGGCCCCTGCGTGACGAATCTGTTGGGCCCAGTGGTCTGGCTGGTCGGTTGAGATTTCAAGGTGCTCGGGAGCAATATCGCTGGCAATCACACAGGCCTCCTCGAGACTCTGCACCTGCACCATGAGCCCACGATTCGAGAGCGACGTTCGAATGATGTCTGCCCGAGGCATACTGGGTAGGAGTCGGTCAATAGCTGCCTGGACTGCATCCAAGTACGCGCCGTCAGGACAAAGCAGAATGCTCTGCGCCAGCTCATCATGCTCAGCCTGTGAGAACAGGTCCATGGCCACCCAATCGGCGGGTGTCTGCCCGTCGCAGATCACCAAAATTTCGGAGGGGCCAGCAATCATGTCAATGCCGACGCGGCCGAAAACCTGCCGCTTAGCCTCTGCAACGTAGGCATTTCCGGGGCCTACGATCTTGTCGACCGCTGGAATAGACTGGGTACCAAACGCCAGTGCGGCAACGGCCTGAGCCCCACCAACGGTAAAGGCGCGATCGACACCCGCAAGGTGCGCAGCAGCCAATACGAGGTCGTTTCGCTCCCCGCCTGGCGTTGGAACCACCATAACCAATTCAGGGACACCCGCAACTTTGGCAGGAATAGCATTCATGAGCACCGAGGAAGGATAGGCAGCCTTCCCACCTGGCACATAGAGTCCAGCGCGATCCAAGGGGCTGATGCGCTGCCCGAGTCGGGACCCGTGTTCATCGACGATGGACCAAGACGATTGACGCTGAGCCTCGTGAAAGACACGAATTCGATCCGCTGCAGCCGCAAGCGCGGTGCGCTGATCCTGTGTGAGACGCTCGTAGGCGGCCTTGAGCTCCACCGAGGAGAGTTCAAGGGCATCAGGCGACTGCACATGCAGGCGGTCAAAACGCGCGGTGTACTCGAGCACAGCGGCATCGCCTCGCTGCCGTACGTTGGCCAAAATCTGCTTGACGGTTTGAGCAATGGCATCGTCTTGGCCTTGCTCATATGCAAGCCGTTCGTAGAGTGCAGACCTGAAGTCAAGGGCGCGACTGTCGAGCCGCAATACGGGACAAGGGGTGTTTGCGGTCATACAGCTGCCTTTGCAAAGGCACGAACCAATGGGTCAAGCTCCTCAAACCGGAGCTTCAAGGCGGCTTGATTCACCACCAGCCGTGAGGAAACCTCTGCAATGGTCTCGAATGCCTCGAGCCCGTTGGCCTTGAGTGTTGCCCCAGTAGAGACCAGATCTACGATGACGTCTGCCAAGCCCACCAAGGGGGCAAGCTCCATAGAGCCATAGAGTTTGATGAGGTCTGCATGCATGCCACGCTGCGCAAAATAGCGGCGTGTGGTCTCGACATACTTTGTGGCCACGCTCAGGCGGCTGCCCCGACGCAGTTGCGCCTGCAGATCGAAACCTGTCGGTGCGGCCAAACACATGCGACAGCGACCGATCCGGAGATCGACGGGCTGATATAGACCCTCACCCCCATGCTCGACCAAGACATCTGAGCCCGCCACGCCGAGGTCTGCGGCACCATATTGCACATAAGTGGGTACGTCACTGGCGCGCACAATCAAGAGGCGAACATGAGCGAGGCTGGTCGGGAGCACGAGCTTTCGAGACTCGTCGGGCCGCTCAAGCGGCTCAATGCCAACAGACTTGAGCAGCGGAAGCGTCTCGTTAAAAATTCGGCCTTTGGAGAGCGCGAGCGTGATCATGAGGCGCCTCCAACGCGCCGCACCCGCGCGCCGAGCCCGAGTAACTTCTCCTCCATGCGGTCGTAGCCGCGATCGAGGTGATAGATGCGATCGATCTCAGTCACGCCTTCAGCTACCAATCCGGCGATGACCAGCCCAGCGGACGCACGAAGGTCGGTGGCCATGACACACGCACCGGTTAAATGTTCGACCCCCTGAATGATGGCTGTGTGGCCCTCAATGCTGATCTGGGCTCCCAGCCGCTGCATTTCTTGGACGTGCATAAACCGATTCTCAAAAATCGTTTCAATGACACGGCTCGTCCCCTGCGCAACCAGATTGACAGCCATACACTGGGCCTGCATATCGGTTGCCAGCCCAGGATAGGGGGCTGTTCGCAAATCAAATGCTCTGGGTCGATGCTCTGACCATGCCTCTATGCCGTCCGGCCGAACCTCCCAATGCAGACCAGCCTGGCGAAGTTTCTCGAGGGTTGCGGTCATATGGTCTGCATTTGCACCGCGAAGAAAGACCTTTCCTTGCGTCGCGGCGACCGCGCATAGGAAAGTGCCGGCCTCGATGCGATCCGGCATGACCGCCACCTCTGCGCCATGCAGCCGCTCAACCCCCTCGATGACGATCCGGTCTGTGCCGGCGCCGGAGATCTGCGCACCCATTGCCGCAAGGCATTGCGCGAGGTTTACAACCTCGGGCTCGCGCGCGGCGTTCTCGAGAACAGTCGTTCCTTTTGCCAGACAGGCCGCCATCATGAGGTTCTCAGTGCCGGTGACCGTCACCATATCGGTTGCCAAACGGGCTCCGACGAGCCGCTCAACACCGGCCTCGATGTATCCGTGCGCGATGTCAATTGCTGCGCCCATAGCCTGCAGGCCCTTGATGTGCTGATCGACGGGACGCTGCCCAATCGCACAGCCGCCTGGAAGACTGACTCGAGCGCGTCCAACGCGAGCGAGCAGGGGCCCGAGTACCAAGATCGAGGCGCGCATCGTCTTCACAAGCTCATAGGGTGCCTCCGGCCGATCAAGATGCTGTGCATTTAAAATCAGGCGCTCTTGATCAGCTTCATGATCAACCTTGACACCCATGCCGCGCAAAAGCTTGATGAGGGTGCCAACATCTTTCAGTGGCGGCACATTGTTTAGCACCAGCGGCTCGCCGGTGAGCAAACAGGCTGCCATCATGGGAAGTGCTGCGTTCTTCGCGCCTGAGACACGAACCTCACCATGGAGGCGAACGCCTCCCTCGATCTGGAACCTGTCCATCGTCAGGCGCTACGTGCGGCCCACTCTTGAGGAGTAAGCGTCTTCATGGAGAGGGCATGAATCTCTTGCTTCATGCGATCACCCAGCACCGCATAGACCATCTGATGGCGAGCGATCAAGCGCTTACCCTCAAAGGCTTCGCAGACGATAAGGGCTTCGAAATGGTGGCCGTCACCGGACACGCTGAGCTGCTCGCATTCGAGCCCCGCTGCAAGGAGTTCTTGGATGAATTCGGGTGTCATAACACTATTCTACGGCCGAGTCCGCAAGGATCCGTTTAAAGGTGTCATCCATGCGACTGCCTGCGAGCAGTGTCTTGGTGTCACTGTGGGCGACTAATCTGCCCCCCTTAAGAAAAGCCACATGACGACACAGAGTCTCTGCCTCTTCGAGGTAATGGGTCGTGAGAACGATGGTGTGTCCCGCGTGATTCAGTCGGGTCATGAATGCCCAGAGACTCTCTCTGAGCTCAATGTCTACGCCAGCTGTGGGCTCATCGAGCACCATGACCGCAGGTCTGTGCACAATGGCCTGGGCAACCAAGACGCGGCGTTTCATGCCCCCCGAAAGCGCTCGCATATTCGCATCCGCCTTGTCTAAGAGGCCCAAGGCACTGAGGCACTCGTCAATCCAATCATCGTTTCGACCCAACCCGAAAAATCCAGACTGCATACGCAGGGTTTCTCTGACCGTAAAGAAAGGATCAAAAACCAGCTCTTGCGGGACCACGCCCAAAAGCCTCCGCGTGACGTAAGGCTCGCGCGCCACATCATGGCCCATGACCGCAATGGAACCTGAAGTGGGCAGCACGAGGCCGGCCATGCACTGAATGAGGGTCGTCTTGCCGGCGCCATTCGGGCCCAGAAGGGCAAAAAAGTCTCCCTGGGCGACATCGAACGTGACCCCTTGAAGGGCATCGACAGAGCGACCCCCACGACCGAGGTAGCGCTTGGTAACCGCTCGAAAAGAGAGTGCAGGAACCATTAGAGATTGAGCAGGGTGTCAACCTGACTCATACGAGCCAGGGACTTCAGTGTTGGGGGGCTGTGCAGAAAGCGGATCGTTGCATTGGCCTCACGGGCCTGCCGTCTCAGTGCGAGCAACACCGTCAGTGCGCTGGTGTCGACCTTTTCCCAGCTCGCCAGGCTGCACTGCAGAACCACGCCAGGGGCAAGGGCTTTCGCAACCAACGGCCTGAATGTGTTGAGCGCATCGACACAATGGGCGAGGGTGAGTGCCTGATCCCAAAGCAGCTCAAGCTGACGCTCGGTTTGCACTGTCACCGCTTTGCCGTCATGGCCGACCGCAATGCCTTATTTTTTTGCTCGAGCGCGGCAATGAGACCGTCTAAGCCACGGGCCGTGACCAGTTGGCCAAACTGATTGCGGTAGTGGTCAACCATCCAGAGGCCCAGAACATTAAAGTCGTAAATTTTCCAGCCTTGTGCAGTTTTGCTGAGCCGATAATCAAGCTGGATGGGCTCTTTGCCCGCTCGGATCACCTGCGTTCTGACGATCACGTCCTCGGCCTCTGCAGGGTACCGGCCTGGCTTCACATCGACACTGGCGTTCTGCACATTCCGAAGTGCATCTGCATAGGTGAGCAGCAAAAGTTCTCTGAATGCAATCATGAGCCTTTGCTGCTGCTCTGGGGTGGCGCGCCTCCAGTGAATACCGACCGTGAGGGCAGTCATGCGAGAAAAATCGACCGAGGGCATTACCCGCTCATCGACCACGGCATTGAGTCGATCGAGATCGCCCTCAACCAGGCGTCGGTCTGCTTTGATCACTCGAAGCAGGTCTTCACTCATGCTCCGGATAAGACCGTCTGGACTGGCCACAAGGACTTGCGCGCTCGCCCCAGCGGGGACAAGAAGCAACGCGGCCAGACGGGCCAATAGCGCGCGACGCATGGGCGAAGAACCGGCTGCAGTGCAGCGTCTGTTCATCGTTGCGCCCCCCCACCTTGTTGCTGCGCACGCTGAGCCCTGCGAGCGAGGTAAGCATCTCGAACAGAGAGATAGGCGTCAAAGGACATCATGCCAAAGGTCGATTCCGCCTCCATGAGGCTCACGCGCTTATCGAGAATCGTCAGGCCCAGGGTGGCATTTCGAGTTGCACGGTCAGCGCTCAAGGCCCAATCCATGGGATCTATCTGCCCATCCATAACATCACCGAAGAGATCTCTCGCCGTACTGGGCCCCATGAGGGGGAGCATGAGGAAAGGACCGCTTGGGAGCCCCCAATTCGCGAGTGTGAGGCCCGCGTCTTCTCGAGAACGCCGAAGACCCAAGTCACTGGCGACATCAATCACGCCGAGAATGCCCACGGTGCTGTTGAGAAACACCCGACCGGCTGATTCCGAGGCGGCATCTACTTCCCCTTGAAGGAGGTGATGCACCGTGGTGGTGGTGTCCCGAAGATTCGAGAGGACATTCGTGACCCCCTGGCGAACAGGCTCAGGCGTCACCCTGCGGTACGTATTCGCCGCTGGGCGGATCACATGCTCATCCGCCTTTAAATTGAACTCAAATACGCCGCGGTTGAGGGCTTCAAGCGGATCTCTTGGGTCCGTTTGATGTCCAACGGGCAGTGAGGCACAGCCACTAAGCAGGAGCCCCAGGCCGGCAAAAACCCATCGCGTCGTCGCGCGTGGGATTCGGATTTTTATGGTGTTGAGGAGTGTCATTTTTGTCAGAGGCCTTTTGCAGCGCTTGGTTCCGCAGGTGCAGGATCGCTTCGGTTGTAGAGGAACTGAGAGATGAGATTCTCAAGGACAACCGCTGACTGCGTCATTTGAATCCGGTCGTTCGCCCCGAGCATTTTCTCCTCAGCGCCCGGCGTAAGCCCCACATACTGCTCTCCGAGTAGACCAGAAGTGAGGATTTTGGCCGAACTGTCTTTGGGGAAAGGAACCCCTTGGGTCAAATCCATAACCACGAGCGCCTGGTATGTCTGGGGATCCAGCCGAATCTCACGCACCCGCCCAACTACCACCCCGGCACTCTTGACGGCCGCACGGGCCTTCAGTCCACCGATATTGTCAAAGGCGGCCGTTACCGTGTAACTCGGGCCAGCATCACCCCCCCCTGAGAGATTACTCACCCGCAAGGACAAAAAAATGAGCGCAATTGCGCCAAGTAGAACGAAGAGTCCCACAAGAAGATTGAGGTTTCGCTGCATGCTGTCTTCCTTATCCGAACATGAGGGCGGTAAGCACAAAGTCTAGGCCCAGAACCACGAGAGAGCCGACCACCACGGTTTGAGTGGTGGCGCGTGCCACCCCCTCGGGGGTCGGCTTGCATTCAAGCCCCATATACAAGGCGATATGTGTGACTGCCCACCCAAACACACAGCTCTTCCAGACGCCGTTGAGCAGGTCGTCCCAGAAGTCAACGCCTGAAGTGATCTGGGACCAGAACGCACCGTCATCTACGCCAATCAGCCCCACTGCAACAAGCCAGCCGCCCATCACGCCCACCGCCGAGAAGAGTGCGGCCAGCAGGGGCATCACCAAAAGTCCAGCAAAAAACCGGGGAGCCACAATGCGTTTAAGTGGATCGACAGCCATAGCCTCAAGAGCCGCAAGCTGCTCACCAGACTTCATGAGGCCAATCTCGGCAGCGAGCGCAGTACCCGCTCGTCCCGCAAAAAGAAGTGCAGTCACCACAGGCCCGAGCTCGCGAACCAATGCGAGCGCCACGAGTAGCCCTATGGCTTCCTCAGACCCGTACCGACGCAGCGTGTAATACCCCTGCAACCCCAAGACCAATCCAACAAAGAGACCCGAGACAACAATGATCGCCAGGGAATGATTCCCGAGAAAATGGATCTGACGTACAACCAAGGATGGGCGAAGGCTTACGCTCGGGAGCCGGGCCAACAGACGAGCCCCCAGCCACTTAAACTCACCCAGCGCGGCCAGCAAAGAGAGGGTGCTTGCGCCAAGCTTCGAGAGCATATCCAGCCTCATCGGAAGGCCTCTTCAAGTCCGGGGGCCGCCATGTGAAAGGCGACTGGACCATTTTCGTGTCCTCCCAAGAACTGCTGCACGAAAGGGTCCTCCGAGGCCCGCAGTGCGTCGGGTGTTCCATAGGCCACGAGTTGCGCTCCATCTGCCGAAGGGGCGAGTACTGCGACATGGTCAGCAATTGCAAAGCTCTCGGCAACATCATGCGTCACCACAATGGAGCCTGCGCCAAGGGCGTCATTTAACGCGCGTATGAGCCGAGCCGTTACCCCCAACGAGATGGGGTCGAGGCCAGCGAACGGCTCGTCGTAGAGGATGACCTCTGGGTCGAGCGCAATGGCCCTGGCCAAAGCCACCCGCCTCGCCATGCCACCGGAAATCTCGCTGGGGAAAAGATCGGCCGCGCCGCGCAAACCAACGGCCTCGAGTTTCAGCAGCACCAAATCCCGAAGCATTTGCTCAGGCAGTCGCGCGTGCTCTCGCAGCGGGAAGGCCACGTTCTCAAAGCAGGTGAGGTCCGTGAGCAGAGCCCCAAACTGGAACAGCAGGCCCATGCGCCTGCGCACGGCATACAAATCTCGCTGATCGGCAGTCGCCAGATCCTGCCCCAACAGCATCACAGAGCCCGAGGCGGGCTTGATGAGTCCGGCGAGCAGCCGCAGGATGGTGGTCTTGCCTACCCCCGAGCCACCCATCACAGCCAAGACCTCTCCTCGGCTCAGGTGGAAACTCAAATCTTTCAGGATGGGGCGACGCCCATAGGCGAAGCTGAGGCGATCCACTGAAAGCAGGGGAGCAGAGGAGGTTGGCATGAAAAGAGTGTATCTCTTCAGCGTACGGGGGCCGCTCTTCTATTAAACTGGTCTTACTTTTGCTTACGCCAATTTGAGCCCAACCCGCATGACGCAACCGGGGTGATATGAACCGCACATCCTCTCAAGCCCCTCATTTAGACGAACGGCTCCGAGCCATTGAGCACCTGTTTCTAGACGTAGATGGGGTTATGACCGACGGTGGCCTTTACTACGATGCTCAAGGTGAGAGTCTCAAGCGATTTCATGTCCTTGACGGCGCTGGCATCAAACGCCTTTTAAATGCAGGGGTCGGCGTTGGCATCATCTCTGGAAGAAGTCACCCCGCCATTGTGGCTCGCGCGCAAGAGCTGGGCATGTCACCTGTCATTATCGGCCGCGAGGACAAGTTAGAAGCGTTCGAGACTTGGCGCACAGCAGCGTCATTGCCTGCCCACAGCTGTGCGCATATGGGCGATGACCTCCCCGATCTCCCGTTAATGCAGGCAGTTGGGATGGCCTTCTCCGTACCGGACGCAATTGCCCGAGTTCGAGATGCTGCAGACTGGGTCACAGTCCGAGCGGGGGGACACGGAGCAGTGCGCGAAGTCTGTGATCTCATTCTGGGAGCGCGGTCTTGAACCGCCTCGTTGCAGACCGAATTGCTGGTGGATTGTCACTGCTCTTGCTTGCTGCATTGACCGGAGTTGCGTGGGTCCTAGCCGAGCTATCGGCGATTCGGTCACCAGACGCCGCAATCAGCGCCCCAGACACCCCCAAAGCCGCCCTGCGCTCTGTGCAATTCACGCAATCAGACGCCTTAGGTTCGGCGCTCTACACCATTCAAGCGCTTGCAGGTGAACAGGTTCAAGATGGTCGCATCACGCTCACGAGCCCTATTTTTACGCGTGAGATCCAAGGCGCGAATCGGACCGAAATTCGCGCCGGCATGGGCGCACTCTCGGCGAATCATGAGGAAGTGCTGCTCTCAGAGGGCGTTGTAGCTAAGCAGGAAAAGGCGGCCTCACCGGCCGATCGTCTGGAGCTTCAGACGGCTGAGCTGCTCGTTCTCGCCGGCGAGGAACGTGCACGCGCCTCAGGAGCGGTTCGCATCGCCCAACAGGGCAGGGTGCTCACTGGCCAGGGCCTGGAGCTCAATCTTAAAACCGGACAGTACCGCGTGCTCGCGCAGGCTCAGGTGGAGATAAAGCCATGAAGCCAGTCCTGGGCTTTCTTGCCTCGATTGCCCTACTTATCCAAGCCCCCTGTCTGGCTCAGGGGCAGCCCTCAAGCTCAGCGGCAACCCGCATCCAGTCCGACCAGCTCCAACATGATGACCAACGACAGGTCACTGTCTTCTCCGGCAATGTCAGCCTCACACGCGATGGACTTGTGCTCAATGGTGATCGGCTTGAACTCACCCAACGGTCTGACGGCTCCAGCGTGGCGATTCTCAACGGCCGCCCAGCGCGCTTCACGCAGCAACGCGTTGGCTCCTCGGATCGTATCCAGGGCTCCTCAGGCCGACTTGAGTACGATTCGAAGACAGAGATTGTCGTGCTCATCGGAGCGGCCCAGCTGCGCAGAAGCCGAGGTGATCGGATGCTCGACGAGGTCGTTGGAGATCAGGTCACCTACAACACGCCAACAGAAACCTATGAGGTGAAGACCTCCCAAGGCCAGGGTCGGGCGCAAATGACCCTGATGCCCAGAGAGGCCAAACCCTAATGCTGTTGCGGGCAGAGGGACTCCAGAAAGCCTACCAAGGGCGACCTGTTGTCCGAAGCGTCTCCATGCAGCTGGAGACAGGAGAGGTGGCAGGCTTGCTCGGGCCCAATGGCGCGGGAAAGACAACCTGTTTTTACATGCTCGTGGGCTTGATTCCCCCAGATGCAGGTCGCATCTGGCTTGACCAAGAAAACATCAGCCACGAACCGATCCACCGACGCGCCCGCAAGGGGCTCTCCTACCTGCCACAAGAAGCCTCCGTCTTTCGGCGACTCTCTGTTGCAGACAACATCCGTGCAGTGCTCGAGCTCCAGACCGACCCCGCCGGAAACAGGCTCAGTAAGGCAGAGATTGCGGCTCAACTAGAGCGCTTGCTTGGGGAACTCCAGATCACAGAGATCGCAGGACGGCTGGGACAGTCTCTCTCCGGCGGGGAGCGACGCCGAGTAGAGATCGCGCGGGCCCTCGCAAACAGCCCTCGATTTATTTTGCTCGATGAGCCTTTTGCTGGCGTGGACCCCATCGCAGTGATCGAGATACAGCGCATCATTCGCTTCCTGAGAGACAAAGGAATTGGTGTACTGATCACTGACCACAATGTTCGGGAGACACTCGACATCTGTGACCACGCCACCATCATTCACAACGGTGGCGTACTCGCAGAGGGCAAACCACTTGAGATCGTTCAAAATGACCGCGTTCGCGAGGTCTACCTTGGAGCGCACTTCACCCTCTAGCCATGAAGATCACGCTCTCCACTCGGACGAGCCAACAGCTCGCCCTGACGCCCCAGCTTCAACAGGCTATTCGACTCTTAGCACTCTCGAACCTGGAGCTTCGCCAGGAGCTACAGAACTTTATTGAAGAAAACCCACTGCTCGAGCTCGAAGACTATGAGCACGAGGCCGAGGTCCCGACTGAGGTCGCACTGACCGAGCCCGAGCGATCACCCGATGCAGAGTGGGATGAGGACTTGCCAGAGCCCGCTCGCGAGGAGCGCCTTGAGGTCACTGAGCTTCAGAGAGAAGAGTTCTCCGCGGAACAGGCCGTTGACGTCGATGGCCCACCCGAGTGGGAGGACCCCGACTCCCTGGCCGACTGGAAGGTCAGTGGGCTCGGCTCAGACGAGGACACCCCTGAGAGTCAAGACTCTGTGGATGAAAGCCTTGGTGATCACCTGCGCGGCCAGGCCATCGGCCTCGCGCTGTCTGCCCGTGATCGCGCTTGGCTCGAGATCCTCATCAACGCGCTCGACGAAGACGGCTATCTGCGCGATTCTCTTGAAGAGATCGCCCAGCCGTTTCAGGCGCTCTTTGAGCAGCATTTCGAGGAACCCCTCGATGAAGACGAGATGCGCCTGGGTCTGCGCCTGCTCCAATCCTTCGAGCCCGCTGGCGTCGGGGCCAGCGGACTTCAGGAGTGTCTCTTGCTGCAACTCCAAAGACTCCAGGTTCAGGTGAGCGATCGTGATGTACTTGAGGCCGCTAAACGACTGGTGGAGTTTCACCTCGAGGCACTTGGACAGCAACCCGTTGCAAGTCTGGCGAAATCCTGTGGCCTGGACAGAGCGCTCATACAAGACGCCCTGCAGCTGATTCGTCAACTCAGGCCCAAACCTGCCTCCCTGTTCGACAAGAAAGAGGTTGCGACCGTCATACCAGATGTCACGGTTCAGAAGGATCGCAGCGGCCGATGGGTGGCAAGGCTCTCCACACAGGCACTCCCGAAGCTTCAGATCAACCCGCTTTACGCGCGTCTGATCAGAGACCATTCAGGCGAGAGCAGCCTTGCGCAGAAACTTCAAGAAGCGCGCTGGATGGTAAAGAACATTGAGCAGCGAAGCGATACGATCTTGCGCGTTTCACAAGCCATTGTGGCCGCACAGCAGCCTTTCTTTCACCTTGGCCCGAAGGCAATGAAACCAATGATCCTCAAGGACATTGCGGAGTCCTGCGAGCTGCATGAATCAACAGTCTCGCGGGTGACCACGCAGAAATTCATGCTCACGCCGCTTGGCTGTTTTGAGCTGAAGTTTTTCTTCTCCAGTCATGTGGGAACCGACGATGGTGGTGCGGCCTCTGCAACCGCGCTCAAGGCCCAGATCGGAGAATGGATTCGGCAGGAACCGAGCGAGAAGCCACTCTCCGATCAAGCGATTGCCGATCGCTTTGCAGAGTCAGGCGTCGTGGTTGCTCGTCGCACGGTTGCCAAATATCGGGAGAGCCTGCGGATTCCAAGTGCTAGCCTTAGAAAACAAACCTAGAGGAGGAGCAACCATGAAAGTGAGCATTACTGGACACCACCTGCCCGTGACGGAAGCGATCCGTGACTATGTGGAGCAGAAACTCAGCCGTGCCTGGCGCCACTTCGCCCAAGGCCTAGAGGCCCATGTCATATTGGGCGTCGAGAAGCACGAGCAACGCGCAGAAGTGACGGTTCACTTTCAAGGGAAAGACCTTCATGCTGAGGCCAAACACGCCGACCTCTATGCGGCCATCGACCTCTTAGCCGACAAGATCGACCGCCAGGTCGTTCGGTACAAGGAACAGCACCAGGCCTCTGTTCACGACGGAAAGGCCATTCCGACGATCACCGAGTGAGCCGAAAATTTTGCGCTGCACAAGGGGGCTCAGGCCCCCTATAATGCGAGCCATCGTGTCACTGGCCTGTCAAAAACAGCCGCAGGAGTGGGCTTGATGAATCGAATTTCCGAACTGCTGGAGCCCAAGAGCATCCTCTTGGGTGTAGACGCGTCCAGTAAGAAGCGCGTCTTTGAGCATGCAGGTCTTATGTTTGAAGAGCAGCGTGGCATTGCCCGGGCCAAGGTCTTCGACTCGCTTTTTGCAAGGGAGCGGCTCGGATCGACAGGACTAGGCGATGGCATTGCGATTCCACATGGTCGAATCAAGGGGCTTGAAGAGGCCGTGGCAGGCGTCGTTCGACTGGCTGAGCCGGTCTCCTTCGATGCGCCCGACGGAAAGCCCGTCTCCGTCTTGATCTTCCTCTTAGTGCCTGAGCAGGCCACGCAGCATCATTTAGAACTGCTCTCTGAGGTCGCAGAAATGCTCTCCGACACCCAGCTCCGCACAGCGCTTTTTACCGCCGAAGATCCAGCCAGTCTGCATCAGGTGATCTCCACCTGGCAGCCTGCGAGCGCTTAGGGCCCGACGTGCTCAACGTCGAACAGCTCTTTTCGTCCTATCGGGAGCTGTTGAAACTGACCTGGGTCACGGGCCTCAAAGGGGGAAGCCGTCATGTATCCGGTTCCTCATTTGAGAGTGCGGACCTGGTTGGTCACTTCAACCTCATTCACCTCAATCGCATCCAAGTGATGGGCGTGGCTGAGGTCGACTATTTCAATCGGCTCGACCCACAGCGACGGCGCTATCTCACCGCAGAGCTGTTGACGGGAAAGCCCCCGGCTATCGTCATCGCAGACGGACTTGTCCCACCCTCGAGCTTGTTCGAAGCCTGTGACCGGGACGAACTGCCGCTCCTGAGAACCAGCCTCAATGCAGCCCATGTCATTGAACTCCTGCGTATTCAGCTCAGCAAGCGCCTCGCGCCCAAGGAGACTGCCCATGGCGTGTTCATGGATGTCTTGGGGCTGGGTGTGCTGATCTCAGGCGAGTCTGGGCTTGGAAAAAGCGAGCTTGCCCTCGAGCTCATCACGCGGGGACATGGTCTCGTCGCAGACGACGTGGTTGAGTTCGCGCGCATTGCGCCTGACGCCATTGAGGGGCGATGCCCCCCACTGTTGCAAAACCTGCTTGAGGTTCGCGGGCTGGGTCTGCTCGATATTCGGGCTATTTTTGGGGAGACCAGTGTTCGCAGAAAAATGCGCCTTCGGCTCATCATTCAGCTCGTGCGGCGCTCGGCCATAGATGAATACGAGCGGCTTCCGCTCGAGGCCCTGACTCAGAACCTTTTGGGGCTGCCCATTCGAAAGGTCGTCATTCCCGTAGCCGCTGGTCGCAACCTGGCCGTGCTTGCAGAAGCCGCGGTGCGCAACACGGTGCTTCAGTTGCGCGGCGTCGACACCATGCGCGAGTTTATGGAACGCCAGCAGCGTGCCATGTCAGGGGGCGGATCATGAACACCGCCTCCAACTGCAAGCTCGTCCTTGTCACAGGGCTCTCAGGCTCTGGGAAATCCGTTGTCCTCAACCTCCTAGAAGACAGCGGTTTTTCAATTGTCGATAACCTACCGGTCGACCTGCTGGTCATGCTGGTGCGCCTGCTGCAGAGCCAGGGGAACCATAAGATTGCGGTTGCCACTGACGCGCGAACCCCGCACCAAGTAGAGCGGCTTGAGCCGGCCTTGCAAACCCTGAAAGACGAAGGATTTCAACCCTGCGTTTTGTTTCTCACAGCCAACACGGAAGCCCTTGTGCAGCGGTATTCCGAGACACGTCGCAGGCACCCCTTCAGCCTGAGGGCTCAGGCACGTGATCAGGAAGCGCAGGATCGCCCCCTTCACGAGAGCATTGAAGAGGAGCGAGAGCTGCTCTCAAATATTGCTCACCTCGGCATTCCGCTGGACACCAGCCAACTCAAGGCGAGTGCGCTGCGCACCTGGGTGCGGGAAATCATCGCGCTGGGCACCGGAACGCTCACGCTCTTGCTCCAATCCTTTGCATTTAAGGACGGGGTACCGCTCGATGCTGATCTGGTCTTCGACGTGCGCTGCCTGCCAAACCCACACTACAACCCACTGCTGCGGAATCTCACCGGCAAGGACCCAGAGGTTCAAGCCTTTCTCGCGCAAGAGCCCAGTGTCGAGGCCATGATCTCTGACATCCAGGGCTTCATCGAGAGGTGGATGCCGGCCTACACCCAAGAGCAACGCAGTTACCTCACGGTAGCGATTGGCTGCACCGGCGGTCAGCACCGATCGGTCTACTGCGTCGAGTCGCTTGCGCAGCGATTGCTTCCTCAACGCACCATTCGGGTGCGCCATCGCAGCCTATTGCGCCGGGGCCTCGACTAGAGCGCATCGAGCACCTTACGCACGGGGGCTGGCAGCGGCCCTGCCCGAGCGCGCTCTAAATCGACCCAGAACCCTTCAATCTGCAAGTCACTGCGCGCAACCCGCCAAACCTGCGCATACAGCTCAAAGTGTGTGAACGCATGGTTGAGGTGCCCCCAACACTCGCCCTTTGGAGGAGGGTCGGCAAGGGTCGGAAGGGTCCAGAGCCCACCCCAGATCCCCCGAGGCGGTCGGGCTTCAAGCAGCACACAGTTTTTATCCAATACCAACGCCCAATGTTCAGTGCGTGTAGGCCGAATCCTGCGCACTGCGGGCACGGGATAGGCAGAGACCTCACCTTGTTGGTAGGCCTCGCAAGTCTGCTTGACGGGGCATAGATCGCACCTGGGTCGTCGCGCAAGACACACCAGCGCACCCAGATCCATGAGCGCCTGCGTGTAGGCGGGCATGTCCTGCTCTGACCCAGGCAGAAGGGCTTCCGCGACAGGCCAGAGCTGTGACGTAAGCGCGGTACTCGCCCAGGGCTGAGGTGCCCGAATCTGCCGAGCCAACACCCGTCTGACATTGCCGTCCAGAATCGCCTCGCGATGGCCCCAAGCAATCGATACGACCGCAGCAGCGGTCGATCGGCCCACACCGGGCAAGGCCTCCCATTGCGCGCGAGACGCTGGCCACCGCCCCAATGCAACGATGTGCTGTGCAGCGCTATGCAGGTTTCGGGCGCGCGCGTAATAACCCAAGCCACTCCAATACGAGAGCACCTGATCGACGTCTGCGCCCGCCAAGTCCGCTACCGTAGGGAATCGGGCCATGAACCGCTCGAAATAGGGCAGCATTGTTTTCACTTGCGTCTGCTGCAACATGATTTCGGAGATCCATATCCGATAGGGATCTCCGGGCTGCATTGGGGCTGGCTGCCAGGGCAGGTGCTTGCGACCGCTCTGTTTTGCCCAGCCCAAAAGCGCCTGAGCAAACCATGCAGCCCTAGTGTGCTTAACGTTGGCAGTTTCCACAATAGAAGGTCGAGCGTTGCGATTGCACGATTCGGCGAATGGGTCTTTGGCACTTAGGGCAGGGTGTGCCTTGCCGCCCATAGACCTGATGGGCATCGCGGTAGTCGCCCGGGCGGCCCGCATGGCTGCGGAAATCGCGCAACGTGCTGCCTCCTTTTTCGATCGCCTCCCTGAGCACCGCGCGAATCATCTCAGACAGAGTCCGCATGCGACGCTCCGAAATCTGTCCCGCGAGACGATTTGGGTGAATGCCCGCGCGAAACAGGGCCTCGGAAGCGTAAATGTTGCCAACTCCAACAACGACAGCGCCGGACATCAACCAGGGCTTTATGGCCTGGCGAACCTCAATCGCTGCGCGAAAGAGATAGGCATCATCGAACGCTGCTGATAACGGCTCAACACCCAGTGCACTTGCCGGCCATGAGGCACCAGGCGCACAGAGTTGCACATCACCAAAGCGGCGTGGGTCCCGAAACCAGAGGGCATGGCGCTCGAACTGCAGCGCGAGATGCTCATGCGGATCTTTGGCAGGCCGAGCGCCCACCGACTGGGGCTCTAATGTCAATACGCCCGACATGCCCAAATGCAGGCGCAGCGTGTGGGTTTCAAATTCAAATAACAAGATCTTCGATCGACGACCAACCCCCAGCACCACCTGACCGCAGAGTCCCTCTAACAGAGAAGAGCAGCCTTCGAATGAGCGAAGGCTCTTGCCACTCGTCCACACGCGAGCAAGCCGCTGACCCGTCAACAAAGGGGCCAATCCCAAGCGAACCACTTCTACTTCGGGTAGTTCCGGCATGCAAACCCTCGTTCTTGACTACACTGTTGCAAACAAGGTTGCCATCATGCCCCGAAACTCACGCCTACAGACGGTACTGCGCGCGCTCTCAAAAGGGCTTGTCGTGTTGTGCTGCTCGGGGAGTGTTTGGAATGCCTCTGCTGCAGCAAAGGCTACAGGGCTTGATTCTGCCCGCGATTCGGCACGCGCTGTATTCCAGATCTTGGCTGCCGAATTCGCGTTGCAGGCGGGCGATCCCTTGCTCGCGGCAGGGGCCTATTTGGGGCTCGCTCGCCAGACACAGGATGCAGGGGTAGCCGAACGTGCGACCCAGCTTGCATTGGCGGTGCGCTCGCCCACAGAAGCCCTCGAGACGGCCGAGATCTGGCTGCGAGAGGCCCCCAGCAACCGGTCCGCTCAGCAAACCGTTGATCTCCTCCAGCTCTTGCTTGGCCAAGAGGGTCGGCTGATCGCCTCGCTTCAGTCTCGCCTCATGGCAGCCCAAACACCCCAGGACCGAGCGGCATTTGATGACAGCCTCGCACAGCTTGCGCTGCGCGGTCCTCATCCCGAACAGGGTATCCGTCTCATCGATCAGGTCTATGGTCAACGGGCCCTGCCAAGCGCGGCCCTGTATTCGAAGGCTATGCTGCTTGAGCGTCGGGGGCTCGTGTCTGAAATGGAGCATCTGCTTCGTGGGCTGCTTGCGCAAGAGCCGAACCATGCGCACGCCCTCAACGCACTTGGCTACAGCCTCGTGGATCGGCACCAATCTCTCGAGGAGGCCTACGGCCTGATTCGAAAGGCCCATGCGCTAGAACCCCAGGATCCGCACATCATGGACAGCCTCGGCTGGGCATACTTTCGCCTTCAAAAGCCGCAACAGGCCCTACGCTGGCTCAAAGAAGCCTACAGACGTTTGCCCGACGCCGAGATCGCTGCGCATTTGGGTGAAGTGCTCTGGACTCAAGGGCAGCCCGAGGACGCCCGGCGCATATGGGCTGAAGCGCAGCAGCGCTCTCCTCAGAATCGTGTGCTGCTCGAAACGCTTCAACGCGTCGATACTGGGTCTAGCCCCCGGAATTGATGCAACTGAATCGACGTCAGGTAGGCCTCTGCCTTGCGGGTCTGCTGCTGCAAGGATGTTCCACGGCCATCCTGAAACCTGAGCTCGTCAGCGCCGAGACCACTGGAAGCGGCCGATTTCAGCTCTCTGGAGGCGCGCTCGAACAACCCATCAATGGCCGTTATGAGTGGGGCCGCAATGCAGAAATCGAATGGGTGCTCTTGGGCGACCCTTGGGGCGGCTCTCTGGGCGAACTCAGGCGGCCATTGCTGTCTGGCGCTTGGCAGCTCAAAGACGCCGCAGGGCGCTCCCTCACGCCAGACCGCGTGCAGGTCTGGCTCACAGACACGCTGGGACTGGCCGCTGAGCAGGCCGAGGGACAACTGGCCCAGCTTGCCCAGGGATTTACCTCTGGCGCAGGCGTAGCCCGCAGCATTCAAATTCAAGGCCAGCGGGGCAACATTCGGCTTCGGCTCATTCCGGATCTTCCCTCAGGATCACACCCATGATTCGCGTTTCCGCTCCGGCAAAACTCAATCTCTTCCTGCACGTCACGGGGAGGCGGTCCGATGGCTACCACCTGCTGCAAAGCGTCTTTTGCCTGATTGACTGGCAGGACACGATTGAACTCGAGCGTCGCACCGATGGGGCAGTCGAGCGCCTTGGCCAGTTTGATTGGCCAGCCTCGAGCGATCTCACCGTGCGCTCAGCGAACGCCCTTAAAGCATGGGCACATGCGCAGCGGATGCCACACGCGCAGACCCTTGGGTGCAGCATTCGGACCGAAAAGGCGATTCCAGCAGGCGCGGGTCTGGGCGGTGGGTCCTCTGACGCGGCCAGCTGTCTGATGGGGCTCAGGCAGCTCTGGTCACTCCCGATCACCGATGCAGAACTGCAAGCGATCGGCCTTCAATTGGGGGCCGATGTGCCCTTCTTTTTGCTCGGCCAGACCGCACTCGCACAAGGGATCGGAGAGGCCTTAGCGCCCATCGAGATCTCTGCGAGCTGGTTTCTCGTCGCCGTGCCGCCCGTGCATGTGTCCACTGCCTCTATTTTTCAAAGCCCACGGCTCGACCGCCAGGCAACGGCATGCTCTGCGGCTCAGCTGCAAGAGGCCAGCAAGGAGGCCGTTTGGACACTGGGGACCAACTCCCTTGAGCCAGTTGCGAGCGAAAGCTTTCAAGCGGTCGAACACCTGATTGCGATCATCGCCCAAGCAGCCGTTGCCATCGGATTGCCCAGGGCTGCTGCGCGTATGTCGGGGTCGGGAGGAGCCATTTTTTGCAGCTGCGAGACCGAGGAGCAGGCGCAAATACTCGCTCAGGCCACAGCGCAGAGGGCGGCGACGAACACACAAATTCGAGTTTGTCGGCGGCTTGCGCAACATCCTGCCCGAGCATTGCTACAATAACGCCCTGCGGTCGTGACGTTGGGGAGTCGCCAAGTTGGTTAAGGCACCGGATTTTGATTCCGGCATGCGAGGGTTCGAGTCCTTCCTCCCCAGCCCCCTCTAGCTGAAATGGGTTTCCTCTATGGCAGAACGCTTGCCCGTCGGTAACGGCGGTGTTGATTCCATCATGCTGTTCACGGGGAACGCCAATCCCCGGCTCGCATCCGAAGTCTCACGCCACCTCTCCGTTCCCCTGGGTCGTGCGAAGGTTGCCCGGTTTTCAGACGGCGAGGCGACTGTAGAAATCCTCGAACACGTCCGCGGCCGAGATGTCTTTATCCTTCAACCTACCAGTGCGCCGGCCAATGACAACCTCATGGAAGTCATGCTCATGGCAGATGCCCTTCGCAGGGCCTCAGCAGCCCGGATTACCGCAGCGATTCCTTATTTTGGATACGCACGACAAGACCGCAGGGTGCGCTCTGCGCGCGTGCCGATCAGTGCGAAGGTGGTAGCCAACATGCTCCAGTCTGTTGGCGTGGACCGCGTCCTCACGATGGACCTGCACTCCGACCAGATTCAAGGCTTTTTCGACATTCCGGTCGACAACATTTATTCCGCCCCAATCCTGCTTGCCGATGTCTGGAAGCACGACTACCCGAATCCCATGGTGGTCTCGCCCGATGTTGGCGGCGTGGTGCGTGCACGTGCATTCGCCAAAGAACTCGACACTGAGATGGCCATCATTGACAAGCGCCGCCCCAAGGCCAATGTCTCTGAGGTCATGAACATCATTGGCGACGTATCTGGGCGCACCTGCCTCATCATGGATGACATGGTGGACACCGCCGGCACCCTCACCAAGGCGGCGGCCGCGCTGAAAGCCAACGGTGCAACCCGTGTGCTCGCATATTGCACACACCCCGTGCTCTCAGGCGGTGCGGTGCATCGCGTCGTGGACAGCGCCCTCGATGAACTGGTCGTAACCGATACCATCCCCCTGAGTGCGGAGGCCCAGGCTTGCGGGCGTATTCGCGCCATCAGTTGCGCGGGCCTCATGGCCGAGACCATCATTCGCATCGCAAAATCAGACTCCGTAAGCTCCCTGTTTCTGGAGTAGCGTCCCCTCGGTTATACTAGAAGGCTTTTCGGTCATTGCTGGTCGCGGCAAGCCGAAAGATTTCTTTATTAACCTACCTTGCGGAGTGCGCTATGAAGTTTTCCACCACCAAAGTGGTCGCTACCCGCCGTTCGATTGAGGGGTCGAGTGCGAGCCGCCGCCTCCGTCGCAATGGCAAATTGCCCGGCATCGTTTATGGGGGTTCCACCCCAGCCGTGTCCATCGAAATGGACCACAACCCTGTACTGCTGGCCCTAAAGGTTGAGTCTTTTCACTCATCCATTCTGGAGCTAGAGCTCGACGGCAAGTCAGAGCAGGTTCTGCTGCGCGACTTCCAGATGCACGCATACAAGCAACAAGTCCTGCACGTGGACTTTCAGCGCGTCGATGCGAACGCCGCACTTCACACCAAGGTGCCCCTGCACTTTGTTGGCCAAGATCTCAGCCCCGCCGTCAAGCTCGAAGGCGCTCTGGTGAGCCATGTCATGAACGAAGTTGAAGTGAGCTGCCTGCCCAAGGATCTTCCTGAGTTCATCGAGGTCGACCTCTCCAAGCTCAGTGTGGGTCATTCGGTTCACATCAAGGACGTCAAGATCCCCTCGGGAGTGACCCTCATTCTGCACGGCCAAGACAACCCCGTTGTGGCAACCGCCACGAAGGCGGGTGGCGCAGCCGGCGCAGCAGAAGACAAGCCCGCAGCGTAAGCCCCCTTGCCTGCGATGGCCCTCTCGCTCATCGCAGGCCTGGGAAATCCAGGCCGAGAGTACGAGTCGACCCGCCACAATGTCGGGTTCTGGCTCGTCGATCAGCTTGCTCGGGCGGCCTCGCAACCGCTCAGCCCCCAGCCCAAGCTCTCTGGCCTCGCGTGTAAGGCCGCATCTGGGCCAGCATCGGGATGCTGGCTGCTCGAGCCGCAGACCTTCATGAACAACTCAGGACGCTCGGTCAGTGCAGCGGCCCGTTTCTATCAGATCCCCCCAGAATCCATTCTTGTTGTGCACGATGAGCTCGACCTTCCCCCTGGGGCCATCCGGCTCAAACAGGGCGGCGGGCACGGTGGGCACAACGGCGTGCGTGATATTGCAAGTGCGCTGGCAAGCCCAGCCTTCTGGCGACTGCGGATCGGCATTGGGCACCCCCGGAGCCTCGGGCTCACCCAGGATGTTGCCGATTTCGTGCTGCACCGTCCTCAGTCCACAGAACTTGCCGCGATTGAAGCGGCACTTGAACGCTGCTGCCAGGTGCTACCTGACCTCATTCATGGGCGCTTTGATGTGGCCCAGCGCGCACTTCACGCCCCGTCGTCTTCCCCCGCATCACCCTCCTAAGGAAAAGATTCATGTCACTCCAGTGTGGAATCGTCGGACTGCCCAATGTGGGCAAGAGCACGCTCTTCAATGCCCTCACCAAGGCGGGCATCGCGGCAGAGAACTATCCTTTCTGCACCATTGAGCCCAACACTGGCATTGTGGAGCTGCCCGATCCACGGCTTGGGCAGCTCGCCGAGATTGTTAAGCCTGAGCGGATCATGCCCGCCACAGTTGAATTCGTCGACATTGCTGGCTTGGTAGCCGGTGCCAGCAAGGGTGAGGGGCTTGGAAATCAATTTCTAGCGAATATTCGAGAGACCGATGCCATCGTCAATGTCGTGCGCTGCTTCGAGGACGAAAATGTTGTGCATGTGAACGGTCGGGTCGACCCGCTGGCAGACATTGAGACCATTCAGACCGAGCTGGCCTTGGCCGATCTCTCTGGGGTAGAGAAGCAGATGGTTAAGGTCCAGAAGCTTGCCCGCTCAGGAGATAAAGAAGCCGCAAAGCTGCTGGCTGTGCTCGAGAAATGCCAGGCGCAGCTCGACCAGGCCCTGCCCATTCGAGCGCTTGATCTCGATGCCGAAGCGCTAAGCCTCATTCGCCCGTTCTTTTTCATTACGGCAAAGCCCGCCATGTACGTGGCAAACGTCTCCGACCGCGGCTTCACCAATAATCCTCACCTCGATCGTCTCTCCGATTTCGCGGCGCGCCAGGGAGCCCCTGTGGTCGCCATTTGTGCAGCCATCGAAGCCGAAATCGCCGATATGGCCGACGAAGACAAATTGGTTTTTCTGGCCGATATGGGTATGCAAGAACCTGGTCTCAACCGACTGATTCGCGCCGCATTTGGCCTGCTGGGCTTGCAGACCTACTTCACGGCAGGCGTCAAAGAGGTGCGGGCATGGACCGTACGCGTCGGCGCTACCGCCCCTCAGGCCGCCGGCGTCATTCATACCGACTTCGAACGTGGATTTATTCGTGCTGAGGTGATTGGGTTCGACGACTACATCGCCTGCAAGGGAGAGCAAGGCGCAAAAGAATCAGGAAAGATGCGCCTAGAGGGTAAGGAGTACATCGTCAAAGACGGCGATGTGATGCACTTTCGCTTCAACGTGTAGCCGGGTATGCACTCAGCTCAGGCTGGCCTTAATCTTCTTTAAGGCCGCTGACTCGATCTGGCGAATACGCTCGGCCGATACCCCAAATTCGTTCGCCAAGTCATGCAGGGTTGGGCCCTTGGTCTCGTCATCGCTCATCCAACGCGCCATGACAATGGCACGACTTCTTTCATCCAGGCCTGCTAGCGCCTGACGCACAGAGGACTGAGCCAACGCGGTCTCTTGTGCGGCCTCGACCAACTCAGAGGGATCTGCATGCTCTGCCGCCAGTGTTGCAATGGGCCCGATCGCCTCGTCATTGTCATCGGGGCGAGTCTCGAGAGGCGTATCGCCGCCTGCCAGGCGGCGGTCCATCTCAAGCACGTCCTCAGGGCTCACGGAGAGCGACTGTGCGATCGAGCGAGCCTGCTCCATCGTCACGCCGCGCTCGGCGCCCAGTGCGCGCTTGAGTGACTTGAGATTAAAAAAGAGTTTGCGCTGGGCTTTGGTGGTGGCGACCTTCACCATCTGCCAATTTTTGAGGATGAAATCGTGGATCTCTGCCTTGATCCAGTGCAGCGCGTAGGAGACAAGGCGCACACCCTGCGTCGGATCAAAGCGCTTGACGGCCTTCATCAGGCCCACGTTGCCCTCCTGAATCAGGTCAGCCTGTGGAAGCCCATAGCCCAGATACTGGCGGGAGACAGACACCACTAAGCGCAAGTGCGAGAGCACCAGCTCTTTGGCAGCCTCCAGGTCTTCCTGTGTGCGGTAACGCAAGGCCAGTGTCTGCTCTCGCTCTGCCGTGAGCAGCGGCATTTGGTGCACCAAGCGCAGATAGCCCTCGAGGTTTGCACCGGGCGAGAGCTGGCTGAGAATCAGAGCCTGAGATGCGGTGGTCATAGACGTTCTCCTTGCGAATAGTTTAGCACTCACATCATTAGAGTGCTAAAACACAAAAAGTGCCGCAAATTTGTCCTACCATCAGCCCTTCATTCTAAAAGGCGCGTCCCCATGAAGTTTCGCTTCCCTATCGTCATCATTGACGAAGACTTCCGTTCTGAGAACACCTCGGGATTGGGCGTGCGCGCCCTCGCTGAGGCCCTTGAGAAGGAGGGCATGGAAGTGTTAGGGGTGACCAGCTATGGAGATTTGGCGCAATTCGCTCAGCAACAGTCTCGGGCCTCCGCCTTTGTGCTCTCCATTGATGACGAAGAGTTCGGCTCTGGTTCACCCGATGAAGTGACCCACGCACTCAAGAATCTGCGGGCGTTTGTGAGCGAGATTCGTTTTCGCAACGCTGAAATCCCCATCTACCTCTACGGCGAGACTCGAACCTCCCGCCATATTCCGAATGACGTCCTGCGCGAGCTTCACGGCTTCATTCACATGTTCGAGGACACACCAGAGTTCGTGGCCCGACACATCATCCGAGAGGCAAAGTCATACCTCGACTCCCTCGCACCCCCCTTTTTCCGCGCCCTGCTGCACTACGCCCAAGACGGGTCCTACTCCTGGCATTGCCCAGGTCACTCAGGCGGTGTGGCATTCCTCAAGTCGCCTGTGGGCCAGATGTTTCACCAATTCTTTGGCGAGAACATGCTGCGCGCTGACGTCTGCAATGCCGTCGACGAGCTCGGCCAGCTGCTAGATCACACGGGCCCTGTTGCTGCCTCCGAGCGCAACGCCGCACGAATCTGCAGTGCAGACCATTGCTTCTTTGTCACCAATGGCACGTCCACCTCCAATAAAGTGGTCTGGCATGCCTCGGTTGCCCCTGGCGACATCGTGGTGGTCGACCGCAACTGCCACAAGAGCGTGCTGCATGCCATCACCATGACGGGGGCCATTCCGGTCTTTCTCATGCCCACTCGAAATCATCTGGGCATCATCGGCCCGATTCCCCTGAGCGAGTTCCAGCCAGAGGCCATTGAGGCGAAGATCATGGCCAACCCCTTTGCGCGGGAGTCCTGGGAGAAAGCGAAGGCCAAAGGGGTCGCAAAGCCACGCATTCTTACGATCACGCAGAGCACCTATGACGGCGTGCTCTACAACGTGGAAATGATCAAGGACGTGCTCGGCGACACCATTGACACCCTGCACTTTGATGAGGCCTGGCTGCCTCACGCGACCTTTCATGACTTCTACAAGAACATGCACGCGATCGGTCGCGACCGCCCTCGGCCGCACGATCCCATCATCTTCTCTACGCAATCGACCCACAAACTGCTTGCAGGCCTCTCACAGGCCTCGCAGATTCTGGTGCAAGAGTCTGAAACCCGAAAGCTCGATCGAGACCTCTTTAACGAGGCGTATCTCATGCACACCTCAACCAGCCCACAATACGCGATCATCGCCTCACTGGATGTGGCCGCCGCCATGATGGAGCCGCCGGGCGGAACCGCCTTGGTGGAAGAGAGCATCGTCGAGGCCCTGGACTTTCGCAGGGCCATGCGCAAAGTTGAGGCCGAGTTTGGCGACCAGGACTGGTGGTTCAAGGTCTGGGGGCCAGAGGAGTTCCAGGCCGACAGCGACGGCATGGCGCAGCGCGAGCAATGGGAGCTCAAGCCCAACGACGAATGGCACGGCTTCGGACCACTGGAGCCTGGCTTCAACATGCTCGACCCGATCAAATCGACTGTGGTCACGCCGGGTCTCAATATTCGCGGGGAATTTGCCGAGCGTGGCATTCCTGCCTCCGTGGTGGCGAAGTACTTGGCCGAGCATGGCGTGATCATCGAGAAGACCGGCCTTTATTCGTTTTTCATTATGTTTACGATCGGCATCACCAAGGGCCGTTGGAACACCATGTTGACCGCGCTTCAGCAGTTCAAAGACGACTACGACAAGAACCAGCCCATGTGGCGGGTCATTCCCGAGTTCTGTGCCAAGTTTCCCCAGTACGAGCGCGTGGGATTGCGCGACCTATGCCAGCAGCTGCATGAGTCCTACAAGGCCCACGACATTGCACGCCTTACAACCGAGATGTACACCTCGAACATGGAGCCCGCCATGAAGCCCGCCAAGGCATTCTCGTGTGTTGCGCACCGCATGACCGAGCGGGTGGCAATTGATGACCTTGAGGGGCGCATCACCACCAGCCTGCTCACCCCCTACCCCCCAGGCATCCCGCTGCTCATCCCCGGCGAGCGCTTTAACAAGACCATCGTGGGGTACCTTCAATTTGCGCGGGACTTTAACGCTAAATTCCCTGGTTTCGAGGCGGATATTCATGGCCTCGTGGTGCAAGAGGGCGAATCCGGGCTGGAGTATTTCGTCGACTGCGTGGGCAGCGAACAGCCCTAAACGCTTGTCGGTCTCAAGCGCTCACCAGCGCTTGAGCAAAGCTGTTCGGATCAAAGGGCTGAAGGTCGCCCACCTGCTCGCCAACACCGATATAAGGGACGGCAATAGGCTGCTGCTGAGCAAGCGCAAGCAGCATGCCGCCCTTTGCCGTGCCATCGAGTTTGGTGACCACGAGCCCTGTAAGCCCCAACGCCTCATGAAAGGCCTTTACCTGAGCGAGTGCGTTCTGACCATTCCCGCCATCCACAACCAGCCAGATCTCGTGGGGCGCACCCTCCTGTGCCTTTGCCATCACCCGCTTAATTTTTTTAAGCTCCTCCATGAGGTGAAGCTGGGTAGGTAGCCGGCCTGCCGTATCGACGAGAACCACGGAGGCCCCGCGGGCCTGACCAGCCTTGATGGCATCGAAGGCCACGGCAGAGGGGTCTGCCCCCTGTTGAGAGACCACCTCAACCAGGCTGCGCTCCCCCCAAGCCAGCAGTTGCTCTCGCGCAGCTGCTCGGAAGGTGTCTCCAGCAGCCAGCAAAACCTTGCGGCCCTCGGCCTGGAACTGATTGGCCAGCTTGCCGATGGTTGTGGTCTTTCCAGCTCCATTGACGCCGACCATCATGATGACCCGAGGCATGCCCACTGGGGCTGGCTCCGCAGGTGAGTGGTTTGGCGCGAGGCGGCTGAGGCGATCAGCCAGAAGACTGGAGAGCCGCCCCGAGAGCGCGGCAGCATCGCCCTCAGCAACCGGCACACGCTTGAGTGAGGCCCGCAGCTCTGCCACGATCTCTTGCGCCACTCGGCCGCCTGCATCGGCCAGGATCAGGGCAGACTCAACCTCCTCGAACCAGGCCTCATCGAGCACGGGCCGCCCCATCAGGCGGGCCAGGCGGTCTCTCGTCTTGGAGAGCCCTGACTTCAACGCAGTAATGCCCAATATGTTCTTTATGCCCAGCATGCCTAGAATCCCTCTCGTGCCTTGCTCATTTAAGGTACAACACCAAACATTGTAGAGGGGGGGTTTTGGGTCAAGTTCGGATCATTGCAGGACAGTGGCGGCGCAGGCTAATCAGCGTGCCCGATCGCCTCGGGCTTCGCCCCACACCTGACCGGGTGAGAGAGACGCTCTTTAATTGGCTTGAGCACCTGCTCGATCGAAACTGGTCCGAGGTCAACGCCCTCGATGTCTTTGGTGGCACAGGCGCGCTTGGGTTTGAGGCGGCCTCGCGTGGAGCGCGTCAGGTCACCTTGGTCGATCAGGACCGCAGTGCGTGTCTGCATATGCAGAGCCTGGCGCTCGCCCTTCGAGCAGAGTCACACCAAATTCGAGTGGTACAGGCCGATGGGCTCACCCAGCTTGAGCGAACCCCTGGTGCGAGCCTCGACCTGATTTTTCTTGACCCGCCCTTTCGGCAGGGCCTGATTGAGCGGGCGCTGGAGCTTGCCGCGCATGCCATTCGCCCAGGCGGGCTGATTTACGTCGAGTCTGAGCGCTCTATCGAGCACTGGATGGCGGGGCTCCCGCCGCAGTCAGCTGCGCAAGGCCTTGTGGCTATTCGGAGCCTCAAGGCGGGACAGGTGATGGTGAGCTTGTTATGCTCAGAAAAACCAATAACCGCGGAGAGCGGAGACAGGGAGTTGCCATGACCACAACCGCCATTTACCCAGGCACATTCGATCCGATGACCCGGGGTCATGAGGATCTCGTACGCCGTGCCGCCAAGCTCTTTGATCGATTGGTGGTTGGCGTTGCAGACAGCCGATCCAAGCGGCCCTTTTTCACCCTGACCGAGCGTGTCGAGATTGCACGGGAGGTGCTTGGGCACTATCCCAATGTGGAGATCCACGGGTTCCATGGGTTGCTTAAGGATTTCGTGCGAAGTCAAGAAGCCAAAGTCATCATCCGGGGGCTGCGTGCCGTGTCGGATTTTGAGTACGAGTTTCAAATGGCCGGTATGAACCGATATCTCATGCCCGATGTGGAAACCATGTTCTTAACCCCTTCCGATCAGTACCAGTTCATTTCCGGATCTATCGTGCGGGAAATTGCCCAACTGGGAGGGGACGTGAGTAAGTTCGTGTTCCCATCTGTCGAAGCGTGGCTCGGACGCAAGCTAGAACAGCAAGGCAAGGGGCCAGGCCTCTAGGCGCACATGTCTCTCATCATTTCTGCTGAATGCATCAACTGTGATGTCTGCGAGCCCGTCTGCCCGAACCAAGCCATCTCGATGGGGCCAGACTACTACGTCATCCACCCAGCGCTCTGCACCGAATGTGTTGGGCATTTTGATGAGCCCCAGTGTCAGGTGGTCTGTCCGGTCGAGGGTTGCATCAGCGTAGATCCTGAGCACCCAGAGAGCCTAGAGGCACTTCAATCGAAGTCAGACCGGCTTAAAGCAGCCCAGCAACCGTAAGGTAGTGGTCTGCCAGGAGCGCGGCAAATATCCAGGTGAGATACCAGATCGAAAACTTAAAGGTCTTGCGAGCCAGCGCCTCGCTATAGGCCCGGTGCAGCTGCCATGCCAGCTGGCAAAACCGCAGCCCCAGCCCCACAGCCAAGGTCAGGTAGAACCATCCGGTCATACCCATGGCGGTCGGCAGCGTACTGACGGCCAGCAACAAGAAGCTGTAGAGCAGAATGTGAAGTCGTGTGAATTCTGACCCATGAGTCACGGGGAGCATGGGAAGGCCGGACCGGGCGTAATCGTCGACACGATAAAGCGCAAGGGCCCAGAAATGGGGGGGCGTCCAGACAAAAATAATCAGAAAGAGAACCCAGGGCTCAGCGGGCATGCTGTTGGTGACAGCGGCCCAGCCAAGCACGGGTGGCATGGCGCCTGATGCGCCGCCAATCACAATATTCTGCGGGGTGAGCGGCTTGAGGATAAGGGTGTAAATCACTGCGTAGCCCACGAAGGTGGCCAAGGTGAGCCAAGCCGTGAGGGCGTTGACGCCCCAAAAAAGCACCGCCATGCCAAGTCCGCCAATCAGCAGCGAAAAGAAGACGGTCTGAGGCACCGTGAGCTGGCCAGATGGCAGCGGGCGCCATGCGGTGCGTGCCATTTTGGCGTCGATGTGAGACTCGACCAGACAGTTCATTGCAGCCGCTGCACCGGAGACCAGGGCGATTCCCAGGGTGCCAAGAATGAGCGGCTGCCATGGCACAAGCCCATCGACCGAGAGGAGCATGCCGATAACCGCGCAGAACACGATCAGCATGTTGACTCGAGGCTTGGTCAGTGAGAGGTACTGCCGCACAGGGCTCAAGGTGTTCACAGCGTCTTCCTAGCCAATCCGAGAGGCCTTCAGGAGGCGGATCAGGTCTTTCTTGATCTTCGCAGGCTCCGTGTCGGCCGGAAAGTGCATCATGAGATGGCCCTGAGGGTCTATAAGCCACAGACCGGTTGGTGCTTGTTTACGCAGGTCGGAAGGTAGGCGATTTGTCCAAGTGCTTAGCGGATCAGCGACGGCGCCCAGCACCCAGGTGCCTTCAAGTCCCTCTGGCAGCGTCAGCTGTGAAGGCGTGGGCGCTAGCGCCCCAGTTGGGGGCACGCGAATCCAGACTCGCTCAACACGATCTCGGTCACGGCCGGTGGTGAGCCGAATCTGGCGCATTTCGAGGAGGGCATCGAGGCATTCCTGTGCGCAGGCCGTCGGGCCTACCCAGACCATCAGCCACCGACCACCGAAATCACGCAGGGTGGCCGATTGGCCTTGTGTGAGCATGGGGCGCACTGGGCCAGAAGCCTCTGCGGCTCTTGCGCGCTGGGCGAGCACATCGAGAAACCCAGACTCCGCAACAGGGCGAACCTCAATGGTGACCTGGGTGGCATGTACCTCCTCGGGGGGAAGGATCAGGGTCCCACTGTTGGTCCTGGCCTCAGGAGGGGCGAGATAGTAGAAGTAGTACGAGGCAAACACCGGCGCCAAGCAGACTGCGATCACCATCAACAGCGCGAGGCGGCTCTTAGACTGCCGAACAGACGGAACCGAAGCTACAGAGGGATTTGTGTCGGGGGTCACTTCGTTTGTCATGCTTGGCTCTCGGGTCGGGACAAACGCCACGCAAAGAAAAGGGCAACACCGCAAAACAGCAGCCACTGAAGGGCGTAGCCCACGTGTTTGTCGACGGCATCGTCAGGCGGTTGTGGGAGGTGTCTGATGAGTCCGTCCATGGAACCCGAAGTCTGCCAGAAGACGAGCGGCCATACCCAGACTCCGTCCGCTGCCATCTCGGGGCTGCGTGCGCGCGCCCAACCCCTCAGCCGGTCCCAGTCAAGATTCGTCCAGAGTGCGCTCGTCGGATCCACGTCTGCACTCAGCGTGAGCCGCTGCATGAGGTCTGCGTACGCCACAGCCTCGAGTGTTACGCGGTCTGAAAGCATCGGGGGGTGTATTAGACCCTGGCGATAGGCCTCAACGCCTGGCCCTTGATCTCCGGGCGGCTTGGATGCCCACCCGCGATTCACCCACGCCACTGCGCCATCTGTAAGCTTGAAGGCGGTGATGACTTGAACGCCCGGCCGTCCATCGTAGAGACGGTTATCAAGGTAAAGCGTGGTCGATGGCAACCAATGCCCACTCAGATTTACGCTGGTTTGATCGAGTGCTTCAAGGGCCTTAGCGTCTGCGCGCTGAGGATGCGCCTGGAGGTCGAGTGGGCCAGCGGCTCTGCCCATCTCGATGGTCCGCATCAGGTTACGTTTCTCGTCCGCGCGTTGCCACTGCCACGCAGAGAGCCCCAGGGTCAGCGCGGCCACAGCAAGGGCAATGAGACTTCCAAGTCCTAGCTTTCGGCTTACCATGGTGGCCAGTTGATTTTTTGGGGTTGAATCGTGTCAAAGCTTTTCATTGCTGTGGCCTTTGCTGGAATCTTGGCGAGCCTTGGGTCCGCGTTCTTCTACCTGATGCGTGATAAGGGCCGAAGCAATAAAACGGTGAAAGCCCTCGCCTTTCGGGTTGGGCTTTCAATTCTTTTGTTCTTGTCGATCCTAGTGGCCCATCAACTCGGCTGGATCGAGTCGACAGGCGTGCGCTACTAGCAAACGCCTGTCTTTAGCAAGATGGGCTAGAGCCAGTAGACGACAACGTACAGGCCAAGCCACACCACATCCACGAAGTGCCAATACCACGCAGCACCTTCAAACGCGAAGTGGTGATCGGGGCTGAAGTGACCACTGCGCAGTCGGAACCAGACCACCATGAGCATGATGGCGCCCACACAGACATGGAAGCCATGGAATCCTGTAAGCATGTAGAACGTAGAGCCAAAAATGCCTGATGTGAGCTTAAGGTTCAGATCCTTATAGGCATGCATGTACTCGTAGGCCTGGAAGCCCAAGAATATAAAGCCCAAAAGCACGGTGATGCCCAGCCAGAGCACCGCCTTGTCACGATGGTTCTCGCGAAGGGCATGGTGAGAGATCGTCAGCGTGACGCCCGAGGTGAGCAGTAAGGCAGTGTTGATGGTCGGGATCCAGAATGGGCCCATGGTCTGGAAAGGCTCGATCAGGTTCGCTGGCCCGAGGTTGGGCCACTGAGCGCTGAAGTCCGGCCAGAGGATGGCCTTGTGGTCGAGGTCTCCGAGCCAAGGCATGGAGATCACACGGGCGTAAAACAACGCCCCGAAAAAGGCTGCAAAAAACATGACTTCACTGAAAATAAACCAGCCCATGCTCCAGCGAAAGCTCGCATCCACGCGCTCGTTGTACTGCCCGCCTTCGGACTCGGCAATGACTGCGCCAAACCAGCCAAAGAACATGTAGACCAGAATGGCAAGGCTGAGGATCAGGCTGTAAGGGCCGTATGCGGCCTCATTCACGGTTCCAGACATACCCACCATGAAAAAGAACATGGAAATGGCTCCAACCATGGGCCATTTGCTGGGTGACGGCACGTAGTAATACGGCGCGCCTGCGTGACTCGTTGCTGACATGACTATGGACTCCCTTCAATCATCAAAATGATTCTTTTTATTACGCCTATGGGGTGATCAGACTGACAAGGCTGATCAATCCCACAACAAACACCACCCCCATCAAGACCCCCACGATCACGACATGGACTGGGTTGAGCTTGGCCATATCTGCATCGTGGGATGCCCCTTTACGAACTCCAAAGAACGACCACATCACCGCACCGACGGTCTGCATCAGACTGCCACGGCGCGCCTTCGCCGCCTGTAATTCGCGAATGGAATCGCTCACGGATTGGCCTGCGCTGCACTCAGCCCCACCTCAAAGAAGGTGTAGCTCAGGGTGATATTTCGGATGCCATCGGGTAGTTCGGGGTCGATCACAAACACCACGGGGAACTCGCGAACCTCGCCAGCCTTGAGCGTCTGTTGCTCAAAACAGAAGCATTCAAGCTTTTTGAAGTAGGACGCGGACTGCTTGGGGGCGTAACTGGGAATGGCCTGGCCCTGGACATCGCGTGGCAAGTTGTTCTTGATCTCGTAGACCACTGTCATGAGCTCGCCGGGATGCCCCTCGAGCACGTTGTTCTTTGGCTTGAAGGTCCAAGGGCCGCCGTAAGCATTCGCGTCGAATTCGACAGACACTTTGCGTGTGCGGTCCACCTGCGTGTTCTGAGCAAAACGACGCGCTTCGTCGTAATCAAGCTTCTCTTTGGTGCTCAGGACATTGATGCCCGTGATCTCGCAGATCTTTTCGTAAAAAGGCACGAGCGCGAAGCCAAACCCAAACATAAGGATGGCAACCATCAGTAGCTTGCCAAACATACGCTGATTGTCGACGCGTTCAGACATGGGTTCCCCCTTAGGCCACGGGAAAAAGCACGTACTTCAGAATCACGCCGCCAAAAAATACGGCCGCCACGGAGAACAGCACCAGGGCGAGCCGTAGGTTTGGCTTCTGACGGTTTTCCTGCACCACAACCCTTACTTGACCACTGGGGGCGTCTCGAAGGTATGGAAGGGTGCGGGCGAAGGCACGCTCCATTCCAAACCGCCGTCAGCTTCCCATGGATTGTCCGCGGCTTTCGGGCCACCCTTGATGCACTTGATCACAACATAGAGCATGAGCAGCTGGGACAAACCAAACCCGAATGCCCCGATCGACGCCAGAGCATTGAAGTCAGCAAACTGCATGGGGTAATCAGCGTAACGACGCGGCATACCAGCCAACCCGAGGAAGTGCATGGGGAAGAAGGTGATGTTGAAGAAAATCATGGACAGCCAGAAATGCGCCTTGCCCAAGGTTTCGTCATACATGTGGCCAGTCCACTTAGGCAGCCAATAGTAGAGGCCAGCAAAGAGGGCAAAGAGCGAGCCAGCCACCAATACGTAGTGGAAGTGGGCCACGACGTAATAGGTGTCATGAAGCTGAATGTCGAGCGGCGCCACCGAGAGGATGATGCCCGTGAGGCCCCCAATGGTGAACACCACGATAAAGCCAATTGCAAACAACATCGGGGTTTCGAATGTCATCGAACCGCGCCACATGGTAGCCAGCCAGTTGAAGATCTTCACGCCGGTCGGCACTGCGATGAGCATGGTGGCGTACATGAAGAAGAGCTGACCGGTGAGCGGCATGCCAGTCGTAAACATGTGGTGGGCCCAGACCACAAAAGACAGGATGGCAATGGACGCCGTCGCGTAGACCATGGAGCTATAGCCAAAGAGGCGCTTGCGAGCGAAGGTTGGAATGATCTCCGAGACGATACCGAAGGCCGGGAGAATCATGATGTAGACCTCGGGGTGACCGAAGAACCAGAAAATGTGCTGGTACATGACGGGGTCGCCACCGGCGGCTGCGTTGAAGAAGTTGGTGCCGAAGTGACGGTCTGTGAGCGTCATGGTGATCGCGCCCGCCAGAACTGGCATGACCGCAATCAGCAGATAAGCTGTGATCAGCCATGTCCAGACAAACATAGGCATCTTCATGAGCGTCATGCCAGGCGCGCGCATGTTCAGGATGGTGGTGATGATATTGATGGACCCCATGATGGAAGAGGCACCGAGGATGTGCATGGCAAAAATGGCCATGTCCATGCCAATGCCCATCTGGCTCGTGAGCGGCGCGTAGAGCGTCCAACCGGCAGCCGTTGCCCCGCCAGGGACAAAAAAGCTGCCCACCAACAGCATTGCGGCAGGGACCATCAGCCAGAAGCTGAAATTGTTCATGCGCGCAAACGCCATGTCAGACGCGCCGATCTGCAGCGGGATCATCCAGTTCGCGAAGCCAACAAACGCCGGCATGATCGCGCCAAACACCATAATCAGGCCGTGCATGGTGGTGAGCTGGTTGAACAATTCGGGTTGAATCAGCTGCAGGCCGGGCCGAAATAGCTCTGCACGGATGCCGAGCGCCAGCACCCCACCCACCATGAGCATAGTGAAGCTGAACCACAGGTAAAGCGTGCCAATGTCCTTGTGGTTGGTCGCGTAAAGCCAACGGCGCCAGCCGTGCGGGTGGTCGTGGGCGTGATCGTGGTCGTGGCTATGACCGGACGGTTCGAGAACGGCACTCATGGGTCTGCTCCTCTGGTTCTACTGCTCGGTAATTTATTGTGCTTGGGCGACCTGGACGGTCGTCACTGCAGGACTGGCCGCAACAGATTGTTTCTGCTTTTGTTGGGCCACCCAGGCGGTGTACTCCTCCGCCGTTACAACCTTAACAACGATCGGCATGAACGCGTGGTCCTTGCCACAGAGCTCAGCGCAGTGGCCGTTGTAAGTGCCGACACGGTCTGCTTTAAACCAGGTGTCGCGCACGAACCCGGGGATTGCATCTTGTTTCACGCCGAAGGCGGGCACCATCCAGGCGTGGATCACGTCATTCGCAGTGGTGACAACACGGATCTTTTTGCCAACGGGAACCACGACCGGATTGTCGACCTCGGAGAGATAATTGAGTGTTTTCTCCTGAGCGTTAATGCGTTGCTCATAGGGCGTAGTGAGGGTCGAGAAGAACGCAATGCCCTGGCCTTCACCTTTTAGATAATCGTATCCCCACTTCCACTGGTAGCCAGTGGCCTTGATGGTGATGTCAGCGTTGGTGGTGTCTTTTTGGGCCATGACGATGGGCGTGGCGTAAACGCCAATCACAACCACGATCAGAAATGGGACCACGGTCCAGGCGATCTCGACTGCAGTGCTCTCATGGAAATCGGCGGGCTTATAGCCCTTTGATTTGCGGTGAGCATAGATCGAATAAAACATGACCGCGAACACGCCCACAAAGATCAATAGGCAGACGATTAAGAGGAAGTTGTGGAGCGTGTAGAGGCTCTCAGCCATTCCCGAGGCAGGTGTGCGCAGGTTGTACTTGGTGGTCATGTCATTGGCCATGGCAGTGGCACTGCCAAGAAGCCCGATGGGTGCCGCAAGGGCCAATGAAGAGCATTTATTCCACAGGTTTTGCATCTGATTCATCCCTAAAAATTGCTGCGTTGCGCGCTTTTCCTAGCGCTCCACAATCTAACCCTACCCCTGCAAGGCCTCCTGCAGGCCAACCAAAAATCTGCGCCGGCGTTGCAGGTCGACAAATCGACCGACGGACTCTACAGACCGCCCCGAGGAGAGCTCAACCAGCCCACTCGGCTGCTCGCTCAGCCTGACACGCAACCACGCCCGTGGCAGGGAACTCACTGTGCGCTTGGCGCCCACCACCCGTTCAATTTCTAAAGCCTCTCGGCTGAGCCTTACGCGCTCGCAATCTGCCGCATGCCGCGCGTATACCGCAAACGCAACACCCAACGCTACGACCTCAAGTACCGCAAACGGCAGCACCACCCAAGCACCTTGCACGGCCCAAAAAGTTGCCATGCCGAGCGACAGAATGGCTAGCGAGCCGAAAATCCACAGCAGCTGAGTCGGCGTCAGCGCGCAATTGCGCTTGAGTACCCACTCAGACCCTGAATTCAGACCATCAAACTGACCCGGTGCGTTTGACATAGGTCACCGGATTATATGTCGTTCGGTGAATAGATGCCAAAAAACTCGTGTGCTAACCGAATCGCCCTTTGGGCTGAAAGGTCAAGGGCTTCGCGTTGTCTTGAGGGCCCGCACGAGGCTCACCCCGCCAGGCGTGCGCATGAACCCACTCAAACGTCAGGCTTACGCGACCGTCATCCGCCCTGAGCCCCTCAAATGACGCCTCTGCCCGCTGAAGCCTCGAGCGTGGCTGCAGGCCCGATCCAGCCGCTGCTAGCCACAGGCCGCGCAGATCATTCCAAGCGGTCTGAAAGCTGCGATACGTCCACACCACCCGTTCAGACTCTGTCACAGGCGCCGACAAACCAGATTGACTCAGCAGGTCGCCCAGGTCATGAAGGTCCAAGCCGCGAGGCCCTGCATCCGGGCTGATCCCCATGGCACGCCGCCACTCGATGAGCGTCTCGGGGCCAAGGCTCGAGACCATCAGGACGCCACCCACGGCCAGTGCTGAAGACCACAGGCGCAGGGGCTGGGCGAGTGTCTCAATCGACGCAACGGGTAAGCAGACCAGTCGAACTTGAGGCAGGCTGTATTGCCCAGGGTTTGGGCCTCGTGCAGCATGTTGGGCAGTCAGGGCAAGGCCCTGTCCAGCGGGTAACCGCATCCAAGCCTGGCGCTCTCGCTGGCCGGCCTCAAGCGCCTCAAAAACGGGCCCCTGTGCCTGCGGCGCTGACTCATCCATCGGATCTAAGCTCGGTGACATTCGGCTCAGTATAGTCAGCCCCCATGCCGAACCCCCGCTATGCAGCAGACGCTCGACCCTCTCCTCACCGAGCTGGCTGGAGGTCAGCGGCCCTGCCCAATGGTGAGGCGGCCTGGATTTGGGCAGCAGGTCCCTATTCGGGCGAACTCGGCGAAGCCATTCGGCGCGCGAAATACACTCAGAACTGGGTCACCATTGGGCGCCTTCGGCGGCAGTTGATCGGTGTGCACCGCAGCGGAATATGGGGTCTATACCCAACCGTGGTGCCCATTCCCGCTGACCCCCGCCGGCTCGGGCTACGCGGGCTCCATCTGCCTGCGCTGTTGGCTCAAACGCTGTGCCGACAACAGAAGCTGCCCATGGAGCGGCTTGGGCTGCTCAAACACCAGACCTCCGAGAGCCTTGCGCAGCAACGCGCCAATGCCCCGGATGTGCTCTCCCGAGCCCCACATTTCGAGGCCAGCCCGCGACTCTACGGCAAGCGCGTGGTGGTGGTCGACGACGTGCTCACCAGTGGGCTGACCCTCCAGGTCGCCTTCGAGGCCCTGCGTGCAGTGGGGGCCGAGCCGATTGCGGCAGTGGTACTCGCCCATCAGCCAGCAGCCACCCGAGCACTTGCGGTGAGCCGGTCTATCATGCCGGCATGCCCACCCCAGGTCACTCAGCCCTCAGTCTTCAGGTGGTTCTGGTCGAGCCTGAAATCCCGCCTAACACAGGAAACGTGATTCGGCTGTGTGCAAATACCGGGGCGACCCTGCACCTGATTGAACCCCTCGGGTTTCCAATGGACCACGCCAAGATGCGCAGAGCTGGTCTTGACTATCACGAGTTCTGCAGCCTTCAGGTGCACCAGAGCTGGGAGGCATTCTGGACCCTAACGAAACCAGATCCCTCACAGTGCTTTGCACTCTCCACACGCGGTCAGGCGACGGTCTTTGACCAGCCCATTCCCACGGGCGCCTGGCTTTTCTTTGGCTCAGAGACCCGCGGACTGTCTCAGCGCCATCGAGAGGCCTTCGCCCCGGAGCGGATTCTGCGCCTGCCCATGCGGCCAGAGAGCCGAAGCCTCAACCTGAGCAATGCGGTTGCAATCTGTGTTTATGAAGCCTGGAGGCAGCAGGTCTATAGCCGCTCGTGAGTCATGGCTCGGGCCATGAGGCGATCACAGACGGCTTGAACCTGCGCGCGTCCGGCCAAGAGGTCATTGACTGCTTGAACAATTGGGCAATCGACCCCGTAATCCAGGGCCAGCTTTGCTAAAGCCGGCGCAGCACCCACCCCTTCTGCAACATGTCCCAGATCCCTGAGCACCACATCCAGGGTCTGCCCCTGCGCGAGCGCCAGTCCGACCCTGCGATTTCGAGAGAGATCACCCGTGGCCGTCAAGACCAGATCCCCAAGGGCTCCAAGTCCGAGAAAGGTCTCAGCTCGCGCCCCCATGGCCTGCCCCAGTCGGGCCGCCTCAGCAAGCCCACGCGTGAGGAGTGCAGCGCGTGCATTGCCCCCCAAAGCGAGGCCATCTGAGATGCCTGCGGCAATCGCCAGGACATTTTTCATGGCCCCCCCCAGTTGCACGCCCACCAGATCGTCAGTCGGGTAAAGCCGCATTGGGCCGCCATGTAACCGTTGGGCGCACGACTGGGCCCATCCCAGATCAATCGACGCAAGAGCCAGTGCCGAGGGCAAGCCCTTTGCAACTTCTTGCGCAAAGCTCGGCCCGGAGAGGGCTGCCTTGGGCCAGGCCGATAAGCGTTCTAGCAGGTCAGATGCAAAACACACAGCGCCAGAGCGCGCATGGATGAGCACACCTTTGGCAAGCCAGATCAGCCCTTCGCCGGTCTGCGCAGATGGCCCCAAGGTGCGCAAAACACGCTCTGCCATGTCCTCGAGCGACGCCAGGGGGCCTGCAAACACCAAAACACCGGGGCCCGATGAACCTCGTTCGCTCGCACTACGCCAATTCAGCAGAGCACGCGTGGCATCAGCCTCGAACAGCAGCGCACTTGGGAGCATGATCCCGGGCAGGTACTGCTCATTCGTGCGTGTGCGCTCCAGTGCGCTGGCCTGCCTTGGATCGCGCGCCCAGAGCGAGATGGGCCCACCGCCCCGACTCGCCGAGAGCGCGGCAAGATGGGCCGCAAAGGCGGTGCCCCATGCACCTGCACCCATGACCAGAACTGGAGGGAGCGGGGAGCCCGCCTGCATGCCGATGACTGATTACTGAGGCAGAACGATGCCTGAGCTACCCGCCTCGGCCTGCTGTGCTCCCTCGGACGCCTGTTGCGCTGCGAGCTGCGCCATGCGCTGCTGGAAAAACGCCTCCCAGTTGATCTCTGCGAGATGAACCGGCGGAAAGCTGGACCGTTGGACCACGTCGGCCATATTGGCGCGCAGGTAGGGGTAGACGATGTTTGGGCAGGAAATGCCCTTGAGCAGCAGGCGCTGTTCATCTGTGACGCCACGAATCTCGAAAATGCCCGCCTGAGAGGCTTCGATGAGAAAGCCCACCTTATCGGCGAAACGACAGGTCACAGTGCAACGAACGACGACCTCTACGAGGTTATTGCCGAGCTCAGACTCTGCCGTTTCAATCTCGAACTCGAGCTTGGGCTCATTGGCATCCAGAAAAATGCCAGGGGCATTCGGCAACTCGAGAGAGCAATCCTTCAGATAAACACGCTGAAGGCTAAAAACGGTTTGAGTGGTTTCGTTCGAGGTCGGTGCGGCTGCAGCTTCAGTCATGACAAACTTTCAAGTTGACGATTCAGAGGCCCCTGCCTTGGGTGCCAGCAGGGGAACAAGTTGACCCGCGTGATCGAGTGCATGCAAGTCATCACACCCTCCCACATGCGTCTTACCAATAAAAATCTGGGGGACCGTGCGACGACCGGTTTCTTCAATCATTTGTTGCTTGAGTTCAGGCTGCAGATCGACGCGAAGCCTCTCAATGTCTGTTACACCACGCTCAAGGAGGAGAGCCTCTGCCCTCATGCAAAATGGGCAAACGGCTGATGTATACATGCGAACCGTGCTCATGCTTTGCCTTGCGACTTGACGGGTAGGCCTGCCTGACGCCAAGCATCGAAACCGCCCTCGAGGTTGTAGACCTCAGTTAGGCCCGCCTCGCGCAGTTTTTTAGCCATGCGCTGGCTGCGCATGCCGCTGGCGCACATGACGATCACGGGCTTGGGCTGCTTGCCTGCTTGCGCCTCCTTCACGAGCGCATCTTGGGTCTGCGCAAATGCGGACATGGGCATGTGCCGAGCTTGCGGCACAGCGCCTCTGGCGAGCTCGGGGCCTTCTCTGACGTCGATCAAAATGGCATTTTTGCTATTGAGCATTTGGGTCGCGCCCAAGGTGTTGAGGCTGCCCACGGACGAGCCCCGATTGAGCATGGGCCACAACAACATCCCCCCACTGGTCACTGCGGCCAAAACCAACACGATGTTGTCGACTAAAAAATCCACGGAGATCCTTTGCGAAGAGAAGCTAGCGCCGTTTTTGGCAGGGCGGCCGAAACCATGAGTCGGATTATAGAATGGCAGCATTGAAAGCTCCTGAGACGAGTCCTCCATATGCCAAACCCCGCTCCTCTGGTCATCCTTCGTCACGGCCAAAGCCAATGGAACCTTGAAAATCGATTTACGGGTTGGGTCGATGTGGATCTCTCCGCCGCAGGCGTAGAGGAGGCCCGTCGGGCCGGCCTGCTGCTGCGTGATCGCGGCTTCTCCTTTGATCTGGCATTTACCAGCGTACTCAAGCGGGCCATTCGCACCTGTTGGATCACCCTCGATACGCTCGATGAGATGTGGATCCCAGTCGAGCACGACTGGCGCCTCAATGAACGACACTATGGTGCCCTTGCAGGGCTCAATAAGACCGAGACCGCCCAAAAGTACGGAGAGGACCAGGTCCTTTTGTGGCGACGGGCCTACAACATTCGCCCCAACGCCATCACCCGAGAAGACCCAGAATGGGCCGGCCATGACCGGCGATACAGCCACATTCCGCCAGAACAGATTCCCCTCACGGAGTGCCTCGCAGACACCGTGGTTCGTGTGGAGTCCTTCTGGAAAGAGCGGGTACTCCCCGAGCTTGCGACTGGCAAGCGTATTCTGATCTCCGCACATGGGAATTCACTGCGTGCACTCCTTAAGATTCTCGAGGGGCTATCCGAAGAGGCCGTGCTTGAGCTCAACATCCCGACCGCTCAGCCCCTCGTCCTTGAGTTTGATGAGCACATGCAGCTTCGCGAGCGGCACTACCTTGCGGACCCCAGCGAAATCGAGGCTGCTATGGCAGCCGTTGCAAACCAAGGAAAGGTTAAGACCTCATGACACGCGCCAAGCTCCGAGTGATGGGATGGATCACCACCGGCATGATTGCCGGCGTCGCTCTGAGCACAGGGCTCAGTGCACTGGCCCAGCGAGAAGGAAAGAGTGCGCTCCCACTCGATGAACTCCGACAGTTCGCGGAAGTCTACGGAGCAGTCAAGGCCCATTACGTTGAGCCCGTAGAGGACAAGAAGCTCATTCATGAGGCCATCAGTGGCATGCTCAGTGGCCTGGACCCTCATTCCTCCTACCTCGATGCTGAAGCCTTCAAGGAATTACAGGTCGGGACCCAAGGAGAGTTCGGTGGCCTCGGAATTGAGGTGGGCGTAGAGGACGGGTTCATCCGCGTGGTCTCACCGATTGAAGACACACCTGCAGCGCGAGCGGGCATTCAAGCGGGCGATCTCATCATCAAGATCGATGACAAAGCCACCAAAGGGCTCGGCATCAACGATGCCGTCAAGCTCATGCGGGGAGCACCCAAAACGCGCATTACCCTGACGCTCTCCCGAAAAGGCGTGACCCAGCCGATTGTGGTCACCCTTGAGCGAGACATTATTCGTGTCCAGAGTGTACGTACCCAGTGGGTTGCGCCGGGCTATGGCTTTGTACGGATCACCCAGTTCCAAGAGCACACGCTGGAATCCCTCGTCGACAAGGTCAATGCCCTGCTGGCCACGGCGAAGTCGGATCCAAGCAAGCCCATCAAAGGCCTGGTGCTGGACCTGCGCAACGACCCGGGTGGTCTGCTGCACGCCGCAATTGGCGTGTCGGCGGCCTTTTTGCCGAAAGACGTGGTGGTGGTCAAGACCGATGGAAGGCAGGAGGATGCTAAGCGGTCATACCTTGCTATTGCCGATGATTACCGTCGCACCCCCCCTGAGGATCCGCTTCCCAAGCTCAACCCCCTGGCCAAGACCTTGCCGATGGTGGTGCTCATCAATGCGGGATCCGCCTCCGCATCCGAGATTGTGGCTGGTGCACTCCAGGATCATGGGCGCGCCAAACTCCTGGGCACGCAGTCGTTTGGGAAAGGGTCCGTGCAGACCATTCTTCCGCTCACGCGGAGCACCGCCATCAAGCTCACCACCGCTCTGTACTACACGCCGAAGGGTCGCTCCATTCAAGCCAAAGGCATTGAACCCGACTTCTGGGTCGAAGAGACCGCCGAGGGCGATGTGATCGACCGGTTCCGGCTGCGAGAGGCAGACCTGAGCGGTCATCTCGGGGGCCAGAAAGGAGGCCCCAAGGCCGAGCAAAGAACTGAACCGGGCGCTGCTGCCCGGGAGGGCCGCACCAGTCCGCCACCCAAGCCAATCACTTTTGGCTCAGCCGAGGACTATCAGCTACAACAGGCCCTTGCACACCTGCAGGGTCAACCTGTCGCAATCAAGACAGCAAAGCCCTAGGCTGGTCATACGCACTCTATGACCGCTGAGCTCGAGCTCCAACACAGCCGCACGTTGCTGTTACCTGAGCTTGAGCTTGGTCAACTCGAAGCCATGCACGCTTCCGAGGTGTGGGTCATTGGCCTCGGGGGGCTTGGCGCTGCGGCAAGCCTTTACCTCTCAAGCAGCGGCGTTGGGCACCTGAATCTTGTCGACGGGGATCAGATCGACATCAGTAACCTTCCGCGACAAGTGCTCTATGGCCTGAGCGATGTGGGCAGACCTAAGGCTGTGGTCGCGGCTGAGCGACTCTCCCAACTCAACCCCAACGCCAAAATCACCGCACATCCTCGCATGGCCGACCCAGATTGGCTTGAGACGGCGCTCACGCGCGCAAGTCTCGTGCTCGATTGCACCGATCGGTTTGCGACTCGCCACGCCATCAATCGAGTCTGTGCGGCGCTTCAGATTCCACTGGTGATTGCTTCAGTGGTCAGGTGGGAGGGCCAGCTCATGGTCTGCGCTCCCTCACTTGGCGCACAAGGGTGCTATGCCTGTGCGTTTCCGGCCACCGAGCCATCGGGAGATACTGTAGACGCAGCATGCGGAGCCTTCGGCGTGTTTCCAAGCATGGCAGGAGTCATGGCGACCCTGCAGGCCCAAGAGGGGCTCAAGGTGTTGTTGGGCCTTGCACCTGAGCCAGACCTTTTGATGCTGCAGGGGCCCTCACTCGAGTTACTTCGCATTCAGCGCAAACGATCGCCGACCTGCAGCGTCTGCGCGGCCAGTTAACCCGGTAGTAGGTGTGCGAGCGCAAACTCCAGATCTGCGATCGGGTGCTCGCGAAACCCAGACTTCGCGTATCGAAGCCATCGGCCCTGAACATAGGCCATACATACGGCCGCAAGTGCCGCCGGTGCAGGATCATGAGACGCGGCGGACTCTAAGCGGGCAAGCTTTAGGCTCTGACGCAGCGAGGCCTCGACGCGACTGATGAGCTGGTTAACACGAGATTGCAGGCGAGTGTTCTCGAAGGTAATGGCCTCACCAATCAGGACGCGGGTCATGCCTGGATTTTTGTCGGAAAACCCCAACAAGACCCGCAGCACAGACCTAGCCTTCTCGTTGGGCGATTCTGGGCCGGCCTCAATGCGATTGATCAGGCCAAAGAGAGAGTCCTCGATGAACTCCAAGAGGCCTTCGTACATTTGGGCTTTGCTTGCGAAATGACGATAGAGCGCCGCCTCTGACACGCCGATTCTCTCGGCCAAGGCCGCAGTCGTGACGCGCTCGGGTTGTCCCTCCTCGAGCATGGCCGCGATGGCCTGGAGAATCTGAATGCGACGCTCGCCGGGGCGAGGACGTTTACGCGCGGGCGCTTCGACGATCTCAGTCATGTGACCTCCTACTTGGATCGGCCACGCGAGGCCAAATCTGCCAGCGAGTTTACTTGAAGGCGCACGAAACTGGGACGCCTCGCGCCTAAGGGTCGACCCTGAACCCAGGCTTGCTTGCGTTGGGTGTGGGAGCACCAGATGCGCGCCGTGCGCAAGCCTGCTCGGTGCGCGGCGCGCAGGTTTTCTGTGCTGTCATCGACCAGATGCACCCGATGCGCGGGCAGGCCTGCCTGCCGCCGCAGATGTCTCCAGAGCCACGCAGAGGGCTTAGGACGCAGCTGCCCCATGGCCCGCATGTCCTCGATGGCAATGACCCTGTCAAAGCAGCCTCTGAGCCCCAGGTAACGAATGAGCCTGTGTGCATAGGCGCGGGGCGCATTGGTGAGCAGCCAACGCCGCCCTTCTAGTTTCTGGATGCGGGCACGCAAGCCTCGCACGACTTGAACGTGATGTTCGAGCGAGTCCATTGGGTGCGTCTCTCGCAGAAAGACGTGCGGATCGACCCCGTGGTGGCGCACAAGCCCAAGCAGGGTGGCACCGTAGCGATGCCAATATCGCTGACGAAGGGCAGTGGCCTGCTGCGTGGTCAGACTCAGCGCACGGGCCATCCAGTCTGTCATGAGCCGATTGACCTCGGGCATCATGGACCAACTGGCGTCGTGTAGCGTGTTGTCTAAGTCCAGGAGCCAGAGTCTGCTGCTGGGGGTGGGCATCAGCGCGATCGGGGCACCGCTCAGTGAGACCGGATCATGGTGCCGACACCCTCGCTGGTGAGGATTTCGAGCAACAGGCTATTGGGCACCCGACCATCAATGATGTGGACAGATTGAACCCCGCTTCTTGCCGCATCGAGGGCGGAACTGATCTTCGGCAGCATGCCCCCGGAAAGAGTTCCATCTGCGAAAAGGGCATCGATCTCGCGGGCAGAGAGCCCGGTGATGAGCTGCCCTGACTTGTCCAGCACGCCCGGCGTGTTGGTCATCAAGACAAGCTTTTCTGCTCGCAGGATTTCTGCCATCTTGCCTGCCACAAGATCGGCGTTGATGTTGTATGTCTCACCGTCTTGGCCAGAGCCAATGGGGGCGACCACGGGAATGAAGCCGCTCTTGAGTAAGGATTGGATGACCTCGGGATCCACCGACTCAATTTCGCCGACCTGACCAATATCAAGGGTCTGCTCGGGCTGGTCTTTAGAGGGAAGCATGAGTTTGCGTGCCCGAATTAGGCCACCGTCTTGGCCTGTGAGACCGACCGCCTTGCCTCCCGCATGATTGATCAGCTCGACAATCTCTTTGTTTACCTTCCCAGCTAAGACCATTTCCACAATGTCCATGGTCTCGGAATCCGTAACGCGCATGCCCTGCACGAACTCGCCCTTCTTGCCCACCTTTCCGAGCAGCTCCTCGATCTGAGGGCCGCCGCCATGGACCACCACCAGGTTGATGCCCACGAGCTTCAGGAGCACCACATCGTGCGCAAAACCTCGCTTGAGGGCCTCGTCGGTCATGGCATTGCCGCCGTACTTCACGACGACCGTCTTTCCATGAAAGCGACGAATATAGGGCAGGGCCTCTGCGAGGATGGCTGCCTTCTGGCGGGCTGCTGCGAGATCAGTCATGGCTGCGAGGAATTGAGAGTGGGTTAGTCGCCGAACTGTCGCTGGCGAAGCTCGCGTCTTTGCTGTGCCTCGACGGAGAGCGTGGCGGTGGGTCGGGCGAGCAGCCGCTGCAGTCCGATGGGTTCGCCCGTTTCCTCGCAGTAGCCATAGTCACCTGCATCGATCCGCGCAATGGACTGCTGAACCTTCTTGATGAGCTTGCGCTCTCGGTCGCGAGTCCTGAGCTCGAGCGCGTGCTCTTCCTCAATGGTTGCGCGATCGGCAGGATCCGGCACGAGCGTGGTCTCGCGCAAATGCTCGGTGGTCTCACCCGCATTCGCGCGGAGTTCCTGCTCGAGTGCCACGAGCCGACGCTTGAAAAAATCAAGCTGGGCGGGGCTCATGTATGCGTCGTCAGGCTGAGCGAGGAGCTCCTCCTCGGTTTCAATCGTTTTCTTCAATTCGGTTCCCATCTATACGAGGCACTGGGCCAGTCCCTTAAGAATTGTATCTCTCGGCAGGCCTTTACCAATAAACACGATACGCGTCTCGCGCGTCTCGCCGGGCTTCCAAGCTCGCCCTTTGTCACCGCCCATCAGCATGTGAACCCCCTGAAAGATCATCTGGTTGTCACTGCCTTTGAGCCAGAGGACACCTTTGTATCGGTAGAGCTGAGGCCCATAGGCCTGAGATACGGCAGACATGAATCCCTCGAAACGATCGGGGTCCATGGGGCGGGTCGCCTTAAAGAGAAATGAGCTCACATCCTCTGCGTGATGATGGTGATGATCCGTGTCAAGAAAACTTGGGTCAATTTCAAGCGCCGCATTCAAATGAAAGCCCTGGATGTCCAGCACCTCTTTGAGATCTGTCTCTCCAAAATGCACCTGATCGATCCGCGCGCGGGGGTTCATGCGGACCAAGCGCCGCTTCAATGCAGTGAGGCTCTCCTCATCGACCAGGTCTGCCTTTGAGAGCAGAATTCGGTCCGCAAACCCAACCTGTGCCTGCGCTTCGGAATGCTGATCTAACTGGGTCTGACCGTGGCGCGCATCTACGATGGTGATGATCGCGTCCAAAAGATACTGCTCAGCCACTGCATCATCCACAAAGAAGGTCTGTGCAACGGGCCCGGGCTCGGCAAGACCTGTGGTCTCGATGATGACGCGATCAAACTCGAGTGTCCCTGCGCTGCGCCGCTCGCTCAGGCGATTAAGCATATCGACCAGATCACCACGGACGGTGCAGCACAGACAGCCATTGTTCATCTCGACAATACGCTCCTGCTGGTCCTCGAAGAGGAGCTCGTTATCGATACTCTCCTCTCCAAATTCGTTTTCAATGACCGCAATGCGATGACCGTGCGGTTCATTGAGAATGCGTTTGAGCAAGGTCGTTTTGCCTGCGCCAAGAAAGCCTGTGAGTATGGTGACGGGGATCATGGATCTATTTTGCCTGACTCGATCTGGGCTTGGCTCGCGGGTGCGCTTGATCCAGAATTTTGGCTAAGTGCTGATGATCTAGGTGGGTGTAGACCTGGGTGGTCGCAATATGGGCGTGACCCAGCAGCTCCTGGACAGCACGCAAGTCACCACTGCTTTGCAAAAGGTGAGAGGCAAACGAGTGGCGCAGCATGTGTGGATGCACCCCAAACCCCAAGCCTGCCTCACGAGAGCGGCGCTCAAAGCTCCGCTGCACACTCCGAGCATTGAGACGCCCTCCGCGTGCGCCAACGAATAGCGCCGGCGTCGGCCATTGCAAGGTCTTGCGAACACTTAACCAGGCCATCACGGCCTCCAGTGCGTGGCGGCCCAGCGGGAGCACGCGACGCTTGCGTCCTTTGCCCATGACATGCACCTGCCGGCTCTGGGTGTCGATCCAGCCGGAGTCCGCCTCGGCTTCAGGCATTTGATCCAGCCCAATGATCTCTGAGAGCCGCAGGCCACAGCCGTACGCAAGCTCATAAATGGCACGGTCTTGCACTTGGCGCCAGTCTTCGCCCTCTGAGGACGTCTGCAGACCCTGGACAAATGCGCAGGCTGCATCAACCGAGAGCGTCTTGGGGAGGGTGCGCGCAACCTTCGGCAGTCGCAGCCCCTGAGCGGGATTTGCCTCAAGCTGAGGAATGCCGTCCGGCTCAGCTGTCATGAGCCAATCGAAAAAAGACCTCCACGCAGCGAGCCGACGCCGAATGCTGCGAGGGGATGCGCCCGCGCGCATCAGCAAACCCACCATGGGCTGGAGGTCTTGTGCCTCAAGAGCATAGACAGGCTTGGTGATACGCCGAGTGAGGTCGCAGAGGTCGCGCGTGTAGGCCTTGATGGTGAGCGCCGAGAGATTGCGCAGCCTCAAGCTCTGCAGAAACGCAGAGACCAAGCCCTCCGTGTTGGAATCAGCCGGATTGGGCATGGAGCGCCGCACTCGCCAGCTCGGCCATTCGTTCTAGAAAGACCATGCCTTGACCCGGCTCAAAGCGACTGCTGTCGTGCGCGCCCAGCACAACTGCACGACTCGCCTGATCTGGGCCAGTGGGTTTGAGTGGCAGCAGCGCGAGGCTGCCAAGACCCTCATGTGGATGGGTGAGGCAAGCCACGACTGCAGAGCCCTGATCGGATCGTGCCGACCAACAACTCGGGCGATGGGGGCCGATGAGTGCACCCAGCGTATCTGCCTGGGGGTGCTTGGTGTTCCATTCGATCAACTCAACCAGATCAAGCGCAAAAAGAGTCTTGAGCTGCTCGACGAGCACCTGTGCGCGTTCGCCCAAATCCTTTGCCAGCAGCAGCTCACGCACGAGTCGCATCAGCTTGTCCTGGATGACCTCATTCTCGTGTGCGTGGTGCAGCATGAGCGACTGGCGCTGGTCCATCAGCTTGACCTTCTCGCGCAAGGTCAACACCTGCCGCTCGAGCAAGGAGCTCACGGTGCCACCCGCGCCAAGCGAGAGCGCAAGGTCCGCAAGCACCTCGGGATGCTCCTCCAGAAATCGGGGGTGCTGTCGCAGATAGTCTGCCACTGTGGCTGGATTCATCTGCTGGCTTTCAGGTTCAAGACTCATACCAATACACCCCTTCAAATGTGGTTTCGGCAGGACCCGTCAATAAGACCGAGGCTTGAGGTTCACCCGACCATTGGATGGACAGTGCACCCCCTCGGGTCATGACTTCAATAGATCGGTTGCGCTCCAAGACGCCTTGTAGAACCCCGCACACCACTGCCGCACACGCGCCCGTTCCGCAAGCGAGGGTCTCTCCCGCCCCGCGCTCCCAGACCCGAAGGGAGATCTGGCGTGGCGAATGAAACTGGACAAAACCCGCATTTACCCCCTGCGGACAGCGCGCATGTCGCTCAAGCCATGGCCCAAGCGCAGGCAGGTCGGCATGCTCAAGTGATCCCACCCACTGCACAAGATGCGGGTTCCCCATCGATGCGGGGGCCACCCAGACCTCGGGGCCTGACGGCGTTCGCATGGCATACAGCAGCTGATCGCCACAGCGCATGGTGCGCAGACCCTCGACATCAAAAGGCAGGTCTTGCGGATGCAGCCTGGGGGGGCCCATGTCTACGGTCACTCGGCCATCGGGTTCAAGTCGGGGCTCGATGACGCCGGAGCGGGTGCGGACCCGAAAGTGGGTGTGGGTGGTTAAACCTTTGTCATGCACATAGCGCGCAAAGCAACGCGCACCGTTGCCACACTGCTCAACCTCACCACCATCCGCATTGAAGATTCGGTATACGAAGTCTGCCTCGCCACTGGGGTCTTGCTCGACCAGCAAGATCTGATCCGCACCCACACCGAAACGCCGGTCAGCCAGACGCTTGAGGCGCTCGGGGTCCAGCAGGCCCGGGGGAAGGCCCCCTCGCCCATCAAGGACCACGAAATCATTTCCCGCGCCATGCATTTTGGTGAACGGTATCTTCATATTGGGATTATCGACGATCGTAAACCGGTGCATGGCCTTGCGGACGGGTTTTAAATCGTCGATGCGTCCAGAGGTATTGGGCGGGGGCCTCCAGGACGCGCGCCTCAATGAAAGCATTCATGCGCCTCACACCCGCTTCGAGCGATTCCGTTGGCTCGTGGCTCCAGGCCTCATAGAACCGAGCCTCGTAGCCGGTGGGTGTGAGGCGGGTGACCAAGGGGAGAATCTGGGCTCCGGTCATCTGGGCCAAGCGCACGACGCTGGTGACCGTCGCGGCTGGCTGCCCAAAGAATGGGGCGAAGACTGCGTCGCGCTCACCAAAGTCCATATCGGGCAGGAAATAGGCCGTCTTGCCCTTCTTCACCAGCCGCGCGAGCCGGCCTATGCCCTCCCGACGGGAGATTAGGATGGGTTCATGAAACCGCGATCGCCCCTTGAGGATCCAGGCATTTAAGCGGGGACTCGACTGGTCGGAATAGAGCGAGACGATCTGGCGCTCAAGCTGGATGCGAACGCCCCCCGCGTCCAGGCCGAGAAAGTGCGGCGCCAGGATAATGATGCGTGCATTTCCTAATTCTTCGAGGCACTCGAGTCCCACCAGTGAGACTCGCTCCCGCAACACACGGGCGTCGCACTCGAAGAGCTCGAACCGATCTAAAAATGCACTGGCATAGGCGCGAAAATGCGCATGGCTGATCGCCTCGACTTCCGCGGGTGTCCAGGTCGGAAAACAAAGCCCGAGATTGGCCTGCGCAACGCGCCTGCGAGGTGAGGCTATGAAATAAAGAAGCGTTCCCAGATATCCGCCGAGCCGACGGCGCAGTGGGAAGGGCAAGGTCCCAAACGCGCGAGCACATCGCAGACCCAGGCCGATCAAAAGCTCACTCATGCACGATGCCCTGACTGACCCCGGTAGACCGGCGTCTTGTGCCGGTTATAGGCCCACAAGTACTGACTCGGCGCGCTCCAGATCTCTTGCTCACACCGCTGGTTCATCTCGTTGACCTGATCCTCCAAAACCTGGCTCTTTGGCATCCAAGGGG
>Ga0208009_1000006_pt1 | contig 97757 bp, 95 predicted proteins | sample Wag4_2014_7_16_FD_187364 | JGI IMG/M metagenome (GOLD analysis project Ga0208009, IMG submission 187364) | Fresh water mixed with fracking chemicals microbial communities from Ohio, USA - Utica-2 Time Series FC 2014_7_16 (SPAdes) (version 2) ...
AAGCGGCAATTCAGCAGCGCTCGGCTCCTCTGCCTTTGCAAGGTGGGTTAGCCAGCCGAGCCGCGCAGACCCCAGACGCTGTCGAAGCTTCTCTATGCGCGGACCGAGGTCAGGCCAACTCGCGGCAGGGAAACCCAACCGATTCATACCGGTGTTGAGCTTGATCCAGAGTCGAAGCTGCGCACGCTCGATTCTGCCGAGTCGGGTCTCCAGCCAGTCGAGTTGGTCGGCATGGTGGACCACCAGATCCAGCTTGAGGTCTGCAGCCACTTGCACATCGGAGGGGTGAAAACAGCCCTCGAGCAAGAGAATAGGACCGCTCCAGCCGAGGTCTCTGCAGGTTGCGGCCTCTTGGAGCTCGAGCACAGCCAAGCCGTCCGCCCGTGAAAATCCACGCACTGCCGCACCAAGCCCATGCCCGTAGGCCCTGGCCTTTGCGACTGCCCAAACCCGCGCGCCTGAGGCCTGTTGCTGAATAACTCGAAGGTTGTCCGCCAAGGCCTCCTCATAGGTGGTCAACAAGAGCGGACGCGAGTGAATGGAGCTCATGCTCGAATTGTAGGGCTTCGTGTTCTAATCCCGCTGGTACCCAGAAAAGAGATCGATGAAACGCGGCTTCTACACCATCATGGCGGCGCAGTTCTTCTCCTCGCTTGCAGACAACGCGCTGCTCATTGCTGCCATTGCACTGCTCATCGAGATGGCCGCACCCGAGTGGATGCGCCCCATGCTCAAACTCTTTTTCACGATCTCATATGTGCTGCTCGCACCGTTTGTTGGCGCCTTTGCCGACTCCATGCGAAAAGGCCGCGTCATGCTCGTGACCAATGGCATCAAGGTGTTGGGGTGTGCGCTAATGTTCTGGCACGTACACCCACTGGCTGCCTATGCGGTCGTGGGCCTCGGTGCGGCCGCATACTCCCCTGCGAAGTACGGCATTCTCACCGAGCTGTTGCCCCCAGAAAAGCTCGTCGCGGCGAATGGCTGGATCGAGGGCACCACAGTCGGGTCAATCATCCTGGGGACCATGCTTGGAGGCGCGCTGATCTCACCCTCTATCTCCGCCCTCCTCCTCGCCCTCGATTTTCCACACCTTGAGACCGGTGTAGACACCCCCGCTGAGGCTGCCATTCTGGTGGTCGCAGTCCTCTATGGACTCGCAGCGCTGTTTAACGTCTTCATTCCAGACACAGGCGCGAGGTATGGACGGCAGCACATACATCCCATCAAGCTCATTCAAGGGTTCTGGCGTTGCAACGTGGCGCTTTGGACAGACAAGCTTGGACAGATATCGCTTGCCGTCACGACGCTCTTTTGGGGCGCTGGAGCCACGCTGCAGTTCATCGTGCTCAAGTGGGCCGAGGTGCAGCTGGGCATGTCGCTCGACAAAGCTGCCATTCTCCAGGGCGTCGTTGCGGTCGGCATTGCCATTGGAGCCGTGGCTGCTGCACGCTTTGTCAGCTTAAAGGGGTCCTGCCGAGTGCTGATCCTCGGTGTACTCATGGGCCTATTCGTTCCGCTCATGACGCTCGTGCATACCCTCGACGCTGCGCTTCCCTTATTGGTGTTAATTGGCGGTTTAGCGGGATTCTTTGTCGTCCCCATGAATGCACTGCTGCAGCACCGTGGCCACGTACTGCTGTCTGCTGGGCACTCCATTGCGGTCCAGAACTTCAACGAGAACCTCAACGTCTTGATGATGTTGGGCCTCTACGCGTTGCTCATTCACCTCGATGTGCACGTCAATGCCGTCATCATCCTGTTCGGTGGCTTCGTGGCCGTGACGATGGGACTAGTCATGGTGCGTTATCGCTACAACAAGACGCACCATCCCATCGACCAGCTCATCGGAGAGGAGAAATCTGCCGGACACCACTAGGCGTTTCTCATGCGCCCCTGTTGTCTGAGGGTTCGCCTGAGTTGCGCCAAGACCGTCCAGGCGGCCCTGCGTGCTGCTGCCCCGGCCAGCTGATCCGGCGTTGGGAGCACGGCGCCTTGCGTTGAATCGGAGGGCCCACTCACAAGCCCGAAGGTAAGGTCTGCCGCTCTTGCAGCGCGCTCAGAGGACCCCGATCGCCATTCCACCCTCACCTCTGGCGCAAGGCTGAGTGACTCAACGATAGAGCGCACAAGCCCGGGCACGTCAGACTCCGAGCGCCATGGCCCCACCACAACAAAGGGGCGAGCAGCTGCCGACCGTTTGCGCCAGCGGGTCTCAATTCCAAGCACCGACATGGCCTCTTGTCTCATGGTGTCTTGGGCCTGCTGTCACCCAGCGAGCGTGCAAACACCCACGCGTCCTCCCGACCCTCTGGACCATTCGGGTAGTAGCCCTTGCGAAGCCCAATCTGATCGAAGCCATTTCGTTTGTACAACCCCAAAGCCGGAAGGTTCGTTGGGCGAACCTCCAACAAACAACGCACCAGACCCTGGGCCTCCCAATACGACAAGAGCTTGCGCAGCATCCACTGTCCAAGCCCGCGGCGCTGCCGTGCAGGGGAGACCGTAAAGTTCAGCAGATGTGCCTCGTCCGCAACCACCATCCAGACGCAGTGTCCAACCACCGCGTCCTGATCGACCAGCCGTCGCATCTCGTAGCCGGCCTCGATCGAGTCGAGGAAGTTGCCGGAGGTCCACGGAAACGGGTAGGCCTGGTTCTCGATGACCATGACGCTCGCCAGGTCCTCTCTCCGCATAGGCTCGAGCCTCAGGGCAGCCTGCAAGCGGCGCTCCTCTGTGGTCTGAGCGATGCGATCTCGAACATATAAAGGCTGCGCGTCGCAGGCTTCAACCCAATGCTGAGCCTCCCCGACCGAGAGCCGCTGACAGACCAAGCGTAACGCGGATTCGGCCATTGAGCCCAGCGCGTCCAGAGCCGGATCGATCAGCGCCCCAACACTAGGATGGGCGACCACAGAGGAGCCGACCCCGAGCCGGGGAAGACCCGCGGACGACCACTCGATCGGTCCCTCAAACCACTCGCCGAGCCGCGCGTCCAGACAGACTGCCAAGGGGCGGTGATTTGGCACGAGGGGCTGTGCGAAGGCAAGCACCTCGAAGCCGGAAATCAGGGCAACGGGCAGGTTTCTGGCTCGGGCCAAGCCCTGAACCAGCCCCGCTGCAACCCGCAGCCCCGTGAATGAACCGGGACCGTTGACCAAAACCAACCCGCCGAGGTCAGACCACTGCACGCCCTCTGCTTGGAGCAGCGCCTCTGCCATGGGCAACAGATCCGAGGCCTGTGAGCGACCCGATTCGCCCCGCGCGGCTTGAAAGCTAAAGCCATCGACCGTGAGCGCCACGCTGGCCTGGGCGCCTGAACAATCAAAGGAGAGCGCGGGGAGTCGACCGTTCACAAGTCGCCCCACCGAAACACTCTGCATCTCAAGCGCGGGGAATGAGCACCGCGCTGGCCTGCGCAGCGATGCCCTCCCCACGCCCTGTGAAGCCAAGCTGCTCCGTGGTGGTGGCTTTTACGTTGACGGCGAGCGTCTCGGTATCGGCCTGAATGTTGCTAACCATCTGAGGGATATAAGGGGACATTTTGGGCGCCTGAGCAATGACCGTCGCGTCAATCTGGAACACCGAAAACCCCTCTGCCTTGACCCGCTCCACAACCGTACGCAGCAAGACGCGACTCTCAGCGCCCTTGTACTGAAGATCGGTGTCAGGGAAGTGACGCCCGATGTCGCCGAGGCCTGCAGCCCCAAGAATGGCATCGCAGATGGCATGCAACAGGACATCTGCATCGGAGTGGCCCAGGAGCCCCCTTTCATAGTCGATCTGCACGCCTCCCATGATGAGCGGTCGCCCCTCAACCAGTGCATGCACATCGAAGCCCGTGCCGACTCGAGGCCATGGGCAAGGTGGGGGTGAGGTGATATTGGCGTTCAAGGACAAGGGCTCCTGAAAATCTTCGGGAAAGGTGTATTTTCGATTGGCCCAGTCGCCCATCACGAGGCGGGGCCTTGCGCCCGCCTGCTCCATGGCGCTCGCCTCGTCTGTGACATCTCGTGCACTTTCAAGCGCATGGGCGAGCCGATGCAAAGGAAACATCTGGGGTGTCTGCGCGGCCCAAAGGCCGGAGCGATCGACGGTATCGAGGCTGTGCGGGGTCCGATCAGACATGGACGCGCGCTTGAGTGTGTCTGGGACCGGAAGGGCAAGCAGCCCTCCGTCGTCATAGCCCAAGCTTTCGGACAGGAGCCGCTGAACCGCCTCTGCTGGGAGCCCCGGTCTGGCTGCATCATGCACCGCGACCCAGTCATGCTCGGCATTTGGCAGATCGCAGAGCAGTGCCAACCCAGCCCGAACGGAGTCCGCACGGGATTCGCCTCCAATAGGAGCAGCCACGATTGGGGGATTGGGACCCCAGGCATCATGAAGCCGTGCGTCGAGTTGAAGGTCGAACCATCCCCTGTCCTGCGGAGACACAACCACCAAGATCCCCACGGCCTCGGGGGCGCTCAACATGGCCCGAAGACTCAGGAGGGTTCTCACGAGCATGACCTCTCCCCCCACATGGCGATACTGCTTGGGGCCGCCCGCACCCGCCCTGCGGCCCTCTCCAGCGGCGGGCACCAACGCCCAGAGCCGACGCACCGGGGCTGGGCCACGAAGCGATTCAAGACGGTCGCGCAGCGCTTGGGACTGCGGCAGAAACAGGGTCGATGCATTCACCCTCTAAAATTACCAGATGAACGACCCAACGCGCCCGCGCACTTCACCCGTTGACCTCTACCTGCTGCATGAGGCACGCGCCCCCCAGCCGGGCCAATCGATTGCTCTAGCCAGCCCGACAGGCTCAGCAGATGCATGGATGGCTGCGCAGTGGGTTCTAGCGCTCCAGACCAAAGCGGCAAGCGAATCAGGCGCAAGCGGTCTGATCATTGCGCACGATGCGGCCCAAGGTCAGCGGCTCGAGCACGAGATGCGGGTATTTGAGCCAGACGTTCGCGTGCGCTACCTGCCCGACTGGGAGACGCTGGCGTACGAGGCGTTTTCACCCCATCAAGACCTCATCTCCGACCGCCTACTCACACTCTATGAGGCGCTGACCGGTCAGCTCGACGCTGTGATTGTGGCCGCCCCCACACTCCTGCAGCGGCTGCCCCCGCCGGAGTTCCTGGCCGCCAACACTTTCTTTTTTCGCACGGGTCAAACACTGTCCATGGACCGTCTGCGCGAGCAACTTCGCCGCGCTGGCTACAACGCCGTGAGCCAGGTCGTGAGCCCGGGGGAGTACGCGGTACGTGGCGGCATCTTGGACCTCTACCCCATGGGTGCCGACCTGCCGGTGCGCGTGGAGCTCTTTGACGAAGACATTGAGGCCATTCGGGTCTTTGACCCCGACACCCAGCGCAGCATTCATCCAGTCAAGGAAATCCGGCTGCTGCCAGGCCGCGAGTACCCTCGTGGCGAGGAGGCCGCCTCTCGGTTTCGCAGCCGTTGGCGTGAGCAATTTGAAGGCGACCCCTCGCGCTGTAGCCTTTACAAAGATGCGGCGAACGCCGTTTTCGGCGCTGGCATTGAGTACTACCTGCCGCTGCTCTTTGAGGGCAACCTTGCCGACCTGACCGATTACCTGCATCCCCAAGGGCAAGTGCTGGTGCTCGGCCAGCTCGATGAGCCGCTACAAGAGACGCTCGGCTCCATTCGCGCCCGCTACCAGTTTCTCAAGCACGACCTGGAGCGACCGGTCCTACCTCCCGAGGCACTCTGGCTCACGCCCGAGGCGGTTCACGACGCATTGCGACCCTTTGCCAGGACCAGCCTCTCGCGCAAAGATCCCAGTCCCACGGCAGGCCTGCCCGACGTGCGCGCCGACCGCAGAGCCGCGCACCCTTTTGGGCGACTCGTTGAAACGGTGCAGTCTGCCCATGCAGCTGATCGTTGGATTGTGCTTGCAGTCGAATCCCATGGTCGTCGAGAGACCTTGTTGCAGCTCCTCCAAGACCAGTCCCTCGCGGTGGAACCGCTCGATGACTGGCTGAGTCTTCAGGCGCGCATTCAAGGCCCTCAGCCGCCCACCCCAACCGTCTTACTCGTCACGCTCGCACTTCAGCGGGGGTTCGCAGCGCCTTGGTGGCAGCTCATGCTGCTAACGGAGTCCGAGCTCTTTGCCGACACAGGACGACGCGGCTCCAGCGCTGCGCGACAGCAAGCGACCAATGTCGACACCCTCATTCGTGACCTCTCTGAGCTCAAGCCCGGCGACCCCGTGGTGCACCTTCAGCACGGGATTGGACGATACGAAGGCTTAAAACATATGGATCTCGGCGAAGGACTGAGCGAGTTCCTGCACCTGACCTATGCCGGGGCCAGCACGCTCTACGTGCCCGTCTCTCAGCTGCACCTCATCAGTCGCTACACCGGCGCAAATCCCGAGCAGGCCCCGCTCCACAACCTGGGCAGCGGACAGTGGGAGAAGTCAAAGGCCAAGGCCGCGAAAATGGCTCAAGACACTGCCGCTGAACTCTTGAACCTGTATGCCAGAAGAGCCAGCAGAACCGGCCACGGCTTTGGCTTCCAAGCGGGTGACTATGAGCGATTCGCCGAAGGGTTCGGGTTTGAAGAAACTCCCGATCAGCTCGCGGCGATCCATGCCGTGGTTCAAGACATGGTCCGAGACAAGCCCATGGACCGACTGGTCTGCGGGGATGTTGGATTTGGTAAAACGGAGGTTGCCTTGAGGGCTGCCTTTATTGCAGTCATGGACGGAAAACAGGTCGCAGTCCTCTGCCCCACGACGCTGCTGGCCGAGCAGCATTTCCAGACCTTCCAAGATCGTTTTTCAAACTGGCCCGTGAAACTCGCCGAGCTCTCACGCTTTCGAACCGCAAAAGAGAGTGCTGCCGCCCTAAAAGGTATTGCTGCGGGCGAGATCGACATTGTCATCGGCACTCACAAGCTGCTCTCGCGCGATACCCAGTTCTCGCGCCTGGGATTGGTCATCATTGACGAGGAGCATCGATTTGGCGTGCGCCAGAAGGAGGCCCTCAAGGCACTTCGCGCGGAGGTGGACGTGCTTACCCTTACGGCCACTCCCATCCCGCGAACCCTAGCCATGAGCATGGAGGGCATTCGCGACTTCTCGGTGATTGCAACTGCGCCTCAGAAACGACTGGCCATCAAGACTTTTGTTCGGCGGGAAACCAACGACTCAGTCCGAGAGGCCCTGCTGCGAGAGCTCAAGCGCGGCGGGCAGGCCTACGTGCTTCACAACGAGGTGGAGACGATTCAGAATCGGCTTGAGCACCTGGCCGAGCTCGTGCCCGAGGCTCGCATTGGTGTAGCCCACGGTCAACTGGGGGAGCGCGACCTCGAACGCGTCATGCGCGACTTCAATCAGCAGCGCATCAATGTGCTCCTCTGCAGCACCATTATTGAAACGGGTATTAATGTGCCCACCGCCAACACGATCGTGATCTATCGGGCCGATAAGTTCGGGCTGGCCCAGCTGCATCAGCTCCGCGGGCGTGTGGGTCGCTCTCACCACCAGGCCTACGCCTACTTACTGGTCCCCGATGAGCAGGCCCTCTCCAAAGACGCTGCCAAGCGACTGGAGGCGATTCAAGCCATGGAGGAACTCGGCAGTGGCTTCTTCCTCGCCATGCACGACCTGGAGATCCGTGGTGCCGGGGAGGTACTCGGAGACAACCAGTCCGGAAACATGACAGAGGTGGGGTTCCAGCTCTACAACGACATGCTCTCGGAGGCGGTCTCTGCGCTCAAGGTCGGACGTGAACCCGACATGGACGCACCCCTGCGCGCAACCGTTGAAATCAATCTTCACCTGCCTGCCCTGCTGCCCGCAGACTACTGCGGCGACATTCATGAGCGACTCATGCTCTACAAGCGGCTGGCCAGCGCAGAGGACTTTGAAACCCTGCAAAGCCTTCAAGAGGAACTGATCGACCGATTCGGGCAGCTGCCCGACCCCGCAAGAGCGCTCATCGAAACCCATCGGCTGCGGCTTAAGGCCAAGCCGCTGGGCGTCCAGAAGCTTGACGCCACGCAAGAGGGCATTAGCCTTCAGCTCCGGGCAGATGCCCCCATCGATCCCAGCCGGGTGATCATCCTGATTCAAAAAGACAAGCGCTTTAAACTCGCCGGCCAGGATCGCATTCGGTTTCTCTGCGAGTCGACTGATCTCGCGCAGCGGCTGATGCAGATCCGCGAGGCGCTGTCTCACCTGTTTCCCAACAAGGCCTAACCCATGAACCTTCGACTGCCCCACCATCTGGTCATTAGTCCTGGCGTCGATGCCCAGGGCATGGTGGTCAGCCGCCCCGATGTCGCTCGCGCCGAACTGGAGGCCCTGATTACCCAGGTTTTGGCGACTGCTGGATTTGCGGCCCCACCAGAGGCATCGCAACGACTGCGCAACATGCCGCTCACCGCAGCAGAGGCGCTCGGCCATGCAGGAACCCTGATCTGGGGACCCGTGCCGGGGGATCTTGCGGCCCAGGCCTGCACGGCCCTTCGCGAGACCTGCGCGCATCGACGCTTTGACCTTGCCCTGGTGCCCGCAGGCGAATCCCTTGCCGACTTCTCAGTCTTGGCCATGGACATGGATTCAACGGTCATCACGATCGAGTGCATAGACGAACTCGCTGCCTTTGCAGGCAAAAAGGCCGAGGTGGCCGCGATCACAGAGGCCGCCATGCGAGGCGAAATTGCTGACTACGCAGAAAGCCTCCGCCAGAGAGTGGCGCTGCTCCGAGGGGTACCCGTAGAGGCAGCACAGGAGGTCATTGATCAGGCCATGCGCCTGACGCCAGGCGCTCGGCAGTTGGTCGCTGCCGCCAATGCTGCCGGCCTCAAAACCCTCCTCGTATCCGGCGGATTCACCGTCTTCACCGCGCCGGTGAGCGAAATGCTGGGCTTTCAGGAGGTGCGGTCGAATGTGCTTGACGTCAGCGACGGACTGCTCACAGGCCGGCTGATCGGCGACATCGTGGACGGCTCGGTCAAAGCGGCCACCCTAGCGCGCGTCTGCAGCGAGCGCGGAGTACCCACAAGCAAGGCCATTGCCATTGGGGATGGCGCCAACGACCTGCCCATGATGGCCTTGGCCGGTCTGAGCGTAGCCCACAAAGCCAAGCCTGCCGTGCGAACCAAGGCCATGCGTGCCATTGAGCACAGCCGGCTCGACAGCCTCCTGATGGGATGGAAGGCGGCGTAACTAGGCCGAGACGATCTTTATGGTGGGCCGCTTCGAGGCTTTCTCGAGGCGCTCAGTCAGGTCGGACCAGAGTCTTTCGGCAATCTCCAAATAGAGCTTCGCCTCTGGGCTCTCGGGGTATGCCGCAACTGTTGGGACCCCCTTATCGGACTGCTCCATGATGCTTGCCACCAGAGGCAGACTGCCCAACAAAGGCACTCCGGTCTGGTCGGCTAGCTGCTGTCCGCCTCCTTGACCAAATAGGTGCGACACGCCTTTGCAGCAAGGACAGGCGAATACCGCCATGTTCTCGACCACACCCAGGACAGGCACGGAGACGCGCTCGAACATGCGCAGCCCCTTGAGGGCATCGGCCAGGGCCATCCGTTGGGGCGTGGTCACAATGACAGCACCCTGCAATGGGATCTGTTGCGCCAGGGTGAGGTGAACATCGCCCGTTCCGGGGGGCATATCGATCAGCAGAATGTCGAGGGCATCCCAGGCCGTCTGCTTCACGATCTGCTGAAGCGCCCCGGAGGCCATAGGTCCACGCCATGCAACGGCCTGCTCGGGAGGAATCAGAAAGCCAATCGAGTTCACCTGAAGACCGAGCTTGCGCAGGGGCAGCATGCGCTTGTCTTCTGTGATCTCGGGCTTTTCGTGCAAATCAAGAAGGGTTGGCAGACTCGGGCCGTATATGTCTGCATCGGCCACCCCAACCCTGAGGCCCATCTGTGCGAGCGCGAGAGCCAGATTGATGGTGGTGGTTGACTTTCCTACGCCGCCTTTGCCCGAGGCGATTGCGACAACAGCCTTGACGCCAGCAATGGGCTCTTGTGGGTTTGCCATGACTAAACCTCCAGGCCTTGACTGGTCAAGAACTCGTCATATGTTCCTTTAAAATCAATGACTTTTCCGTCACCCTTCATGTAAAAAATACGGTTTGCGACGGCATTCACAAACTCACGGTCGTGAGAGACCACCAGCAGCGTTCCCTGATATTTCTCCAAGGCCATCTGCAGGGACTCAATAGACTCCATATCCAGATGGTTGGTCGGCTCGTCCATGATGAGCACGTTAGATCGCTCAAGCATGAGGCGCCCGAAGGTCATTCGATGCTTCTCGCCTCCCGACAACACGCGCACCGGCTTGTGCACCTCATCACCTGAGAACAAAAGCCGGCCCAGAATCGATCGCAGGGCCTGATCGTCATCGCCGTCCTGCGCGTAGCGCTGCAGCCAAGTGGTCAGGCTGCTCTCCTGCTCAAAGTCTGGGTAGACGTCTTGGGCCATATAGCCAATCTGCGCATTCTCGGCCCACTTCACCAGCCCGCCGTCCGCATCGTAGCCACCCAGTGCAGCACCGACCATGGTCTTGACGAGGGTGGACTTGCCGGCGCCGTTTGCGCCGACAATGGCGATCTTCTCTCCCGCCTCGATCATAAGCGAGACCTTATCGAGCACCCGCTGTCCCTCAAAGGCCTTCTCGACGCTCTGCAGGTGCACGGCTTGCCGGTAGAGCTGTTTGGCCTGCTCAAACCGAATGTAGGGGTTTTGACGCGACGAGGGGCGCACCTCTACGGCATCGGCCTGAATCTTCTCGATGAGCTTTCGCCGCGAGGTGGCCTGCTTGGCCTTTGACTTGTTGGCTGAAAACCGTCGTACGAAGTCCTGCAGCTCAGCGACCCGTTCTTTACCCTTGGCATTCGCGGCCATGAGCCGGGCCCGCGACTCTGTAGCCGCCAGCATGTAGTCGTCATAGTTGCCCGGGTAGATCCGAATCTCACCGTAGTCCACATCGGCCATGTGCGTGCAGACCGAATTCAAGAAGTGGCGATCGTGCGAAATAATGATCATGGTGCTGTCGCGCTCATTGAGCAGATCTTCCAGCCACCGAATGGTGTCAATATCGAGGTTGTTCGTGGGCTCGTCTAAGAGCAGCACATCTGGGTTGGAGAACATGGCCTGGGCTAGCAGTACGCGAAGCTTCCAGCCCGGCGCAATCTCGCTCATGGGACCGTTGTGCTGCTCCAGCGGAATGCCCGCGCCCAGCAAAAGCTCTCCTGCCCGCGACTCTGCGGTGTAGCCATCGTACTCCGCGAATTTGGCCTCAAGATCAGCCGCCTTCATGTAGTCCTCTTCGGCGGCGTCTGGGTTGGCATATATCGCGTCGCGTTCTGTCATGGCAGCCCACATCTCCTCGTGCCCCATCATGACCACATCGAGCACGCGAACATCTTCGTAGGCGAACTGATCTTGACGCAGCTTGCCAAGCCGAACCCCAGGCTCCTTCATGACCACGCCATTGGTCTGCTCGAGGTCTGCGCCCAGAATCTTCATGAAGGTGGACTTGCCACAGCCGTTCGCGCCAATGAGGCCGTAACGATTGCCGTCGGTGAACTTGACGGAGACATTCTCAAAAAGGGGCTTGGCCCCAAACTGCATGGTGATATTTGCGGTCGACAGCATTGTTATTGAACCCAGTCGTAAGCGTTGCGGAACATCTGAAGCCAAGGCGAGGCGTCGCCGTGGTCAGACCAGTCCTTGGGAGCCCATGAGAGCTGCACCCTGCGAAAGGTACGCTCCGGATGTGGCATGAGTATGGTGATGCGGCCGTCGGCGTTCGTAAGGCCGGTGATACCGGCCGGCGACCCGTTCGGGTTCTGAGGATATTGCTCGGCAGCCTCCCCATCGGGCGCAATAAACCGCATCGCAACCTGCGCCTTTGCGAGCCTTTGCAGACCCTCAGGGCCCGCGCCAAAGTCTGCTCGCCCCTCTCCATGAGAGACCACCACGGGCAAGCGTGCACCCTGCATACCCTTGAAAAAGAGTGAGGGAGAGGATTGGATCTCAACAAAGCTCAACCGGGCCTCAAATTGCTCGGATCGATTGCGCTCAAATCGGGGCCAGTCTTGCGCTCCGGGAATGATCGGTGCGAGCGCACTCATCATTTGGCACCCATTGCACACCCCCAGAGCGAACCGCGAGGGGTCCTCGAAGAACGCTGAGAACGCCTCACGAAGACGGGGCTGAAAAAGAATAGACCGGGCCCATCCACGACCTGCACCGAGGACATCTCCATACGAGAAGCCTCCGCACGCGGCCAGCCCAGCAAATGCGCGAAGGTCGACGCGACCGTCTGCCAGATCAGACATGTGGACATCCCAGGGCTCAAAACCAGCCGCCTGGAAGGCTGCAGCCATTTCGACTTGGCCATTTACCCCCTGCTCCCGCAGGATGGCCACCTTCGGCTTGACGGACTTCAAAACCTGCGGGGCCGAGAGCGCCGTGACCAGAGTCGTGGGCAACGCGGTGGGCATGGGATGCGCACTCGACCGAAGCGCACTGAAGGCCTCCTCGACACAGTCTGGGTGGTCGCGGCCCGCGGCAATCTGACGCGAAGCAGCAGTCCAGGCCTGTTGAAGATCTGCACGCGACAGGCTGAGCACACACTTAGCGTCGCGATAGAGCTCAACGACATCACGCGGATTTAAGGTCGCGATTTCATGCGCACAGGCGTAGAGACCATGCCGTCGCAGAACGTCCATGAGTTCGGTCCTGCGGGCCTTGGAGACCTGAACCACCACCCCCAACTCCTCGGCAAAGAGCGCCTTGAGCGTGAGCTCTTGACGCTGCACCGAGACCTGCTCGGGGCGGATCTTGAAGTCCCCCCAGTCAGCTGCAACCGGGTCAATGGTCAGCAGGTCGAGATTGACCGTAAGGCCACAACGTCCAGCAAAGGCCATCTCGCACAAACAGGCCCATAGCCCACCATCGGACCGGTCGTGATAAGCCTGAATCAGGTCGGGAATGTCGTGGAGCTCGCTCAGGGCCGCATGCAATTGGCGCAGCACCGAGGGGTTGTCGAGATCCGCAGGTGCTCCGCCAAACACCCCCTGAAGCTGGGCGAGTACCGAGCCACCCAGTCGGTTTCTCCCTGCGCCGAGGTCGATCAGCACCAAGATGCCATCGGCCTGCTCTCGATTGAGCTGGGGTGTCCAGGTCTGGTGCACATTTGCAACTGGTGCGACCGCGGTGAGGTTCAAGCTAACAGGTGAAATGACAGATTGCTCGCCAGCGCTGTCTTCCCACCGGGTGCGCATGCTCAGGGAGTCTTTCCCGACGGGAATAGACAAGCCCAATGCGGGGCATGCATGCAGGGCCAGGGCCTCGACGGCCTCATAAAGCGCAGCGTCTTGGCCCGGCTCGCCACAGGCGGCCATCCAGTTGGCGCAGAGCTTGATGTGCTCGAGCTCGGGAAGCTTCACCGCGAACAGGTTTGTGAGCGCCTCGCCAAGGGCCAACCGAACAGATGCGGCGGGGCTGACAATCGCAACGGGAGGCCGCTCCCCAAGCGCCATAGCCTGCCCACCCAGACCGCAATAGTCCCAGAGCGTGACCGCAACATCTGAGACCGGTGTCTGCCAGGGGCCCACCATTTGATCGCGGGCTGACAACCCGCCAACCGTGCGGTCGCCGATGGTGATCAGGAACTCTTTGCTGCCTACAGTCGGGTGCTTCAGCACATCGATGACCACCTGCTCGAGGTCGATGGCCGTGAGATCGATCTCCCCGGCATCGATCGGGACACGGGTCACATCGCGATGCATTTTGGGAGGCTTACCCAGCAGCACACTGATGGGCATGTCGACTGGCTGTTGCCCCTGCGCAAGCTGGCTGTCGGCCACCACCAGGCGATCCTCATTTACCGCATGCCCCACCACCGAAAAAGGGCAACGCTCCCGCTGGCAGAGGGCTTCGAATCGGCCAAGATCGTCTGCCCGAATGGCGAGCACATAGCGTTCCTGCGACTCGTTGCACCAGATCTCTGCCGGCGACAATCCGTCCTCGTCGAGCAGAATGTCGCGCAGCGCGAAACGCCCCCCGAGATCTGCACCGTGCACCAACTCTGGGAAGGCATTCGAGAGACCACCCGCACCAACATCGTGGATAGAGATGATGGGATTGTCTGGGCCGAGCGCAACACAGGCATCAATCACCTCCTGAGCGCGGCGCTGCATTTCGGGGTTGCCACGTTGAACCGAATCGAAATCGAGCGCTTCATGGTTGTGTCCGGTCTGGAGCGAAGAGGCCGCCCCACCGCCCATGCCAATGCGCATGCCGGGACCACCCAACTGAATCAGCAAGGCCTCGGCAGGAATGGCGTCCTTTTGGACCATGGCCCCCTCAATCGCACCGACGCCCCCAGCCAACATGATGGGCTTGTGATACCCCCACCGTTGATTCGCATGGGTCAGCTCGAACGAGCGGAAGTAGCCCAATAACCCGGGCCGACCGAACTCATTGTTGAATGCAGCAGCACCCAATGGGCCCTCGGTCATGATGTTCAGGGCCGAAGCGATGCGACTCGGAGCCTGAGGCCGGCCGGAAAAGTCGAGCGCGGAGACGGAGAATCCAGTGAGACCCGCCCTGGGCTCTGCGCCACGACCCGTCGCGCCTTCATCACGAATTTCCCCGCCCGCCCCTGTGGCAGCACCTGGAAAAGGTGAGATCGCGGTTGGGTGATTGTGCGTTTCTGCCTTCAGCACCGTGTGCAGCTCGGTCTGCCTCAGGGCGTAGGGCCCCGGCAGCCCCGCTGGGGGCGAGAGCCGTGAGGCCAGAGCACCCTGCAGGACCGCTGCATTGTCGGAGTAAGCCGAGAGCGTGTGTTGCGGCGTGACACCATGGGTGTGTCGAATCATGTCGAACAGGGACTGGGGCTGAGCCTCGCCGTTGATCGCAAAACTGGCATTGAAGATCTTGTGGCGGCAATGCTCGGAGTTGGCCTGAGCGAACATCAGTAGCTCAACATCGGTGGGGTCACGACCCAGACGGTCGTAGGCCTGCTTGAGGTAGTCCAGTTCGTCGGCTGAGAGCGCAAGTCCCAGACTGCTGTTGGCAGCGGCCAGCTGCGCACGGTCAATCTGTGCAAGCGGCTGAGCAGCGCGCGCATCGAAGAGGTTCAAGGGCGCTTCGCCAACGAATACCTGCTCGACCATGCGATCAAAGAGCAACCCCAACAGCGGCTCAAGACGATCAGTCGCGACGGGAATCTCAAAACAGATGCCACGCTCCAGGCGAGAAAGCCCAGCCACACCGCAAGACTGGAGGATGTCGGACGCCTTTGAAGACCAGGGGCTTCGCGTACCCTGCCGCGGGAAAACCCAGACCCGCGTTACACCTCGCGCCGTCGGTGGCCACTGAGCAGCCGTGAGGTCGAGCAGCTCTGTGAGCTCGCGTGGCGGCGAGCCGCTGGCGAGCCACTCGGCAGATCCGGAGAGCAGGTAGGCCCAGTGCGCAGTCAGAGATTGGGCGTTGAGCCGAAGACCCGGAGCGCGAGCATGGAACTGAGAGAGGAGGCGGGCCTTGCGAAAATCGGAGAGCGCCTGCAGACCCGGCAGGCAACGAATATGGCGCATCCGCCTATTATACGAGCCGACCTGCCCTCAGCTCGATCCGATGGTTGCAACGACGCGCAAGCTCGGCATCGTGTGTCACGATGATGACGGTCGTGCCCAGTTTTGCCTGAAGCTCAAAGATGAGCTCCATCACGCGCGAGCCGCTTGCAGAGTCCAAACTTCCCGTGGGTTCATCCGCAAAGAGCACCTTAGGAGCAAGCGCAAACGCGCGCGCGACCGCCACCCGCTGTTGCTCACCACCCGACAACGTCGACGGAAAGTGACGCAGGCGACTGCCCAATCCGACCGCCTCGAGCATGGATCTGGCAGCAACCTCTGGTGCGTCTCGACCCGCAAGCTCGAGGGGCAGCATGACGTTCTCGAGCGCCGTGAGCTGTGGCATGAGCTGAAAAGACTGAAATACAAAGCCAAGCGTCCCGTTGCGCTTCTTCGCGCGGGCCTCCTCGGAGAGCGATGAGATGTCCTCGCCGGACCACCGAACCGTACCTGAGGTAGGGACATCCAGGCCAGCGAGCAGGCCAAGCAGGGTAGACTTTCCGCATCCGGACGGCCCCCAGATGGCCATAGATTCTCCCTCTGGCAGACACAGACTCACCTGATCCAGAATGGTCAGGGCCTCCGCACCATCCGAAACCTGCTTCACCAAGTCAACAGCCTCAATTGCACAACTCACATTCACACTCCTTGTTGATCAGACGGCGCATCATGCTAGGCACCCTAGCATGCTTGCTGAGTACCGACGCAGCTGCACAAGCCACCGCCTTGGCATCTTCCACGCGTCCCGTCATCATGGTCTACGGTGATAGCCTGTCGGCTGCATATGGACTGCCCACGGCTTTGGGCTGGGCCACGCTCCTTCAGAAGCGCCTCGAGCAAGAGAAGTTCCCCCACCAGGTCGTCAATCGAAGTCTCTCGGGTGAGACGAGCTTTGGGGGGCTGCAGCGCCTGCCTGCTGCGCTCAAACGTCAAAGACCTGCAATTACCCTTCTGGCTCTTGGGGCGAACGATGGGCTGCGTGGCCTTTCCATGGCGCAGACAGAAAAGAACCTCAACCAGATTATTTTGCAGCTCAAGCAATCTGGATCCAAGGTGGTGCTCATGGGCATTCGCCTTCCACCGAATTACGGCCCCCAGAGCGCCAAGGATTTCGAGCGGCTCTACAGGTCGCTTGCGCTCAAACACAACACAGCGCTCGTGCCCCTGTTACTGGCTGGCTTTGAGACCAATGAATCATTTTTCCAGGCCGATCGTATTCACCCCAACGCAAATGCTCAACCCCTCATTTTGGAGAACCTATGGCCCACGCTGCGCCCCCTGCTCGGATCCTCCTGAGCCTTATCGCAGGGCTCCTGCTCGGCCCCGGTGTTCAGGCGCAGTCTCAGAGCGGCCTTGATTTTGAGCACATTGCCCGAGAGGGTGAGATGAAGTACTTCACCGAACGCCCAGACCCCAATGGATATCGCTACGAGTCCAACGTCTTTATTGACGAGAGCAGCCTTCGCACGGGCATTGTGAGCCTGTCCACGTGTCACTTCCAGCTTGATCCCATACGCAAGGTGGTCATTGCCTTCAATCGCAACCGACTCATTTCGCTCTCGGTGGTGTCGTACAAAGGAATGGCCTCTGTCCAGAACGACGGTCAGCACATTACGCTCGAGGGGGTCGAGCGCGGAGCCGAGATCTGCATCAACCTGGAGTCAAAGGCGCTTGATGTCACCCAAGAACAAGAGTGGAAGCTCTACGCAGGCCCACTGATGCGGCGCTACCTCGACGGGTACCTGCCCATGCAGGCCGATCTGCGCATTTTCTGGCCTTCAGGGCTCTTAAAGCTGAAGGACTCTAGCCCTCAGAAGCGAGCAGGCGTCGTGGTGGAATCACACCCCGACGGCGCGTTGATGCGACTCATTTTCGCGGGGCGGTTTGCGGGCCATTTCATTCTCAATCGCCCGTAAGCCCCCTAGCGGGCTCGGCCGAAACCATAGACTACTTCAGCTTGTAGTACGTGTCGTTGAGGTAACGCGACACGCTCACAATCTCCTCGTCGAACCAGCCACTCTTGGTGCGATTCGCACAGAACTCCACCATGCTCTTGAGCTGAGCGGTGGTTTTCATTTTGCGATTGAACTCGTCGTAGAGCTCCTCGCCCTTGTTCCCAGGCATCATGGAGTTGTGGCACGAGACACATTTCGCCTCGTGTAAAGCCTTTCCTTGCTGCAGATTGCCCTTTGCAAAAGGATTGGCCAACGCCCCGACGGCGGGGGCGAGCAGCACGATGGCCAAAAGAGGTCTCACCATATGACGCGTGAATCGCATGCCAAGTCTCCATAAAAAAAGGCGCCGGGGATCTCTTCCCCCAGCGCCCTGATGCTAACCCAAACAACGTTAAGCGTTATGCAATTCCAGCATTTCCCTTCACGCCAATCAGGCGGGGCGTGTTCAGTTTGCGTGGCGTGACCCGCTTCTTGTCCTTTAGCCAGTTCTCCACGACATCCCATACGGGCTCACCTGTTGCACCCTCAGCCACGGGTGCCCAGCCAGCAACCTTGTATTTCTTGCTGGCCTCAATAGGCTTGCCCTTAAGACGCATGTCCTGGATTCGACTGCCCATCTTTTCACCGGGAGCACAGGCGTACTCTAGGCCACCAACGCGCACCATATCGCCGCCCTGTTGGTAATAGGGATCCGGGTTAAATAGGTTGTCACAGACGTCTTCAAGCACGGTCTTGATCATTTCGCCTGTCATCTCGGTGAGCGTGCTGTAGGAGTAGGTGGTTGCCGTCTGGTCCATGACATGCTCCCGTGTAATGGCCTGCCCCGGAAGCAGCGAGGTGCCCCAGCGAAAGCCTGGGGAGAAGGCCAGATCGGCGCCTTTTACATCCATGAGTGCATCGACAATGAGCTGGTCGAACGTGCCGTTGAAGTTACCGCGGCGATAGAGCATGCCATCCGTGATCGCGAGCTTCTCCTCGAGCTTGTCCTTGAAGGGCGCACGGACCTTGTCAATGAATGCCTGCATCTCGGCGTCGGCCGGGAGCATGTTCGCAAAGACGGGCAGAAGCTTGTAGCGATAATCGGAGACCTTGCCATTCTTGACGTCGAAATCGAGCACACCCAGAAACTTGGTGTTCGAACCTGCGTTGGTCACCAGCGTGATGCCGCCCGCGTTCTTGACCTTGATGGGCTGAATGACGCCATCGTGGGTGTGACCGCCCATAATGGCGTCGATCCCGCGAACACGAGAGGCCATTTTGAGGTCGACGTCCATGCCGTTGTGGGAAATGACAACGACCACCTGGGCCCCCTTCGCGCGACATTCATCAACCATCTTCTGCATGTTGTCGTCCTGAATACCAAAGCTCCAGTCCGGCACAAAGTAGCGTGGGTTTGCAATCGGGGTGTAGGGGAAGGCCTGGCCAATGACAGCAACAGGGATGCCATTCTGCTGACGAATGACATAAGGCTTGAAAACGGGATCACCGAAGTCTGTGGTCTTGACGTTCTGGGCCAGGAACTCGATCTTGCCGGCCAGCTCCTTCTGAACGATTTCCATGACGCGGTCGGCACCGTAGGTGAACTCCCAGTGCGGACACATCATGTCGACACCCAAAAGCTTGGTCGCGTCGACCATGTCTTGGCCTTTCGTCCACAGCGCAGTGGCCGAACCCTGCCAAGTGTCTCCGCCGTCTACCAAGAAGGCATGGGGACGGGCAGCCCGCATCATCTTGACGAGCGTGGCCATGTGAGCAAACCCGCCGACCTTGCCGTATGTCTGGGCCGCCTTCTCAAAATTTAAGTAGGTGTAGGCGTGAGCGAGCGGCGAATTCTTGGAGATGCCGTACATCTTGAGCAACTGCTCGCCCACAATGTGAGGCACCTGCCCTTGCATGCTGCCAATACCGAGATTGACGTTGGGCTCACGGAAATAGACGGGCATGAGCTGCGCATGACAGTCCGTGAAGTGCAGAAAGCTCACATTGCCAAACTTCGGGACTTCATAGAGCTTGGATCCTTTGGCGGCAGCCATCGCGGCGTCTCCCCAGCTGCCAAACAAACCGGCAGCTGCGCCTGCAGCCATTACGCCCATAAATTCGCGACGATTCAGTTCCATTTGTTTATACCTATTGATGAATATAGTAGAAACCAAAAAAGCCTCTTCCTTGGAAAGAGGCTTTCTGGGGACAACATCATTCGATGATCAACGCAGACTAATCCTTGTTGACTGGCGAATTGGGGTCGAAGAGGTATGCCATGAGGTCCTTGAGTTGCTGCTCTGTAAGCAGGTTCTTGTGGCCCATGCGAGGCATATTGGAACAGGCGTTGTAGGCCTTTGCGTTGTATAGCTTGCCCCAGGTGTATTTCACGATATCGTCGCTCGTGCCACGAAGTTTCCCGTACTGATAGAGGCTCGGGCCAATATTTCCGTACGAGAGCTCCTTCTTGGTAATCTGATGGCAGTTATAGCAGTTACCACCATTCTGAACGCCCGCCTTGAGCTTCTTCCAGGTGTGACCATCACCGCTTTGAGCGATTTTCTCAGCCTTAGTCCAGTCGCCAAAGAATTTACCGTCGGCAGGAAACTTGATGCTTGCCATTTCTGCAGCTTCCAATTTCTTGCGCAGCGTGGGATCCAAATCCTTGCCGCTCATTTCAGCCTCTGAGCACGCAGCTTGGAGTGCATCCTGGTTTAGCCGATCGACCGTCGCGATGTGCTTCGACTCAAACGAAGCCTTGAGTACATCGAGTGTCATTTTGTTGTAGTCCGGCTGCATCAGGGCGCAACCGCTCACCGTCATGAGCGCTCCAGCAGCAATAAGTAGCTTTTTCATATTGATCTCCCGAATATTGATCTAGCGTTTGATGGTGGGCGCTTGTGAGGGAATGTTGTTCCCGTTGACTCCCATGTAAACCGAGAGCGCAACGGTAACCTCTGAGCCAAACTTTGGATGCGGAAAGCGCTGCAGTCGATAGCAGTCGTTGATGCGCTTTTGCATTGGCCAGAGCTGTGAGTTGCTGACGCGGTAAGCAGGCCAAGAGGTTGCTGCCTTACCCGCTGGCTCATTCTTGGTGAGGTTTGGCAAACCTTGTAGGCGAATGCGCTGACCGTCGGCGTTGTGGCAGGTGGCACACGAGTAGTCCATTGGACCTGCACGGTAGAAGAATGCGCGCTTGCCAATTTCGTACATGCGCTTTTCCTCACCATGCGTCTGGGGCACCTTGAGCGGCATGCCCTTGGAGTGCGTTACGACATAGGTGGCCAGTGCAATGACTTTCTTGTGGTCAGCCTTGTTGTAGTCGGCCACTTTGAGCGCCGTGCCCTGCAGCGTTTGCATGCAGTAAGCAATTCGCATCTCAAGGTCCTGAACCTGCCCGGCATCAGCGAAATAGCGGGGCAGCTGAGCATAGGCACCTTTGAGCACACCCGGTCCGAGGCCAAGATCGCATTGCTCTAGAGAAGCGTTTTTGGGGCCGGCTTTTTTCTTCCAGAGTTCCTCCCCCTCCATTTCCCAGAGCTCCGCTGGATTGCCATCGGCAATGAGTTCACGGTATTTGTCGATGGCTTGCTCGGACTCCGACTTCGCCGAAAGGGCTGGACCTCCGAAGAGCAATGCCGAGCTCAGGACGGCGAGAAGCGCTGCGCGCTGGGTGCGAATCATAATGTTCTCCTTGGATGACATTCGATAAAGTCTAAAAAACTACGGAGCCTCTGGGGCCCCGTATTTTCACCGATGTTTAGGCTATTGCAGCCTCATCAGTTCGGCTTTCACCCTTGTTATCGGTCCAGGTGATGGCCACTTTGTCGCCGGCTTTTGCACCCTTGACTTTGAACTGCAAGTAAGGGTTTTTCGACACTGCGGGGCCCCACTGCGCAGTCATGACCGTTTTGCCATTGTGCTTGGCCTCAACTGTCTGAATAAACCATGCAGGAACCAGCTTGCCGTCTGAGCCCTTGCGCTGACCACTCTCCATCTCGTGAGCCATCAGAACGCGAACGTCGGCCACATCACCCTGTGCTTTCGCACGAATACGCATTGGACTTGCCATTTTCTAACTCCTTAATTCGTTGAATGTGTTCGTGTGTGAACCAATGATTAGCCGCCGCAGCCACCGAGGGTGACCTTGACCTCTTTCTTGGCCATAAAGAACTTGCCGTCGGCTTTCACGAGCGCGTAAACGTCAGAGCTCTGCCCCATCTTGACGCGCATGGAAATATCGGCATCAGCATTAGGCGTGAACTCGTAGAAGCCAGCCATCATGGCGGGATTTTTTTCGACCATGACTGCGATCATTTCGGTCTTTGCGATTTTCGAGGTAACACCAACAGGCACAACAGCGCCGTTTTCAGCGATGTCGGGAGAAGTGATGCTGACATCGGCAGAGTTTGCGGCTGCGGGTACGCCCATGGCCTTTAATGTGTCTGCGATCGAGCGGGTTTCAAACCACTCTTTTTTGTAAGCACTGGCCATTGCAGGGTTAGCTGCGAAAAAGCCCATGGAGGCCAGTGCGGAATAGACCGCTGCGCCACCACTTGCCTTCAGTACGTCACGACGATTGATGCTCATCTTGTGCTCCTCTTTGCTGGTTGAATGCAAGATTAATTGCTTTTGGACTTGCTGGTGTCCAAACCCCGGGTTGGCCCAATCGGGCGATTTTGCTCGATGAGATTGCCATGGCTATCTACGGCCGAGCCAGGCAAGAAAGAAGTGATGTTAACCTCCTTCTTGCAGTCCTTCATGCAGGCGACGTTCTTGACATCAGCCTTGCCTTTGAGATCCCAGAGGCCATGATTCGTGTTCATACCGTTTCTGTTGGGCATCTTGGCCTGCACTTCAGCGATGTTTTTATCGGACAACACGAAGTCGGCGGGAAGCACATCGCCCATGTGCAGAATATATGCAACGACAGAGTAGACCTCTTCTGTGCTGAGCGACTTTGGGCTGGTCCATGGCATGGCGCGATTGATGTAGTCCCAGAGGGTTGATACCGTTGCGACTTTCATCAGCGTGGTGCGCTGGGGATAGTCCAAGCGCTTGAGATTCGCCACTTTCCCTGTCTTGATGTCCTCTGCTGAAGTGCCACCAACAATGGGCGTAAAGACCTCACCGCTCTCCCCGAAAATACCATGGCAGGACGCGCACTGCGCCTCCCAGACATCCTGACCTTTTGCAACGGAGCCAGCGCCTGCAGGTAGTCCTTTGAAATCGGGACGCACATCGATGTCCCACGCCTTGACCTCGGCAGTGGTGGCCGTACGCCCAATGCCGGAGTACTTCGACACCGGAGCGCCCTGAACAGCACCGATGGCCAGGAGGCTGGCCACGATGACAAACGACTTAGCTAACTTGAACATTGCTCACCTCCCCGGTCTCAGCCACTTTCCAGGACTGAATCATGTTGTTGTGATAAATCGAACGTGTGCCGCGAACGGCGCGGAGCTGCTGCACGGTCGGCTGAACGTAGCCCGTTTCATCGATACAGCGCGACTGCAAAATGGCGGGTGCGCCGTCCCACACCCAGTCAATATTGAACCGGGTAAAGGCCTTGGTCAAAACAGGGCCCTCAATACGAGCCGTGCGCCAGTTCTTGCCGCCATCGACTGATACGTCGACGCGCTTGATGCGCCCGCGACCTGACCAAGCAAGCCCCGTGATGTTGTAGAAGCCTTTGTCCAGCAATAGTTGTCCGCCCGATGGGCTGGTAATGACCGACTTGGCCTCCTGCATTCCACTGTACTGGCGATGCGACCCGTCGGGCATGAGGTCAATGTAGTGCACGGCCTCATCTTTGGTGGCCCACTTCTGATCACCCACCTCAATTCGACGCAGCCACTTCACCCATGAAACGCCCTGAATACCTGGCACTACGAGGCGCAGGGGGTACCCATTTTCGGGACGAAGCATTTCGCCGTTCATGCCGTAGGCCACGATGACGTCATCTAGGGCCCGGTCGATCGCAATCGTGCGGGTCATCGACGAGCCATCTGCGCCCTCTCCGAGCACGTACTTGCCGTTTTTCTTGTCGTAACCAGCATCTTCGAGCAGCACCGAGAGCGGCACGCCCGTGAACTCGGAGCACGACACCATGCCGTGGGTGTATTGGACTGTTGGCACAGCCACATTGCCCCATTCCATGGCCGTATTGGCACCGCACTCAATAAAGTGAATGCGCGACACGCTGGGCAGGCGCATGAGGTCGTCCATGGTGTAGACCTTGGGATTCTTCACCAAGCCGTTGATCATGAGGCGGTGCTTGGATGGGTCGATATCCCACCAACCCTGGTGATGGCGTTCGAAATGCAGACCACTGGGGGTGATCATGCCGAAGGTGCCCTGCAGCGGGGTGAATGCAACGGAGGCGGCAGACACGCGGGTCAAACCGGGACTCTCGCGGCGCTGAAGGCCTTTTTCATACTGCGAGGGAACACCGTAGCCATTTGCAGCAACGGGCATGCCCAGACCCTTCGTGTGGTCAGGCAGCGTGAGGATGTTTGGATCCCCCTGCCCTGTCACTGGGTTGGACGCGGCCGAAGCCGCGGTGGCGAGCGCAGCACCCGCTGTGGCGGCAGACGCCGCCAAAAACTTACGACGCATCTCAGCCGGCGCCTTGGCATCTTCCTTGGAAAGGAAATTCTCAGGCGCCTTCACGAGACGCCCGAGGGTCTTTTGCAAACGAGTCACTATTAATCTCCCCAATCTAACCGCACTTGGAAACCCACACACACAAACCTAGACCACGCCGCCTCTGAGGGTGGCTTAGGACCGCTCTCCTGCAAGTCGCACGCAGACCGAGCGACACAAATCTGTTAATAACGGATCTGAAATCCGATAAAACACGAAGGTGCCCTCGCGACGCCGAGACAGCACACCAGCCCGGTACAACAGGCTGAGGTGGCGAGAGACATTCGGTTGCGGCAGCTCGGTGAGCGCCACCACGTCCTGTACGCTGCGCTCCTCGTTGCAGACCGCCTGGATAATGCGAAGGCGGGCAGGCTCTGACAGAAGCGCAAAGTACTGGGCCGCGCGGTCGAAGATGAACGCGAGCTCGTCTCGATCGTGGGCGTCAAGGTCAACAATGCCGGGGGCATTCGCCTCGATTTGAGCTTCGTCTGACTGCTGGATTGCAGAAAGTTTGGACATAGGGCGTGAAAATATTCCTATAGAGGCATATAGTCAAGAACGAGATGTGACGCGACGCACAAGCCTATTGTCCGACCCATGCCTACCCACCCACTCCTCCTCGCTCCGACCGAATGGCCCAAACTCCATGGGCAGGCGCTCGCGTCGCGGGGGGCAACGGTTCCTTTGGTGCTGGTCACGCTTGAGCACTGCCCTTATTGCAAGCTTGTGATTCGCGAACAGATCGTTCCCAGAATCAAAGAGGGGCGCCCAGCGCTGCGCGTGTTGGAGTTTGATCTGTCCGACACAACCCCCATCGAGGCACGCGGCCCACGCTCAAAAGTCACCCCCATGCTCTGGGCTCGGGAGCACCGTTTTCGGCTCGCCCCCACCGTCGTTGCTGTCAACGCCAGCCTCAAGCCAATCGGTGAGCCGCTTCTGGGCTATAGTTCTCCTGACTTTTACAGTGCCTATCTCGAGGACCTCATCGTGGCTGCGCAGGCGGCCTGGCGCCAGAATCCATGAGCTTTAACCCCGATCACCCAGACCGCGATCATCTCCACCAAGAGGTGCACGCAAGGCCACCCATCGCACTCTGGCCCGACGAACGTGTAATTAGCCAGTCGCTGCTCTTGAGTCGCCCCGGCGAGCGAGAGAGCCAACGCGAGTGGATCGACGCAATCTGCAGGGCGCTTCGCATCATTCCGCATCCGCAACACGGACAATCCGTCCGGGTAGTCGAGCTAAGCCCTGCCCCCGCTCGCATCCTGCTTAAGTGGGAGCTGCACGGTGAGTTCTGCGCCATCACGCTTTATTTTCAGCAGGGTTTTGGGCTGCATGAGACCTTTGCAGACAGCCGCGCAGCCTGCTGGATTCGACTGACCGACCGGCTGCACGAGATCGGGGTGCGGCCCTGGAGCGCACAGGCCGGACAGCGCATGAGTGCGATCGACCTGGTTATTCAGTCCGCCGCCTCGACAGACGACGCCGCCAGGGTTGCCGCTCGTTTCGACGGCAACACCCTCATCGGGTCGACCATCCTTGCCTCTCAGCGGGCTCAGGTCTGGACAGACTTTCAAACCGACGACGAGGGTTTCATTCGATTTTTGGTCACGCACCAAGGTATGGGCTCGCGTCAAGCAGGGCGTGTTGCTCAACGCATCATCGATATGGACACCTATCGCATGATGGCCATGCTGTCCTTCCCCAAAGCCAAGGCGCTCGGCGAGTCCCTAAGGCAGGCAGAGCGGGAGCTCGCGCAGATCTCCGCAGACATGGCAGAGACCCTGCAGGCCGAACGGACAGGCCAAGCAGACATCTCAACGGACGAGCGCCTGCTCAAGGGGGTTTCAAGCCTTGCAGCGCGCGTGGAGCAATGGATCAGTGCCCTTGGTCTGCGATTTACCGCCAGTGAGGCCTACAGCGAACTTTCGCGACGGGCGATCCAGGAGCTCAGAGAACAAACCATACCCGGCGTCCAAACGCTCACCGAGTTTATGGACCGACGGTTTGAGCCCGCCATGCGTACCTGCCAATGGACGCGCCGCCGCCTGAGTGAACTGTCCGATCGCATTTCTCGGACAACTCAAATTCTTCGTACCCGCATCGAGTTCATAAACGAGCGTCAAACGCAATCCCTGCTCGCCAGCATGGATCGCCGTGCGAAGCTCCAGCTTCGCCTCCAGCAGACTGTTGAAGGGCTATCGCTCGTGGTGCTGACCTACTACGGGGTTGGCCTGGTCACTGCACTTGCCAAAGGTCTCAAAGACGTTGGGTTGCCCATGTCCCCCGATGTCGTGTCGGCCATGTCAATACCCATCATTGCTGGGGCGCTCGCACTGGGCATACGCCGTGCGCGCAAAAAACTTACGGGAGAAGTCGCTCCCGATCAGCCCAAGCGCCCGTAAAGTCTGCGTCCCTGAAGTAGACGGAGCGCACGACAAGACACCTCAGTCCTGCACCCCGAGCAGCCGCGAGGCCGTTGGGGGCGTCTTCCACAGCGAGGCACCGGTCAGCGGACAAGCCAAGCTGCGCAAGGGCTTTGGTGTAGGCCTCGGGGTGTGGCTTTTTATTTGCGACGTCCTCCCCGCAGACAATTACTGCAGGACTTGGAACCCCGCGCGGCGCCAGCGCATGTGTAAACAAGGCATCTAAGTTCGCACGACTTGTGGTGGTGACAACCGCCCATTGAATGCCGTGCTCCACGAGCCCGCCAATGCATTCCACAACACCAGGCTTTGGCAACACATAGCCACCTGAGACGCGCTGTGCATACAGCGAGTTCTTGAGCTGGTGTGCCGCCTTGAGTTTGGTGTTGCCGTCTCCGTCAAGCCATTCCCTCTGGCCGAGATGCTCAGCGTACACGCGCATGCGCTCGAGCCCCCCCGTTGTCTTCAAGAGCCAGGCGTAGTCGTTGTCGGACCATGCCCACGGAATCTCGAGCGCACGAAAGGCTGCATTGAAGGCTGGCAAATGCCCCTCTTGCTCGGTCTCTGCGAGCGTTCCGTCCACATCGAACAGCACGGCTTTGAGCCCTGGGGGAAAGTGGGAGCGCCAGCCCTCCTGCATGATCACTGCACCACAGCCGAGAGCTCGCCCCTCGCATAGCGGGCAGCCATTGCGTCCATGGGTGTGACGCGAATCTGCGAGGCGCGGCCTGCACAGCCAAAGGCTTCGAATCGTGCCTTACAGATGCCCTTTGCAGCCGCGGTGGCCACCTTGAAGAAAGCACGTGGATCGAATTCCTCTGGTTTTTGCGCCATCAGTTGCCGCATGGCGCCGGTCATAGCGAGCCGGATGTCGGTATCGATATTGACCTTCCGAACCCCATGTTTAATACCTTCCACAATCTCCTCCACGGGGACACCGTACGTCTCTTTGATGTCGCCCCCGTATTTTCGGATGATCTCAAGCCATTCCTGGGGAACACTCGACGAGCCGTGCATGACGAGATGTGTGGTGGGAATGCGTGCATGGATTTCCTTGATGCGCGCAATCGCGAGCGTATCGCCCGTAGGAGGACGGCTGAACTTGTAGGCGCCATGGCTTGTACCAATCGCAATTGCTAAGGCATCGACCTGGGTCTTCGCGACAAAGTCCGCAGCCTCATCGGGATCCGTTAGGAGCTGCGAGTGGTCGAGCACCCCCTCGGCGCCAACTCCGTCCTCCTCGCCTGCGGTTCCCGTCTCCAGGGAGCCCAGGCAGCCCAGCTCACCCTCAACAGAGACGCCCACAGCGTGCGCCATTTCAACCACCCGGCGCGTGACGTCCACGTTATAAGCGTAGTCCGAGGGCGTCTTCATGTCCTCCTTGAGCGAGCCGTCCATCATGACGCTCGAGAACCCACTGCGAATCGACGCCTGACAAACCGCTGGAGAGCTGCCATGGTCTTGGTGCATGCATACGGGAATGTGGGGATATTGCTCAATCGCGGCATCGACGAGATGGCGTAAAAACGGCTCGCCCGCATACTTTCGGGCCCCGGCTGACGCTTGCAGAATGACAGGGCTGTCGACCTCGTGCGCGGCCTGCATGATGGCGTGGATCTGCTCCATATTGTTGACGTTGAAAGCGGGCAAGCCATAGGCATGCTCTGCAGCGTGATCTAAGAGTTGGCGTAATGAAATCAGGGCCATGGTGGTCTCCTCCTGTTGGTTCTCGTTGTTGTAAACGGTTTAATGAAGTGCAGTGAAATAGGTCGCCACCGGTCGAATGTCGTCCACGATGCGGTCGGGGTCTGCCTGAGAAATGGGTCGGCCATGGTTGTAGCCATACGGCACCGCCCAACACATCACCCCGGCAGCTTTTGCCGTGGCCACATCAATCTCGGAATCACCCACGAAGAGCGTGGTCCCCGCAGTCTCGCCAAGCTCAGCCATAAGGTGATGAATGCCTCCTGGGTGGGGCTTCTTGGTGGGCAACGTGTCCCCTGAGATCACGCGCGAGAACTGCCCCTGATCAAGACCATGCGCACTGATCACTCGCTCGGTAAAACGCCCTTCTTTATTGGTCAGAATGGCACATTGGACCCCCAATGCATTGAGTTTCCTTAGGGTCTCCATGACATGCGGATAGGGATGACTCTGGGTGCCTGCAGTCTCGAAATAGTGATGGATGAATCTGGACATCACGGCTTCCCAATTTGTTTGGTCCGGATCACCCACCTTGTCCGACCATGCCTGCTTCATCAGCCAGCCGGTGCCATGACCTATCCAGCGGCGGATGTCTGCATCGGGGACCGTACCGGCATCAAACTCCGCCAGGGTGCGGTTCACAGCAAGACCAATCTCCCCCGCCGTCTCGATGAGGGTTCCATCCAGATCAAAAATGACTAGGCTCATGGCCTCTCCTTTGCCAGTCAGGCGCGTCGCTTGAGGTCCATGAGCCGAAGGATCATGGGCGTAAAAATCAGTTGCATGGCCAAACCCATCTTGCCTCCGGGAATTACCAGGGTGTTTGGGCGAGTCATCATGGAGTCATGCAGCATGGAGAGCAGGTAGGGGAAATCAATACCCTTCGGATTGGCAAACCGAATGACCACCATGCTCTCATCTGGCGATGGAATGTCCTTTGCGATGAACGGATTGGACGTATCTACCGTAGGGACGCGCTGAAAGTTCACGTGAGTCCGTGAGAACTGCGGCATGATGTGGTTGATGTAGTCGGGCATGCGTCGCAGGATCGTGTCCACCACGGCCTCCTGTGAGTAGCCGCGAAGCTTTTGGTCTCGCTGCAGCTTCTGAATCCACTCAAGGTTGACAATCGGCACCACGCCGACAAGCAGGTCGACATGCTTGGAGACGTCGACGTCTTCTGAAGCCCATCCAGCATGCAGTCCCTCGTAAAACATGAGATCAGTCCCGGACTCGATTTGCTTCCAGGGTGTGAAGGTACCGGGGTCCTGGCCATAGGGGGTGGCCTCCTCCGCATCGTGAAGGTAGCGCCGGACTTGACCCGTGCCGCTCGTGCCATAAGTTTCAAACATCGACTCTAGCTCGTTGAGCAGATTCGCCTCCGGTCCAAAATGACTGAAATGGCGATTACCTGCCGCCTCCATCTCTTTCATCTTGGCGCGCATTTCGAGTCGGTTGTAGCGGTGCATGGAGTCGCCCTCGACAATCTGTGCGTTGATTCCCTCTCTGCGAAAAATATGCTTAAAGCTGCTCATGACCGTGGTGGTGCCTGCACCAGAGGAACCCGTGATCGCGACAATGGGGTGCTTGATGGACATGGTTGAGGTCTCCCTTTGTTATGTTTTGCTTGTTTAAGTTAGGTGTTGTAGAGCGAGCGCTCCTTGAAGAGCGGGGAGCTGTACTTCTGGTCGTCTCCACGATCGTGCTCTGCGTGGTACCGCTGAATACGCTCTACTTCATTGCGTGAGCCCACGACCACCGGAATACGCTGGTGGACATGCTCGGGCTGAACCTCCAGAATCCGGCCGCGACCGGTAGAGGCAGCGCCGCCAGCCTGCTCAATGATGAAGCTCATCGGATTGGCCTCGTACATGAGGCGCAGACGACCAGGCTTGCTTGGGTCTTTGGTGTCCTTGGGGTACATGAACACGCCCCCCCGCATCAGAATGCGGTGCACATCAGCAACCATGCTGGCAATCCAGCGCATATTAAAGTCGCGCCCCCTTTCACCGGACTTACCTTGCTTGCACTCGCCCACGTAGCGCACAACCGGGGGCTCCCAGAATCGCTCGTTACTGGCGTTGATCGCGAATTCACTGGTGTCCTCAGGGATTTGAATGTTGGGATGCGTCAGCACAAAGTTGCCAACCTCGCGATCGAGGGTGAAGCCGTGCGTGCCCTTGCCGACGGTGAGCACGAGCATGGTGGAAGGACCGTAGATGGCGTACCCCGCCGCGACCTGCTCTATTCCGGGCCTTAGAAAGCTTGAGGTGTTCAATTCCGTTCCAATGGGCGCACGCAGAATTGAAAATATGGAGCCCACAGAGACATTGACGTCGATATTGCTCGATCCATCGAGTGGGTCGAACACCGCCAAGTACTGAGCCTCTCCTGCACGGTCGGCATAAAACATCGGATCGTCGTTCTCCTCCGAGGCCAAACCCGCAACGAGCCCCCCGAGCGAGAAGGTATTGATGAACGCTTGGTCGCTCATGACGTCGAGCTTCTTTTGAGTCTCGCCTTGTACGTTCTGCGTCTCGAGGCTGCCCAGCACGCCGCCGAGAGCCCCCTTCGCTGTCATGGCGGAAATGGCCTTGACTGCAGCTGCAATATCAACCAACAAGGCTGACAGGTCTGGATGATGAGACTTGTCTTTGGTCTGCTGAATCAGAAATTTTGAAAGTGTTGTCCGTCCGAGGTGCATAGCCTCTTCTCCCTATTGTTGAAAGACCCTTGAGGCGCGAATATCTGCCTCTGTGATGGTGCTCAGCAGAGTGGCATCGGCCTTTGCCTGGCCACTCGCCGCCAGTTGAAAGACCCGATTTGCCTGCCGGAGCCGAGCGCGATCAAGCGCGTTTCGAACGGATCGTGCATTGGCAAAATGCGGCTGGGCCTTTCGAAGTCCAATGTACTCCGCCATGGCGACTCTCGCGCCGGCATCGAGGGTGTAATGCATACCCTCCACCATGGTGTCTGCGATCTGCAATAACTCGTCGTCCTGATAGTCGGGAAAATCGATGTGATGTGCAATGCGGGAGCTCATGCCGGGGTTGGACTTAAAGAAGGTGTCCATTCGGTCTTTGTAGCCGGCAAGGATAACCACCAAATCGTCTCGATTGTTCTCCATAACCTGGAGCAGAATCTCGATGGCCTCTTGGCCGTAATCGCGCTCATTCTCTGGGCGATAGAGGTAGTACGCCTCGTCAATGAAGAGCACCCCACCCATAGCCTTCTTAAGCATGTCCTTGGTCTTGGGCGCGGTATGACCAATGTATTGCCCCACCAGATCGTCCCGCGTGACGCTCACGACATGCCCTTTCCGAACGTATCCGAGGCGATGAAGAATCGTAGCCATCTTCATGGCCACCGTTGTCTTTCCTGTGCCCGGATTTCCGGTAAAGCACATGTGCAGAGAGGGCGTGGCCGCTTCAAGTCCGAGCTTCTCGCGAGCACGTGACACCACCAAAAATGCCGCAGTCTCACGAATGCGCTGTTTGACGGGCTTGAGCCCGACGAGCTCTCGATCGAGCTCGTCGAGAACCGTCATGACTTGCGCCTCCTCCAGGATGGCCTGGAGATCCACCTGATTTGGCTGCTCGCTCATGACGGCCGCTCCTTAGTACCGCTGCCCGACAGGCTTGTCAGTCGCGTAAGAGTGCGTGGTGTAGCGAATCATGCGGCCCTGTGCCTCCTGACGCACCAGACCAAAGCCAGGCTCTTGAGCGGGACGATTAACAATAAACGACATCACGATCGATTCCACGCCGCGGGTATTATCAAATGCATTGACCCGGATGTAGTTTTGGCCATGGTCCTTCCGGCAGGCGTTGACCTCGAACAACACGGCAGCACCATCCTTGATCTGGAACATGGGGATACCCCACATGTGCCAATAGGTATTGCGGGGGTGCGGGTCGTCTGTCCATTCGACTGACAATGCCCAGCCCTTGCTGATCGCGTAATCGACCTGAAGACGAATCTCTTCGTCGGTAAGATCGGGCAAAAAAGAAAACTGACCTTGTGTAATTCTCATTGTGTTCTCCTGATTCGTTGGCTTAGGACGCAGTGGGCGTGACCGCAAAGTCGGGCGCGTCGGTCGATGTGTAGTTGAACTCCACGCCTTTCCATGTCTCAAGCGCAGTCTCCAATGGCTTACAAGTCTTCGCCGCAGCCTTCAGAATGTCCGGACCCTCTGCAACGATGTCTCTGCCCTCGTTGCGAGCCTTGATCATGCACTCAAGCCCGACGCGGTTCGCGATGGCGCCCGCCTGAATGCCCTCTGGGTGACCAATGGTTCCACCACCAAACTGAAGCACCACGTCATCACCAAAAAGGTCAACCAACTGGTGCATCTGGCCCACGTGGATGCCACCTGAGGCGACTGGCATCACCTTGCGCAGATCGGCCCAATCTTGGTCAAAGAAAAGACCACGAGAGAGGTCTTGCTTGGTGTACGAATCGCGGCAGATGTTGTAGTAACCCTGAACCGTCTTGGGATCACCCTCAAGCTTGCCCACAGCAGTGCCCGCGTGGATGTGATCCACGCCAGCGAGTCTTGACCACTTGGCAATGACCTTGAATGAAACCCCGTGGTTGCGCTGGCGGGTATAGGTGCCGTGGCCGGCGCGGTGCAAGTGCAGGATCATGTCGTTGGCACGGCACCATTTGCTCATCGACTGCATTGCGGTCCAGCCAATGACCAGGTCGATCATGATGATGTTCGACCCCAGATCGCGCGCAAACTCTGCCCGCGTGTACATCTCTTCCATGTCTGCCGCAGTCACGTTGAGGTAATGCCCCTTGACCTCTCCCGTGTTGGCCTGCGCCTTGTTGACTGCATCCATGCAATAGAGAAATCGATCACGCCAGTGCATGAAGGCTTGGCTATTGATGTTCTCGTCATCCTTGGTGAAGTCCAGCCCGCCCGTCAGGCCCTCGTAAACCACCCGCCCGTAATTGCGGCCTGACAGTCCCAGCTTGGGCTTCATGGTTGCACCCAGCAGAGGGCGACCAAACTTATCGAGGCGCTCACGCTCTACGATGATGCCCGTGGGAGGTCCACGGAATGTCTTGACATAGGCTACGGGAATTTGGATGTCCTCGAGTCGAGCCGCCTTGAGGGGCTTGAACGAAAAGACGTTGCCGATGAGCGATGCCGTCATGTTGGCAATAGAGCCATCTTCAAACAGAATCAGGTCATAGGCCACGTAAGCAAAATATTGCTGCTCCGTGTTGGTGCCTGGCCCTGTATTGGGCACTTTGTCCACCCGGTAGGCTTTGGCCTGATAGCTCTCATGCGCTGTGAGCAGGTCCGTCCAGACCACTGTCCATGTGGCTGTTGAGGATTCGCCTGCGACTGCTGCCGCGGCCTCTTCTGGGTCCACGCCCTCCTGTGGCGTGATGCGGAATAAGCAAATGGTGTCTGTGGCACTTGGCTCATAGTCCGGGCGCCAGTAGCCCATTTGTTTGTACTTCAGCACGCCTCCCTTGTAGCGCTCTTTGATATCTGTAACGCGTCCTTCTGCTGCCATGCTGGTCTCCTTTTTGTCAGCGAAATACTGATGGGGACTGTAGAAAACAGGACCAGTAAGGTAAAGTCACTTTTGCTGACCAAAACCATAAGCTGCACTTATGCAGCAGGCAGGAGGAGACTTCATGAGGAATTTGTCTTTGCGGCAGCTGCGCATCTTTGTGTCCGCAGCGCGCCACAGCAGCTTTGCGCGAGCGGCTGACGAGATGCATCTCACGGCACCTGCCGTCTCGATGCAGATGCGCGATCTGGAAGAGGACCTCGGCATCTCGCTTTTTATGAAGCAAGGCCGGGGCGTTGCGCTGACCAGCGCAGGGGAATATTTTCTGGTCTACGCACGACGTGTCTTGGGCGCCCTCAAGGAGGCTGAAGACATGATGAGCAAGCTACAGGGCGTTCAGACGGGTAACCTCGTCATTGGCCTCGTGAGCACCGCCAAGTACATCCTGCCCCGACTACTTGCCGCGTTCCGAGAAGAACACCCAGGGATTCAGGTTGTCATCCAGGTGCGCAATCGAGAGGAACTCATCAAGCTGCTGCGCGCGGGCGATATTGATGTCGCAATTATGGGCAAGCCCCCCCGAGATCTGGATGTCAGGGCCGAACCTTTTGCAGACCATCCGCACGGATTCATCGCAGCGCCCACACACCGGCTTGTTGGCCAAGGCCCCACGCCCATCCAGATGTTGGACCAAGAGGAAATCATGGTCCGCGAGCCCGGCTCTGGCACGCGCGCAGTCATGGAGTCCTTTTTTGAGGCGCATCGATTTCGCCCCCTCTCAACCATTGAGATGTCGTCAAACGAGACCATCAAGCAAGCCGTCATGGCTGGGCTTGGTATTTCCTTCGTTTCTCTCCACACCGTTGGACTAGAGACCACCCATGGAGAGCTCTCGGTACTTCGCGTTGCCGACACGCCCGTGGTTCGCATATGGCATGTGGTCAATCGAAGTGGCAAAACCATGTCACTCGCTGCTGAGGCCTTTCGCTACTTCGTGCTTGAGCAGGGAAAGGCGCTCCTTGACGTCATGTTTCCGCAGCTTATGCAGATGAGTCCTGATTGGGCGAACGGCACGTCCGAAATCCCAACAGCGAATAAGCGGGGCAGCTCCCCAAAGACGCGGTAACGATGGGCACAATGCCGATGTATGCCCAAGCACCCAGCCACTCCGACGCAGCTGCCGAAACCAATGCGAGGCCAACAGCGATCCGAATGATGCGATCGAGACTACCCATATTTTTTTGAAACATACCGGCTCCTTTCTAGAGCTGATTGAGGGGAATTTTGAGGTAACGCTGCCCATTCGACTCAGCGGGCGGCAGCGTTCCGGCCCGCAGGTTAACCTGAATGGCTGGAAGGATCAGGGTGGGCATCGGGAGCGTCCGATCCCTGGCCGTGCGCATCTCCACAAAGGCCTCGAGCGTCGTACCGGCGCGAACGTGGATGTTTGAAGTTAGCTGCTCCCGGACGGTGCAGCTATCGCTGATCGGACGGTCGTCACCGGGTGGATAGTCGTGGCAGAAATACAGGCATGTCTCTGGTGGCAGGCTCAGAATGCGCTGTATAGAGCGCCATAGATCGCTGGCACTACCCCCTGGGAAGTCGCACCGCGCAGTGCCCACATAGGGCATGAAAAGGCTGTCGCCCACAAACACGCTCTGATCGAACAAGAACGCACCGTCGGCAGGGGTGTGACCCGGTATGTGCCAGAACGTGATCACTTGATTTCCCAAGACAAGAACATCACCGTCGAGCAACAACCGATTAAAGTCGGATCCGTCAGTGGAGAAGTTTGCGTCAAAGTTATAGATGCGCTTGAAAGCCTCTTGAACGTCGCAGATAGCGGCACTTATTGCGATCTTTCCCCCAAGTTCCTGCCTTAGAAGGGATGCCGCAGACAGATGGTCTGCGTGGGCATGTGTCTCGAGGATCCAATCCAGAGCAAGACCCTGCTGCCGAAGGAATCGGATCACCTTGTCAACGCTGTGCCGACTCGTGCGCCCGGAGCGTGGATCAAAGTCGAGCACCGCGTCAATCACTGCGGCGCGTTTGGTTTGAAGGTCGGCAAGCACATAACTGAAGGTGCTGGTCTGGGGGTCGAAAAAACTCTGAATCAAGGCAGATGATGCGCTGGACATGTTGAACCCATCGATTTATTTACTTATAGAATATTTGAAAATATAATAACCTAACCATGGACCAAGATATTGACTTCAGTCAACTTCGAGAATCTGCTGGCCAAGCCTGTTCCCTTCTGAGGCTTCTGGCCAACGAGGACCGACTCATGCTGCTGTGCCAGCTGTCGCAGGGAGAGGCCAACGTGGGCCACTTGGAATCCCTTACGGGGATCCGCCAGCCCACACTGTCGCAACAACTTGGGGTCTTGCGTCGAGAAGGCGTGGTGTCTACCCGCCGCGAGGGGAAACAGATTTATTATTCCCTCCACCACTCTGCCGCTGCCACAGTGCTGGAGACCCTCTATGGTCTTTACTGTGGCCAAGCCTGCCACCCACCCCATGCTGAGGAATTGATATGACATTTGCACACCGTTGGCTGACCCCGAAACTCGCTGTTGCACCACAACTCACGATTAATGATGTAAGCGCGATCAAGGCAGCGGGCTTCCAATCTGTCATTTGTAACCGTCCTGATCACGAGGATGGCCCCAGCAGTGGACAGCCCACTCAGGCCGATATCGCCTCAGCCCTGCTCGCTCACGGCATTCGATTCGCCTATCACCCTGTCAACTCTGGCGGCCACTCCAACGACCAGGCCCTTGAAATGGGCCGTCTCATGAGTGAGCTACCTACGCCCATGCTTGCCTATTGCCGCTCGGGTAATCGCTGCATTGGCCTCATCTCGCTGGCAAAATCCCTCGGCCAAGACGTACCCGAATAAGTCCGCCGGGAAGAGCCCTAAATATGCCGGCCTGGTTCGCGCCCTGGCGACAGGAGCGATCCTGGCGCGCAGCACTGGCAGGAGACCTACCGGCCGCAGTGCTGGTGACCCTGATGTTGATTCCGCAGAGCCTTGCCTATGCAGTGCTCGCCGGAATACCCGCACACATTGGGCTTGCGGCCAGCATCCTGCCGCTCATTGCCTATGCAGCATTTGGCCGAAGCCCCGCCCTGGCGGTAGGTCCGGTTGCAATTGCCTCAGCTATGACCATGAGCGCACTGTTGCCTCTGGCACAGGCCGAGAGCGCTGCGTGGATCGGACTCGCAGCACTGCTCGCACTTTTATCTGGCCTGACGCTTTTTCTTATGGGTCTGCTTCGCCTGGGGTTTATAGCAAGCCTGCTCAGTCACCCTGTCATGAGTGCCTTCATTTCGGGAGCGGCCATTCTCATCATTCTGGGACAGCTCGGCAGCCTCAGTGGCCTCAAATTGCACGGCGACCACGCCTTGGACTTGCTCAGACAACTGCTGAATCAGGTTCACCTCGTCCACACCGAAACCCTCATACTCGGCCTTACCAGTCTCATCGGCCTCGCGCTGATCCGACGCTATGCGGGCAGAGCATTACGCGCTCTTGGGCTCAGTGGGCTAACGCTCGATGTCCTGACCAAAGCGGCTCCATTGAGCCTGCTGGTGCTTGCGGCAATCGCGGCACCCCAGCTTGATCCGCTCGGATCTATCCGACTGGTCGGCACGATTCCAACAGGCTTGACTCAGCTTGGCCTATCCACAGACCAGTGGACTGAGTGGCCTCGTCATGTTGTGGCTCTGCTTCCCTCCGCACTGCTCATTGGACTCATTGGGTTTATTGAGAGCATCTCGATGGCCCGATCCATTGCGCAACGTCGCACCACCAAGGTCGACCCAAACGCAGAGCTGCTGGGCCTGGGTGCAGCGAACATTGCCGCTGGCTTGAGTGGAGCATTTCCAGTCACCGGCGGGCTCTCACGCTCCGTGGTGAACCTTGAAGGAGGTGCACAAACGCCAATGGCCGGGGTCTATTCAGCGGCCCTCATGCTCATAGTGCTGCTAGGCGCCGGCCAGGCGCTGAGTGCACTGCCCGTCACCGCCCTCGCTGCATTGGTCATAGTTGCTGTCGCTACTCTCATTGACCTTCGTGCACTCCCTGAGTTGGTGCGCTACGACCGCGTCGACGCCCTCAGCTGGGCACTCACTTTTTTAGGCGTGCTTGTTTTAGGCGTCGAGTCTGGGATTGTGGCGGGCATTACCGTCTCAGTGCTTGGGCTCCTGTGGCGCCAGAGCCGACCCCACATGGCCATCATCGGGCGAATCCCAGGCACTGAGCATTTCCGAAACCTCAGCCGTCACGCCGTAGAAACGCGGCCTGAGCTCATCATGGTGCGCATTGATGCGAATCTCTTCTTTGGCAACTGGGATCGGCTCCACGATACCCTCGTAGACTTGGTCGATGCGAGCCAGCCGCACCCCAAACAGTTGGTGCTCTGCATGGCCAGCGTGAATGACATTGACACCACTGCCCTCGATGGGCTTCGGCGATTGAGAACGATGTTGCTCGCTCGAGACGTACAACTGACATTCTCGGAACTCAAGGGCCCGCTGCACGACAAACTCATCCAAGCAGGTGCAGCCGAAGAGTGGACTGTGTTTCTCTCTAATCAGGATGCATTCAAACAGGCAGGACTGGCCTAAGGGCCAAAACTATAGCAATTGGTGCCCGGAGCGGGAATCGAACCCGCACGCCTTGCGGCTCGGGATTTTAAGTCCCGTACGTCTACCTATTTCGTCATCCGGGCAGGATGCGCTCTACACTTGCAGGGTACATAGCGAGTTTACAATTTCTCCCGCCCTACACAGGAGTTAACGCCATCATGACCGATGCGGCGACCTCAGCAGCGCTCAGTCACACCACCGAGGTGGTAGCAGCCGTTCTTTTCGCAATTGCGGTGCTACACACGTTCTCTACAAAATATTTCGAAAACCTGAGCCATCGGTTTCCGAGCCACCAGGGCTTGTTTCACCTTTTGGCCGAGGTGGAGGCGGTATTTGGATTCTGGTCGATTGTGCTTTTTACCTGGATCGTGTTCTCAGAAGGTTTTGGAAAGGCGACTGGCTATGCCGACTCACGCAATTACACCGAGCCGCTTTTTGTCTTCGCAATCATGGTGATTGCCGCGAGCCGACCGGTTATGGTTTTTGCCCAACAAATTACAGAGGGTCTCACCAAGGCCTGCCGGGGCAATTACGCCATGGTGAACTACTTCCTACTGCTCACCTTGGTCCCAGTGCTGGGTTCTCTCATCACAGAGCCGGCCGCCATGACCTTGGCAGCCCTCTTGCTCGCCCAAAAATACGTTCGCTCAGAGGCAGGAAACGCATTCAAGTACGGAACGCTTGGCGTCTTGTTCGTAAACATCTCGATTGGAGGAACACTGACGCATTTTGCCGCACCACCCGTATTAATGGTTGCAGCAAAATGGGGCTGGGACACATCATTCATGTTCACACACTTCGGCTGGAAGGCCCTCACGGCGGTGCTGATCAATGGGGCAGTTGTCACCTATCTCTTTCGGGACTATCTCCGAGGCGTGGGTGAGGCCATACACACCGGCAAAATGACCATCGAAGCGAGCCCCAAGGTACCGCTGGGGCTCACTATTGTTCATCTGTTACTGATTGCAGGTGTGGTTGGATTTGCCCATCACCCCCCCGTCTTTCTCGGGCTTTTCCTGGTCTTCATGGGGATTGCGACTGCCTACAAGGAACACCAAGATCGACTCATCCTTCGAGAGGGCCTGCTGGTCGCCTTTTTCTTGGCAGGCCTTGTTTTTCTTGGCGGACTCCAAGCGTGGTGGCTTCAGCCGCTGCTCACTCAGATGAGCCCAACTTCCATTTACTATGGCGCCACTGCGCTCACCGCGGTTACGGACAACGCCGCTCTGACCTACCTCGCCTCGCTGGTTGAGGGCACATCTGCCGAATTCAAATATGCAGTGGTCGCGGGTGCCGTGACCGGAGGCGGTCTCACGCTGATTGCGAATGCCCCCAACCCTGCGGGCGCCGCGATTCTCAAGCGTTACTTCGATGGTGAGACCATCAGCGCGGGGTCCCTCTTCTTGGCCGCACTTGGCCCCACCATCATCACAATCCTGGCCTTTCAACTTCTAGGCAAGCTCTAACACCTGCGAGACGAGATGGATACCAACCGGACGGTTTCAAGCCCCTCCCGCAGCCTCGTATTGAATCTCCAGCGCCAGTTGTCACAGGTGCTCCCATTTTCAGAGATGGAGGCGGGCCACATCCAGCTTTTCATCGAAGCTTCGAGAGAGTACTACTTCGAGCCAGACGAGGTCATCCTCAATCCAGCAAGCGGGCCCGTGGAGGTTCTCTACCTCGTTCGGCAGGGAGCGGTTCTCGGAAGAAAAGGAATCGCACAAGAGTCATCTGACTCTAGGCGTATCGATGCGGGAGAATTTTTCCCAGTCAGTGCCGCAATTGCAGGCCGACCTGTGAGCTCTGTCTACTCTGCATTTGGGGATTGCTTCTGTCTTGGCATTAGCCGCGCAGCGCTGATGCGCATATCGGAGCTATCTCCCCAGTTTGCGGCCTTTATCAGCCAGCGGATTCTCAAATTTCTCGAGATTTCCCGCAAACTGATTCAAAAGACATACGCATCAGAGGTGTTCACTTCGCTCTCCCTCGAGACGCCGCTGGGCGTGCTGTCAAGAAAGGTTCCCATAACAGTGAGATCGGGAAGCGAAGTGAGGGAGGCGCTTGAGCGTATGCATGAGACCCGCGTGGGATCCGTACTGGTCATTGACGCGACAGAGCGCCTCGTTGGCATTTTAACGCGCGACGATGTGGTGAGCCGAATCGCACTTGCTGGCATAAACCTCAGCTCGCCGATCGACGAGGTCATGTCGACCAGCGTGAGATACCTCAGTGCTCAAGACACTGCGCAGGACGCTGCACTCCTCATGTCCAGACATGGCATACAACATGTCCCGGTGCTAGACGGCGAGACGATCATCAATGTCGTCTCAGAGCGTGACATTTTCTCTGCCCAACGGTTGTCGCTCAAGGCCATTAGCGGAGCCATCCGCGGAGCGACGGATGCGGAGGCCTTGCGTGTCGCCGCCGCTGAGGTTCGGCAGTTCGCACAGACACTGCTTGGTCAGGGTGTCCAATCGCGGCAACTCACAGCGCTCATTAGCCATCTGAACGATTTAATCTGCGAGAGGCTCGTCTATTTGGCGGCTGAACGAAGAGGCTTATCCATGAGCCACTTCGCTTGGATCGCATTAGGCTCGGAGGGCCGCAGTGAGCAAACGGTCGCAACGGATCAGGACAACGCAATCGTGTTCCAAGATGGACTCCCCCAAGCCGCTCGCTCAAATTTCCTTGAGTTCGCTGAGGAGGTCAATCGGCACCTCGACGCCTGTGGCTTTCCATTCTGTAGGGGCGAGATCATGGCGCGTAATCCTAATCTCTGCTTAAGTGAGATCGAATGGCTCTCGAAATTCGCCTCATGGATCGAGCATGGCAACCCCGAGGCGCTGCTCAAGGCCAGCATCTTTTTCGACTTTCGCCCCATTGCTGGTTCGTTCGACCTCACCACCCGCATGCGCGCGTTCGTCACTTCAAAATCACGATCGACCCCTCGATTCTTAAAACAGCTCGCCGAGAACTCGCTTCGCAACCAGGTTCCTCTGAGCTGGCATGGCGGCTTCGATACCACGCGGGTCGACGGCCTTGAGTGTCTTGACCTAAAGCTTCAAGGCACCGCCATCGTGGTCGATGTCGCAAGAATATTTGCCTTGGCGCAAGGCATTGAGGCCACGAATACGCGTACGCGTCTGGAAAAAATTGGACAGGCTCTTGGGCTGTTGCCCCGCGAGTATGAGTCTTGGGTTGTCGCATTCGAATTTCTACAGACACTTCGATTGAACATTCAGATCCGAGGCGAGAGCGTTGGTGGAAACCCCAACCTGCTCGATCAGGCGCAGCTTAGCGACATCGACCGCAGCATTCTCAAAGAGTCATTCAAGACCCTTCGGCAGCTACAGCAACGGCTTGCGCTCGACTATGCCCGTTGACCTCTCTTGGTTCAGCCGAGCGTTCTCGGTCCCCGAGCCGGCAGACAACCGGAGATGGATCATTCTTGATGTTGAGACCAGTGGCCTTGACCCATATCGCGACCAACTGTTGGCCATCGCGGCGGTCGCGGTTCACCGAGAAGACGGTCGATCCAGGCCTTATATTGTGACAGCCGATAGTTTTGAAGCGGTGATCCGACAGGAGTACACCTCGACAAAATCGAATATTCTTGTGCACGGCATCGGCGCGGGCGCCCAACGCAACGGCCAAGACCCTGCCGCCGTCATGAGAGACTTTCAACAGTGGGTTGGTAAAGCACCGCTCTTTGCTTTTCATGCCCCCTTCGACGAGGCCCTGATCCAACGCTGGGCAAAAAAACACCTAGGCAAGAAACTGCCCAACCTCTGGCTTGATCTTGCACCCTTAAGTCATTCGGCTTTTCCACTAGTCAAAGCACGATCGCTGGATCAGTGGCTAGATTTTTTCGGTCTGGAGTGCGCTGTTCGACACCAAGCCGCGGCAGATGCCTTTGCCACCGCAGAGCTACTACTTAAAATCTGGGGCTCACTTGGTCATGACCGCCACGAGATCTACGCGCTCTACGCCCTTGCCAACCGCTCCAGGTGGATTACAAGTCTCCATTGAGCGCGCCAAAAAGTTTGTCTTTCCAAAGAGACTCTGTATTAAACTTCAGCTCGTTAATAAAACAATAAATGAGACAACCGGTGCTTGAGATACTCAACATCGCGCAACTCGTGCTGTACATAGGGGGATTGGCGCTATTCGGACAGGGCCTCTTATTCCTTTTGGCAGGCGCGAAGCGTGACTCCAACATTTTTTACCAGCTCTTTCTGGTGCTGAATCGTCCTTGGCTATGGCTGGCCAAAGCGATCTCTCCCAAAATGATTGCGACTCAACACCATCCCATAGTCGCGTTCTGCATCGTTTCTGTGCTTTACCTCAGTGTAACGCTCGCGAAAATTGAACACTGCCTCTCTGTACAGATGGTGGGGTGTCGGTGATGAGATTCGATTTGGCGTCTTTTCAGTTGAAGTGGAGCGGCATTGTATTCATTCTCTTTGGCCTCAAAGACAAGGCTTGCCAGTGCTACGAGCAGATGCTGTCCATGAATCCCCAGAATATTTACGCGCTCAACAGCCTTGCACACCTCAAGGCATCAATGGGTCTCCGGCAGGATGCGATCGCGCTCTACAAGCGCGCCTCTGAATGCCCAGGTGCTCAGGCCCCAATATTTTTCAACCTCGCCTTTTTGCAAGAGGAAGAGAAAGACCTGACATCTGCCGAACAGAATTTCCGCAAGGCGCTCGAGATGGATTCGGCCATCGATCGCGCTTGGTATGGCCTGGGGCTTGTCCTTATCCAACTCGGTCAGCTCGACGAGGCCGTCGCGGCGCTCAAACAGAACACCAAATTACAGCCCATGAGCCCCTATGCCTGGTATCAACTAGCGCGGGTTTACATGGATCGACATGAGCCCGACGAAGCGCTGAAGATTATCCAGCATTTGAAGGGGTTTGAACCCAAGTTCGCTGCCCAACTCGAGCGGGAAACTGGGCTCAAGGCCTCATGAGCAAGGGCGATTCGGCTGTAACCTGACCTCGGTCAGGGAATCGCAAGTTGAGGAAGTCCGTCGAATTACAACTAGGAGGAGAGGGCAATATGCAATTAACTGAATCTCACCACCAGTACTGGCAGAAAAACCTTCGCATCACTGCGTTGCTGCTGGCTATCTGGTTCATCGTGACCTTCGTAGTGAGCTGGAACGCGAGGTCCTTGAACTTTGACTTTTTTGGTTGGCCGTTTAGTTTTTGGATGGGTGCACAAGGTGCATTGGTGATCTACGTGGTCATCATTGCCTTCTACGCTCACTACATGAACAAGCTCGACCAAGAGCATGGTTGCGCTGAAGAAGAGGAGGCATAAACATGGCAGGTCTATCTCCAGAGAGCGGCGGCTCGGCGTTTTCCGCTAGCTCGCAAAAGGCTTTTAAGAGCCAACTCAATAAGGTGTACGCCTGGTACACGGGTGGGTTCATTGCGTTCGTTTTAGTCTTGGCTATCGCCGAACAGATGGGTCTTTCACGTGCGAACATCGGGTACGTGTTCTTGTTTGCAACTGTGCTGCTCTACGCCGGTATCGGGGTCATGAGCCGCACGAACGATGCTTCTGAGTACTACGTCGCAGGACGCCGAGTACCCGCCGTGTACAACGGCATGGCAACGGGTGCGGACTGGATGTCTGCAGCGTCCTTCATCGGAATGGCCGGAACGCTGTATCTCACCGGTTATGGTGGTCTTGCCTTTATCATGGGCTGGACGGGAGGCTATTGCCTGGTGGCTCTGTTCCTGGCGCCATACCTTCGGAAGTTCGGTCAGTTCACAATTCCTGACTTCCTTGGTGCTCGGTACGACGGCAATCTTCCTCGCCTGATTGGCATCCTCGCCGCGATCCTCTGCTCCTTCACCTATGTCGTGGCGCAGATCTATGGTGTCGGTCTCATCACAACGCGCCTGTCCGGTGTGCCTTTCGAGCTTGGAATCTTTCTTGGACTCGGCGGCATTTTGGTGTGTTCGTTCCTCGGCGGCATGCGCGCGGTGACGTGGACCCAGGTAGCCCAGTACATCATCCTCATCATCGCCTACATGGTGCCGGTCGTTTGGCTTGCTGCAAAGCAGACCAGCGTCCCAATCCCACAGTTGGTGTATGGTCAGCAGCTTCAGAAGGTGACTGCGCGTGAAGCCGAGCTGATGAAGGACCCGAAAGAGCTCGAAGTCATTGAGGCATACAAGCAGCGCGCGGCTGCATTCGATGCAAAGCTTAAAGACATTCCTGCCGCGCTCGCCGCCGACAAGGCTGCAGCAGAGCAAAAGCTTGCTGAACTTAAAGCTGCAAACGCTCCGGCAGATGCAGTGGCGGCAGCAGAGAAAGCCTTGGCATCGGTTCCGAAGGACGACGCAGCGGCAAAAGCTGCATGGGAGAAAGCTAAAGGAGCTGCATTGGCCTCCGCGAAACCCTTGGGAGGCATGCCGCGGCATGCAGATCAGTTCGTTGGGGATCCAGCCGGTGATGCAAAGGCCCAGGCCACTTATGACGCATCTCGTCGCAACTTCCTTGCTCTTATCTTCTGCCTGATGATCGGTACTGCAGCACTGCCTCACATCCTCATGCGCTACTACACCACCCCATCGGTGAAAGAGGCGCGAGAGTCGGTGACCTGGTCGCTGTTCTTCATCTTCCTGCTGTATTTCACAGCGCCCGCGCTGGCGGTTCTGGTCAAGTACGAGGTCTTTAACGTACTGGTCGGAACTCCATTCGCCAACTTGCCTGCATGGGTGGCGCAATGGAACTCCGTGGACCCCGCCCTGCTCTCTGTGGTGGACGTCAACAAAGACGGCATTCTCCAGCTCGGCGAAATGAAGATTGGCGGTGACATCGTGGTTCTGGCGACACCTGAGATTGCTGGCCTGCCCTACGTAGTTTCTGGCATGGTCGCGGCCGGAGGTCTTGCTGCCGCTCTGTCTACGGCAGATGGTCTGCTGCTTACCATCGCCAACGCGCTGTCGCACGACCTCTACTACAAGATGATCGACCCCAACGCCTCTACCGCTCGCCGGGTCGCAATTTCGAAGGCGCTTCTGCTAATTGTTGCACTTGCCGCTGCCTATGTGGCGTCCCAGAAGCCAGCCGACATCTTGTTCTTGGTGAGCGCGGCATTCTCGTTCGCTGCTGCTGCATTCTTCCCCGCCCTCACCCTGGGCATTTTCTGGAAGCGTGCAACCAAGTGGGGGGCAGTACTCGGAATGATCGCCGGCCTTGGAACGACCATGTTCTACATGGTCACCACTCAGCCTTGGCTTCGCGGCATCTTCGGGGTTACCTCACCAGTGCAGCTCTGGTGGGAGATTCAGCCCATCTCCGCCGGCGTGTTCGGCGTGCCAATTGGGTTTGCTGTAATCATCATCGTGAGTCTGCTCACCCCTGCGCCTCGTAAAGAAATCCAGGAGTTGGTGGACCACGTACGGTACCCAACCCTCAAGGGTGACATCAACACTGCTGCGCACTAAATAGCAGTCGCAATAAGAAGAAGGCCCGCCGGCTCGCCGGTGGGCTTTTTTTATACGGCGCGCTCAGACAAAAAAGCCCGGCAACTAGGTAGTCACAGGCTTTAAGCCATCGCCTTCACTTGCCGCACTTCCCATGCGGGCAATGACATGGTCAAGGTGCCCCTCGAGCTGAGAAATAGAGGCCTGTGGCATTTCGGTGAGTGCGTTCACCAGCACCCCCGCCTTCGGCTCGGGCACGCGTGAGAGCAACTCCTTGCCTCTCTCTGTGCACGTCAGCTCAAATGCGCGCGCATCGTCCAAGTTCCGCTCTCTCACCACATAGCCCTGCGAGACCAGGTGCCGGACAATGTTACTGGCCGTCGACTGATGCATGGCAAGACGCTCGGTAAGCTCACCCGGTCGAATGCCCTTGAACTCTTGAATCAGGGCCAGCGCCCACACATGTGAACCGGAGAGCCCCGTCACCCGCTCGACCTTTCGATAATGCTCTTTGACGGAGCGAAAAATCACACGAAACTGCTTGAGGACGCGGACTGCGTTCTCCGAGACCTGCGTTGGCACGTTCAAATCCCCTCTGCATGAAAGCAAAAGGCTAGCATTTTTAGAACGGAACAGAGAGGTTCAAAGTGACGGTTCGAGCCTGTCCCGGGGTGAGGTAGGCATCACCCAAGAACTCTGAAGCGTCAGCCCAATACCGGGTATTTAGCAGGTTCTGTACCGCGACCTGGACACGGACACCATGACTCGTCCAGCCATTGGGCAGTGCAATGCCCGCGTCCAGGCGATGATGCCCCCCCAGCCTGACACCTTCTGCCCGACTGGCCCAGCGATCGGAGACAGCCGTCGCAGCGAGCACCAGCCCGAGGGAGTGCTCCGTCTGCGGCCGACTGATCTGCAATCGGCTGCGCAGCCCTGGTAGGTTTGGCGCCTCGGTGCCATCGAGCCAGTCCAATCCTGTGTCTCGAACCCGAGAGCGCATCCAGCTCCCGGTCCACTCGAGCGCCCATCCCATCGTGAGGGTCTGCTGAACAACCCACTCCAATCCAAACCGCTCCTCGCGACCCTGTCGAACATAGGGGCCTGGCCAGGCCGCAATGGGACCGTCATCCAACCTAAGGTCATAGGGCCGTTGACTGTGAAAGAGGGTCAGCGCGACTCGATCGGCTCGGGAGCCGCTCCACTTGTATCCCAACTCGACGACACTGAGCACCCTCGATGGCAGCACCTCACCATCATTCGCAGCCGTCACAGGGGCGCGCTGGCCAGCCTCTATATCTTCCCGCCAACCCACACTCCAGCGTTGATTGGCGGTGGTGGCAAGGCTCACACCCAGCGCACCAAGCAAACGGGTTGTGGTGGCCGTGCTCCAGAGTCGCGGAGTCCAGAATGCGCTCTCATAGCCCTGCTTCAGATGGACAGAACGCAGCGTAAGGCTCGGCATAGGGACCCAAGGTTCGGTCGTGCGCCCTGCCCAAGATACCCATATCGCGCGCTGCGCAAGCGCAGAGCGAAACGCATCGTAAGGCACTGCGGGCAATGGACGGCCGCTCCACTGCGCTGCGAAGACATTTCCGGTGTCCACATAGCCTGCATCGGTGGGCTGCCAGCTGTACTCGGGCATGTGTGTGGTTCGGCGCAAAGTCGAGAGCCCCACACTGGCCTGCCCCTGCCACCCCAAGAGGGAGAGGGGCCCATAGGCCATGCCTTGGAGTGCATGCATCGCACGACGCTCGTTTACGCTTGCGTAATCCCAAAGCGTAAAGTCGCCATTGCTGCAGAACAAGTAATAGGGGTCTGATCCGTTTGAGCATCCCCATGGAAAACTGCTCCGATCATCGGTTTGCACCAGATGCCCAGAGAGACCCACCTGCACATGCCACCCCTGCGCAAGCGCATTGAGGGGCCGAGATAGCCTGAGTTGAACAAGGTCTGACTCAAAGCGCGTCGGCTGCGACCAGTCCGCATGACCCAGGACCATGGTCGGATTCAAGGGTGGAATATCGATTCCTCCAAGCAGCTGTGAGCCCGGCTGGGTGATCTGAGACTGGATGCGATGCTGCAGATCGGCCTCAAGCTGCCAGCCGTGAAAGGTGGTGTCGAGCGTGATTGCAGCGCCTTGCGCCGTTCCCTTGGCGGCCTTGGCGGCGGGGCGAAGTTGCTCCTGCTCCACCACCAAGCGCAAAGCCGTCTGACCGCCAACAGGCCAACTGGCATCTAGTGCCCCCAATGCACCACCGTGGCTCTGCATCTGAACCTCTGCCACGCGAGATGCGCCCGGACGCAGCGTCACCAGGTTGATCAACCCGCCCCCAGCCCCACTGCCGAGCCAGGCACCCGCAGGACCACGAACAAACTCGAGAGCCTCGTAGGGCCGCATCCAGAATGGCATCTCGCCCACCACCGGCAGTCCGTTGATCCTAAATCCCAGCACAGGATCCACAGCGAAGCCCCGAACCTGAAGATTCTCATAGTACCCAACGGGTGCATAGTTGAATTCAACTGAGGGGTCCCGCTGCATCAAGTCAACCATGCGCTGCGCGCCCAATGCTCGGCCTTCCGAGACGGAGATCACCGAGAGGCTGCTGGGCTGGCTCAGCCAGTCAGCGCCCGTAATTGGAGCAAGGAGGTCGGCGACCCTCGCCAGCCCCCTGCCACGCTCTCCGACAATCTCGACCTCCTGTACACCCTGCGCGGCATGCAGCGCTCCCGTCACCAGGACGCTCGTCATGAGGGTGACTGTCTTGAACGCACGCAATACACAAACAAAGGGGCGGACCATGTGTGCTCTCCAGTTCAGCAGAGAAGCAGAGGCCGGATTCAAAGTGGGAGCGGTCTCCGCTTCCCTGCGCAAGTCTTAACTCGATCAGGTTCAAAGGGTATGTCTCACCCGCCTCTTTTGAGGACCGCTTGCGCGGCTTTTCGGGACCCCTAGCGTGGGTTCGATAATAGCCGCTCTACGTAACGAGAGGCAAACATGACCCGCTGTGCATCAAGGCCATCGATGCGCGCAACGGCGCCGGAAAAGCCTTTGCCGAGCGCGTCCTGCAGTGTTGCCTGAGCCCTTGCACGGTAGTCCACTCCGTCACGCTGACCGGGATCAGGTACCCAAGGCAGGTCGTCTGCGCAGATGAGGGTGAGGTCGTAGCGCAACTGCCAACGCAAAGACTCCTGCAAAAGGCTGTCGTCTGAGAAATACACCTGACTGTAGACCGCTGTCATGACCGGCCCAGAGTCTACAAACACGGCACGCAGCCCGGCCCGGCTTGCCTGCTCAATCTGCCTGGCCTCTTGGTCGCATTGGGCCTGAAAGATCTGGCGTTGCTCATGCTGCCTCGGGGAGCGGCCAGCCTGCTCCACCCAAGCGCGCAGGATCTCCGTAAAGGTCAGGCCCTGGTAACGCTCAGCCAGTGACCTGCACAGCGCGGTCTTGCCTGTGCACTCCCCACCCAATACAGAGATCAGCAGTGGACGGCTTCGCATGGAGTTGCTTGAGGACTCAAGTCGTCATCTGCGAGGGAGGCGCCGGCACATGATGCATGGCCCTCCAGCGCATGAGACCGACTCCCGAGAGGATGGCCTGTACCCCATACAAGCCGACGGTGGGCCAGAGTGCCTGAGCGGCATAGAGCCCCATTGAGAGGAGATTCACGAGCAGCCAGATCAGCCAGCATGCCTCGTGCTTTCGCGCGGTCCAGACCATGGCCCAGAGGCTCAGTGCGGCAATGGACGCATCGAGCACTGGACTGACCGAGCCAGCCGCCTCAAGCCACACCGCCAAGCCTACAGCCAGCAGCAGCGACAAGCCGATGGACAGCATCACAATGCCCCGTGTCGGGGCTACGACGCCAATCGCTGCGCTTCGGCCCCACCGGGCGTACCCCCAAACACAGACCGCCACAAAGGCCGCCATGACGAGCGACTGCCCAAAGAGCGACCAGTGCCATGTCAGGCCCAAATACAGGAGACTGGATAGCAGCCAGGCAAGCCAGGTGAGGCGTCTCTGTTGAAAACCCAAGATCACCCCGAGCAATCCCAAGCCAGCGGCGGCCCACTCGAGCGCCGTGATCACGGTCTAGAGCGCCCCCACTCAGAGCGCCCCTAGCGCATAGAATGCCTCGAGCATGACTGCATGCGAGACGGCACCGTGTAAGACCTGCTGACGATCTTCGACCTTCAGAATGAACGTCGGCACACCGGAGACGCCATGCTCACGCCACTCATCTGCAATGTGACGAATACGCTTGCGCAAAAGGGTATCTGCGAGCGCAGCCTCAGCACGAGACCGCTCCATTCCTGCAGACTCGGCCAATGCAATCAGTACGCGTGGATCTGCGATGTTCCGACCTTCCACAAAAAAGGCCTCGAAAATAAGGTCGGTGAGCGCATGGCCCTGCCCCCCTGCCGCTGCCACGAGTGCATGCGCGGGCAGTGAATTGGGCTGGGTCTGAATGAGGTCAAGCCTAAGGGGCAATCCAGCCGCTGCAGCGGCGGCCTGAACGCGGCTGAATCGCTCGAGGCTAGTGGTGCCGAATTTGTGCTGCAGATAGTCCGAGCGGGCAATGCCCTCTGCGGGTAGGTCGGGGTTGAGCATGTAGGGACTCCAGCGCACCTCGACGGTGTCGCTAAACCCCGCTTGACGCTGCTCGGCCATGGCAATCGCGGTGCGCAGGTTACCCAAACCAACATAGCACCAGGGGCAGACGACGTCCGAGATGATTTCAATCGAAATGTTCTGCATTATGTGTCCATGGTTTCGAAACGATCACTGCGTTGGAAAGAGGGACAGACCTCAACGGGCGAGGTCATCCTACCCGAGGAGGCCAAGGACTGTCCGCTCTGCGGGCGAGAGCTCGTGCAAGGACCAACCATCGATGAGCATCATCTCGTACCCAGATCGCAGGGAGGTAAGGAGAAGGTGCTCGTCCACAAGGTCTGCCACCAGAAAATTCATCAAGCCCTCAAGCCCAGGGAACTTGCACGAACCTACAACACGTGGGAGGCGCTGCGGGGTCACCCCGAAATTGACAAGTTTATTCAGTGGGTCAAAAAACGGCCGCCAGAATTTCTGGGGTGATGGTCTGGGGTGATAATGACCAGACCATCACACAGGATGAAGGACTCAACTATGGTTATCGGCTGGATTCTGATCTTCGCCCTTGGCTTTGTGGCAGGCTGGGTGGTGGGACGCAATCGTCGTTAAGCGGCCTTCTTTCTAAGCGGCCTTCTTTTTTAAGCGCCACGCATGCAGCAGGGGCTCGGTGTAACCGCTGGGCTGTGATTTCCCTTTAAAGACGAGGTCCGTCGCGGCCTGATAGGCCATGCTCTGCGCGAAGCGGCCTGCCATCTTCTCGTAGAGTGGATCGCCCGCGTTCTGGGCATCGACCACCGCAGCCATGCGCTCGAACGTGTCCCGCACCTCCTGCTCGGTCACCACACCATGGTGCAGCCAGTTAGCCATATGCTGAGAGGAAATGCGAAGGGTTGCCCGATCCTCCATGAGTCCAACGTTGTGAATATCGGGCACCTTAGAGCAACCAACGCCCTGATCGATCCAACGAACGACATATCCCAAAATACCCTGGGCATTGTTCTCGAGCTCTTGCTGCTTCTCCTGGGCCGTCCAGTTTGGATTGGCTGCAACCGGAACCGTGAGCAGGCCAGCCAACAGGCTCTCTCGCTCGGCGTCCGCATCGATAGCCTCCATCTCTTTTTGCACCTCGGCCACATTGACCTGGTGGTAATGCAGTGCATGCAGCGTTGCCGCCGTTGGGCTTGGTACCCAGGCTGTATTGGCACCAGCCTTCGGATGCGCTGATTTCTGAGAGAGCATGGCAGCCATCAGATCGGGCATGGCCCACATGCCCTTGCCAATCTGAGCTCGGCCGCGCAGCCCGCATGAGAGGCCCACCAGCACGTTGTTGCGCTCATAGGCCTGAATCCAGGCGCTCGACTTCATGTCGCCTTTGCGCAGCATGGGACCAGCCAACATGGCGGTGTGCATTTCGTCACCTGTGCGGTCAAGAAAGCCAGTGTTAATAAATGCAACGCGGCTGCTGGCCGCTGCAATGCAGGCCTTGAGGTTCACGCTTGTGCGGCGCTCCTCGTCCATGATGCCCAGCTTTACTGTGCTGTTGGGAAGGCCCAGCAGCTGCTCAACCCGATCAAAGAGTTCTGCCGCAAAGGCCACTTCCTCGGGTCCATGCATTTTGGGCTTGACGATATACACGCTGCCCGCACGACTATTGCGCACCGCCTCGCCAGACGGCAGCCGCCCATGGCCCTGAAGGTCGTGCATGGCAATGAGCGTCGTCACCACGGCATCCAGAATGCCCTCGGGTATTTCGTGAGTCTCACCCGATGCGTTCGCAACGAAGATGGCGGGATTGGTCATGAGGTGACCCACATTGCGCACGAACATGAGCGACCGCCCATGAAGACGCAGTTCGCCCCCGTTCGCCGCTGTGTAAATCCGGTCGGGATTGAGCCCGCGGGTAAAGGTTTTTCCGGCCTTCGTGACAGCCTCGGTGAGGGTGCCTTTCAGAATGCCCAGCCAGTTGCGATAAGCGAGCACTTTGTCCTGCGCATCGACAACCGCGACGGAATCTTCTAAGTCAAGAATGGTGGAGAGGGCAGACTCCATGATGAGGTCGGACACGCCGGCTGCATCGCGCTTGCCGATGGGCGTCTCACGGTTGATCACCAGCTCAAAGTGAATGCCGTGATGCGCAAACAAGATGCCCGATGGTGCTGCCGCAGGGCCGGTGAAACCTGCGAATTGAGCCGGGTCCTTCAGACCCACGGTGTCCCCGTTGGCTAGCGTGACTCCAAGCGCCCCATTCACCACCATGTACTGGGTTGAGTCCGCATGAGAGCCGTTCGCAAGCGGGGTGGACTCGTCTAGAAATTTCCGAACGAACGCAATGACGCGCTGGCCGCGGGCCGGGTTGTAGCTGCCCCCGCGCTCACAGCCATCTGATTCTGCAATGGCATCGGTTCCGTACAGGGCGTCATAGAGGCTTCCCCATCGGGCATTCGCAGCATTTAGTGCATAGCGCGCGTTGAGGATAGGAACCACCAACTGTGGCCCTGCCTGCTGTGCAAGCTCTGCATCAACATGCGTGGTGGTAGCCTGCACCTTTGCGGGCATGGGCACCAGGTACCCGATCTGTTCAAGGAAGGTCTTATAGGCCGCAGGGTCTTGAACGGGTCCGGGGTGGGCGCGATGCCATTCGTCTAGCTGCGTTTGTAGGGCATCTCGCTTGGCCAGCAGAGCCTTGTTCTTGGGAGCAAGATCCGCGACCAGCGCATCGAATCCAGACCAGAACTGCTCTGCGGAGAGGCCGGTCCCTGGGAGTGCCTCGGTCTCAATGAAACGGTGAAGGTCTTGTGCAACGTGTAAACGATGGCACTGCACGCGGGAGGTTTGCATAAGTACTCGCTTGGTTGAGAGTTGGGAATACTTTGATTTTATCGAACCTTCGGATTTGATCACCGCGCGCGGCATGCCGCTCGAGGGCATGGCCGTTCGTCCATAATGAACGCATGAAGCCTACCCTGCCCCGCGCTCTCCTCTTGTCTTTTGCCTTGCTATGTTTTTCACCCACCGCGCTCGCGCTCAAGCCCATGCCGGAGATTGCGAGCCAAAAAAGGCCAGAGCGCTTCCCGGGGGACCCCGCAAGCCACAAGGTGGTCTACATGTTTAACCAGGCCGATCTGGCCTACCAGACCTCGGTCATGAACTCCATTCAGGCCATGATCAAGACCTACGGCGACGATGTCTCGATTGCGGTCGTAGCCATCGGACCGGGCATTCACGCACTCGCGCGCACCCCAAAGCGCGAGACACACAAAGAGATCACCGATCGCGTGGAGAATTTCGCAAAGAACTATGGCGTGCGATTCATTGCGTGTGGTAACACCATGAACACTGTTGGCTATGCAGAGTCAGACATGAAGCCCTTCTCGGAATACGCCCTGGTGGGCGCAGCCGCGCTCATGCGACTTCAAGAAGAGGGCTTCAAACCGATTTTCTGGTGAGGACTGCAAGTCCCTTCAGGTACTCGCCCTCGGGAAAACAAAGGGTCTGAGGATGGTCCGGTGCAGCGGCCATGCGCGCCAGCACAAAACCGTCAACCCCTGCGTCATGGCCGGCGCCAGCGACGATCTTGTGAAAGAGCTCTGGCCCCACGCCGCCGGAACATGAGAACGTCAGCAACAGCCCCCCCGGAGCCAGCAGCCGAAGCGCAAGCCGATTGATGTCCTTGTATGCTCGCGAGGCGCGATCGGCGTGGGCTGCACTGGGTGCGAACTTGGGTGGGTCGAGCACAATCGCGTCAAACTGCTCGCCGCGCTTCAGTGCGTCGCGAAGCGTCTGGTTCGCATCCGCATCGCGTGCCTCGTGGCGATTGAGATCAAATGCATTTAGAGACACATGTGCCTGCGCACGCACGAGGGCGGGCGCCGATGAGTCCACGCTAATCACCTGTTTTGCACCCCCATGAAGGGCGGCCACACTGAAACCGCCGGTGTAGCAGTAACAGTTAAGAACGCGCTCCACGCCCAGTGCGCGCACCCACTGGGAAAACGCCAGACGATTGTCGCGCTGATCAAGATAGAAGCCCGTCTTGTGGCCTTCAGCAACATCAAGGGAAAGCCGCCAGTCATGCTCCTGAATCTCAACCTCGGTAGAGCCCTCTCCCTGAATCCAGCCCTTCACTAACGGCAGGCCCTCGAGCTGACGCACACCGGAATCGGACCGCTCAAACACGCGGGAGAGCCCGGTGAGGTCAAGCAACGCGGCGACGATCTCAGCCTTCCATCGCTCAGTACCCGCCGAGAGAAACTGCACGCTCAGCAAGTCGGCGTAGCGATCCACAATGAGTCCCGGCAGCCCGTCGGCCTCGCCGTGAACGAGCCGAACGCCATTGCTCTGGATGGGTAGACGACTCCGCAGGGCAATGGCGTCTGCAAGTCTTTGCCGAAAAAATGTCGCATCGATTCGATCGGCCTCATGAAAGCTCCAGGCACGCAAACGAATCTGTGAACTTGGGCTATAGGCCGCCCAGCAGAGAAACTGGCCAGAGGAGGACTCCACCCGAACGGTCTCTCCTGGATCGGCCTTGCCCTTGTCAACACTGCCTTGAAATATCCAAGGATGGTGACGAAACAGCGAACGGTCTTTTCCCTCGCGCAGGCGCACACTTTTCATGCCGCGAGTGTACCGGGGCTTACGCGTACTTCTGGAGAATGTCTGCGACCCGCTGAATGTCCTTTTGTGCAACGTCATCGGGCGCGTGTTCAGCCACGGCCTCAATCATGGAACAGGTCATCATGTGAAAGTAGGCTCGCTCGAGCGCACGGCGAGAAGCAGACATCTGCTGAGCCACCTCCTCGCAGGGCTTGCCATCGGCGACCATTTCAGAGATCGCCCGAATCTGTCCCTCTACCCGTCGCAGTCGATTCACCATGGCTGCGCGCTGCTCTGCTTCACGGTCTGACATTGCCTTCACGACGTGTCTCCTTTTAGAAACATGATGCACCGCAATTTGATTGAAATCAAAAATGAGCGCATTGTCTAAATACCCCTAGGGGTATTTAAAAATCAGAACATCCGGAGGAGATTCTATGAAGCAGTTACTCAAATACGCACTCGCGGCCACTGCAGCGCTGAGCCTCAGCGGCTGCGGAACCTTAGCCACCATCTCGAAACTCGAGGACGGTGCCGGTGCGGAGGCCATGAAGATGTGGGACCGTTGGATCGAGGCCGAGGGCGATATTGCCGTTGCAACCACTTGGGAGCGAAAGGTCAAGCCTGGCCTGACGGAGGCCGACGTAGCCCAGATCCTCTCGATTGTGGCCACCGAGCGAAACATGCGTGAAGTGGGCATTCTCCCGCTCTCAAAAGAAATTGAGGCACGCACGGGCAAGAAGGAAAAACTCCTCACCATCTACAACTACTGCAGCCCGCTCATTGCCCGCCGCATGGCAGACTTCAGCCCCCACATGGCAGCCTACATGCCCTGCCGGATCACCCTGGTCGAGAAGGACGACGGTCTCTGGCTATACACGCTCAACATGGACATGATGGTCAAGATGGGCCGCAAGCTGCCCTCCCCGTTGAAGGAGGAGGCATGGAGCGTTCGCGAAACCATGTACATCATGATGGAGCGCGCATCGAAGGGTGAGTTCTAAGCGCCACGCTAAAAATAACAACCGGGGGCCTTGAGCCCCCTTATTCCAAGGAGTCACACCATGCAGGTTTCTAATCCTCGTAAGACCACGCTTCAGATCGGCCTTGCCGCAGCCCTTTTCTCTATGACCGCAGGCTCTGCATTTGCCACCAATGGCTACTTCGCCCACGGCTATGGCACCAAAGCCCGGGGTATGGGCGGTGCTTCGACCGCCCTTGCTCAGGATGGGTTCGCGGGTGCAAACAACCCCGCAGCTGCTGCCTTTGCAGGCAATCGGTGGGACGCCGGCGCAGATCTCTTCTCGCCCGACCGCTCTGCATCTCGCACCGGCGGGGCCGGCCCGATGGGACCTTACTTCGCGGGCAGTGCGACCAGCAAAGAAAAACACTTTGTTGTGCCTGAGTTTGGCTACAACCTGGCCCTCTCTGACCGGATGGGTCTTGGCCTCACCGTCTATGGCAATGGTGGCATGAACACCACCTACAAAACGCCCGGGGGCTGCGTTCACCCCACGTACGGTCAAATGAACCTGCTCTGCGGTAACCCGGGTCACCTCGGTGTAGACCTCATGCAGTTGATCGTTGCGCCAACCCTTGCTTACAAGCTGGACTCTGCCCACTCCATTGGTATTTCCCCACTGTTCGTTTACCAACGCTTCGAGGCGAAGGGTCTGCAGGCCTTCCAGGGCACATTCGCCGACCTCAACCCAATGGCCCCGCCGGTGAATATTTCCAGCGACCCCATGAACATGACCGATCGCGGCTACGATTCGAGTACCGGCTTCGGCGTGCGCCTCGGGTTCATGGGCAAGCCCACGCAGAACCTCACGGTCGGTCTGAGCTATGCACCCAAGATCAACATGACTGAATTCGACTCCTACGCTGGCCTTTTCGCCGGAAAGGGTGACTTCGATATTCCTGCCAACGCATCGATCGGCCTCGCGCTCCAAGCCACGCCAGATGTCCTGGTGGCGCTCGACTACCAGCGCATTGAGTATGGCGGTGTGCCATCCATTGCAAATGCCAGCGGCCGCGTCGCTGCACCCCTGATGGCACTCATGCAAGGCGCAACCGATGTCAGCGCCCTTCAAATGGGTGGCGCGGAGGGCGGCGGCTTTGGCTGGAAGGACATCAGCGTCATCAAGCTCGGCGTGCAATGGCAGATGAGCGCAAAAACCACCCTGCGTGCAGGCTTTAACAAGGGACAGAACCCCATCCGCGGTGAAGACGTAACCGTGAATATTCTGGCCCCTGGCGTCATGACCAAGCACTACACGCTAGGCGCAACCTACCAACTCAGCAAGACCTCAGAGCTGAGCTGGAGCCTGATGATTGCTCCAGAGGTGAAAGTCACAGCGCCGTCGTTGTTCGAAGGGTTTGGCTTCCCTGCAGGAACGGACACGATCCGTATGAAGCAGAACTCCGCAGGCCTGCAGTACTCCAGCCGCTTCTAAGCACAGCTAGTCGTCTTTGGTGGTCGAGACGCCCGGCCTCGGCAGGCGTCCGACCCACCAGATCGAAAATAGGCTAATGCCCACGGCCATCAGGCTGCTCACCCAGAATCCCTCAAGCTGTCCCTGTGGGCCAATCGAGACGACCAACCCGGCCACGGCAGATCCAAGACCCATACCCATCTGCAGGCCAGAATTGTTGACGGACATGAACCGCCCCCGAAGATGCGCTGGCATGGCGGAGGTCAGCAATGCCATGGCCGGCACCGCCCGACCCGAGACAAGAATGAAGAAGCTCGTGGTGCAGACCAGGGCCCAGCCCAGCCCCACAGGCCCCAACAAGGGAAACCAGATCATAGGAATCATGGCCAGCACCGCCATCACGCGGTACATGAGCGGCTTGCCGTATCGGTCTGAGAGCCAGCCAATGATGCGGGCAGAGAAGAAAGTGGCAAACCCACCGCTGAGGTATACCCAGGGCAGATCCGCCTCTGCAAGGCCCACAGCACCGGTGAGGTGAATCGCAAAAAACGGAATCAGCATGAAGCCCGCAAAGGGCATCAGAAAACCAAACAGCAGGCAACGCCAGGCATTGGGATTACGCACAAGCGGCATGAGACCCTGCTCCTGCCTCGGGTGACCCACGAGATGCCCGTCGGCAGAGGGTAAAAACCGAGAGGCAACCCACCAGAGCAAAAGCGAGAGGAAGGTTAAGGCCAGGAAGGGTGCGCGCCAGCCATGGGCCGCAGCAAGGGCCAGAGAGATGGGAACGCCGGCAACAGTCGAGATCGAAAAGCCAGTCATGATGATCCCAGCTGCACGTCCGCGGTGATGCTCCGGCACAAAATCTCCTGAAATAGCATGCACCAGCCCCGAGAGCACACCGCCGAAGACCCCTGCCAGGCTGCGAGCAACCATGAGCGTCGTGTAGCTCGGCGCAACCGCGCAGGCCAGTGTAGCGAGCGTGAAAAGGCCAAAAAGCATGAGCAAGAGCCGCTTGTGCTCGATGCGATCGACGAGCCCCGCCGCAATGAGGCCACTGAGTGCAGCGCTTACGCTGTAAGCCGCTACCAGGGTAGAAAAGGCGGTAGGACCGACTGAGAACTCGCGCATGATCTGCGGCCCGAGAGGCATCATGATCATGAAGTCGACGATGTGACTGAATTGAATGCCTGCGAGCAGCCACAGCAACGCACGCTCGCGCGCCGGCAATGGAGAGAGGACTGTCACAAAAGGTTTGGAGGCGGGACCCGGAATCGAACCGAGGTACACGGCTTTGCAGGCCGCTGCATAACCACTCTGCCATCCCGCCGAGCAGAAAACACCAAAGGCAAAATGGAGCGGGAGACGAGTCTCGAACTCGCGACCTCAACCTTGGCAAGGTTGCGCTCTACCAACTGAGCTACTCCCGCAGCAAGTCGAGGACTATAGCAATTCATGAGCGGTCGCGCAACTCGGGCCAAGCCTGCATCAAGTAATAGACCATGGACACAAAGGTCAAAGCGGCTGCAAATAAAATGAGCCAATCGCCCCAGGCAGCAGTCTGTACCAGCCCCCCAAAGGCTGGTGCCTGGTAGAGCAAGAACGGAATGGCAACCATCTGAGCAATTGTTTTGGCCTTACCCAGCCAGTTCACGGCCACACTGTTGCGCGCCCCCACCGAAGCCATCCATTCACGCAAGGCCGAGATCGTGATTTCTCGCCCAATAATGATCAGGCCCACAATGGGTCCAACCCGCTGAAGATCGATCAGTGCCACCAAGGCTGCGCAGACCATGAGCTTGTCAGCTACCGGATCCAGAAAAGCACCAAAGGCAGAAGTCTGATTCCACTTGCGTGCCAGCCACCCATCGACCCAATCCGTCAGCGCGGCAGCGACAAAGATGACGGTCATCAGCAAGTTCTGCTCAACCTCGGTGAGCCCCATGGGCAGATAGACCACCGCCATGAAGAGCGGAATGGCCAGAATGCGGGCCCAGGTGAGCAAGTTCGGAATATTCAGAGGCATGCCGCGATCATACTCACCCCCGAAGCTGTCTAAAGATCTGCTGAGCAAGCGGCAGTGAAATACCCTCGACGGTTGCAAGCTCCTCCGCCGAGGCTGCCTTGAGCCCATGCAGCCCGCCGAACCGCGCCAAGAGGCGCGCGCGTTTCTTTGGCCCAATGCCCTCAACATCATCCAAGATCGAGCCAGTGCGCGCCTTGGCGCGCTGGCGTCGCATGCCAGTGATCGCGAATCTGTGGGCTTCATCGCGAATCTGTGCAATCAGCATAAGAGCCCCGTGGTCGCGGTCCAGAGCAATAATCCGTCCATCGGGCAGGACTAGGCGCTCGAGCCCCACCTTACGCCCCTCGCCCTTGACCACCCCCACCAACAGGTTGGTGTCGTGCCCAAGCTGCTCAAACACCTCGACGGCCACCCCAAGTTGGCCCTTGCCGCCGTCAATCAGCACCAGGTCAGGCATTTCCTCAAGTGCCTCGTATCGACGCATAAGCGCCTGACGCATGGCCGCGTAATCATCTCCCCCTGTAATGCCCTGAATATTGAACCGACGGTATTCCGAGGCTTGCATCGCATGATGGTGGTACACCACGCAGGAGGCCTGCGTGGCCTCTCCGGCAGTGTGACTCACGTCGAAGCACTCGATGCGAAGCGCAGCGAGGTCGTCCTCCTGGAGGCTAAGACCCAGCGCATCGACCAGCAACTGAGTTCGCATCTCTGCCCCGCCTTGCTCCTGCGCGCGACGAACCAACGCAAGCCGCGCGTTGTCCTCGGCCATGCGCAACCAGTCGCGTCGCTTACCCTGAGGCGCGACCAGTACCTTCACCGCCGGTTGATCCGATCGACTCGAGAGCCAATCCGCAATCGCACTCGCTGCTGAGTCTCGATTCACGACCAACACCCCCACCGGTGTCTGATCGGCATAGTGCTGACAGACAAAAGCCAGCAAAGCCTCATCCAGCTCCTCGTCGACAAGCCCCTGCCCACCCGTCTGCAGTGAGAAGTGGGGTCGGTCGCCCAGATGACGCCCGCCTCGCACCATGGCGAGGTTGACCACCAGGCGCGCCCCATCGGTGGCCACAGCCAGCACATCGCAGTCGAGGCTGCCATCAGTCTCCATCGAGTGCTGCGCAAGCACCTTCGAGAGTGCAGAGATTTGATCTCTAAAGACTGCCGCGGACTCGAAGTCGAGTGCATCGGAGGCGCGCATCATGTCATCTTGAAGGCCCTGCAGCAGGTCATCGTGACCGCCCTTCAGAAATCGCAAGGCACGCTGCACATCTCGAGCGTAGTCCTCGTCTCGAATGGCCTTCACACAGGGACCACTACAGCGATGGATCTGAAACAGCAGGCAGGGCCGGGATCGGTTGGCCATGACATTGTCGGTGCAACTGCGCAACCGAAACACCTTTTGAAGAATATGCAGTGACTCCTTCACAGCCCATCCATTTGGAAAGGGCCCAAAGTAATCCGCCGCACGATCAACGCTGCCGCGGTAGGACGAAATGCGAGGATAGGTGTGCCTGCTGATGCGCAAAAAGGGATAAGACTTATCGTCCCGAAACAGAATGTTGTACTTGGGGGACTGTGTCTTGATGAGATTATTTTCAAGCAACAGGGCCTCGGCCTCACTGCGCACGGGAGTGACCTCAGCACGAACAATCTGCGCCACCATGCGTGCGATTCGGGGCCCATGGCCCGTCTTCTGAAAATACGATGAGACCCGCTTTTTAAGGTCTTTGGCCTTGCCCACGTAGAGGAGCGCGTCATCAGCGCCGTAGAACCGATAGACACCCGGCAGCCCTGGCACCGTTGAGAGAAAGGCCTTTGCGTCAAACATGCCCCACCCCTGCAAGCCGCGCCGCCCTCGAGAGCGCCTCGAAAAACATCTCCTCGGTCAGCCGGCCGGTGTTCACGTTGTAGCGACTCGGGTGATAGCTGTCGACCAGCCATTGTGGAGCGCCTAGGACATCACCCATCGCGTGCTCCGCGCCGTGGGCGAACTTGAACTCAGCGCTGGACGCACCCCGCTCCTTTAGGTTGAGGCTTCGCAGCACTGCATCGTGCGAGACGGCACCCAGACAGACGATCACTGTCGGCTTTAACGCTTCAATTTCCGCATGCAGGAAAGCGCCGCACTGCCTTACTTCAGCCCCTGTGGGCTTGTTGGCGGGCGGCAGGCACTTTACTGCATTCGTGATGCGGCATCCGTAAAGTAATAGGCCGTCATCGCGCGCAACGGACCGCTTCGCTGAGGCCAGGCCGAGTCGATGCAAGGTGCCATAGAGCAGGTCGCTACAGGCATCTCCCGTAAACGGTCTCCCCGTGCGATTGGCACCATGCAGCCCGGGTGCAAGGCCGACCACGAGCAGTCGGGGTCGGTCGTCACCAAAAGCCGGAACCGGCCGACAGAAATAGTCCGGATGGGCCTGAGCCGTCTCATCGAGAAAATCACTCAGGCGTGCACACCGACGGCAGTCGGCGTCGTAGAGGGACGCTGCCTCGACCTTAGCCATTGCGAATGGCAGGCGCCAGTCGCTCGAGTCCTCGGCGCGTAGGCGCCTTGAGAAGCCCAGGCATGCGGCTTGGCAGCCCATCGAGGACCTGCTGGGCAAGGTCTGGTCGATTGCAGATCAGGGTGGCGTCACAACCCGCCTCAAAAGCCGCCTGCGCCCGATCCACGACATCTTCAACCACAGCAGCGCCCGCCATAGAGAGGTCATCTGAGATCACCACGCCATCAAAGCTGAGTCGCTCACGCAAGACCTTTTGAATCCAGATGGGCGAAAAGCCAGCAGGCCTATGCGGGTCGACCTGAGGATAGAGAACATGGGCAGGCATGACCGCGGACAGCGGGACGGACCCCCAAGGCCCTTCGCCGAGTCTGACATAAGGAATCAGGTCCTGCGCCAGCAGTTCATCAAGGCTTCGGTCATCGACGGGGAGTGCCTCATGGGAGTCGGCACTGGCGTAGCCGTGCCCAGGAAAATGCTTCCCGCAGTTCTGAAAGCCCATCTGGGCCAGGCCTTGCATCACTGCGCCCGACAGAATAGAGACCAGACCAGGGTCTGGGCTGAAAGCCCGCTGATACATGACGGCACTGCGACCCAACTCGAGATCCAGCACCGGGGTGTAGCTGAATCCGACTCCGACGTCTATGAGCTCGCGCGCAAGCACCGTGCCCGCCTCACGCGCTTTGCTGATGGCGATGGCCAAGGCCTGCGGGCAGACGCGCCCCTGTGTATCGAGCAGGCCGCTGCCGAGCTCAAGGAAACTGGGCAGCGCAGTGAAACCCTCTCGAAAGCGTTGCACGCGTCCACCCTCGTGATCGACCGAGATCACGATGCCGGGCCGAGCGCGCGCAATCTCCGACGTCAGGGCTCGCAGCTGCTGCTTGGATGCGAAATTTCGGGTGAACAGAATGAGCCCGCCGACCCAGGGGTGGGCGAGCATATCGCGCTCGTGTGACTCAAGTTCTAGGCCTTGGACATCAATGATTAGGGGTCCGAGCATCAGCGAGCCTCCACCAGGGCAAAGGCCTGCGCATGGCTGCGTTCATCACTGAGTGAGAGATGGATGACCCATCCGTTAGCATGCAGCAGCTCTGCAAGCGGACCCCGCGCAACGGCCTGCGGAGCCCCCTTTTCGTCATTAAGGACTTCAAGATTCTGCAGACCCATGGGGTTGGAGAGCCCGCACCCGAGTGCCTTGCCAACGGCCTCTTTGGCAGCAAAGCGCTTGGCAAGGTAGTTGATTGCGACCGATTGCGCGTGAGCGCCTTGGCCGAGCCGCTGAAAAAACACCTTCTGCTCCTCAGGTCCAAGCAGCCGCCGTGCAATACGTTCACCCCAGCGCACCCAGAGCGACTCGAGGCGCTTGGTCTCAACCAGGTCTGTGCCCACGCCGATGATCATGAGAGCCTCCCGCCCTGTGCCTCACGCATAAGGCGCTTCATTTCTCGCACGGCCTCTCGCATGCCGACCAGCATGGCGCGCGAGACGATGGCGTGGCCGATATGAAGCTCTTTGATACCTGTGAGAGCGGCCACTGGCTGCACGTTGAAGTAGTTCAGGGCATGCCCCGCATTAAACCGCATGCCTGCGGCCTGAATCGCGTCACCGGCCCGGGCAATGGCCGCTAATTGAGCCTTTACCTCGGGCTGTGCGGGGTCACGCCCTTGGGCATAAAAAACCTCGGCGTAGGGCCCTGTATGCACCTCACAGACCTCAATGCCCAGGGCATGGGCCACCCGAACCTGAGCAAGGTCGGGGTCAATGAAGGCACTCACAGTAATGCCAGAAGCACGCAGGCGCTCAATCATGGGCCTCAATGCGTTTGCCTGCCCCACCAGATCGAGGCCCCCCTCGGTCGTGATCTCCTGACGCCCCTCGGGCACCAGCATAGCCATCTCTGGCTTAACCTCCAGAGCGAAGTCCACCATCTCTGCGGTGGCAGCCATCTCGAGGTTCAGCTTGATCTGGGTGTGGGTGCGAAGCCGGCGGACGTCATCATCCTGAATGTGACGCCGGTCCTCTCGCAGGTGCACGGTGATGCCATCGGCGCCGCCGAGGTGAGCCTCCACCGCAGCCCATATTGGGTCTGGGTCATAACTGCGTCTGGCCTGTCTTAGGGTGGCCACGTGGTCAATGTTTACACCGAGCTCAATCATGACTTCCTCTCTGAATCTGGGCTAAGGCGCGGACGGCCTCACGAGAGGCTAGGTCTTCTCCACCCAACTGATGGCGAATCAATCCGCGCAACAATCGCTTCGCCTGGCCAGCCCATTCAGACGTGACAAAACCCTCTGAAAAAGCAGCCAGGTCCTGATCGTAGCGTGAGAGCGCTATGAGGGTCTGCCCGCTGACCTCGATGGCCTCAGCAGACCGAACGCCCGCTCCCGCTCGATGCACCCCCTCGTGGGGACTCACCCAATACAGTGCATTGGGCTCATCGCGAACATTCGAAGGGGAGAAGTCTGGAGCCACACCCATCTCTCGCAAAAGGCGGCATTCAAACTGACGCAGGACAGCCTCCGTCAACGCCAGCCGCGCACCCCCTTGGTCTGTGCTGAGTGCCTGCAAGGCTTGCTCATACGCGTCATAGAGGCTGGGGTGCGGATCGTGCCGGGGTAGCAGCCGAATGACCAGTTCATTCAAATAAAAACCCGCAAGCAGCGCCTCGCCCCTGAAAGCCGGCAGGCCGGCACGCCACTCGGCCGACAATAAAGTGCGCAGGTCGCCTTTGGCGGAATAGCGCAGGAGCACCGGCTGAAAGGGCTGCAGAAGGCCCCTGAGTGCTGAACGCGGGCGCCTCGCTCCTCGAGCCACGACGCCCAATCGGCCCTCCTCTCGCGAGAAAACCTCAAGCACCAGACTGGTCTCCCGCCAGGCCAGACCATGCAGGACATAGCCCGGGATCATGCTCGTTATTCCACTCCGAAGCTGCGGACAGCGGCCTCATCATCGGCCCAGCTGTCTTTGACCTTCACCCAGAGCGAGAGCGTGACCCGCTGCTCCAGAAGCTGGGCAATCGACTGCCGCGCCTCGGTGCCGATGCGTTTGATTCGCTCCCCACCGGCGCCAATCACCATGGGCTTATGCTGCGGACGCCCCACAACGATGGTCGCGTCGATCTCGACACGACCGCCTTCATGCTCTTGGAATCGGTCAATGACCACGGTTGACTCGTATGGGAGCTCATCGCCCAGAAGCCGAAATAACTTCTCGCGAATGCGCTCGGCTGCCATGAACCGAAGGCTTCGGTCCGTGAGGGTGTCCTCGTCGTAAACGGCTGGCCCCTCGGGAACCGCCCTGCCAAGCGCCTGCAAGAGATCGTCGAGCTGACTGCGCTTGGCGGCTGAGACGGGCACGATCTCGGTGAACTGAGCAAGCGTGCCCAATCGGGCAGCCTGCTCGTAGACACGGGCCTTTGCTCGGTCGTCTTTGATGAGGTCGGACTTATTGAGTGCGACAACCGTCGGACAGCCCTTGGGGAGCCGTTGCAAAACAGCCTCATCCTCGTCTGTCCATCGCCCAGCCTCCATGACCCACAACAACACATCGACCTCCTCGAACGTGCCCAAGGCAGCGCGATTGAGCTGACGATTAAGAGCCGCCGTATAAGTGCTCTGAATACCCGGTGTATCAACGAAGACGAGCTGACGCTCGCTGTCGGTGTGCACACCCATGATGCGATGGCGCGTGGTTTGGGCCTTGCGGGAGGTGATGCTGATCTCAGCGCCCACGATGGCATTGAGCAGGCTCGACTTGCCCACATTGGGACGACCCACGATTGCGACCGTCCCGCAGCGATACGCGCTCATTTCAGCGGAGACTCTTTGGGCTTAAATTCGAGCTTGGCCTGAGGCGGCTCCTCCAAGGTGCGCTTTTTACGGGCGCGCTTGGGCACCGCTGTGAGCGCAGCCTGAGCCGCCGTAAACGCTGCGGTCGCAGCCATCTGTTCAGCTGCCCGCCGACTCGCGCCCTGGCCCAGCACAGAGATGCTGAGCTTCGCAATGGCGCACTCGACCTCGAACACCTGACTATGGGCGGCCCCGTGTGTGGCCACCACCGAATAAACGGGTAGCGGAAGGGCATGCCCCTGAAGAAACTCTTGCAGCAGGGTCTTGGCGTCCTTGCCGAGGGTTCGGGCATCGACCTGCCGAAGAATGGGGCGGTAGAGACCATTGACAACTTCCGAGGCTGCATCAAAGCCCCCGTCAAGCAAGATGGCACCGAAGAGTGCCTCGAGCGCATCAGCCAGGATGGACGGACGGCGCAGACCACCGCTCTTGAGCTCGCCGTCACCCAGGTGCAGATGCTGATGAAGGGAGAGCGACTGCGCAATGTCGTGCAGGGCCTGCTGGCGAACGAGGCTAGAGCGCACCCGACTCAAGTCGCCCTCTGTAAAGCCCTCGAGCTCGTCGTAGAGCAGCCGCGCAACCACAAGGTTGAGCACGCTGTCACCCAGGAACTCGAGGCGCTCGTTGTGGTTTGCCCCGTAGCTGCGATGCGTGAGGGCTAGCTCAAGAAGTTCAGGCCTGCGGAACCGATAGCCAATGCGCTGCTCGAGCATCGCCGCGGGCGCGGGGGTTCTCACTCGATCCATCCCAGGCGACTGAAGTTTCCGTCGAAGACCTCAGAGGCGTTGAACCAGACCAAAATGGCACGACCCGCAAGATTGCGCTCTGGTATGAAGCCCCAGACCCGACTGTCCGCAGAGTTGTCTCGGTTGTCGCCAACCCCAAAAAAGTGGCCTTGAGGGACACGACAAACCATACCGGTGAGGGTACGTTGACACTGATCTCGGAACGGAAAAGCCTCGGCCAAAAGAAAACCGTTCCCCATGTCGGGGTCCACAAGCGTGTGATAGCGCTTGTCACCGAGTTGTTCTTCAAATCGGTCAATGGGGCGGACCATGGTGGCGTCCATAAAGGCACCTGCTGGTGTCCGTGGGACCTCGACCCCATTGATGCTGAGTACCTTGTTCTCGTAGCGCACCTCGTCTCCCGGCAGGCCAACAATGCGCTTGATGTAATCCTGCGAGGAGTCCTTCGGGTAACGAAAAACCACCACGTCCCCTCGCTCAGGGCTTCCGAGGTCGATGATCTTGGTATGCACGATGGGCAGACGAATGCCATAGCTGTACTTCTGCACCAGAATCATGTCGCCAATGCGCAGGGTCGGAATCATGGAGCCCGAGGGAATGTTGAAGGGCTCGAACGCGAATGACCTCAGCAGAAAAATCACCAGCAGCAGCGGGAAGAACCCTGCGGTGTACTCGAGCCACCCTGGCCGGGGGGCGCCAGCGGGACGCTGCTTTCGCCAAACCATGCGATCAAGGGCCCAGAGAAAGCCCGTGAAGACGCAGACCGAGAAAAGAATCAGGGAGTAGTTCATGAATTAGTCTTCAACCTTGAGGATGGCTAGGAAGGCCTCTTGAGGAATCTCAACAGTGCCGACCTGCTTCATGCGTTTCTTACCAGCCTTCTGCTTCTCAAGCAGCTTTCGCTTGCGTGAGATGTCGCCTCCATAGCACTTGGCCAACACGTTCTTCCGAAGTGCTTTTACGTTCTCGCGGGCCAAAATATTGACGCCAATCGCGGCCTGAATGGCCACATCGAACATTTGCCTTGGAATGAGCTCGCGAAGCTTGGCGACCAGCTCTCTGCCGCGAGACTGAGCGTTCGCGCGGTGCACGATGACGGATAAGGTGTCGACCCGCTCTCCGTTGATGAGGATGTCCATCTTGACCACATCCGAGGCCCGGTGCTCTTTGAACGCATAGTCCATCGATGCATATCCACGAGAGACCGACTTCAGCTTGTCGAAGAAGTCGAGCACGATCTCGTTCATGGGAATCTCGTAAGTGAGGTTCACCTGACGGCCGTGATAGCTCATGTTGGTCTGCATGCCACGCTTGTTATTGGCAAGCGTCATCACCACCCCCACATAGTCCGAGGGCATAAAGAGGTTCACGGTGACAATCGGTTCACGGATTTCCTCGATCTTGGTGGGGTCGGGCATTTTGGAGGGATTGTCGACGTCGATGATGCTGCCGTCCTTCATCAGGACCTGGTAGACCACCGTCGGAGCGGTGGTGATGAGGTCGATGTCGTACTCACGCTCAAGACGCTCTTGCACAATGTCCATGTGCAGCAGGCCCAAGAAGCCACACCGAAACCCGAAGCCCAGCGCCTGTGACACTTCCGGCTCGAACTGCAAGGCAGCATCGTTGAGCTGAAGCTTCTCGAGGGCATCTCGCATGAGGTCGTACTCCGAGCTCTCGACTGGATACAGGCCAGCAAAAACCTGGGGCTGAATCTCTTTGAATCCCGGCAGCGGACCGGAGGCGGGCTTGCCTGCCAGCGTAACCGTATCACCAACCTTCGCAGCCTTCAGTTCTTTGATGCCCGTAATGATGAATCCCACCTCCCCGGCACAGAGGGTGTCCTTCTGCAGCGACTTCGGGGTGAACACGCCGAGCTGTTCAACGGGGTGAACCGTGCCAGTGGCCATGAGCAACACCCGGTCGCGCTGTGCGAGTCTGCCGTTAACAACGCGCACCAGCATCACCACGCCGACATAGTTGTCGAACCAAGAATCGATGATGAGGGCTTGCAGGGGCGCATCGGGGTCGCCCTTCGGAGGGGGCACACGCGCAATGATCATTTCAAGGATGTCTCGAACGCCCTCGCCGGTTTTGGCGCTGGCCCGAATGGCATCGTGCGCATCAATACCGATGACGTCCTCGATCTCTTGAATGGCCTGCTCGGGGTTGGCCGCGGGGAGATCGATTTTGTTGAGCACCGGACAGACCTCAACGCCAAGGTCGAGTGCCGTGTAACAGTTTGCGACGGTTTGCGCCTCGACCCCTTGCGATGCATCGACCACCAGCAAGGCGCCCTCGCAGGCGGACAAAGATCGACTCACCTCGTAGGAGAAGTCGACGTGTCCCGGGGTGTCGATGAGGTTAAACAGATACTTCTGACCATCGAGCGCCGTGTACTGGAGAGCAGCGGTTTGGGCCTTGATGGTGATACCCCGCTCGCGCTCAAGGTCCATGGAGTCGAGCACCTGGGCCTCCATCTCGCGATCGGAGAGGCCGCCGCAGAGCTGAATGATTCGGTCAGCCAGGGTGCTCTTGCCGTGGTCGATATGGGCAATGATCGAAAAATTACGAATATGCTGCAAGTGCGACATCCAAAAAAATACGGCCTGGAACTCGCCAGGCCGCTGGGTTAAACCCCGACGGTCTCCCGACTAGGGCTTGAGCGGCACGAACTGCACGCCTTCGCCTCGGCGAACCAACAGCACAACGGTTCGCTTGCGGTCAAGCTTCTCGGCGGCAGCCACAAACTGCGCGACAGACCGAACCTGAACATTGTTCAAAGACAGGATTATGTCACCCTGGCGCAGTCCAACCCGCTCGGCTGCGCCCTTTACCGCCGCAATCTGAACCCCTGCGGACGATTTGGACTCACCTGAGGCCACAGGTAGCTCTGACAGCGAGAGGCCCAGCCAGTCAATTGAGGTCGGTTTATCGGCTTTTGGCGTGGGTTTGGCAGCAGTTACTGTTTTTTCGGGCTCAACCTGACCGATCTTCACCTTTAAGGTTTTGACCTCTCCGCGTCGCCACACCTCAAGCGTCGCCTGAGACCCAGGAGGGGTGTTCCCAACCAAGCGCGGAAGGTCAGAAACCTTCTCAATGGCCTTGCCGTTGAACTTCAGAACAATATCGCCTGCCTCCACACCAGCCTGTTCCGCAGGGCCTTTGGGCTCCACGTTTCGCACCAAGGCGCCACTCGCAGTCTTCATGCCCAGCGCCTCTGCAACCTCGCGGGTGACCTCGTCGATGGCCACGCCAATGCGACCGCGCACGACGCGGCCCGACTTGCGCAGCTGGTCGGCGACACGCGTGGCCTCATCGATGGGAATCGCAAACGAGATGCCCATAAAACCGCCCGTACGGCTATAGATTTGGCTGTTGATGCCCACGACCTCACCAGACAGGTTCAGCAAGGGGCCGCCGGAATTACCTGGATTAACAGCCACATCAGTCTGAATGAAAGGAAGGTAGTCGCCAGTGTCACGGCTCTTGGCGCTCACAATGCCTGCGGTGACTGTGTTGTCGAGACCGAAGGGGGAGCCGATGGCCAGAACCCACTCACCCACCCGCAGTTGGTCAGGGTTTCCGACCTTCAGGAAGGGGAGCCCTTGCGCCTCGATCTTGAGCAGGGCAACGTCGGTGCGAGCGTCGGAGCCCACGACGGTAGCCTTGAACTCGCGCTTGTCGGTGAGCGTGACCACAACCTCATCTGCGCCATCAATGACGTGGTGATTCGAGAGTAGAAAGCCATCGGCACTGATGATGAACCCACTTCCAACGCCCCGCTGACGGGGCTCGGGCCGAGCTTCACCCTCTGACTCTGGCGGGCCCTGCCTCCCCCCCCCTGGTCCGGGATGACCCGGCGGCATAAACCGGCGAAAGAACTCATAGAAGGGATCGTTCTCGTCGAGTGGCGGCATGCCGCGTGGCCCACGGGCCGCTCGCTCTGTGGTGCGAATGTTGATCACTGCAGGGCCGGCTTTTTCGACCAAGACGGTAAAGTCGGGAAGCCCCCGCACAATCGGGCTTGAGACAGACTGCGCGAGCGCCGGCGTTGCAAGGGAGACCGAAAATGCAAGGGCAACACCCATGGCCCCGGCAGACAGCATGCGACCCATACGATGCATCATGTAAAACCTCTTTTGTGTAAGCACGGTTGTGTAACCCTAAGGAGACTGCTGAAGCCAGGCGGCTGGGAATGTTTCGGCGAGTGCAGTGGCTGCCTGAAGCGGCACTTCACCCAGCGCGGTCACCGTAAAATCGCCCCTCTGGCGCGTGACCATGCTGAGGCTGCCATGCTGACTGAAGCCCCCGTCGGCCATGGCCGGTGGGCGTCGCTCCGCAAAGAGCGAGACCGTTGCAAGACCATCGCTCAGTACCCATTGGCGCAAGCTGCCGTCGGCATTGGCGAGCGCTGCCGTGAGCACAAACCCCCCCGTAAGGTCGGCGGAGGCGGCTGGGGGCGTGACCTTGCGCATCGGACTGAGCGACTGCGTCCAACCGGTCTGACCCTCAAAACGAGAGCGAACCAAACGCTCCGACACCGGCCCGAGCCGGATTTCTGAGAAGACGTATTCTTCGCGGATGCTGCCGTCGGCGTCCAGCAGCTGCTGCTTGAGCAGAAGCTTGCGGTTGCGCTCAACCCAGCACCGGACTCTCCAACGCAGCGCATCGTTGGGGACCAACTCGATAAGATCGGTCTCAAGCCCTGCGACGCGATACCCCCCCTTGACCTTCACCCGATAGTGGCGCAAGAGCTCACGCCCATCACCCAGGAACAGCATTGGAAAATCGGGCCGCAGGGGCCGATGGGGGGTGACGCGAATCTCCCGGCGATCCGGGAGGTAGGCTCGCACCCCATCGGAGGAGCGTATGATCTCGCGGGCAGGACCATCGAGCGATTCCAGGCGCACGGTGGGGCCGTCGGCCGCAACTGCGTGGTAGAGGCGGGCGGTGTAGACGCCCTGGGTCTGCTGATGCGAGAAAACCCCAACAAAGCTGGTGCTGCTAGCCGCCTGATTTACTGCTCTAAGCAAGCTGAGATCATCTGGACCGGGGCGGTCTTGAGCGAACCCGCAAAGGGGCATAACAAGCCCGATCAAGAGCATGCAATGCCGGTACAGGCTCGAGCGCATCACGGTTGCTCCGACTCCAAGCGCATCTTGACGACCGTAGGCCCGTGGGCGTCGATGAACTTTCTCGCTTGAGGATCCTGCCAGGGCGATTGAACCCGCACGGTCTGAACGCCTGCCAGCGATGGGTTTTGCACGGGGCTTTGCATAGCGACCGGAGCATCAAAGGACTCAAGCCCCGGCAAGGCAACAAAATATGCGGCAGAGACGAACCCAACGGCGCCCACACCCGCTGCCAGCGCAGACACCAGCCGACGCCGCTGGCGCACTTCTCGCTGATGAGCCGGCAGAAAATGGATGGGCTCCCGAGCAATGGCATCCATGACCCGCAGCTGAAATCCTGAGGAAACCTGTTGACTGCCCCCGGGGTGCAGTGCGTCGGAAATCATTGCGAACTCGGCATAACGCGCTGCGACAGAGGGGTCTCGCGTGAGGGATTTGAGCTGCTCGTCTGTTAAGTCACACTCGTCATCAAACAACGCACTTGCCCATTCGGCCTCTGATGGCATTTGGCTGTGATCTTGGTGCATGCGGACTCCTTGATGCCTACCAACGTTTATGCCCAGGATCATCGATGAGCGGGCGAATCTGCTCAGCGATGGCCTCTCGGGCACGGAAAATACGGGAACGGACAGTGCCAATTGGACAGTTCATGGCGTCTGCAATTTCTTCGTAACTCAAACCCTCTATTTCTCGGAGCGTCACCGCTGTCCGAAGTTCCGCAGGCAGCGCCTCGATGGCGCGGTTCACGGTTTCCGCAATCTGCCGCGTCATGAGCACAGCGTCTGGCGTCTGAATGTCTGCTATGGCCTCATCGGCACCGAATGGTTCCCCATCCTCATCGTCATTCGAGAGGCTTGATAGGGGAATTGGCCTGCGCCCCTGGGCAACGAGGTGGTTTTTCGCCGTGTTGACAGCGATGCGATAGATCCAGGTGTAGAAGGCGCTCTCACCCCGGAACTGCGGAATGGCCCGATATGCTTTAAGAAAAGCCTCCTGGGCAACGTCTTCGACCTCTGCCGGGTCTCTGATGAGCCGAGAGATCAAGCGGATAACCTTGCGCTGATACTTAGAGACGAGCAGAGCGAAGGCCTGCTGATCGCCTGCCTTGACCCGATCTACGAGAACCTGGTCGGCCTCTCTCGGGTTCATCGGGATATCCTAGATGCGACGGAAAGCGAGGGTGCCGTTGGTGCCACCAAACCCAAAGTTATTCTTGAGGGCCACAGACCCGGACCATTCACGTGCCTCATTCGCACAATAATCTAGGTCGCATTCGGGGTCTTGATTCAGGAGGTTGATGGTGGGCGGACAGACCTGGTGGTGAAGCGCCAAAACAGTGAGTACGGCTTCTAGACCTCCAGCCCCACCCAGCAGATGACCCGTCATGGACTTCGTCGAGCTCACGATCAGGCGACTGGCATGCGAACCGAAGGCAGCCTTGATGGCCTCTGTTTCGTTCTTGTCCCCCAGCGGAGTGGATGTACCGTGCGCATTCACGTACCCCACCGCGTCGGGCGATACACCCGCATCGCGCAAAGCCGAGACCATGCAACGACGGGGACCATCCATATTCGGTGCAGTCATGTGGTGGGCGTCGCCTGAAAACCCAACGCCTGCGAGCTCAGCATAGATGCGAGCGCCACGAGCGCGCGCGTGCTCATGGGATTCTAGCACCATCACGCCCGAGCCCTCACCGAGCACGAATCCATCGCGGTCTTTGTCCCATGGGCGGGAGGCCGTGTACGGATCGTCGTTACGGGTCGAGAGCGCCCGGGCCGCTGCAAAGCCGCCAACACCCAGCGGTGAGATGGTGGACTCTGCCCCGCCCGCGACCATGACATCTGCATCGCCCGCCTGAATGAGTCGGGCGGCGAGACCAATGCTGTGAAGGCCGGTCGTACAGGCTGTAACAGCCGCCAGATTGGGGCCCTGAAGGTTACGCAGGATGCTGATGTGCCCGGAAATCATGTTGATAATGGAGCCCGGGACAAAGAAGGGACTGATGCGACGCGCACCGCGATTCGTGTACTCGCCATGCGTGTCTTCAATCATAGGCAGGCCGCCAATACCGGACCCCACCATGACCCCAACCCGTTCTGTGTTGGATTCGGTCACCACCAAACCCGAGTCGTCGAGTGCCTGTAGCCCAGCTGCAATGCCGTAATGGATGAAGACATCCATGTGGCGCGCCTCTTTCGCTGAGATGTACTGCTCGACCTGAAAGCCCTTGACCTCGCCCGCGAAATGAACAGGCATGCCAGAGTGATCGAAACGGGTTATGGGCGCGATGCCATTCTTCCCAGCGACGATGGAAGACCATGTGTCCTGGACTGTGTTTCCGACGGGGGAAACACAGCCAAGGCCAGTCACCACGACACGACGGCGCCCCACGGCGCCCGAGAGGCCGTTTGCACTCATCGGGTCAGATATTTCTGTCTGGAGAATTACTTCTTCAGGTTGTTGTTGATGAAGTCGATGGCTTGCTGGACCGTGGTGATCTTCTCTGCCTCTTCATCAGGGATTTCGCACTCAAATGCATCCTCGAGTGCCATGACCAGTTCTACGGTATCGAGCGAGTCCGCACCAAGATCGTCAACAAACTTGGACTCGGTCTTGATGTCCTCAAGCTTGACGCCAAGTTGCTCTGAAACGATTGCCTTGACGCGCTTTTCGATGTCTTCCATGGTTTCCTTCCCTTTGTTAACCAAACAAGCTTTGGCGCCGCGATTGTATCAGCACATCACCATTCCACCGTTGACGCTGAGCGTCTCTCCGGTGATGTAGCCGGCGGCCTCTGTTGACAAGAAGACTACAGAAGCAGCCACATCGTCAACCGTTCCGAGACGTTGTGCAGGAATTTGCTGCTGCAACGCATGAATCTGGTCCTCGCTCAGGGCGCGTGTCATGTCGGTCTCAATGAAGCCTGGCGCAACGCAGTTCACGGTAATGCCACGACTCGCGATTTCCCGAGCCAACGCCCGCGTCATGCCCGCGACGCCTGCCTTTGAGGCCGCATAGTTCATCTGACCTGGATTTCCGGAGAGACCCACCACAGAGGTGATGTTGATGATGCGTCCCCATCGTGCCTTCATCATGGGCTTGAGCACCGCCCGTGAGAGTCGGAACACCCCGGTGAGGTTGGCCTCGATGACCTCGTCCCACTCGGAATCCTTCATCCGCAATGCCAGATTGTCGCGAGTGATGCCCGCGTTATTCACCAAAATATCGAACCGACCGTGGTCAGTTAAAACGCGTTCGACCAGGGCAGCCGCTGCCTCCGGCTGGGTGACATCCATGACCAAGCCCATGCCAGTCGCGCCTGCTGCGGAGAGCGCAGCGCCAATCCTTGCGGCCCCCTCTTGGGTTGTGGCCGTGCCAATGACCGTGGCACCGGCTTGGCCCAATTGAAGCGCAATGGCCTGCCCAATGCCACGGGTGGCTCCCGTAACAACAGCAACCCGCCCTTGCAGCGGCGAGGAAAAGATGGATGTGGTCATTTCAGGGCCTCTAAACAGGCATCAAGACTGGCCTGATCGTAGATATTGAGTGTCGTGAGGGAAGGGTCAATGCGCTTGACCAGTCCGGTGAGGACCTTGCCTGGACCACACTCGACTACGTGCGTAATCCCCTGCTCTGCCATGGCTTGAATGGTCCTGACCCACTGCACGGGACGCATGGCCTGCGCAGAGAGCGCCCCCACAATGGCCTCGGGAGTTGCGTGAAGCTGTACATCGACGTTATGGAGCACAGGCACCAATGGACTCGACCACGACACCGACGGGAGATAGTCTGCAAGTGCGCGGGCAGCTGGCTCGAGCAGGCTGCTGTGAAAAGGGGCCGATACGGGCAGCATGAGCGCCCGCTTTGCGCCCAGGGCCTTGAGTGCCTCACACGCAGACTGAACGGCACCCAAGTGCCCCGCAATGACCGTTTGATCGGGCGAGTTCAGGTTCACCGCCTCGAGGATCGCATCAGAGCGAGTGTTGGCTTGACAATAGGCCTCAATCGCATCAGAGGCGAGGCCGAGAATGGCCGCCATACCCCCCACCCCTACGGGCACGGCGGACTGCATTTGCTGGGCTCGAAAGCGAACCGCCCGAACCGCATCTGGCAGGGTGATTGCCTGTGCGGAACAGAGCGCGGCATACTCGCCGAGGCTATGTCCTGCCATGAGGCTGGGTGCAAAACCACCGGCAGCAATAAAGGCTTGGTAGCAGGCCACCGCGCTCGCAACCATGACAGGCTGGGTGTTGACCGTGAGGTTCAAATCCTCAGCAGGCCCCTGTGCGATCAGAGTACCAAGATCCTCACCAAGCGCCTCTGAGGCCATGGCGATAGCCTCTTCTACTGCAGCGTTACCCTGAAAGCCGGAAAGCATGCCCACAGACTGAGAGCCCTGCCCCGGAAAAACGAATGCATACTTCACGCCTTCACTCCCTCTGACTGCTGGGTGGTTTTCAATAGGACGGCTCCCCAGGTAAACCCTCCGCCGACACCCTGGAGCAGAACGGTCTGACCTGCCTTGATTCGCCCCTCTCGCCTCGCGACATCAAAAGCCAAGGGGACCGAGGCCGCTGAGGTGTTGCCGTGACGATCGACGGTGGTGACCACGCGCTCAAACGGCAGACCAAGACGACGTGCCGTGAACTGCAAGATCCGAATATTCGCCTGGTGGGGGACGAGCCAATCGATCTGGTCAGGTTGCATGACGGCATCGGCCAAGACCTCGCGGGCCGACGACTCCAAAACTTCAACCGCCAGTTTGAACACGGCCTGGCCATCCATGGTGAGGAAGGGATGCCCCTGAGCCTGGCCATGAGCCACCTGACCCGGTGTGCGCAGGATGTGTTCGTATTCGCCCCGAGCATGCAGTCGGTGCGCGAGGATGCCCGGTGTATCGCCGGCTCGGAGCACGAATGCACCAGCGCCATCGCCAAAGAGCACGCAGGTGCCGCGGTCTTTCCAATCGAGGATGCGCGTGAAAACCTCGGCGCCAATGACCAGTGCTGTCGTTGCTTTTCCAGCCTTGATGAACAGATCTGCAGTGGCCAGCGCATAGACAAACCCGCTACAGACCGCCTGCACGTCGAATGCTGCCCCATTTGAGATGCCGAGCTTCTTTTGCACCAAGCATGCCGTTGAGGGAAAAATCATGTCGGGCGTGGAGGTTGCCAGAATGATGAGGTCTATCTGGGAGGCCTCGACCCCTGCATCTGATAGCGCCCGGCGCGCGGCCTCGGCTGCAAGGTCGCTAGTGAACAAGTCTGGCGAGGCAATGTGGCGCTGGGCAATGCCCGTGCGCTCTTGGATCCAGGCGTCGGACGTCTCGATACCGTCGGCAGCCAGCCGTTCAGCGAGCGCTTGATTTCCGACGGGCTGACCGGGCAGAAAACTGCCAGTACCAACAATCTGACTAAACCGCTCGGTCACGCAGTACTCCTGCCTCTGCGCCGAGAGCGCGGGCGATTCGGTCATTTAGGTCTTTCGATGCGGCATCGGCCGCACGCGAGAGCGCGTGACGAAAGGCATAGGCATCGGCCGAGCCATGGCTCTTGACCACAATGCCCCGCAAGCCCAGAAGCGCCGCTCCGTTGTAGCGTCGATGGTCGACCCGCTTGGCAAAGCGCCTCAAGACGGCTTGAGCAATAAGGGCAGCCAGCTTTGTGCTCCAAGACCGCATGAACTCTTCCTTAAGGAAGCTACCCATCATTTGAGCCAGCCCCTCGGAGGTCTTGAGCGCGACATTACCCACGAACCCATCGCACACGATGACGTCGGTGGTCCCTTTGAAAATATCGTTCCCTTCGACGTTCCCGTAGAAGCGCAGGCTGCTCTGGCGCAGCAGTTCACCGGCCGCTTTAACGGTCTCATTGCCTTTGATGACCTCTTCGCCGACGTTCAGAAGCCCCACGCTAGGCGACTGCGCGGACGTGTCGCCCTGCGCGTCATTCAAGGCCGAAACCAATGCGCAGCCCATGAGGGCGAACTGCAGAAGGTGCTCAGCGGTGCAGTCAACATTCGCGCCCAGGTCGAGCATGAGGGTGGAGCCGCCGGTGCGATTCGGCAAGGCTGTTGCAATGGCGGGGCGGTCGATCCCTTCCAGCATCTTGAGCACGTAGCGGGCAATGGCCATGAGAGCGCCCGTGTTGCCAGCACTGACCGCAGCATGGGCATGTCCGTCGTTTACGGCCTCTATGGCGAGGCGCATGGACGAACGACGTTTGTTCTTGAGGGCAACGGCTGGGGGGTCGTCCATGGCGACCACCTCGTCGGTGTGCTGAAAGGCCACCCGGTTCGCGAAGGAAGAGGCCCATTGCGGATGGTGACGGTCGAGCCAACCACGCAGCAAGGGCTCATCGCCAACGAGCAATGCGCTGTGGGCTGGGTGTCGCTGGAGAAAATCGATTGCGGCCGGGAGGGTCACGGATGGACCGTGGTCACCCCCCATGCAGTCAATCGCGACGCGCACGTGAAGCACGGATCTGATTTTTTAGGGCCAAGGACGACACACGCCTTGGCTCAGCGACAAAACTACGCCTCGCCAGCGCCGGTCTTCACGACCCGCTTGCCACGGTAGTAGCCCGTGGGGCTGATATGGTGACGACGATGGACCTCACCTGTGGTGGGCTCAACCGCAGTGGGGGGGTTGCTGAGAAAATCGTGTGCCCGGTGCATACCACGCTTGGAGGGCGACTTCTTGTTCTGTTGGACAGCCATGTCAATGCTCCAGATGTCTCGAGAAAAACTCGCGTAAAAACAGGCGATTGTAGCCTACTCTTTGATCTTCTGGTGCAAAAGTGAGGCGAGCCCAGAGAACGGACGCTGAAGATCGGTGGCCTCGGGCTGCTCGGGCAGCTCACAGCCCGAATGCTCCATGAGGTCCTCAAGCGCGAGCAGCAATTCATCTTCAACAAGACTTGTAAGCGTGGCTTGATCCTCGGTCGAGAGGGTCTCCTCCAGGTTGTCTTCGAGGGAGAGCTCGGCATCCGCTTCCGCTGCCGTATCGAAGAGTCGGAACCGCCGCTCCGCAGAAAAATCGGCGGTCAGGTCAGACAGGCAGCGCGTGCAGGTAAGGCCAACCGGTCCCATAACCTTCAGCGCGATGCTGTTGTCGTGAAAGTCAGCTTCCCACTGCATGAGCCCGAGGATACGCATGCCAGCCGCACGCAGCCGCTCCGTCTCGACCGAGAGCGAGCCGCTCCAGGCAGCCCCGCTGGGAAACTGCTCTGAAAGGAGTCGACGATCGATCGAGGTTTGTTCAATACCTGCACTTTTCATGGCACTGATCATACTGCCCCTACAATGCAGCACATGCTCATTCTTGCCTCAACAAGCCCGTATCGGCGCGAACTGCTCAGCCGTTTGGGGCTGCCCTTTGAATGCCAGCCTCCGGGTGTTGAAGAGACCGCAGCCCCAGGTGAGCCCCCTGTAGCGCTGGCGCAGCGACTCGCGCGGGAAAAGGCGACGGCCGTCCTGGCCCGCTTTCCTGACGCGACTGTGATCGGGTCCGATCAGGTTGCACTCTGCAAAGGGCGCGTGCTCGGTAAGCCCGGCTCACCCCAGCGTGCGCTGGAGCAGCTTCAGTGGCAACGTGGCAGCGTGACTGAGTTTCATACAGCCTTCGCCGTGCTGAGAGGGAGCCGCCTCATTGAAGAGGTGGTGACAACATGCGTTCAATGGAAATCCGAGTCAGAACTCACCGACAAACGCTTGCAGCGTTATGTCGAGCTTGAGCAGCCGCTCGACTGCGCGGGCGCTGCGAAGTCGGAGGGACTGGGCATTGTGCTGCTTGATAGGGTAGAGAGCTCCGACCCCACGGCACTGATTGGGCTACCTATGATTCGGGTGAGTAATGCCCTTACCGCCTTAGGCTGGGAATTGCTGCCTCATCCCGCAACAATTTGATTGCAGAGGCACCAGCGCCTGCACCAAATTCTCGGGCCAGTCGCTCTGGCCAACTCGGCTCGTAGCTGTAGTCCACCAGCTTGCTCGCCTTAATTACGTCTCGGGCAACGCCCTCAAGTGAGCCAAGCCCATCGGCCAGACCGAGCTCGATACCTCGAGCGCCAGAAAAGACCATGCCCGAGAAGACCTCGTCTCCGCCCTTGAGCCGCTCGCCGCGACCGGCCTTGACGGCCGAGATGAACTGCTGATGGACCTCATTGAGCATGTCCTGCACAATTTTTTTGGCCTTGGGATCCTCGGGCAGAAAGGGGTCGTTCAGTGCTTTGTTCTCTCCGGCGGTCATGAGACGCCGCTCAACCCCGACCTTCTTGAGGAGCTCTGTGAACCCAAAGCTGTCCATGCGAACCCCGATAGAGCCCACCAGACTTGCCTGGCTGACATAAATCGAGTCCGCTGCTGCAGCAACGTAATAGGCGCCCGAAGCCCCGACGTCTTCAATGACTGCAATCACCTGCTTCTCTGGATTGAGCGCCTTGAGACGCCGAATCTCATCAAAAATCAGCGCGGACTGAACCGGGCTTCCGCCGGGGCTATTGATGCGCAGAATAATGCCCTTGGCTTCTCGTGTCTCGAACGCCTCGCGCAGCGCGTCGTTTACGGTAAAGGCGTCCACATCGCCGTCGGGTTCGATGACGCCGAGCACGCTCACCACAGCCGTGTGCTCGGCCAGGGTTTCGGCACCACTGTGGCCACGCCAGGGTTCCTCGGTCAAGAAAACCAGCAGCCAGACGAAAAACAACAGCGTAATGACTCGACGCGCCATGGCCCAGCGACGGGCATCCCGCGCCTCCTTAAGCTGTCCCGCAACCAGCTTCTCAATGACCGAGCGCTCCCAGCCAGAGGGCTGATTCGCTTGAACATCGGTGGTTGTTTTTTCAGTGGGTTCAGACATGTGCGGGCCTTTCAGGCAGAAACAGTTCGGAGCACCCAGCGCGAAAGGCTAGGCACATCGTTCATGATAACCAAGGGTCTTGCGGCCTCTAGACGATCGCGCGGGTGTGCGCCGTAGGTCACCGCCGCCGCGTGGGCCCCGGCTGCATGGGCCATCTCAATGTCGTGTGTGGTGTCACCGATCATGAGCACATTCGATGGGGGCACCGCAAAGGCCTCGCAGAGCTCAAGCAGCATGTCCGGAGATGGCTTGGGCACAGACTCATCTGCACACCGGGAATCCGCGAAGTAATGCCGAGTTGCAGTTGCATCGAAGGCGCGCTCGAGACCCACGCGAGACTTGCCGGTTGCGACTGCCATTGGGAGCTGACGCGCTTGCAGATCATCGAACAAATTGGTGATGCCATCGAAGGGAGTCAGGTAGCGATCACGGGCCAGGTAGTGATGACGGTAGCGATCGGTGAGCGCCGCGACCTGGTCTCGGCTCAACCCTGGTGCAACATGAGCGAGCGCATCGTGAAGCCCGAGCCCGATCACATATGAAGCCTCCTGAAGACTCGGTACGGGCAACTCCAGATCCGCGCAGGACTGCCGGATGGCCTCGGCAATGGTGAGCGTGGAGTCGACCACAGTGCCGTCCCAGTCGAAAACCACGAGTTCAATGTTCACGCTTTGGCTCCTGAATACCCGCCCTCTCGAGGGTCTGGGTCAATGTGGTTGGCAGCGCGGCTGTCAGGCTGAGCGGCTCACCCCAGGCGTCCGCACTGAGCTCAAGCCGCCAGGCATGCAGGAAAAGCCGCCCCAGGCCGAGTGCCTTGGCCGCGGCCTCAGCGCGGGGATCTGTGTACTTCGGGTCGCCAAGAATCGCGTGTCCTCGGGACTGCAGGTGCACCCGAATCTGATGGGTTCTTCCCGTGAGCGGCTCGCACTGCAACAGGGAGACCGTCTCGGAGCCTGCCTTGCCGAGCCCCAACAGGCGCACTCGCGTTGCGCTGGCCTGGCCCTCTGGGTCGGGTCGAACCCAACGCTCTCCGTTCGGGGCGAGGGTCTTGAGCAGGGGCGTCTTGATGATCTGGCTACCCGCATCCCGCCAAGCCCCAACCACCAAAGCGAGGTATCGCTTTCGCATGCCCCCTTCGCGCAAGAGGCGGTGCAGGCGCAGCAAGACCTTCCTCTGGGTGGCGAGCATGAGCAGCCCTGAGGTCTCTCGATCGAGTCGGTGCGCAAGCTCCAGGTATGGATCTTGGCGAACCGCCCTCAAGGCCTCCACAACCCCCAAGTCGACACCACTGCCTCCGTGCACCGCAAGGCCTGAAGGCTTGTCGACGACGAGAAGGCCCTCGTGGTCGTAGATGGGAGCCAATTGACCCACCATGCGGTCGGCCTTGGCCTGCCGGGCCATGACCACGCCCTGGGCTTCTTCTTGGGGAGTCGCCACGCGGACCGGCGGGATTCGAAGGGTTTGTCCAATCGACAGGCGGGTGTCGGCCTGAACGCGTCCCTTGTCGACGCGGACTTCACCCGACCGGATCATGCGGTACACGCGGGTTTTGGGTACGCCCTTGAGGACGCGGAGCAGAAAGTTATCCACACGCTGGCCGTCGCCCCCCTCGTCGATGATCAGGTTCTGAACCTGATGAAAAGCATTTTCCAGTGATTTCATGAAGAGATGGGGTAAACTGCTGACGTTCCTAGTGAACAGGTTCGATGACTTCCGCGATCGATGGTTCAAATCCTCGTCGCGATGTGTCTTCGGGCCCATTGTAAGTGACCACGGAGCGCAACTTGAGCGTGACCGGGCCCATCGAGAGAAAACAGCAGAATCAATGAATCGCGTGGATGTTCCCGTGACGAATCCCCTCAGCGGCGGCGCACAGCCCGGCCGCTGCGTTGAACCGATCACCCTCCCCTTGTTCATATCTAGCGACCAGCCCCACTGGCCGTTGCCTGCGCTCGCCCGGCCCCTATCGCTCAGCTCGCTCCCCTTCCGCCACTAGGGCGGTGTTTCGGCGCGTGAAGGCGCGCCTTTTTTGGGAGTTTGTATGAAACGTATGCTGTTTAATGCCACGCACTCTGAGGAGCTGCGCGTGGCCATCGTCGATGGGCAAAGACTCGTCGACCTCGACATCGAAACCGCCGGCCGTGAGCAACGCAAGAGCAATATTTACAAAGGTGTCGTGACCCGCGTCGAGCCCAGTCTCGAGGCCTGCTTTGTCAACTACGGCGAAGAGCGTCATGGCTTTTTGCCCTTCAAAGAAATTGCACGCGAATATTTCCGGCCCGGCGTGGACGTGGGCCGCGCCACCATCAAGGAGGCAATTGCCGAAGGCACCGAGCTCCTGGTCCAGGTCGAAAAAGAAGAGCGCGGGAATAAGGGCGCAGCCCTCACGACATTCGTGTCACTTGCCGGTCGTTACTTGGTGCTCATGCCAAACAACCCCCGAGGGGGCGGTGTTTCGCGCCGCATTGAAGGTGAGGATCGCCAAGAACTTAAGGAGGCCATGGACCAGCTCGAGGTGCCCGGCGGCATGAGCCTTATTGCCCGTACAGCTGGCATCGGGCGAACGGTTGACGAGCTTCAGTGGGACCTCAACTACCTCCTGCAACTCTGGAAGGCAGTCGACGACGCCAAGGGCCTGCAGTCGGGTGCCTACCTCATTTACCAAGAATCCAGCTTGGTGATTCGCGCCATTCGGGATTACTTCCACCCGGACATTGGCGAGATCCTCATCGACACCGACGACGTCTACGAGCAGGCGCGGCAGTTCATGCTGCACGTCATGCCCGACATGTCCTCCCGCGTGAAACGCTACCGCGACGACGTGCCGCTCTTTTCGCGCTTTCAGATCGAGCACCAGATCGAAACCGCCTACTCCCGAACGGTACAGTTGCCGTCGGGCGGCGCCCTCGTGATCGACCACACCGAAGCCTTGGTTGCAGTCGATGTGAACTCGGCCCGTTCAACGCGTGGCTCCGACATCGAGGAGACAGCGCTTCGCACTAACCTCGAGGCAGCCGACGAGGTGGGGCGCCAGCTCCGTCTGCGTGACTTGGGCGGACTCATCGTTATTGACTTCATCGACATGGAGTCGACAAAGGCCCAGCGAGAGGTCGAGCAGCGACTGCGCGATGCCCTTCACCACGACCGAGCCCGCGTTCAAATGGGCAAGATTTCGCGCTTCGGCCTCATGGAACTCTCTCGCCAACGGTTGCGGCCTGCTCTCAATGAGGGCTCGCACATGGCCTGCCCGCGCTGCAACGGAACGGGCGTCATTCGCGATACCGATTCGAGCGCTCTCCACATCCTGCGCATCCTTCAAGAAGAATCCATGAAGGACAACACCGCAGCCGTGTATGCCCAGGTTCCTGTTGAGGTTGCGAGTTATCTGCTCAACGAGAAGCGCACCGACATTGCAAAGCTCGAGGCACGTCTGAAGGTGACGATTGTGCTCATCCCGAACAAACACCTCGAAACACCGAACTACAAAATCGAGCGGCTTCGTCATGACGACCCCAGGCTTGAGGACGTCAAGGCCAGTTACGATCTCGTCGACCAGCCCACAACGGACTCCCCTTACCTCGAAGCCAAAGAAGAACCGGCAAAGCCCCGACAAGAGGCTGTGGTCAAGGGCATTACGCCCTCTGGCCCAGCGCCCGTTGCAGCGCCTCGACCCGAGCGCACTGCACCTGCCGCTCAGTCAGTACAACCAGCTACAGGACTTTGGGCCAGCATTGTGGCGTTCTTCAAAGGGCCAGACGCATCCCAGAGCCAGCCTGCCCCCGCCACCAAACCGCAGTCCGAGGGCCGTTCAGGCTCGAACTCTGGACGCGGTGGTCGACAGGGAGATGGTCGTCGCAATGGACGTAATGGTCGTGGCGGAGATCGTTCCGAGAACCGCGACAGGTCTGAAAATCGCGACCGCTCCGAGAATCGCGAGCGATCTGAGCCCCGAGAGACGAAGGAAGTCCGTGATGGACGTCCCGCCCGAGAGCCCAAGGAAGGCCAAAGCAAGGCGAGCGAAGACAATCGGGCCCCGCAGAATGGCCGCGAGGGTGGCCGCGAAGGTGGCCGCGAGGGCGGGCGTTCGCGCGGTGGTCGCGGTCGTAACCAGCGAGAGGGTCAGGGCGAGCTTCTTCCCCAAGAGGCTGAATCGGAACTCGTGCAGGTTGCCCCAACCGATGGCGCTGACGAAAGCGCCAATGGAGAGGGCACGGGGCGTCGCCGCAGGCGGCGTCGCTCGAGCAAGCGCGGTGATGGTGAGGGCAGCGATGCATCCGCAGTCGATGCATCCGCAGTCGAAACCACCGCCAACGCGCCTGAGACCCAACCAGACCTGCAGACCGCTGCTCAGCCCCAAATGGAGCCCGCTCTGGCCGCTCCAGCTGATCCCGATCCAGTCGATTCAGCTCCGGTTGCATCACCCCCGGTCGCACCAGATCCGGTAGCTTCAGCCCCCATAGCCCCCGCTACAGTGTCTGCCCCTGCGGAGGTTCCGGTCACCCCGACTCCTGTTGCTCCCATCGCACTCGACCCAGCTGTCATTGCAGAGGACCTCAAACAAGCCGGGCTCGAATGGGTGCAGACCGCACCCGGCCAGCAGCCGCTCGAGGCTGCCGTGGAGCCCCCGCCAGTTTTGGGTCGCAAGCCGCGCCGGCAGTCGGCCAATGCGGTTGCCGAGTCTCTGGTCATGGTGGAAACCCGAGACGCGGAGCCCCCCGCAAGCTCGTAACCTAGCGAGCTTATGACCGAACGCCAGCGGATCATTCCCATACAGCCGGGTCTGGAGAGCCCTCTCCGCCCGGTAGGGACGGTCACCGGTCAGCTGCGCCCACCGTCGGCCATTCGAGATGCTCGGGGGCGCTGGCTGCGTGATTTGCGCATATCGGTTATTGATCAGTGCAACCTTCGATGTCGATACTGCATGCCCAGAGAGGTTTTTAATGACGATTACGTCTACCTCTCGCGCCAGCAGATGCTCAGCTTTGACGAGATCACCCGACTGGCCGCTCGCTTTGTTGAACTCGGTGTTCAGAAGATTCGCCTTACAGGGGGAGAACCCCTGCTTCGAAAGGACCTTGAGTCGCTGATTGCACAACTGGCTCAGCTTCGAACCCTCGATGGTCAGCCCATTGAGCTGGCCCTCACCACCAATGGCCTACTGCTCAAGCAGAAAGCGCAGGCCCTCAAAGCCTCAGGGCTGCATCGGGTTACCGTAAGCCTCGATGCCATCAATCCAGAGCAGTTTCAACGCATGGCAGATCACGCGGGTGCGAGTCCAACCCAAGTCCTTGAGGGCATTGCCTATGCAAAGTCACTTGGGCTGCGCATGAAGGCGAACATGGTGGTCCAGCGGGGCGTAAACGATGGAGAGATCATTCCCATGGCACACGCCTTCCGTGAACTCGGAGTCAGCCTGCGATTTATTGAATTCATGGATGTCGGAAGCTCCAACGGTTGGTCCATGGAGCATGTACTTCCCTCAGACGAGCTCCTTCAACGCATTCATGCCGAGTGGCCCATAGAGCGATTCGGGAGGGAGGTCGCCAGCGAAGTTTCTGAGCGTTGGCGCTATGTCGATGGCGCAGGTGAGGTGGGCGTGATTTCCTCGGTCACGGCCCCATTCTGCGGCAACTGCTCAAGAGCACGGCTTTCAGCAGAGGGCGGGCTATACACCTGCCTGTTTGCAAACTCAGGGGTGGACCTTCGGCCCATACTGCGGTCGGGCGCGTCTGACGACGAGATCAGAACAGTACTGGCCGAGCGATGGAACCAGAGAACGGATCGGTATTCAGAGCTCCGGGCGGAACTCCATGCCTCGGGCCAGAGTCGGCCCAAGGTGGAAATGAGTTATATCGGGGGTTAGCGCTTAATAATGCCCAGTGGACCGGGCAGCGAGGCGTAGTAAGCGGCAAGGTTCTCAATGTCTTGCTTTGAGAGTGCAGCGGCCATGCCTGACATCACCGCGTTCTTGCGACGCCCGCTCTTGTAGTCGGTCAGTGCACGCGAAATAAAATCTTCGTACTGGCCTGCCAAGATCGGGTAGCTTGCGTCGAGGCCTTTAACGCCATCGGCACCGTGGCAGGAAATGCAAGCTGCCTCTTCCGATTTCGCCTTGCCCAGGGCCACGTTTCCGGCAACGGCTGCAGAGTGAAGCGTGAACGCGGCACCAGCAACCATAACGAGTGACATCCATTTGTTCATGTTCTGACTCCTTACTTTCCGCCGCGCGCATAAAACGCAGCGAGGTCGGCCATGTCTTGCTCTGTGAGCGATGTGGAAACCGCAACCATGGAGGGATGATTCCGCTCTTTCGCCTTGTATGCCTTCAGGGCAGACACAAGGTAAGCCTCATTCTGGTAAGCGATTTTGGGGACTCGATATAGAACGGGGAAGGCCGTCTTGTACTCGGGAATGCCGTGGCACCCAATACACATGGAATTCTTCATGGCACCGCGGGCAGGATCGCCTTTGACCTCTGCGGCGGGGGCCTGCGCGAGGGCAGGAACCGTCAGACCAGCACTGATGAAGACCGAAACGGCCGCAGTGCGAGCGGCGCGAAGATGCGAAATCCGCATGTTTTCTCCCTTGGTTTCAAACATGCGGATTCTAGCATTTGTGGCAAAACTTATGCGCCCAAACCCTTTAGCAGAAAGCCGTTAAGCCGCCGCACGAACTGGGCCGGGTCCTCGGGCTGCCCCCCCTCGGCCAAGAGCGCCTGATCATGCAGAAGCCAAACCAGGTCGCCCACAGTCTCTGAAGTATCGGAAGCAGTTGCCTCTCGAACCAGTGCCTTCACCAGGGGATGCTGAGGGTTGAGCTCGAGAATCGGCTTTCGCTCAGGGGCTGCCTGCCCAGCGGACTTCAACAGACGCTCCAAATGGCCACTGACATCCTGCTCGTCAGAGACCAGACAGCAGGCTGAATCGGTGAGCCGCTGCGTGAGCCGGACATCCTTGACCTTGTCTCCAAGAACAGACCTTGCTCGCTCAAGGGCTGGCTTGCTCTCCTGCTCTGCGGCCTCCAGGGCCTTCTTTTCATCCTCAGCATTCGAGCCATCGGCATCTGCGATGTCGCCCAGATCCAGGCTGCCCTTGGCCACTGACTGGAGCGCCTTTCCCTCGAACTCATGCAGGTAATTCAAGACCCACTCATCGATGCGATCGGTGAGCAGGAGCACCTCTACGCCCTTCTTTCTAAACACCTCTAGGTGGGGGCTGCTGCGCGCAGCGGTGAGGCTGTCGGCAGTGAGGAAATAGATCTTCTCCTGCCCAGCTTTCATGCGACTCAAATAGTCCTTAAGCGTGACGTCCGGGCTGTCACCTGCGCTCTCCGTGGAGACGAAACGGCTCAGTGCGGCCAACCGGTCTTTGTTCGAGAAATCCTCGCCAAAGCCTTCCTTCAAGCACTGACCGAATTCCTTCCAGAAGGTCTTGTAATCGTCGGGCCGCTGCTCAGCCATTTCCTCAAGGAGACTGAGCACTCGCTTGGTACAGCCCTCGCGAATGGCACGCACGTCCCGGCTCTCCTGGAGAATCTCACGCGATACGTTGAGGGGGAGATCGGCTGAGTCCACCACACCGCGCACGAATCGAAGATAGTTTGGCAACAACTGCTCGGCGTCCTCCATGATGAAGACACGCTTGATGTAGAGCTTGAGCCCATGCCGCTGCTGACGGTCATAAAGATCGAAGGGTGCCTTGCCCGGTATGTAGAGCAACTGGGTGTACTCAGAGCGCCCCTCAACCCGATTGTGGGTGTATGCGAGTGGGTCGTCCATGCCATGCGAGAAGCTCTTGTAGAAAGCCTTGTACTCCTCGTCGGTGATCTCTGACTTAGACCGCGTCCAGAGTGCAGAGGCCTGATTGACAACCTCCCACTCCTCAGACTCTAGGTATTCTTTGGCCCCTTCATTCCAATCCCGCTTCTTCATCTCAATGGGGAAGCCAATATGGTCCGAATAGCGCTTGAGAATTTCCTTGAGCGTCCAGTGCGAGAGGAGGTCATCGTGGCTCTTGCTGTCATCACCCTCCCCCTGAGCGGCTCGCAGGTGAAGGGTAACGACGGTGCCGCGTTCAGGCCTATCAACAGTCTCGAGCGAGAACTCCCCAGTTCCCTCGCTCTCCCAGCGCACCCCCTCAGAGGGCGCAAGCCCCGCGCGACGTGTCAGAACAGTGACCCGATCCGCGACGATAAAGGATGAATAAAAGCCGACCCCAAACTGGCCAATGAGCGCTGAGTCTTTGGCTTTATCGCCCGAGAGTTTGCTGAAGAATTCCTTGGTGCCCGATCGCGCAATGGTGCCCAGATTCGAGACCACCTCGTCCCGGCTCATGCCAATGCCATTGTCTGTCAGGGTAATGGTGCGGGCCTTTGAATCGAAGCCGATCTGAATTTTGAGCTCGGGCTGGCCTTCAAAGAGTTGATCATTGGCCAAGGCTTCGAGCCGCAGCTTGTCGCAGGCATCGGAGGCGTTGGAGACCAGCTCGCGAAGGAAAATATCGCGGTTGCTGTAGAGCGAGTGAATCATGAGGTGAAGCAGTTGCTTCACTTCGGTCTGAAAGGCAAGCGTCTCTTTGGACATCAGAAAACTCCATGCAAGGTGTGAACAGGATCAGCCTTCACGTGGGGACGCTAAAGCGGCTTTTCAAGTGCTTCAATGGCCCGTGGCTTCAAACGCAGATCCAGCAGCTTTCCCTTGCGGGCGCGCTTACTAACGTAGTCAGAAATCTCTTGGGGCCGCAGGGTGGCACGAGCCTCTTTTCCTCCACGGCCCTCGCCGCTGACGCAGAGCCCAAGGGAGCCGACCATGACGGCATCAACCAACGCATCATCGGAGCCCTCAAGCTCCATGAGTGCAACCCCACGCCCTCCGTTGCCGAGCACTTTGACCTCATCGAGCCCACACACCAGCAGTCGTCCCTTCCGACTGAGAATGGCCAGTGACGCTCGATCCTGGGGAATGGCACGCAATAGGGCAATCGAATCGCCTGGCTCCAAGCCCACAAACTGCTTGCCACTTCGGTTGCGGCCAACCATACCGTCAAGGCGTGTCACGAAGCCAAGACCGGCCCGGGTTGCAATGAGTAGGGACTGTGTGGGTGGCCCCGCCACAAAGTGAACCAGTTGGCTGCCGGCCTCCAGCTCAATCATGCTCGAGAGGGGCGCGCCATCGCCTCGCCCGCCAGGCAGCTGACTGACAGCCACGGAATAGGCGCGGCCTGAGCTCGACAACGCGACCAACGCGTCTGTGGTGCGGCATTCGAAGGTGGCGTAGAGCGCGTCACCGGTCTTGAACGTGAAGCTTGACGACTCATGGCCATGCCCCTGGCGTGCGCGCACCCAACCGTTGGTGGATACGACCACCGTAACGGGCTCGTCTACAACAGGGATCTCGAGGGTGGTCCGGCTCTCCTCCTTCATGAGCGTGCGCCGGTCGTCTCCGTAGGCCTTCGCGTCGTCCGCAATCTCTTTGCTGACAGCCTTGCGCAGAGCGCGCTCGTTGTCGAGCAAATGGCGAAGCTTGTCAGCCTTATCGCGAAGCTCGCTAAGCTCCCTTTCGATCTTGATGGCCTCGAGCCGGGCAAGCTGGCGCAGCCGAATTTCGAGGATGTCCTCCGCTTGCAGGTCGGACAGCCCGAATTCCTGCATGAGCGCAGGCTTGGGCTCTTCGCTCTCGCGGATCACCGCAATCACCTCATCGATGCGCAGCAGTGCAATGCTGCGGCCTTCCAAAATATGAATTCGCCGCTCGGCCTGCCCAAGCCTGAACTGACTTCGCTTGCGAACCGTCTCCACGCGAAAGTCAACCCATCCCTGCAGCATCTCAAGTAGCGAGAGCGAGCGAGGGCGGCCGCTTCCATCCACCGCAACCAAATTCAGTGAGACGGAGCTCTCAAGCGAGGTATGCACAAGCAGCAACCGAGCAAACTCATCGCGATCCAGCCGTGAACTCCTGGGCTCAAAGACGAGCCTGACCGCAGCGTCCTTACCCGACTCGTCGCGCACAGACTCCAACTGACCCAGGACCAGCTGTTTGACCTGCTGCTGATCCGGAGACAGCGACTTCTTGCCGGCCTTGATCTTGGGGTTGGTGAGCTCTTCAATTTCCTCGAGCACCCTCTGGCTAGAAACGCCATGGGGAAGCTCAAACACCACGAGCTGCCACTGCCCTCGCGCAAGTTCCTCAATGGTCCAGCGAGCCCTCATTTTGAGAGAACCTCGGCCGGACGCGTAGGCCGCCTCAATCTCTTGCGCGCTGGAGATAAGCTGCCCACCTCCCGGGAAATCTGGGCCAGGCAAGACCTGCAGCAACTCCGATAGTGAGAGGGAAGGCTTCTCCATGAGTGCCACTGCAGCCTGAGCCACTTCGCGCAAGTTGTGCGGAGGAATTTCGGTGGCCATGCCCACCGCAATACCCGAGGCGCCATTTAGCAGGCAAATGGGCAATCGCGCGGGCAGCCTTAAAGGCTCCTCGAATGACCCATCGTAGTTCGGACCGAACTCCACCGTACCCTCGTCTAGCTCAGAGAGCAACAGCGAGGCGAACGGCGTGAGTCGAGCCTCGGTATATCGCATGGCCGCGGCGCCGTCTCCGTCACGGGAGCCAAAATTGCCTTGTCCGTCGATGAGTGGATATCGAACCGAGAAATCTTGGGCCAATCGCACGAGTGCATCGTAGGCAGACTGGTCTCCGTGGGGATGGAACTTACCCAGCACATCGCCAACGACGCGCGCAGACTTCACCGGCTTGGCGCTGTTGCCCAGGCCCATGCGCTCCATGGCAAAAAGAATGCGCCGCTGCACCGGCTTCATGCCGTCGCACAAATCGGGCAGCGCACGTCCTTTTACGACCGAGATCGCGTAGTCGAGGTAGGCCCGTTCAGCGAAGTCGGCAAGACTCTGGGTGTCAGGGGCGGAATCCGGCTGGGCAAACAAATCGAGCGTGGTGTCTTGATTGGACATGGGGAGTTCTTATAGATCGACCTGGGCCTCGTGGCCTCGTGCCTCAAGCCAAGCTCGGCGGGCCGATGCCTCACCGCGGCCCATGAGCAAATTGAATCGGGTAGATGTCTCTTGCGCAGAGTGCTGCCCCAGCGTAACCGGCATGAGGCGCCGGGTATCGGGGTTGAGGGTGGTTTCCCAGAGCTGCTCGGCACTCATTTCGCCCAAGCCCTTAAACCGTGAGATCGACCAAGCCGTCTCCTTGAGCCCCTCTTGTCGCAGCTTATCGAGCACATGCTGCAACTCTCCTTCGTCTAACGCGTAAATCTTACGCGCAGGCTTTTTGGCCCTGGCCTCCACATCGACGCGAAAGAGCGGTGGCCGCGCCACATAGACATGGCCTCGTGAGATGAGCTGGGGAAAATGACGAAAGAACAGCGTGAGCAACAACACCTGAATATGAGAGCCGTCGACGTCGGCATCCGAGAGCACGCAGACTTTCCCGTAGCGCAAGCTGCTGAAGTCAACGGTATCGTCGACGCCGTGGGGATCAAGCCCCAGCGCGACGGAAATATCATGTACCTCTGCATTGGCAAACAACCGATCGCGCTCAGCCTCCCAGGTGTTGAGCACCTTGCCCCGCAACGGCAGAATGGCCTGGCATTCTTTGTCGCGCCCCATTTTTGCAGAGCCACCCGCACTGTCACCCTCGACAAGAAAGAGCTCATTGCGCGCAAGGTCAGTCGACTCGCAGTCGGTGAGCTTGCCCGGCAATACGGCCACTCCAGAGCCTTTCTTTTTCTCGACCTTCTGTGCGGAGCGTTGACGCGTCTGCGCGGCCCGAATGGCGAGCTCTGCAATGCGACGGCCTGCATCAAGGTCCCGGTGGAGCCAGAGCTCCATCGGCCCTTTGCACTGAGTGGCCATGAGTCGCAGCGCGTCGCGGCTGGTGAGCTTCTCTTTGGTCTGCCCCTGGAATTGGGGGTCGAGCACCTTCGAGGACAGCACAAAACTGGCCCGTGAGAAGACATCTTCGGGCAGCAGCTTGACCCCTTTGGGCAAAAGACTGTGTTGGTCGACAAATCCCTTTACAGCTTGAAAAACCCCCTCGCGCAAGCCCGCCTCATGCGTGCCGCCGGCCGGTGTCGGGATGAGGTTCACAAAAGATTCGCGCACAACTGGCCCCTCAGCACTAAACGCAAGCACCCATTGCCCGCCCTCGCCTTCAGCAAAGGTGTCATCACCCGCTGGCGCATAACCCTCATGCGACCATGCCGGCGCAATGAGTTCAGCATCGGCAAGGGACTCCATGAGGTAGGCCGCCAAGCCACCCTCGTAACGCCAGGTCTGCGTCTGTTGGGTTTTCTCGATGAGGAGCTGCGTCGTTACGCCTGGCAGTAGGACAGCGCGAGCCTTCAAGCTACGCGCGAGTTCCACCTGCGGGATCAGTGAGTCATCGAAATACTGCGGGTCTGGCCAGGCGCGAACCATGGTTCCAGAGCGCCCTTTGACCGCAGCGCCCTTCTGCAGGGGGCGAACCAGCTCTCCACCTTCGAACCCGATCGTCCACTCAAACCCATCGCGCCACACCGTGACATCGAGCCGCGTCGAGAGGGCATTGGTCACAGAGACGCCGACTCCGTGGAGGCCGCCTGAGAATGCATATGCCCCGCCTGAACCCTTGTCGAACTTTCCGCCGGCATGCAGCCGGGTATAGACAATCTCGACGACGGGGATACGCTCCTCTGGGTGTGGCCCAACCGGAATACCCCGACCGTCGTCAGCCACGCTCACGCTGCCATCGAGATGCTGCGTAACCAAAATGGTGCGCGCATGCCCTGCAAGCGCCTCATCGGCCGCGTTGTCAATGACCTCTTGAATGATATGCAGCGGATTCTCGGTACGGGTGTACATACCGGGCCGCTGCCGAACGGGCTCGAGCCCCTTCAAAACCCTGATAGAAGATTCGTTGTAGTTGTTTTTACTCACAAAAAATAAATTCTTCTCAAAAGTTATCCCCAGCCCATGTGGAAAAAACCGAGGTGAACCACCCCGAAGGCCGAGGGCATCAGCGGTGGACTGGGGTGCTCAAATATTGACCACCTCATTCCAACCGAACTTGACAGCGCCCTACAAAATTTTCTCGCTCACCAGAATGCCGTCAGCATCCGCAACAATGAACTCTCCAGGGCGCACGATGACCCCCGCAAGGTCGACCGGAATGTCCTTGGCCCCAAGCCCAGCGGTGGCGGGACGACGAGGATGATTCGAAATCGCCCACACACCGACCTGAGCCTCGATGAGCTCAGATAAATCGCGCACGCAGCCGTGAATGACGAGGCCCGCCCAGCCCTGCCGCTCAGCGGTGAGCGCGAGTTCACCACCCACCAAGGCACAGCGGTCGCTGCCACCGCCATCCACCACAAGAATGCGCCCAGCGCCTGGTTGCGAGAGTGCCTGACGAACCAGACCGTTGTCCTCAAAACACTTCAGGGTTACGACCGGGCCCGACATGGACTCTGCTCCCCCGTAGTTTTGAAAGACGGGCGGCAGAACCCGAAGTCGACCGTCTGCAATGAGCGACTCGTAGGCATCGCACAAATCTGGGGTGCGACGCGGAGTGGCCGAGGCAGGACGTTGAGATTTGGTGTGTGGTTTCATAAGTGCGTCAAAGTATGCCGCACTTCATGTGTGCTACGCCTTCCCGCGACCACCTGGTCCCTTAAATTTGAAGCAGCTTTCGCATTGCAAAGGCAAGGCGGTCAATACTTAAGGGCTTTTTGAGCACATCATGAACCTGAAGCGTCTGGTATTGCTTCATGTCAAGGAGGCCGATCGCGCCCGAGCAGACCAAGACAGGCGGAATGACAGTGCCCCGTTGCCTGGCCCAGTCGGCCAGGTAGGCCAGCACAGACACGCCGGTTAGCCCGTCAAGCTGGTGATCGAGTAGCACCAGATCAAATCGCTCTTGCTGGAGCCAATTCATGGCCTCGTTTGCGCAACCGGTCTCTCGCGCCTCAAGACTCAACAGCCTCCCCGCCGACACCATGAGCTGGCGGGAGACACGGTCGTCGTCCACTACGAGGCATCGCAGCGGCACGGATTGCACAGGCGTTGTGGCCTCTGTTGCTATTTCGTTCATGACCGACTCTCCTCACAGGAAGGTATTTCAAAATTTATAAGGGCATCGAGCCAAGCCAACGCCTGCGCCCCTGCGCGCCTCGTGTCGTCCAGCGAACCGCTCGGGTCTTGCATGGCCGCCCGGGCGAGCTGACCGAATTGCTCGCAGCCAAGAGACGGTGCACTGCCCGCAATCCGATGCAGCGCTGCAGCGCGAACCTCGCGCTCCCTTGCGCACAAGGCATCAAGGTCAGTGCGCATCTGGGCGCAGACGTCAACCAAGAATGACGTGCGCTCCTGCGCTGTAAGGTCGCCAAAGTTTTCAGTAAAAATTGCGAGAACGGGGTCTGGCACAAGCATTACGCGGCCTCCCGACTGAGTCCCGGGGAGGCCACCCGAGCGCGGATGAGCGTGCGCAGGCCCTCAAGCGAGCGCACCAAGTTCATTCTCATCCGTTCAAGACGCTCAGCGCCCGGCTGCTCGCGCAATTCAGCCTCGACGGACTTACACCATTCGGAGAATCGAACATAGCCAATCATGCCAAGCGCCCCAGATAGGCGATGCACCCAACCCGCCAAGAGTTCGACTGACACAGCCACACCAATCGCATGGACCTCTCGAATCGCGGACTCAACAAGCTCAAGAGACGCAGCCAACATGCGGTCTGCGACGTCGAGCCTGGCAAAGTTCTCATCCCAATAGCCCTCATCGAAGACCAGGCGGCTTGTCTGCTCGAGCACCTCGATCAGGTCGTGTCGCCGAAAGGGCTTGGCGAGGTAAGCATTCATGCCTGCCTCCATGCAGCGCTCTCGATCGCCGCTCAGCGCATTTGCGGTTAGCGCAACCAAGGGCAGTCGAGCACCCCGCCCTCCCCGTGCTCGGAGCTGAGATGCCGCCTCGAGGCCTCCCATGCGCGGCATTTGCATGTCGACAAGCGCCAGGTCAAAGGGCTCGGCCCCTGAGCCCACCTGCTCAAGCACAGCGAGTCCATCGGTCACGTGAACAACAACATGCCCCAACTGGGTGAGCAGGGATTCGGCGACCTGTGCATTTACCTCGTTGTCTTCTGCAAGCAGAATGCGCAGCGGGGAGAGGTCCTTTGATTCCGTCGGCCCACTATTTTTCGGCGTTGGCGCATTCCCTCCCACAACCGGCAGGTTTAGAGATGCCGAAAGCAGCTGAGTCAGGCGTTCACCTCGAACCGGCTTTTGAATCTGTGCCGCAAAACCCTCTCCCGTGGTGTCAATCTTGGCGAGCTGCCCTGCGGAGCTGCAGAGTACAAAGGGCAATGTGCTCTCGGGGTGCCTGGCCCGCCAGCGCTTCAGGAGCTCGACCCCACTGAGGCCAGGCATCATGTAGTCAGTCAAGACCAAATCAAAGATAGACAGTCCCGAACCACTCTCCTCAAGCCTGTCCAGGGCCTGCTCTGCACTGTGCACGGACAGCGTTCTTACACCGACGCGTGCGAGGATGCGAGACAACATGGTTGTGTTCACCGGCAGGTCATCGACCAACAGAATGGTCTTGCCACTTAACGGATGCGCAGCAGGCTGCAGCCAAGGCGATGGTGAACCGCCAAGTGCTTCTGGCGCCGGCGCAGCAGGAATGCACACCTCAAAAACGCTCCCCTTGCCTGGGGCGCTGCGCACGAAGAGTGCGGCACCCATGGCCTTGAGAAGCCCTGAGCAGATGCTCAGCCCAAGGCCAGTGCCACCAAACCTCCGGGTGATGGAGTCGTCTGCCTGGGCGTAAGCAGAGGACAACCGCGAGAGCTCGACCTCGCTCATGCCAATACCCGAGTCGCCCACACGGACACAGAGCCAGCCCTGCTGCTCACCTGTTGGAGCAGCCACCAACACCCGGGCCACCCACCCGCTGGCCTGCTCCTGGGCAGTGAGCCCCCCACTCAGCGGCGCATCGGACCACTGCACCTGAACCTGCACCGCACCCTGCTCGGTAAACTTCACGGCGTTGCTCAACAGGTTGTTAATCACCTGACGTACGCGTAGCCCGTCAATCATGAGACAAGGCTCAGGAAGGTCCACATCCTGCACGATCTCAGTGACCAGACGCTGCCCCTCAACCGGCACGCAAAGCCGAGCGGCGTGCAGTTCGCAAAGCTCCTCAATGAGCTGGGTCACCACCACCGGCCCGAGTTCGATCCGTACAGCGCCCGCCTCGAGTTTTGAGAAATCAAGCACATCGTTGAGCACCCCGAGGAGACTCTCCGCAGACTTGAGAATGGTCTGCACACACTGGCCCTGATCGGGCGAGAGTGGGCTGTGAAGAAGCAATTCCGCCATGCCCATCACCCCATTCATGGGTGTACGAATCTCGTGACTCATGTTGGCCAAAAAGTTTGACTTGGCCTGTGCAAGCGCTTGTACATCGAAGAGACTCTGACGCAGTCGAAATGCATCGAGAACCACTTCGGCCAGCTCTTCAAGCGCCAGCTGATCCGCTTCAGTGAGCGATCTGGGCTCATGGTCAATGACGCAGAGCGCGCCAAGGCCATGCCCATCTTCTAGGCGCAACGGAACACCGGCGTAAAACCTAATACCCCCGTCTTGCAAAACCAGCGGATTCGCCTTGAAGCGCGCATCTTGGGTGGCATCGGGAACGACCAAGGCCTGCTCTTGGCAAATGGTGTGAGCACAGAAGGCATCCTCTCGGGGAGTCTGTGCGAGCTCGAGCCCGGTCTTCGCCAGAAACCATTGACGGTCGTCATCGACCAGAGAAATGGCCGCAACGGGCGTTCTTAGGATCCGTGCCGCCAGTCTGACAACTCGCCCGTAGGTTTCTGTGGGATCCGTGTCAAGAAGCCCGAGCGCATGCAGCCGCCGCAGCCTCGCACTCTCATCGAGTGGAACGGGATATGCCATTTGAATTTCCCCTATGCTTTTCTTATTGGGGTGACAGTTTTAAATGTCATGTTTACATGACTATTTCAGCCGAGACCTTCCTCGCAGCGAATCCC
>Ga0208009_1000007_pt1 | contig 95982 bp, 95 predicted proteins | sample Wag4_2014_7_16_FD_187364 | JGI IMG/M metagenome (GOLD analysis project Ga0208009, IMG submission 187364) | Fresh water mixed with fracking chemicals microbial communities from Ohio, USA - Utica-2 Time Series FC 2014_7_16 (SPAdes) (version 2) ...
GGGGTGGAGAGATTCGAACTCCCGACCCTCTGCTCCCAAAGCAGATGCGCTACCAGACTGCGCTACACCCCGAGAGCCACGGAGTATACCTTAGCCGAAGCGACCCGTGATGTAGTCCTCTGTCTCTTTCTTTTTGGGCTTGATAAAGATTTCGTCGGTCTTACCAAACTCTACAAGCTCACCAATGTACATGTAGGCCGTGAAATCTGACACGCGGGCAGCCTGCTGCATGTTGTGCGTGACGATGGCAACGGTGTAGTCGGCCTTGAGCTCATGCACCAACTCCTCAACCTTGGCAGTCGAAATGGGGTCAAGTGCGGAGGTGGGCTCGTCGAGCAGAATGACCTTCGGCTTCACAGCAACCGAGCGGGCAATACACAAGCGCTGCTGCTGGCCGCCAGAGAGCGATAGGCCACTCTGCCCTAGCTTGTCCTTGACCTCGTTCCAAATGGCGGCCTTGGAGAGCGCCCACTCAACCCGCTCGTCCATCTGCGCTTTGTTGAGGTTCTCGTAGAGCTTCACGCCGAACGCGATGTTGTCGTAAATGGACATGGGAAACGGCGTGGGCTTTTGGAACACCATGCCCACCTGGGCGCGCAGCAGGTTCAGGTCCTGCTTGGGACTCAGAATATTCTGGCCGTAGAGGTTGATCTCGCCCTCAGCGCGTTGGCCCGGGTAGAGACTGTACATGCGGTTCAGGGTACGCAGAAGCGTGGACTTACCGCAACCCGAGGGTCCAATGAAAGCAGTGACCTTGTTCTCGGCAATATCGAGACTCACCTTCTTGAGGCCTTGGAACTTGCCATAGAAAAAGTCGAGGTTCCGAACTTCGATGGCGTTTTTTTGTGCGTTTGACGTCATTTGGAAAGGTCCTTGAAGTTAAGCCTGTACTTTTTCGCGGAATGCCACGCGGGCAACAATATTGAGTACGAGTACCGTCAGAGTGATCAGCAGTGCACCACCCCAAGCCAAACGAATCCAGTTGTCGTAAGGCGACATGGCAAACTGGAAAATGACGACAGGAAGGTTCGCCATGGGCCCGTTCATGTCAAATGAGAAGAACTGATTGTTCAGGGCCGTAAAGAGCAAAGGAGCCGTCTCCCCACTGATCCGAGCCAATGCAAGCAACAAGCCCGTGATCACACCCGCCCTCGCCGCTCGTAATGTTACGAAGGTGGCGACCTTCCAACGCGGAGCACCCAGGGCGAACGCTGCCTCGCGCAGGCTGCCAGGAACAAGGCGAAGCATGTTCTCTGTGGTACGCAGCACGACGGGAACTGCGATGAGTGCCAAAGCCAGGCTGCCCGCCCAACCCGAAAAATGCTTCACCTGCGCAACCAGAATGGCATAAACGAAGAGCCCGAGCACAATGGAGGGGGCCGAAAGCATGATGTCCGTCACGAACCGTGTGATCTCTGCAACCTTATTGTTATCGCCGAATTCTGCGAGGTAGACGCCCGCAAAAACGCCAATTGGGGTTGCAACTAGCGCCGTCACCCCGACCATCATGAGGCTGCCCACGATGGCGTTGAGCAACCCTCCCCCCTCGGTTCCAGGGGCAGGAGTGGACTGGGTGAACATGGCCCAGTCGAGGGCCTCAAAACCATTCTTAAAAAGGATGAAAAGAATCCAGAGCAACACAAACAGACCGAGCGCCATCGCGCCCATAGAGAGCGCAAGCCCAATCTGATTGACTATTTTTCGACGACGATACAGTGCTTGATCCATGTGTCTTGTCCCCCAATCGTTAGGTCTTGGCGCCCTTGGCGCGCTCGGTTCTCACGATGAGAAGCTTCGCGCCCGCAAGGACAAAGAACGTGATGACGAAAAGCAGGAATCCCAGCGCATAGAGCGTGGAGAAATGGAAGTCGCCGGCCTCTGCGAATTCGTTCGCGAGTGTTGAGGCAATAGAAGTGCCGGGGGCGAACAGCGACGTGAGCAGTCGCTGGGAATTGCCGATCACGAAAGTGACTGCCATGGTCTCGCCGAGGGCGCGCCCGAGCCCCAACATAATGCCCCCAATCACACCGGTAGAGGTATAGGGCAGCACAACGTGGCGCACGACCTCCCAAGTCGTACAGCCCACGCCAAACGCAGACTCACGCAAAATGGGAGGAACGATTTCGAACACGTCGCGCATCACAGCCGCAATAAATGGCAGCACCATGAACGCCAGAACGATGCCAGCGGCCAAGATACCAATGCCGTTCATCGCCCCCCCGAATAATGGTCCGATGAGCGGCATCTGTCCCAGGGTGGACTGTAAGGCGGGCTGGCCATGTTCGGCGAACAGGGGCGCAAAGATGAACAGACCGAACATGCCGTAAATGATGGATGGAACCGCGGCGAGGAGCTCAACGGCGGTGCCCAAAGGGCGCCGGAGCCACACAGGGCAGGTCTGGGTAAGGAAGAGCGCAATGCCAAAGGAGAGCGGGACTGCTATGAGCAACGCAATGGCTGAACTCATTAGGGTGCCGTAAATGGCGATGAGAGCACCAAACTCTTCATTGATGATGTCCCACTCAATGCGCCAAATAAACTGCAGGCCGAATTTCTGAAACGTTGGCCAGGCATTGATGAGAAGCGATATCAAGATGCCTACGAGTGCAAGCAACACCAACATCGAGAACGACCAGGTGATCTTGTGAAACAGGAAGTCCTCAAGCTTCTGCCGCCGAACAATGGCGTGCATGCGTTCTGAAGAGGCTGGGCTGGCGTCAACGGCGCTCATAACAGGGCTTCCCAAAGGTAATGAATGATGTCAACGATCGACAACTGAGGGAACGCCGCCGACCCCTATTGGGTCGGCGGCATTACAGCAAAACAACAAATTTACTTGTTGTTGATCTGTGACCAGACCTTGTCAGCGATCTGCTTGGTAAGCGAGTCGGGCAGGGGCACGTAGTCGAGATCGATGGCCATCTGCTTGCCATTCTTGAAGGACCAGTCAAAGAACTTCAGAGCAGCAGCCGAAGCGGCTTTGTCCGAGGGGTTCTTGTAGAACAGAATGAAAGAAGCAGTCGTGATGGGCCAGCTGGTTGCGCCGGGCTGGTTCACGATGGACAGGCCCATACCGGGAACAGAGAACCAGTCAGCGCCAGCGGCAGCAGCTGCGAAGGTCTTGTCATCGGGGGAGACATACTTGCCGTCTTTGTTCTGAAGCTGCATGTAAGGCATTTTGTTCTTCTTGGCGTATGCGTACTCAACGTAGCCAATAGAACCCTTGACACGGTTCACGTTTGCAGACACACCCTCGTTGCCTTTGCCGCCAACGGAGGAGGCAGCAGGCCACTTCACAGCAGCGCCGCGGCCAACTTTTTCGGCCCAAAGCTTGGAGGCAACGGTGAGGTAGTCAGTGAAGTTAAAGGTTGTGCCGGAGCCGTCAGCACGGTGCACGACCGTAATCGTCTGGTCGGGCAGCTTCTTGCCGGGGTTCAGAGCGGCGATCTTGGGGTCATTCCAGTTCACGATCCAGCCCATGAACATCTCAGCGAGCACTTCACCGGTGACCTTGAGTTCACCAGGCTTGAAGCCCTCGAGGTTGAAAACGGGCACGGTGCCGCCGATGATTGCGGGGAACTGGACCATGCCATCGCGATCGAGGTCAGCGCCTTTGACGGGGGCGTCGGATGCGCCGAACGTCACGGTCTTTGCGCGGATCTGCTTCAGACCACCGGACGAGCCGATCGACTGATAGTTCAGACCGATGCCGGTCTCTTTTTTGTACGCCTCTGCCCATTTGGCATAGACGGGGTAGGGGAAAGTAGCGCCTGCGCCGGTGATGTCGGCGGCCGCAGCTGTCATGGAGAAGGCCAGAGCGGCGCCACCAATCAGCGACGAGATGAGAGTTTTACGCATAAGAGAAGCCTCTTTTGGTTTATCGGTGAAAGGACAGATTGACAACGCAAAGCCTTGCGTCACTGGGGAGACTACCGATGGAATATGACGCTTCTGTGACAAATCACGATTGCTACGCGCTGGGCAGTTGCGCTGCGAGAGACTGGGCCAGTGCCTGTGCCTCTTGGGCGCTTGCAACCTCGACCATGATGCGCAGCAGGGGCTCTGTTCCCGAGGGCCGCACCAGCACCCTACCCCGATCCAGGAGCAGGTCCTGAACCTCCCGGAGGCGCACTTGAAAGGGTGCGTGGGATTTCCAGTCAAAGTGCGGCGGGATCTGGACGTTGACCAGCACCTGAGGGCAGAGCGTGAGGTCGGAGATCAGGTCGGCAAGGGAACGCTGAAGGTCGACCACGGCGGCCAACACCTGAAGCGCACTGATAGTGCCATCGCCTGTGGTGTGGCGATCGAGGCAGAGTATGTGCCCCGAAGACTCGCCCCCGTACTGCCAGCCCGCCTCCTTGAGGAGCTCAAGCACATAACGGTCTCCGACGCGCGCGCGACGAAAGTCAATGCCCTGCTCGTTGAGTCTTTTTTCCAGCGACAGGTTGGTCATGAGCGTGCCTACGACGCCGCCCAAGTCCGCACGACCATGACGCTTGATACGATGCCGAACGATGGCGTAGAGCAGCTCGTCACCGTTGTACATGCGGCCTGCGTGATCGACCATGACCAGGCGATCGGCGTCGCCGTCAAGCGCGATACCGTAGTCGGCCCCCTCCGACAGCACCCGCTGCACCATGGCCTGAGGCGCGGTTGCGCCAACCTCGCGGTTGATATTGAGGCCATCAGGCTGGTGGCCCATGGGCACGACCTCGGCCCCTAGTTCGTGAAAGACCGCACCCGCAACCTGATAGGCGGCTCCGTGCGCGGTGTCGACCACCAGCCTCAGACCCCTCAGGCTCAGATGGGCTGGGAAGGTGCTCTTACAGAATTCGATGTAGCGGCCAGCCGCATCGTTCAGGCGGCGCGCCTTGCCGAAGGCCTCTGGCGCGGCACAGGGCAGCGGCCCGGCCAGCATAGCCTCGACCTCCTCCTCCCATGCATCAGGCAGCTTCTCGCCCTCGCCATTGAAAAACTTGATGCCGTTGTCTTCAAAGGGGTTGTGTGAGGCACTGATCACGACCCCCGCAGAGAGGCGCAGCGTCTTTGCCAGATAGGCAATGGCTGGCGTGGGCATGGGGCCAGCAAGCACCACATCGGTGCCAGAGGCGGCCAAGCCAGACTCCAAGGCCGCCTCGAGCATGTAGCCCGAGATGCGGGTGTCTTTGCCAATCAGTACCGCAGGCCGAGCAAAATGTTTACGAAGCGTAAGGCCGACGGCGAGGCCCAGACGCACGGTGAACTCAGGCGTAATGGGGTGCTGCCCAACCCGACCGCGAATGCCGTCAGTGCCGAAATAGGTTCTTGCCATAGAGAGATTCTAGTCGAGCGCGGGCGAATGCCCTTGAACCGCGTGCAGAACCCGCAGATAGTCGACCGTGGCCTTTACATCATGCACGCGAACCATAGAGGCCCCACCGATAGCCGCGGCCTGCACCGCTGCTAGGCTTGCGCCGAGCCGCTCGGCGGGCTGATCTTTGCGCTGACTCAGCGCTGCGAGCATGCGCTTTCGGGACAAGCCAGCCAAAACAGGCCCTTGGGCAGAGAGATCTGCAAGGCCTCGAAGCAGCGCGAGGTTGTGCTCGGTGGTCTTTCCAAACCCAAAGCCTGGGTCTAGCCAGATCCGCTCACTGGGCAGACCTCTGGCCATGAGCAACGCACGCTGCTGCATGAGGTAGCCAAAGACCTCGGCCACCACATCGACATACTGCGGATCTGCCTGCATGGTCTGCGGCTCGCCCTGCATGTGCATTACGCAGACTGAACCACCCCACGCCACCAGTTGCGGAACCAGATCCTGCATGCGAGGGTCCCGAAAGCCCGAGACATCATTGACCATATCGATACCAATCGAGAGTGCAGCCTCAACCACCTCGGGCCGGCGGCTATCGAGTGAGAGTGCAACCCCCAGAGACTGCAGCGCCTCAAGCACTGGCAGCACACGATCGGCCTCCTGAGCAGGACTCACAGGCGCCGCACCCGGTCGCGTGCTCTCGCCACCCACGTCAATCACATCGACACCGTCATCGCGCATGCGATGGGCTGCCTCGAGCGCCAGCGAGAGGCTTGCATGGAGCCCGCCGTCCGAGAACGAGTCTGGGGTGATGTTCAGAATGCCCATGACCAACGGGCGATGAGCCGGCATGCGAAACCGCCCAAGCTGCAGGGGCTCCAATGAGAACGGGCCCTCTTCGGGCCCGTTTGGGGTACGGCCTAGCGCCATGGGTGCTTAAGCCGGCGCAGCTGCGCTGTCGGGGGCAATACCTGCACTGCCAGCACCCGCAGAAGGGGCACTGCCGCCAGAGCCACTCTGCTTCGGTGGCCGGGGCTCGCGACCATGCATGATGTCGTCGATCTGTTCAGCATCGATGGTCTCCCATTCGAGGAGCGCCTTGGCCATGGCATGCATTTTTTCTTTGTTGTCCTCAATGAGCTTGCGCGCTACCGAGTACTGCTCATCGATGATCTTGCGGATCTCGGAGTCAACCTTCTGCATGGTGGCCTCGGAGATGTTGGTGGTCTTGGTGATGGAACGACCCAAGAACACCTCGCCTTCATTTTCGGCGTAAACCATGGGGCCAAGGCTATCGGTCATGCCGTAGCGGGTGACCATGTCGCGCGCGAGGCCGGTAGCACGCTCGAAGTCGTTCGATGCGCCCGTCGTCATTTGATTCATAAAGACCTCTTCTGCGATGCGGCCGCCAAAGAGCACTGAGATGGTGCTGAGCATGCGCTCTTTGTCCATGCTGTAGCGGTCGCCCTCAGGCAACTGCATGGTGACACCAAGCGCACGCCCGCGCGGGATGATGGTGACCTTGTGCACGGGATCGGTCTTGGGCAGCAGGCGAGCAACCAGAGCGTGCCCGGACTCGTGGTAAGCGGTGTTCTTGCGCTCCTCCTCGGGCATAACAATAGAACGACGCTCTGCACCCATGAGGATCTTGTCTTTGGCCTTCTCGAAATCTTCCATTTCGACGAGGCGCCCGTTGCGACGGGCCGCAAACAATGCAGCTTCGTTGACCAGGTTGGCGAGGTCTGCACCGGACATGCCGGGTGTGCCGCGCGCAAGGATGTCGCCCTTTACATCGGGGGCGATGGGCACCTTGCGCATGTGTACATTCAGGATCTGCTCACGCCCGCGCACATCTGGCAGGGGCACGACCACCTGACGGTCGAAGCGACCGGGCCGCAACAGGGCTGGGTCGAGCACGTCGGGACGGTTGGTGGCCGCAATGACGATGATGCCCTGGTTGGTCTCAAAGCCGTCCATTTCGACGAGCATTTGATTGAGGGTCTGCTCGCGCTCGTCGTTTCCGCCGCCGAGTCCGGCACCGCGCTGACGTCCAACGGCGTCGATTTCATCGATGAAGATGATGCAGGGAGCCTGCTTCTTAGCGTTCTCGAACATGTCGCGAACCCGGGCCGCGCCCACGCCCACAAACATTTCAACGAAGTCGGAACCAGAGATGGAGAAAAACGGCACCTTGGCTTCACCCGCAATGGCCTTTGCAAGCAGGGTCTTACCCGTTCCTGGGGAGCCCACCATAAGGACTCCACGCGGAATTCGGCCGCCTAGCTTTTGAAACTTGGACGGGTCGCGCAGAAACTCTACGAGCTCCGATACGTCTTCTTTGGCCTCATCACATCCCGCAACATCGGCGAAGGTGATGTGGTTGTTGTTCTCGTCGAGCATGCGTGCCTTGGATTTGCCAAAGGAGAACGCGCCACCCTTGCCGCCGCCTTGCATCTGGCGCATGAAGAACACCCAAACGCCGATGAGCAGCAACATGGGGAACCACGAGACGAAGATGCTCATGAGCAGGGAGGGCTGCTCTTCTGCTTTGGCCGAGACCGACACACCGTACTTCATGAGGTCGGAGACCATCCAAAGGTCTTGCGGAGTATTGATGGTGATGGAACGGTCGTCAGTGGTGAGCGCACGCACGGTTCTGCCATCGATGACGGCTGTGCGAATACGCCCCTGTTTGGCTTCTTCCATGAACTGGGAATAAGACACCTCGACTCCGCGCGACTGCGTGCCCTCAAACTGTCGGAACAGTGAGAACAGCACCAGGCCGATGACCACCCAGATCGCGATTTTTGACACCATATTATTCACAAGGCACTCCTTTCCAAGACATCAGGCTACACCAAGCAGCCGTTGACGCCAAAAAACCCAGTGTGGAAGTCGGACATTAGAGTCCGGCAAAGGTTCACACCACGCGGAGATCTCTGCCCACCAGAAACAATTCCGACGACTCCGCGCGCGAGGCGCCCGGCTTTCTGGTGTGGACCGTCCTAAAAACCCGCTTGAACTCAGCAACCAACTCCGTAAAGCCACTGCCCTGAAAGGTCTTTACCACCAGGGCCCCCTGTGGCTTGAGGTGTTTTTGCGCAAACTCAAGCGCCAGCTCGCAGACATGCATGACGCGAGCAGCGTCTGCAACCGCCACACCCGACATATTGGGGGCCATATCCGATAAAACAAGGTCTACCTTCTCGCCCTCGAGCATTTGAGAGAGCTCTCGCTCAATCACCTCCTCGCGAAAATCGCCCAGCAGGAATTGGACATCGGCGATAGGGTCCATGGGCAAGAGGTCCAGCGCAATGATGCGGCCATCGATACCCTGCCTACCTTTTGCAGTCAGCCGCTCTCTCACCACCTGGCTCCAACTGCCTGGGGTTGAGCCCAGGTCGACAACGGTCATGCCGGGCCGCAGCAGTCTGTCTTTCTCGTCTATCTCGGTGAGCTTGAATGCCGCACGCGAGCGGTACCCCTTGATCTGGGCCTGCTTGACGTAGGGATCTGTGAGGTGTCGCTGCAGCCAGGCCGCATTGAATTTATTCTTGGCCACTCGGCGCCGCAGGCTTAGAGGTAGTGCACCTCAAGGATTTCCACCTCGCGTGACCCGCTAGGCGCGTGCACAGTGGCTACATCGCCGACCGACTTACCAATGAGCGCCCGCGCAATCGGGCTCGAGATGGAAATCTTGTTGAGTTTTAGGTCGGCCTCGTCGTCGCCGACGATCTTGTACTGGACTTTATCGCCGGAGTCGAGGTCCTCGAGCTCGACTGTGACGCCAAACACCACCCGACCATCGCGCTCGAGGGTTTTCGGATCGATGATCTGGGCCGTGGAGAGCTTGCTCTCGAGCTCGGCAATACGCCCCTCAATGAAGCCCTGGCGCTCTTTTGCTGCGTCGTACTCTGCGTTCTCGGAGAGATCGCCCTGAGCGCGCGCCTCAGCAATGGCGTTGATGACGCTCGGGCGCTCAACGTGCTTCAGGTGCGAGAGCTCTTGTTTGAGGGCATCTGCGCCCTCGATGGTGAGCGGTGTGGACGACATGGGATGGATGTCCTTTAGGCCTTGGCCCTGAGAGTGGATTTGTGGAGGCCTTGCAAATCATAGGCGTCGAGGCTGCTGGTCATGATACGCATGCCCTCAACGGCCGCATGCGCGCCCGCCATTGTGGTGTATGTGGTGACGCGCTGTGCGAGGCCCGTGGTGCGAATGGAGCGTGAGTCCGCCATGGCGGTGCGCTTTTCTTCGACCGTATTGATGATGAAGCAGACCTCACCGTTCTTAATCATGTCCACCACATGGGGACGCCCCTCGGTGACCTTATTGACGACGCGCACCGCCATGCCCTCAGCCTGAATGGCCGCGGCCGTGCCTCGGGTCGCCAAGAGCTTAAAGCCCATATCCAGCAGCATGCGGGCTACGGGGATCATGGCCGGCTTGTCGCTGTTCTTTACGCTGATAAAGGCCACACCGCCCTGCGCTGGATCGGGCAGTCGAATGCCCGCACCAATCTGCGACTTCACAAAGGCCTCGGTGAAGGTTGGCGCGACACCCATAACCTCACCGGTGGACTTCATCTCGGGTCCCAAAATAGTGTCGACGCCGGGGAACTTCACGAAGGGGAACACAGCCTCCTTCACAGAGTAGTAATCGGGCACGATCTCACCGGTGTAGCCCTGCTCCTCGAAGGACTTGCCTAGCATGGCGCGTGCTGCAATTTTGGCCAGCGGTTGGCCGACCGCCTTCGATACGAAGGGGACCGTGCGCGAGGCGCGGGGGTTAACCTCTAGCACATAGACGGTGCCCTTCTGAATGGCGAACTGCACGTTCATGAGGCCAATGACATTCAGTGCACGAGACATGAGAATGGTCTGACGCTTGAGCTCCTCGATGAGATCGGCAGGCAGAGAGTGCGGCGGGAGGCTACAAGCCGAGTCACCCGAGTGAACACCCGCCTGCTCGATATGCTCCATGACCCCGCCAATGAGCACCTGCTTGCCATCGGAGAGGCTATCGACATCGACCTCGATGGCATCGTTGAGGAAGCGGTCGAGGAGCACCGGTGAGTCGTTCGAGACCTTTACAGCCTCGCGCATGTAGCGCTCGAGGTCACGCTGCTCGTGCACGATTTCCATGGCGCGCCCACCCAGAACATAACTGGGGCGCACCACCAAGGGGTAGCCGATTTCTTGGGCAAGGCGCATCGCCTCTTCTTCGTTTCGGGCCGTGCGGTTGGGCGGCTGCAAGAGTTCAAGCTTGTGTAGCAGTTTCTGGAAGCGCTCGCGATCCTCGGCGATATCAATCGACTCGGGCGAGGTGCCCACAATGGGTACCCCAGCCGCCTCGAGGGATTTGGCCAGCTTGAGTGGCGTCTGCCCACCGTACTGAACAATGACGCCGACGGGCTTTTCAATGTCGACAATTTCCAGCACGTCCTCGAGCGTGAGGGGCTCGAAGTAAAGACGATCGGAGGTGTCGTAGTCGGTTGAGACCGTCTCGGGGTTACAGTTGACCATGATGGTCTCAAAGCCATCATCGCGGAGTGCCTGAGCGGCGTGTACGCAGCAGTAATCGAACTCAATGCCCTGACCAATACGGTTGGGCCCGCCCCCCAGCACCATGACCTTCTTGCGGTCGGTGGGGCGCGCCTCACAATGTCGCTCGTAGGTGGAGTAAAAGTACGACGTGGTGGTGTCGAATTCAGCGGCGCAGGTATCCACGCGTTTGTAGACGGGGCGCACACCCGCTGCATGACGGGCCTTGCGCACCTCACCCTCTGTGGTGTCGAGCAGATAGGCCAGGCGACGATCGGAGAATCCCTTGCGCTTGAGCGCAAACATGAGTTCTGCATCGAGGTCGGCCAGAGTGCGTTTCTCGAGCGCAAGTTCGAGGTCGACGATCTCTTTGATCTGCACCAGGAACCAGGGGTCGATCTTGGTGAGGCTGCGCACCTCTTCCACAGAAAAGCCTTGCGCGAAGGCATCGCCCACGTACCAGATGCGCTCGGGGCCAGGCTCGCCAAGCTCTTCCTCAATGCGCTCTCGATCAACTGTCTTCTGATTGAGGCCATCGACACCAACCTCCAGACCACGCAATGCTTTTTGAAAGCTCTCTTGGAAGGTTCGCCCAATGGCCATGACCTCGCCCACCGATTTCATTTGGGTTGTGAGGTGACTGTCGGCCAGGGGGAACTTCTCAAAGGCAAACCGCGGCACCTTGGTCACAACATAGTCGATGCTGGGCTCGAAGGAGGCAGGGGTTGCACCACCGGTAATGTCATTGCGCAATTCGTCGAGGGTATAGCCCACAGCCAGCTTGGCAGCGACCTTGGCAATAGGGAAGCCAGTGGCCTTGGAGGCCAACGCAGATGAGCGGGAAACCCGGGGGTTCATCTCGATGACAATGAGCCGCCCGTTTTCAGGGTTCACGGCAAACTGCACATTCGAGCCGCCAGTGTCGACACCAATCTCTCGCAGAATGGCAATGCTGGCGTTTCGCATCACCTGGTATTCCTTGTCGGTCAGGGTCTGCGCTGGGGCGACGGTAATGGAGTCGCCCGTATGAATGCCCATGGGGTCGAGGTTCTCAATGGAGCAGACAATGATGCAGTTGTCGGCGCTGTCACGCACAACCTCCATCTCGTACTCTTTCCAGCCAATCAACGACTCTTCAATGAGCAATTCATTGGTGGGTGAAGCCTCAATGCCACGCTTGCAGATGGTCTCGAATTCTTCTGCGTTATAGGCAATGCCGCCGCCCGTCCCGCCCAGCGTGAAGCTGGGACGAATCACCATGGGAAAGCCGGCGCTGTTGGTCGCCTCGGCGATGCGACGCTGAACCTGCCAGGCCTCATCCATGCTGTGTGCAATACCTGAGAGCGCGGAATCGAGCCCGATTTTGGTCATCGCCTGCTTGAACTTCTGGCGGTCTTCAGCCTTTTCGATAGCCTCCTCGCGGGCACCGATAAGCTCCACACCAAACTGCTCCAGCACGCCATGTTTTGCGAGCTCGAGCGCACAGTTCAGTGCGGTCTGGCCGCCCATGGTGGGCAGCAGTGCATCGGGGCGCTCTTTTTCGATGATGTGGCCAACCATTTGCCAGGTGATCGGCTCGATGTAGGTTGCATCGGCCGTACCTGGGTCCGTCATGATGGTGGCCGGGTTGCTGTTGACGAGGATGACGCGGTAGCCCTCGTCTTTGAGGGCCTTGCAGGCTTGTGCGCCGGAGTAGTCAAACTCACATGCCTGCCCAATCACGATGGGGCCTGCGCCGATGATCAGAATGCTTTTTATATCGGTGCGCTTAGGCATGCCGGGCTCTCATGGACTCAAAGAACTGCTCAAACAGGGGAAGAATGTCGTGCGGGCCAGGACTGGCCTCCGGGTGCCCTTGGAAACAAAAGGCGGGCGCTTGGGTGTGACGGAGCCCCTGGATAGACCCATCGAAGAGCGATACATGTGTCACCTCAAGGTGGCTGGGCAGGCTGTCAGCATCCACGGCAAAACCGTGGTTCTGGGCGGTAATGAAGACGCGCTTGGTGCGAAGGTCTTGAACGGGGTGGTTGCCACCGTGGTGGCCAAACTTCATCTTGAGCGTCTTGGCGCCCGCCGCGAGCGCCATGATCTGGTGCCCCAGACAAATGCCAAAGAGCGGCACGCGAGCCTGCATGGCACTGCGAGCAACTGAGATGGCGTAGTCGCAGGGCTCTGGGTCGCCAGGACCGTTCGAGAGAAAGAGCCCGTCGGGCTTGAGGGCCATGGCGTCTTCAAACGTGGTCTTTGCGGGGACCACCGTGACACGACAGCCACCGGCCACCAAGAGCCGAAGGATGTTGCGCTTCACACCGAAGTCGAATGCGACCACATGGTGTGTCGGCGCAGGCGCGGGAAGATGCCCATGGCCCAGATCCCACACGCTCTCTGCCCAGGCATAGGGCTGGGCTGTACTGACCTTTTGGGCTAAGTCTTGGCCCACCAGGCTCGGGCAGCCTCGGGCCGTTGCAACGGCCCGCGTGCGCAGGGCATCGAGGCTCTCAGAGGCCGACGTGGCAGCCACAATCGCGCCAGGTTGGGCGCCGTGATCTCGGAGATGACGCGTGAGGGCTCGGGTATCGACACCACTGATGGCCACAATGCCGCGAGACTGGAGCGCCTGCTGGAGTGTCTCCGTAGAGCGAAAGTTAGAGGCAATCGGGGAGACATCTCGAATGACGAGGCCCGCCGCTTGAATACCAGAGGACTCGTCGTCTTCGGGCGTCCAGCCCGTGTTGCCGATATGGGGGTAGGTCAGCGTGACAATTTGCTGGCAATAACTTGGGTCTGTCAGGATTTCCTGATAACCCGTGAGTGCGGTGTTAAAGACCACCTCGCCCTGCGTCTGGCCAGCCGCACCAATGGACTCCCCTTCGAAGAGGGTGCCATCGGCGAGGGCAAGAACTGCAGGGAGGCGCGAAACTGGGGGCAAAACACTGGGGCTGGCTGAGTCGGCATGCGCCGAGGCCAGCAGCTGACTGAGCTGCAACGCGAGACTCCTTGACGATTTCGCCAATTATAAAGGAGGCCCCGCAAAGAAGACGGCGGTCGTCACTGCAAAGCCCACGGTCCAGCAGAAGGTGCGTGCGAGATGCCAGTCAGCCACGTAACAAACGATGTAGGCAATCCTTGCCAAGACAACGATTACCGTGAGGTTCTCAAGCCCGTCAAGATTGGCCTGGGTGGCGGTGGCGACAACCATTGCGGCCGTGAAGTAGGCGAAAGCCTCCCAGCTGTTCTGCTGCGCTGCGACCGCACGCTTTCGGTAGCCCTCTTGCGCGGCCAGCCATTCGCGCGGATTACGGTTGTCGTAGCTGCGCGCACCCGCCTTCGAAATGCCGGCGCAGACAATGGGCAGAATGCCCATGATCATCAGACACCAATGGACAAGATCCATGACTTTCTCCTGTTTTTATCACTCATCAATAGGCCGACGGTCTCGAACGGCCTGAGCAATCGTGCCCAAGTCCACATACTCCAGCTCTCCCCCGACCGGAACGCCCCGCGCGAGTCGGCTGACCCGCTTTTGAGTACCCCAACTCTGCGAGGTGAGGAGTGTTTCAATTGCATGCGCGGTGGCCTCCCCTTCCGGAGTGAAATTGGTGGCCACCAACACCTCCTGCACCCTTGGATCGGCGACACGACTGAGCAGTCGCTCAAGGTGAATGTCTCGGGGCCCCACACCATCGAGCGGCGACAGTCGACCCATGAGCACAAAATACTGACCTCGAAAGCTCTGAGTCTGCTCAAGCACCATAAGGTCGGCCGGAGTCTCGACAACGCAGAGCACGCTCGGGTCGCGATCGTCGCTTAAGCAGAGCCCACAGATGGGCTGATCGGTGAAGGTGTTGCACTGGCTGCAGTGGGCAATAGTCTCGAGTGCCTGCAAGAGGCTTCTGCCCAGCAACTCTGCACCGGGCCGATCGTGCTGCAGTAGGTGCAGCGCCATGCGCTGTGCTGTTTTGGGGCCCACGCCGGGGAGCCTCGCGAAGGCGTCGGCCAACGCAAGCAGGGTGGGCGGTGAGGCGGTGAGCGCGCGTTCAGCCAAGGGGATCTGATTCGGCGCGTTTAGAACTTGAAGCCCGGGGGCAGCGGCATGCCAGCCGTGGCCGCCGACATACGGGCATTGCTCTCCTGCTCTACCCGCTCAGACGCATCGTTGACTGCGGCAATGATGAGGTCTTGAAGGGTTTCACGATCGTCGGGGTCAGAGGTCATGAGGCTGGGGTCAATGCTCACCGATTTGAGCATGTGCTTGCCCGTAACCTGGACCTTCACCAGCCCTGAACCGGCCTGCCCTTCCACCACCATGTCGGCGAGTGCGTCTTGGGCCTTTTTAATTTTCTCCTGTACCTGCTGGGCCTGGCGCATCAGACCGGCCAGTTGTCCTTTCATCATGATGGAGCTCCTTGTGCTTGAGGGGGGGTGTTGGCGTCGGGATCTGCCCACTTAACAGAGCCCGGAATGAGGGTGGCGTCGAAGGCTTCAATAAAAGCCTGCACGACGGGGGACTGGGCAACAGCCTGTTCCGCCTTGGACTGCCGCTCGGCGGCCAAGGCTGCATCTTGAACGGCCGCGGTGGGCGCTTGGGCGGCACGAACTTCAACCCGCAAGCGAATGCCCTGGCCCAGTGTGTCGGAGAGTGCGGCCTGAACCCGCTCGATGAGCTCTGCGTCGGCGAGTGCAGCAATGGGCACGGCCGCGGTAATTGTGCGCCCCTGGGCGGGGTCGCAGCTCAGCAGCGCCGACTGCTGCGCAAACTGACGTGCAAGACCGGTGAGCCGAAGCTTTTTCATGAGCTCGGGCCACGCCTCGGGCGTGACGGAAGAGAGCGGAACCGCGGTGGTTGATTCGGCTGGTGCCCGGAGCGGGGCCGCACTGGGCCTCGGCGCAACCCGTGGGGCAGCGGGCCCCTCGGGCGTGAACGCAGCAATGCGCAGAATGGTCATTTGTAAGCCCGTCTGCTCATCGGGCGCGAGCACCAAATCGCGACGGCCCAATGTGGCAATCTGATAGGCGAGCTGTGCATCTTCTTCGGTCAAGGCTTGCGAGAGCGCCAATAGTTCAGGCTCGGGCGGGGCGCTGGGGTCTTCTCCCAGTACCCCCAGCACAATGCGCTCGTGATAGAGCCGAGCCAAGTCATCGAGCACGGCATCGGCTGATGCGCCGGAGGCCATCAAGGCCTCGGCGGCCGTAATTGCGTCGGCAGGACGCCCCTGAGCCAGCGCCAGAGCAAGCGCCAGGAGCGCCTCTCGACCCACCAGGCCCAGCATCTGCTCGACAGCCTGCGTGGTAACAGACCCACCCCCATGCGCAATGGCCTGATCGGTGAGTGAGAGTGCGTCGCGCACGCTCCCTCGCGCAGCGCGCGCGAGTGCCTCCATAGCCATGGGCTCAAACACCACATCCTCCTGACCCAATACGAATGCAAGGTGCGCTGAGAGCGCATCGCGCCTGAGGTTTTTAAGCCCAAACTGCAGGCATCGAGAGAGCACAGTGACGGGGATCTTCTGCGGGTCCGTCGTGGCGAGCACAAAGAGCACCCGTTCAGGGGGCTCCTCTAGGGTCTTGAGCATGGCGTTGAATGCGTGGCCTGAGAGCATGTGCACCTCGTCGATGACGATGACCTTGGTGCGGCCAGACGTGGGCGAGAAGCGCGACTGCTCGAGCACCTCCTGTATGTCGTTTACGCCTCGATTGGAGGCAGCGTCTACCTCGAGGTAGTCCACAAAACGACCGCGATCGACTTCCTGGCAGATCGAGCACTGCCCGCACGGCTCTTCGGTTACGCCAGTCTCGCAATTCAGCGCCTTGGCAAGGATGCGCGCAATGGTGGTCTTTCCGACGCCGCGAGCACCAGTCAGTAAATAGGCATGATGCATGCGACCCGTGCGCAACGCGTGCTGCAGGGCCTTGACCACAGCGTCTTGGCCGACCACGGCCCCAAACTGACGCGGCCGGTACTTGCGCGCCAACACCACAGGGCTCAGGCTCTGGGCAGGTGGGGCAAGGTCGTCAAAAAGGAGGTTAGACATAGATCGGCCGTGTGGAAGAGGGGGCGAGCCGGACCCCCGGCACTTGCAAGGCTCCGCTGTGGCTGCTTCGTTCCCGACCTGACCAGGTTCACGAACTCACAATGCGGGGCGGCCCGCCGATTGGCAGTGTACCAAGCCCTGTGCCTCGAGGCGCCAGATCTCTCCGAGCGAGGTCAGGATGAGGGCTTCGACCGCTCGCGCTGGGAAGTGATGGCTCATGAGGGAGGCATAGCCGCGAAGCTGCGCGGTGTAATCGGATATCTCGCTCGCCTGCACCGACCATTTCCAGTCTATGACTCGAATAGCTTGCGCCGGCTGAACCCAGACCCAGTCGGGTCGAAACCTTTGACCATCGAGCGTGAGCCACTCGCGCTCGATGAGCAACTCGCCTGCAATCTCGCATGCGCCCCCCAGCGCTGAGAGCCCCATGAGCGTGCGCATATCTGGATTTTGCAGCTGTCGCTGTGCTCGTTCGAGGACCTGGGTCTGTTCGTCAAACGAGAGGGCAAAGCGAGACAAAATCTGGCACCACGTCGGCTGTCGAACGAGCGATTGAGCGGGTCGCGCTGCATCTTGATCCAGCAGCCTCCATGCCTCCATCAGGGCATGAAACGCGCGACCTTGGCGCTGTGCCAGCGACTCCGGGAGCATCATGACCGCGTGGGCCCCTCTCTGTGCGCGTTGAGATCCCACGTGGGGGTGTGAGCCGCTACCAAGGAGTACCACTGCCCATCTCCCTCAACCCCGCTGACCGCAAAGTATCGACGCGCCCGGGTAATCGCCACGTAGAGCAGATTAGCCGTCTCGGCCGCTGATTCCAAACGCTGTTCCTCGAGCCGAGCCAGCTGTGTGGGGCTTAGCAAGTCTTGCGAGAGCCAGGCATCGAGCGACTCAACGCGATCGCGTGCGTCCGACCACCCAGGGATCCAGCGCAAGGCACCCTCGGTGCGACTGCCTGCTGCCGCGCATGCAAGGACAACCAACTCGGACTCGAGCCCCTTGGCTGCATGCAATGACTGCAGGGTTACCGCATTCCATTGCTGATCTGGGATGCCCAGCCCGGGCTGTTCATCTTGCATACCCAGACGCCTGTCTTCGAGGTCGTGTACGAAGCGGCTCAGGCTGGGCTGTCGCCCACCCTCCCACTGAAGACTAAACCCGAGAAACGCATCCAGATTGGCCCGCGCCTGCGCGGCCTGGACTGCCGGCAAGCGACGCGCGAGGGTGCTTTCAAGCCCAGACTGATCAACGGCTCGACTGAGGAAATCGTGGATTGGAAGCACCTTGGCCAAGCCTGCCCAGTCGAGCATGCGCTCGCGCATGACGGCCCACGGCCCTGCGAGGGCCGAGGGCGCACCTGAGGAAACGAGGTAATCCAGGCCACTCATCCCGTGAGCGCGCGCGGCGGAGAAGACAGTGGGCAGGTCTTGCACGGGGCACTCAAAGAGCGGCGAGCAGGCCACATGCGCAAAATCTTGGTCTGAGAATGGGTAGACCATGAGCCGGCAGAGGGCGAGCAGATCGAGCACAAGAGGATCTTCGAGCAGCCCGCCGGCGCGATCGCTCACAAACGGAATGGACGCTGCTGTGAGGGCCTGCTCAATGGCCTGCAGGTGCGTTCGCGCACGCACCAGCACCCGCATTTCTGACCAATCCAGACAGGGCCCACGCTCATGCATATGCCTTAGAAAGGCAGCAATCTGCTGACCCTCCTCGACGTGTGGAGACTGAACGCGCGGCCTTCTTGGCTCAGCAAGCCAATCGCGCGCGAGCCAGTCGATTTCGGCTTTCTCTGGCTCCGAGGCTCGCGTCTTGGGTACCAATGGAAGGTGAAACACTCCCCCAAGCTTTTGCTCAGCAAGCGTCTGGTGGGGCCGATATCGGTCGGGATGTTGTGTGGTGTTCATGAGCCCCGGCATGACCCCATTGAGGAGATCGACCACCGCCTGGCCGCACCGTCGCGTCTGATCAGCAGCCAGAACCTGGGCCTCATAGCGCTCTGATAGCCAGGCACGCGCAGCCTCGAATACTCGTGGATCGCCGCCGCGAAACTGATAGATCGACTGCTTAGGGTCACCGACCAGAAAAACGCGTGGGGCAGTTGCCTGCGGAGCCTCTGCACCCACGTGTGCCTCCAACCAGCAGCGCAGCAACGCCCATTGCGCTGGGCTGGTGTCTTGAAACTCATCGACGAGGATCTGCTCAGTGCGACAGTCCCACCGAGCGAGGATCTCGAGGCCATCATCCGACTGGACCAGCTGCAGCACTGCCGCCTCGATGCCGTCAAAGTCGGTTTCGTCGGTGAGACTGGAGGTGGCCTCCGCGGCGCAGGATAGTCCACGGGCGAGCTGCATGAGTGCATGTTGGCGGGCTTGTTGGGTGCGATGCGATTGCCGTTGGGCCAGTGCTGTCAAACCCTCCACAAAACGACCCAATAACGCCTCTGGATCCTCAGCAAGGGGAGTCCAGGCCCGACGGTCGGCACTTCGCACAAGCTTCGCTCGCAGGTGCTTATACCGTTGGCCTGCCGGCGCTTTGGCCTCGGCGGCGAGCAACAACTTCTCCAGAGCCGAGATGCTTTCCGCAGGGTTCCCTGCCTGGGTTAGGGACAAAAACGCCTGCGCATGTGCGTGTCGATCTTCTCCAAGTGCGCCAAAGGCCTTGGCGAGCATTTGGGCCAGTCCTTGAACCGACGCAACCCAGTCACCGGCGTCGCGATCGTTCTCACGCCGCGCATCCTCGGGGGTGAGAGCAGGCATGAGTGCGTCCCAACCGCCCGCCTGGTGAGCCTCCACCTGCCGCATCCAGGACACGCAAGACCAGAGCGAATCTGAGAGCCGAGAGGGCCCTAGCGCTGCACTGAGCCAACCCAGTAAATCGCGATCGGAGCGACTGAGCTGCTCTGTCCAGCGCCTCCAGGCCTGCCGTCGCAGCAGCGTGGGACGCTGCGTCGGCGAGAGCCGAGAGAGCTGAGCAAAGCCCATGGGCGCAGACGCGAGAAGCCTTAAGTACCATGCGTGAAACGTGCCCACAAAGGGGCGCTCTGGACTCAAGAGCAGCCGCTCAAAGACATGCGGTGCAGCCCGAACACAGGCCTCAAGCCGCGCCTCCGGAACGCCCCATTGCATGCATTGCGCACGGACGTCTGCAGGGTTGGCCTGGCTCAAACCCTCGAGCGCCTGCCAGACCCGAGCATGCATTTCTTCCGCGGCCTTGTTGGTAAAGGTGAGCGCCAGAATGCCTCCCGGCGAGCAGCCCTCTAGAAGCGCGCGTGCGATGCGGGCTGTGAGCAGCCAGGTTTTGCCGCTGCCCGCACAGGCCTCAACCACCACCGAGCGATAGGGGTCGCAGGCCAATTCGGCGGTCATGGGCCTCAAGCAGACCACTCCTGAGGCCGACAGGCTCCGCGCGCTGGGCAGCGCTCACAGGCAAGGCTCTCGCCCTGCGCATCGAGCGCTGCGAGCGGCGCGCCTTGGGCGATTCGCGTGAGCGTCTGGTCTAGCTTCTGCACGAGAGGCGCAGAGGGCTTGACCTCGATGGCTTCAACCTGATCGACCCCCACACTGAGGAGTGCGAGCGATGCGAGCGTCTCCGCGGTGGGATTGCCCGTGAGCAGGTGGTAATAGACCTGCAGCTGCAAATCTGTGCGCGCGTTCTTGATGTCGCTTTTTAAAGAGGCTGGATCAGTGGTTTTGAGATCAATGACACCCTGGGCCAAGAGCCAATCGGCACGGCCTTTTACAGCCTGCCCACTCAGCGCAAGCACGCCTTCAAGCGGACGCTCAGCCGCAATCGGCAGGGGCAGGCTGGGAGACGCCAGCCAATGTGCAAGTGCACGCAGCCTTTGCTCAAGCTCAATCTGGGAGGCGAGTTCGGGCTCCTGCCCACCCAATCGGCTTGATAGCGTCTCGAGCAGAAAAGTCAGCCAGCCCTCGGCATCTGTGGGGGGATTGGGCTGCTTGAGGCGCTCAGGCACGGCCTCAGCGACCTGGTGCAGACGCGTGCCACGCTCTGCCGGGCCCTCGGTGGCAGCAAGCGGGCGCCAACCCGTGAGCTCAAGCTGAGCGCGCCAGAAAAACTGAAACGGACAGACCGCAAGTGACTGAAGGCTGGTCACGGAGATGCGAGCAGGCAGCGGCGCAGACACTTGGGGAGGCGCTTGAATCGGCACTATCGTGGGGGACGCCTCCTCAAGCGCACACGGCGAAGAGACCCGCATGGCAGACGGCACTACAGCGCGCAGTCGGACCAACGGTGAGGCCCAACGGACCTGCGAACCGGCTTGAGCCGGTGCCCCAATGCAGACCAGGTGCGTGCCTCGGCAGAGCATGTTGGATAGGTGCGATAGCGCCATGGCGTGATCGACCGATTCCGGCTGCCTGGCGCAGGCGAAATCCATCTGGCGGCGAGAGAGCAAGGGGCTGGGCAGAGGGGCCAGCATCTGTCCCTCGGTAGCGCCCAACAAAATGACTGCGCAAAAGCCATGATCGAGGGCTGCCTCCGTGAGGCTGACCAACCGAACCTCTGCACGAAGGGTATCTCTGAGGGGCAGCCGCGCCAACGAGAGCCTCCGCGAGAGTGCGGCTCTGAACTCGAGCCAACGCAGCCGGGTGGGCAATACCCCAGTGCCCACATAGTCTGCGTTGAGCTGCCGCAGGCCTGCCAAGACCAGAGCGCCCGCCGCATCCGAGGCCAAGGCCGTTGCCAGCCCAAGTTCACTGAGCGCGGACTCAACCAGCGCCAACCAGACCTCTAGGGGCTGGGGGGCCTTGCCGTTGGTCAGCTGCTGCAAAGGCAGAAGGATCTGCCTCAGATGCGCGGGAAGGGCCTCAAAGCCCGATGCGTTCGGCAGGCGCTTTCGGAACCCCCGATAAAGATCCGCGAGTGCATCGGATTGGGTTCCCAGGACCGACTGGACCATTGGGAGCGTGAGCCAGTGGAAGGCCTGTTGGGGAGTGCAGTTTGGCTGGACGAGGTCGAGAAGGCCGTCGAGGGGTGCACTGGCCGCAGTGGTGTCGAGCGCCCAGCCAGAGGGATCCTCGACCGTGAGCCCCTGTTGTTGCAGCTTGACAGTGAGCCGCCTTGCCATGAGCCGATCAAAAGCCACAACTGCGACGCGCGCGGCCCCACTTTCGTCGCGGTGCGCCTTGACGACGTGAATCGCATGATCGACTGCGGACTCAAGTTGAGGTGCCTCAAAGCACTCCAAGACCGGAAGGGGGCCCTGAATGCCCTGCGCCTCCACTTGCCGGCGACGGCTGGCCAGAGATGACCATGCCTCGGGCTGTGGCACGCGCCCCGCGCAAAGGTCTTGTAATTCAGGCCAAGCCGCCATGATGGGGTGAGATTCGGGCTGAGGTTCAGGCTCATCGAAAATGGGATGGCGCAAAAAAATCGGTGATCCCCCGCAGAGCACCGTCGCGGCGGCCACATGTTCGGCATCAATCGGCCCCTGACCGAAAATGCCCATGACCGACCTCGGCAAGGTACTGCCGGGCCACGCAAGCACACTCATGCTTATGGTACGGGCAGCCAGCCAGTGTGGCAGATCGAGTGGATCGGTCTGCGCGCAATAGACGGTGACCAACGCATGCAAGCCCTCAAGCGGGTCGCCCCCCGTTGCGCAGCGGTGCTGCGGAGCGCCACACAACCGCCATGCCGCAAGCAGCCAATCCCATCGCGTGAAAAGCGCAACCCAGTCATAGGCGAGGTCGAGCAAGCCTCGGGTGCTTTCACCGAATGTGCGGCGGATCCAAGGCGCCGTGCGCAGCGCCTCAGCGAGTTCAAACGCCCGAAGTGTCTCGGTGCGCGGAGCATCTGCCGAGTGCAACGCACATCGCCATCGTGCGCGCGCGACCCAATCTTCGAGGGTGCCAGCCTCGGGGAGGGGGCCCAGACGGGGCCTACGGGCTATGCGCGCATGAAACACGGAGCCGAGCTCCGGCCGAGTCAGAATAACGCCCTGAATCCCGGTTAAGTCGAGATCAGCGTCGAGGTGGGGTCTAGCAAACTGGGACGCCTGGGCGGATGCGCGTTCCGTCTCGCATTGGGCATTCCAGTAAAGCAGCGCCTCCCGCAACTCCTGGCCGAGAGCTTCCTGAGCGGTTTGCATACAGCTATGGTATTCTGGCTTGCAGATAAACCACTCGATCAGCTTCTGATCCTGGTGCAGCCACCCAGGCGCGTGCCCACTCCAAGACCTCTTGTTTCACTGATTACACACTTTCATACCTATGAGCGCTCACATTAAAGCCGTCACGGACGCCAGCTTTGAAGCTGATGTTCTTCAATCCGATCTCCCCGTGCTGGTGGACTTCTGGGCCGAGTGGTGTGGCCCTTGCAAAATGGTTGCTCCTATCCTCGAGGAAATCGGTCAAGACTACGCAGGCAAGCTCACGATTGCCAAAATCAACGTAGACGAGAATGCGGCAGTCCCCGCGAAGCACGGTATCCGCGGCATTCCAACCCTCATCCTTTTTAAGAACGGCGCCGTCGTTGCGCAAAAAGTTGGCGCTGCCGCGAAGTCCCAGCTCACAGCCTGGATCGACAGCCACCTCTAAATTTCAGCCACACCCCACGGGCAGCCGCCCTCCACAGGCTGCCCCTTCAACCACCCCAACCGTCTGCCCCCCTCGCGCGCGTCCTGCCGCTGAATCTCTCCCACTGATTGCCCGCCATGTACTTGTCTGAACTCAAAGCCCTACCCGTAACGCAACTCGTCGAGCTTGCCGCCTCGCTCGAGATCGAGAACGCAAGTCGCCTGCGCAAGCAGGAGCTCATGTTTGCCATTCTGAAAAAGAAGGCCAAAACCGGCGAGCAGATCTTCGGTGACGGCGTGCTGGAGGTGCTCCCCGATGGGTTTGGCTTCCTGCGCTCTCCCGAGGCCAGTTACCTCGCCAGCACAGACGACATCTACCTCTCCCCCTCCCAGATCCGACGGTTCAACCTGCACACGGGAGATGCCATTGAGGGTGAGGTCAGAACCCCCAAAGATGGCGAACGCTACTTCGCCTTGGTCAAGGTGGACCAGATCAACGGAAAGCCGCCCGAAGCATCGAAAAACAAGATTCTTTTCGAGAACCTCACCCCGCTCTTCCCCGATGAGCCGCTTCATCTTGAACGCGAAATGAAGGGCGAGGAGAACATCACAGGTCGAATCATTGACATGATTGCCCCCATCGGCAAGGGCCAGCGGGGCCTGCTGGTGGCTCCCCCTAAGAGCGGCAAGACGGTCATGATGCAGACCATCGCACACGCTATTACGGCCAATCACCCCGACGTCACCCTCATCGTGCTGCTCATTGATGAGCGCCCCGAAGAAGTGACCGAGATGCAGCGCAGCGTGCGCGGGGAAGTCGTAGCCTCCACCTTCGACGAACCCGCAACGCGCCACGTCCAGGTTGCGGAAATGGTCATTGAAAAAGCCAAGCGCCTGGTGGAGCACAAGAAAGATGTCGTCATTCTCTTGGACTCCATTACACGTCTAGCCCGCGCATACAACACCGTGGTGCCCACCTCTGGCAAGGTGCTCACCGGCGGTGTGGACGCCAATGCCTTGCACCGCCCAAAGCGATTCTTCGGCGCCGCGCGCAACATTGAAGAGGGTGGCTCTCTGACCATCATCGCCACGGCACTGATCGAGACGGGCTCACGCATGGACGAGGTCATTTACGAGGAATTCAAGGGCACGGGTAACATGGAAGTGCACCTTGAGCGCCGCCTGGCAGAGAAACGGGTTTATCCGGCCATCAATATCAATCGGTCGGGCACGCGTAAAGAAGAAATGCTCATCAAGGCCGACGTGCTCCAGAAGATCTGGATCCTGCGCAAACTGCTGCATGACATGGACGAGATCCAGGCCATGGAGTTCTTGCTCGACAAAATGCGTCAGACCAAGAACAACGGCGAATTCTTTGACATGATGAAACGTGGCGGTTAGGTTATACTGCGCGGTTTAGGCACGTAGCATGCGGCACATGACATTGCCACCTGCCGGCGACCGATCCGACAGACCCGATCTGCAGCCTCAGCGCTGTAAGGAACTTGCACCATGAAAGAGGGCATTCACCCCAACTACCGCGAAGTCGTATTCCTGGACATGTCCAACGACTTCAGTTTCGTCACCCGCTCGACTGTCAGCACCAAGGAAAAAATCACTTGGAAAGACGGCAAAGAGTACCCGCTCTACAAGCTCGACACGAGCTCCGAGTCCCACCCCTTCTACACCGGCACCCAGAAGATGATGGACACCGCCGGTCGCGTCGAGAAGTTCCGCCAGAAGTTCGGTACCAAGCGCGGTACTGCAAAGGCCAAAGCAGAATAACGCTCTCTGTGGTCTAGAAGGGGGGCCCATGCCATGAGCGCCCCCTTGTCACGTCCCCTACCAGGTCTCGCGGCAAGCGCCGCAGGCAGCCTCCCCAAATGGTTACTCGTTGCATTTGCCCTTGCAGCGGTGCTCTCTGGGCTGTTTGGCCACGCACCTTGGCGCGGTGATGACCTTCTGGGCATCGCGCTCGCTCGCGAACTGCTGGTGCTTTGGCTCGACCCAACAAGCGCAAGCCAAATGCCCCTCTGGCCCCAGCTCTCGGGCTCTGCCCTCGGACGCGAGGGTCCCCTCATGCCCGTGCTCATGGCCCTGTTGGCGCTGCCACTCGAGTTCCTGAGCGTCGCCCTCACCGGAGAGGGCATCTCACCCGATCGGTTCGACGACCTCTGTCGCATTGTGCTTGCGCTTTGTGTGGGACTTGGGCTTTGGGGTACTTGGCGCGCCACAGACCAACTGGCCAGACGACGAGAGGCCCAACCCCTCGATCCGCTCGGGCTTGGGCCGAGCGCAACTCAGTTTGGACGTACCCTCGGCGACTGCGCGCTGCTTGTCGCCCTGGCCTGCTTGGGGGCCTTTGCACGCTGGCATGAGGCGGGGAGTGCTGCGCTCTCGTTTGCCCTTCTCGCTTGGCTCTTATTTGTCGTGGCTCGCAGCCCAGAGGCCCCCCGCACAAGTGCCATTCAACTCGGCGTGCTCCTTGCCGCCCTCGGACTCACCGACGGTCCCGAAACGCCCCTAGGTCTCGCGATCGGACTTGCGCTGATTTATGCCCGCATTTACCCCTTCCAACTGGTGCGCAAAGCGGTCCTCATGCCTGCGCTCGCTCTCGCCATTGGGCTGGTTGCACTCTATAGCGCGCTGGGTCTGCTGCTCGATCCAGTCGGCACCCTGGATTGGTGGTCCCAGCAACTCACGCTCTCGCCCCAATCTCCGCTCAGAGCAGCACAAGTCTGGGCCTGGACATGGTGGCCTGCTTGGCCGCTCTTGCTGGGACTGATCGTGCAGTCCTTTCGATTGGGCCACCTGCACCATGGCCATCTTCGTATGCCAGCAGCCCTGCTGCTTGGTCTCCTCGTGACGTCCTTTTTGGGCCTTGGCGACGCGGACGCAACCCGGCTGCTGCCAATAGCCCCGCTCGCAGTGCTGGGCGCATTTGGTCTGCTTAGCATCCCACGCGGCCTTGTGGCAGTTCTCGATTGGTTTGCGGTGGTGGTCTTTTCTGCGCTCGCAGCCCTCATCTGGCTCTACTGGACGGCCTTCTACTCTGAGTTTCCGGCAAGCCTCGCTCAGCGGGCGGCGCTCTTTGCGCCGGGCCTCTCCGGCTCGCAGCCCGAGACCCTCGGTTTTCTGCTCGGTGTGTTGGCAAGCGGCTCTTGGCTCGCGCTGGTCCTCTGGCGCATTCGTCGCACACAAACAAGGCTCTGGCGCCCCGTTGCGCTGAGTGCGGGGGGGGTCACCCTCGTTTGGGTGCTCATGATGACGCTCTGGCTCCCGGCACTCGACCTTTACCGCGGTTATGGGCGCATTGCAGACGGCCTGCGCGCATCTGTGGAGAGGGGGTCTGGCTGCGTTCAGACCCTGCCACAGGACCGCGTGAGTCAGGCGATTGTGCTTGCGTATCAGATCGCCCCGCTGCGTGCCTCAGACTGCCCCTATCTGCTTGTTGCTCATGACCACGCCGAGTCTTCTCCCTTGCACCTCACCGGCCTCGCCGATCCCATCTGGAGCGACACGCGGCTTCAGAGCCGACCCGATCGTGAGCGGTTTTCGCTTTACGCGCTTGAGGGCAGCCTGAAGAACTGAGCCCGGTAATAACGCAGCTCTTCGATTGACTCCAAGATGTCGGCCAGCGCCGTATGTGCGCCTTTTTTGGTAAAGCCTTTGTATGCCTCCGGGTGCCAGCGACGGGCGAGCTCCTTGACTGTACTGACGTCGAGGTTTCGGTAATGAAAGTACGCCTCCAGACTTGGCATGTATCGGGCCATGAAGCGTCGGTCCTGATGCACCGTATTCCCGCATAGGGGTGACTTCCCAGGGGGCACCCACTGACTCACCCATGCGATGAGCTGAGCTTGAGCGTGCTCTTCGCTGAGTGTCGATTGCCGAACCTTCTCCGTGAGGCCGGAGCGCCCGTGCGTGGACTTGTTCCAGTCATCCATGGTCTGCATATGGGCCTCTGTCTGGTGTACCACCAAGACAGGCCCCTCGGACAGGATCTCGAGGTCGGAGTTTGTGACGACCATCGCCACTTCAAGAATGCGATTGGACTCGGGGTCCAGGCCGCTCATTTCCATGTCGACCCAGACCAGATAGCTTTCATTTGCTTGTGTCATAAGTGTGATGATCGCATGCGCGTTGACTGTGGGATGATGCGTGGCATGACTCTAGCGCCTCTTGCCCACACCGCTCGTGTCATGAGCGCGCACGGACGGCTTGCCTGGGTGCAGAGTGCAGAGCACGGAGATCAACTGGCCACGCTCAAGGGCCGCGCGCTTCAGGTCTATACAAACGACCTGGTTACAGTGGACTTTCAGACCAATCCCCCAAGCGTGATCGCCGTTCAACCGCGCCAAAATCGGCTTTATCGAGAAGAGGGACCCAAGGAGAAAACCTTGGCTGCAAATGTCGACGGGGTGCTTATCTTGCTGGCTGGCCACCCCGGTTTTTCCCCAGAAATCGCACTGCGCGTCATGGGCAGCCTCGTGAATCAATCCATTCCCTTCACGCTGGTGCTCAATAAATGGGACAGAGAACACGACCGAGATAAGGCCCTAGCCCTGCTTGAAGCCATACAGCCCGCCAGCGAACCCTTGGCTTGGCCCTGCGTGAGGGTCAGCAGCAAGACGCCAGAGGGCTTAGCCCCCCTCATGGAGCACCTGCAAAACTGGCCGCCGGGTAAGCAACGCAGCATTGCCCTCGCAGGGCAATCGGGAATGGGCAAGAGCACTCTGCTCAATGCACTTGTGCCCGGTGCAGATGCACTCACGCAGGCGGTATCTGAGGCCCTGCAGTCGGGCAAGCACACCACCACAGCCAGCCGTGGCTATGCCTTTGGCAAGGACTGGATTATTGACACCCCGGGCTTTCAAAGATTTGGCATTTCACACATCACGGCACAAGACCTGATGGCTGTCTTCCCAGAATGGGAGACGCTTGCTCCGCAGGGTTGTCGCTATACGAACTGTCAGCACGATCACGAACCGCACTGTGGGGTCCGGGCTGCCTGTGATACCAACCCGCGCCTCGAGCGGCGGCGCCAGGCCTGGCTGGCGCTCATTCGGGGGGCGAGTGCCTCGTAGGCGTAGGCTCCTATGCGAACCAACGCCCCAGGTGAAAGAGCAGCACCATGAAGAACCACATCACAATGGCACGCCAGACAAGCCCAGTTGCCGTGTCGAGGCTTGAGAACTCGGCCTCGCGCAGGTCAGGCTCGTAGCCTCCCGGTGCCGCAGCAGCGTTGAGGTCGGCCTCTTCCAAGCCGGTGTAGCCTGCGGGTGCGTCAGGCACAGAGAGGCGAAAGCCCATAGCCCCTGCACCGGAGGCCAGGAGAATACGATCTGTGTCGTCTCGGGAGCCGGGAGCAGCCGTTGCGCGCGCGCGCCACATGGCAACGGAATCTTCAAAGTTGCCCACCACCGCAAAGATGGCGGCCGTCACGCGAACGGGAGCCCAGTCAAGCCAGCGATAGGCGGTCATAGCAACGCGGCCTGCAGCATCGGTTGGCAGTCCCCTGCCCTGCCCTGCCCAGCAGCTCAAAAGCCTCGCACTCAACCAGTAAGCGAGCGCACCGGCTGGCCCGGGCAGCAACACGAACCAGAAGATCACACCAAAAACCTGGCGTTGAGCGGCGACCAGTGCAAGCCGAATCGATTCACGTGCGACTTCGCTTGCATTCCCATCACGCGAGGCAGCCTCGGCTACGGAGTCCCCGCCAGAGGCCTCCACCCAGCGGGCAAGCACAGATCGTGCGGTGACCAGATCGTTGGCACGCAATGCCGACTGAATGTCGTGAAACCAATGGCTGAAGCGCCGAAAGCCCATGGTGAGGTAGAGCACACCTACAGTGAACAGCAGCTCTAACAAAGCGGACTGCAACACCCCTCCACCCCATTGCAGCAAGCCAAGCACCAACAGGCTCGCTACTGCAATACCCGCAACCAACAAAATCCACACCGCCCACGCGCGACGCATGTCCGACCCAGTGGGCTTGATTTGGACCAGCCAGGCATCGACCGCCATATGGATGGGGTTGCCATGTCGAATGGGCCTCACCTGCTCAATGAGTAGGGCAAAGAGAAGGCTAATGAGGGTCATGGATGTAAATCGCGAGATTGTTCGTAGAGCGCACAGAAAAAATGGTACAGGTTTCGAATCATGGCTGCAGTCGCACCCCAGATGAACTCGTCTTCGTAGGGCATTGCGAAGAAGCGAATGGTTTCACCCTCGTGCACCAGTTGACGGTGTTCGTGATGCTCAGGGTTCATCAGAAAGCTGAGCGGCACCTCGAACACGCGAGCAACCTCGCGTGGATCTGGTGAAAATCGAGCATGCTGGGCGATGAGCGCGAGGACAGGCTGGACCTGAAAACCCGTCACGGTCTGATACTGCGGCAGGCAGGTGAGCGGTTCGATGTATTCGGTGGGTACACCCAACTCCTCGGTGGCCTCACGGCAGGCGGTGTGAATGAGATTGGGGTCCGATGCCTCAGCCCGCCCCCCAGGAAAACTCACCTGCCCCGGATGGTGGCGAAGGGAGTCAGGGCGGCGCGTGAGCACCATCGCTGGGGTAGCTGGGTGGCCTCTTTCAATGAGGGCCATGAGCACCGCAGCAGGCTGGGGGTCTTTCGAGAGTCGAGCCTCTCGGTCGGTCCACTGCTCCGGCGCCCACACGGGGAATCGCCCTTGCGATTGCTGAGCCAACAAAATGAGCGGCCGGAGCCGCTCAAACTGGAAAAACTCAGGGGGTAAAACGGCAGTCCGGGGAAGCACCAAGCGCTCTGAGGCGCGCGGGTCGAACCCCGGACGGCGGGTGGAAGTCAGTCTTGTGACTCTTCCGCAGCAGCCGCGGGCGCGGTGGTGCCGACGGCCTCGATGAGGGCGCGGGTGCGACGCGCGGGCAGCTTCTCGCGGATACGCGCAGACTTGCCGGAGCGATCGCGGAGGTAGTAAAGCTTTGCGCGACGGACATCGCCACGACGCTTGACTTCGATCTTTGCGATGAGAGGGGAGTATGTCTGGAAGGTCCGTTCAACGCCCTCGCCTGCGGAAATCTTGCGCACGATGAAGGAGGAGTTTAAACCGCGATTGCGCTTGGCAATGACAACGCCCTCGTAGGCCTGGAGACGCTTACGCGTGCCCTCAACCACGTTGACGCTGACGATCACGGTGTCACCGGGGGAGAATTCGGGAACCGACTTGTTCAGGCGGGCAATTTCGTCTTGCTCGATTTGGGCGATGATGTTCATGGCAAATCTGATCTTTCTAACCTGGTCTGTGAATCTACTTGGTGTCGCTTTTTCGGTTGGCGAGGTAGGCACTGTATAAATCCGGCCGCCGCGCTTGCGTAAGGGCTTGAGCCTGCGCAAGTCGCCAATCCGCTATTTTGCCATGATGTCCAGATAAAAGCACCTCTGGCACGCGTTGGCCCCCAAAAACCTCGGGCCGAGTGTAGTGCGGATGATCCAGCAGCCCATTCATGAAGGAATCTTGCTCTGAAGAGTCCGCATCACCCAGTACGCCTGGAAGCCGCCTGGCCAGTGCATCGAGAACAGCCAGTGCTGGAATTTCTCCTCCAGAGAGAACGAAATCTCCCAGGCTCAGCTCCTCATTCACCCATTGGTCCACAAACCGCTGGTCGATACCTTCGTAACGGCCACAGATGAGCGTGAGTTGGCGAGGCTGCTGGGGCGCGAGCATACGCTCAACCCAGGCCTGATCGAGCCGACGTCCAGCCGGTGAGAGCAGAACCACAGGCCCAAGCGGAACCGATGCCGCTTGACAGTTTTCTTGGGCCGCCCGAAGGGTGTCCGAGAGCACGGTTGGCAACATGACCATACCCGGACCCCCGCCGTAGGGTCGATCGTCGACAGTCTGGTGCACATCGTGGGTGTAGCTTCGTGGGTTCCAGCGATGAACCTGCATGCGATTTTGCGTAATCGCCCGACTGCAGACCCCCGTTTGGAGCCATGGGTCAAAGAAACCCGGGAACAAGGTGATGAGATCGATGCGCACCCTTCACTCCGTCCAGGCGGGATCCCAGTCGACTTGGATCGTTCCCTGAGAGACCCGGACATCTTTGACGTAGGCCTCCACAAAAGGAATCCAGTGCGGGCCTACGACCAGCCAATCATGCACACCATTGGTCTCGAGGTGATCGACGGCACCGAGCCGCTCGCCCTGAAGATTCACCACAGAGAGACCGACGAGGTCAATCCAGTAAGTCTCATCATCGGATGCCTCTGGGAGGTCGGAGCGGTCAAGCCCCACCTCGGCCCCATTGAGCTGTTCGGCCTGCTCGCGCTGCTCGACTTGAAAACACAGTAGTTTGAGGTCTCTGCCGTGGGGTTCAACCTGGTTGACCTTGAGTTGTATCCATTGGCGTGCAGAGCGCTTGAACCACAGCCGATCGGCCTCGATCAGACAGGAGGCGTCGACACCGTCGGGATGCAGACTGCGCACACGCAAGCGTCCGTCGAGGCCGAGAGGCCCAACGACAAGACCGAGTGGGGTGAAATGAGGGGGCCCGGAGGGCACGAAGGGCAGCGGAGCTACCCGAGTCGGCTCAGGCGTCGGATCTCCGAGCTTGGAGAGCCGACGCTCAAGCCCAAGGCGCTTAAGCCTGGGTGCTGGCACCCTGAGCCGCAAACGACTTCAGAAGCTCGGCCACACGAGGGCTGAGCTGAGCCCCGTGGCTGCGCCAGTATTCGATGCGATCAACAGACAGGTTCAGGCGGACATCATTGCCGCGTGCAACGGGGTTAAAGTACCCCACGCGCTCAATGAAGCGACCATCACGCCGGCTGCGAGAATCGGCTGCAACGACGTGGTAAAAAGGGCGCTTGTGAGAGCCACCGCGGGCAAGTCGAATGACGACCATAATGAACGTTCCTTGGGCAATCGGTGAAAAGCCTTGAATTCTATCAGTCGCCCCCATGATTGCAACATGAAAGACACACAAGCCCCAGAAACGCGACGCAGAGTCATCCGGTACGGCCTTGGGCTGGGGCTGGGGCTGGGGTTGGGTCTGCCCCGTGTTGCGCTGGGCAAGGCAAAGAGGGGCCTTCCCGACTGGCTGCGCCAAGACGCATTCGAGCAGTTCATAGAGCAGGCAACCCAGAGCGCAGGCCTCCCTCGGTCTTGGGTCTTGCGCCAGTTTGATCGGGCAGAACGACAAGACAGAGCGCTTGCGCTTGCCAACCCTGAACCCAACCCCAATGCGCCGGCCCGATCCCTGCGTCGGCGGCTGGCAACCAACCTAACCCCCAAGGTCATCGAAGATGGCCGCCAGTACCTTCGTCTTCACCAGGCATCCTTCCAAAAAGCAGAGCAACGCTTTGGAGTCCCCAGCCACGTGCTCTGTGCCATCCTGGGCATTGAGACCCGCTACGGCAAAATCCTTGGGCGGTTTCCAGCAGTCGACACCCTGGCGAGCCTCGGGTTTGCCTCCCCTCGTCGACAGGAATACTTTCGATCTGAATTGCTCTCCCTTCTGCGCATGGGCCACCGGGGTGAGATCTCCCTCGATGGTCTGCGCGGATCCTTCGCTGGCGCGTTGGGAATTCCACAGTTCATGCCGAGCAACTGGGGGCGTTTTGGAGAAGACCTCGACGGAGATGGTCGACTCGACCTCGTCGGAAGTCCCGCCGATGCGATTGGATCGGTAGGCCGTTTTCTCAGTGAACATGGGTGGATTCAGGGACAACCGACCCACACGGTGCTCTCTGACATCCAGCGCACACTGGTCATGGACCCAGCCCTGAACAGTCGCTTCGTAACCCATGGCCTGCGGCCTCTCGATACCGTCGGTCTGCTGAGCGGGCTTGGATTGGTTACGCCAGATGCTGAGTTTCCAACAAGCGCCTCAGCGAGCGTTGTCATCCTCCCTGAAATCGAGAATGAGGGCCCCGCGTGGATGGCGGGCCAAAACTTCTTCGCGATCTGTCAGTACAACCGCAGCTATCTCTACGCAGCCTCCGTCATTCTGCTTGGGCAGGCACTGCAAAGCTGAGCGTGGCTACGGCCGCCTCGTGATTAAAACCTCCTGCAGACCAAGACGCCTGAATATCTGGGGCTGTGAGTTGCACGAAGGCCTCAACCTCCCCATCGCAGGGTGTAGGCTCGAAACCCTCGGGGGCTTCGAGCCCAAAGGTCCAGACGCGCTCTACCAGTAGCCCCTCTGGCAATGTTCTGAATACACGCACGGCCCCAAAGAACTGGGCACGCGCCGTGAGCGCAGTGGACAGACCCGCCTCTTCTTTTGCTTCTCGAAAGAGCGCCATGATCGGGGATTCCATGGCCGTGAGCCCACCGGCCACGCATGCATCGAGCAGACCCGGATCGACGGCCTTGCTCGATGCACGGCGCCCAGCCCACCAGATTCCTGAGCGCGCCTGCAGATTCACCTGAACCGACTCGGACATCAGCCCCAGAGCTCTAAACAGGCTGCGCTCTAGCGAGAGCGCGGGACTTTGCGATCGCACACCTTGAGGGCCAATGAGACCAAAGCGCTCATTGCGCCATCCATGGCCTCCATGAATCTCGCGCATGCGCGCCTCGAGGGCGGGGAGCGCATCGGCGGGGACGCGTGCATCAAAAGACTGCACCACATCTGCGGCAGGACCAGGTGCCGCAAGACCGAGCGCCCAGGGCGCACCTGACGGGTGCAACACCACCCAAGGCAAATACCCATAGTGGACCAACTGATCGGGCGTCATCCACACGCCAAAGTGCTCTTGGCTTAAGCACTCACCGGGAATCATCGCGGGCCATGCGATCATCGGGTCTCTATGGTTCGTCTCGTTCACGGATTTGCTGTCTTTCTGGCCTGGGCATTGTGCCTTGCGCCCTTGCCTGGCCTCTCGTTTGAGCGCGGCGCAGACCTCTCCCGGCTCACGCTGGTCCGTGCGTTCGACGGGGACTCCATGGTCCTTCGACACCCAGAGCGCGGAGTGCTGAAGGCACGCCTCGCCGGCATTGATGCGCCAGAAAAAACACAGCCCTTCGGCGTGGACTCTCGTAAGCGGCTCGAGGCCCTCTTAGCCTCGGGCCGTGTGTCTGCGACCGCCCTCAAGCTCGACGGCTTCGGCAGATGGATTGTGACGATTGAAGTCGACGGACAGGACCTCGGTGAGACCCTCATTCGCGAGGGGCTCGCTTGGTACTTTCGAAAATATGAGCGCGACTTACCCAAGACGCTCAGGCCGCGATATGACGCAGCGGAGGCGCAGGCCAGACGCAACAAGAAAGGCCTCTGGACGCACGAGGACCCACTCGCCCCCTGGGCCTATCGTCAGAAGCGCTCGCGCTGACGCACTGCCTCATAGCAGGCCACTGCGCAAGCAACCGACACATTGAGGCTCTCCACCTGGCCCATCAAGGGAAGCTTGATGAGCGCATCGCATTGCTCTCGAACCAGTCTTCGAAGGCCCTCGCCCTCAGCGCCCAATGCCAATGCCAGAGGGCCGGTAAGGTCTGCACGATAAATCGAGTCCTTCGCCTCTCCGGCAAGCCCCAACACGCGATAGCCCTCATCTTGAAGACGCTCAATGGCACGCGTGAGATTGGTGACCTGAAGGTAGGGCACGGATTCAGATGCACCTGCAGACACCCTCCGTGCAACATCACTCAGGGGGGCCGATCGATCTTTTGGGGCAATGACTGCCGACACTCCGGCGCCGTCGGCTGCGCGAAGCACGGCACCCAGATTGTGTGGATCGGTTACGCCATCGAGCAGCACAAGCAGCGGTGGACGGGTGGCCCCTTGGAGCGTCTCCAACAAGCTCTCAAGATCGCTCGGCTGTTGTGTCTGCTCAGCCAGCGCAAGAATGCCTTGATGCCGCTCTCCCCGAGCTTCCTGATCGAGTCGCGCTGCATCGACGGGCTGAGATGTGATGCCAGCGAGGCTCAACGCTTCTAAGAGGGCCTTAAGACGCGCATCGCGACGATCTGCTACGTAAAGCACCCGTCGCAAGGTTTGCGGTGCGGCCTTCAGTCTGGCCCTCACTGCATGAAAACCCAGGAGGACAGACTCCCTCTCGGTACTCCTCACTAGCGCCGCTTTCTGCGGGTCTTGCTGCGCCCTTTGGGCGCCGGGGCAGCCTTCCCGGAAGTGGGCTTTCCGGCCGATGGCGAGGCCTTTGATGGGGTTTTTCGCGCGCGAGGCTGAGGGAAATCGTCGTCCTGAGGCTCGAGTAGCAATGCATCGAGCTCTTCTGGACCTGGCCCCTTACCCTTCTTCACGGGGCGCACCTGAGAGGGCACCAGCCGGAACTCAATGCGCCGCGCGTCCAGATCGACCCGCGAGACCTGCACCGTAAGCGCATCGTAGAGTCGGAAGCGACGGCCCGTCCGCTCGCCGCGCAACTCATGGGCGACCTCATTGTGTTGAAAGTACTCAGCGCCGAGCTCAGAGATATGAATCATGCCCTCTACATAGAGCGCATCGAGGGTCACGAAAATGCCAAAAGGCGCAATGCCCGTAATCGTGCCACTGAGCTGCTCGCCCACGCGCCCCTTCATAAACTGACACTTGAGCCAGGCTTCGACATCACGAGAGGCTTCGTCAGCTCGGCGTTCGGCCGCAGAGCAGTGGTCTCCCACCACACGCCAACGCTCAATCGAGCTGGACTTCTGGCCTGGGACGACATCGCCGTAGGGCGGCTCGTAACGCTTCTGAGCCAAGATGGATTTGATGACCCGATGCACCATGAGATCTGGGTAGCGACGGATCGGTGAGGTGAAGTGGGTGTAGGCCGGATAAGCAAGGCCAAAGTGGCCTGCGTTGTCTGGGCTGTAAATGGCCTGTTGCATAGACCGCAGCAGCAGCGTTTGAAGCAATCTCGCGTCGGGGCGCTGTTTGATCTCTCGGGAGAGTCGAGCGTAATCGGCGGGCTGAGGATCCTCTCCTCCGCCCAACCGAAGGCCTTGAAGCTTGAGGAAGTCGCGCAGGGATTTCAGGCGCTCGGGCGTTGGACCCTCATGAACCCGATAGAGACCCTCACGCTTGCTGCGAATGAGAAAGTCGGCTGCGCAAGTATTAGCCACCAGCATGCACTCTTCAATGAGGCGGTGGGCGTCATTGCGATGTCGGGGCTCAATGCTGGCAATGCGGCCCTGCTCATCGGTTCGAATAAACGTCTCGATCGTCTCAAGCTCAATTGCACCTCGCGCCTCGCGTTGGGCCAAAAGCGCACGAAATACCGTGTCAAGGGTTTCGAGCACCACGAACCTTGAGCCGAGCACACGTGCGGCCGGGCCAATTGGATTGGAGAGCGCGTCCCAGGCTTGGGTGTAGGTGAGCCGTGCAGAGGATTCGATCACGCCGTCGTAGAACTGGTAGGCCTTTACCGTGCCATCGGGGGAGATGATCATGTCGCAGACCAAGGCCAAGCGCTCGACCTGCGGATTGAGCGAGCAGAGGCCGTTGGAGAGCTTCTCAGGCAGCATGGGGAGTACGCGCCGAGGAAAGTAAACCGAGGTGGCGCGCTCAAAGGCGTCTCGATCGAGCGCGTCACCACTCTTGACGTAGTGGCTCACGTCCGCAATCGCCACGAGCAGTCGCCAGCCGCGCTTGCCCTCAGACACCGCATAGACCGCATCGTCAAAGTCGCGGGCGTCCTCGCCGTCGATGGTCATGAAGGGGAGATCGCGAAGATCGATGCGACCTTTGACGTCCGAGGTCCGAACGGCCTCAGGCAACTTCTTGGCGATTGCCTCTGCCTCGGCCGAGAATTGATGCGGGACATCGAACTTGCGCACAGCAATCTCGACCTCCATGCCCGGGTCATCGAGGGAGCCCAACACCTCGACCACACGGCCGATTGGGGGCGTGTAGCGGGTTGGGGGGTCGATGATCTGAACCATGACCACTTGGCCGGGCTGTGCGCCGCCCGTGTCACCCGGGCTCACGATGATGTCGTGCTTGATACGCTGGTCCTCTGGGACGACCAAAATAATGCCGCGCTCGTGCACCAAACGCCCAACCAGTCGATCGACGGTGTGCTCGAGCACCTCGAGAATAGTCGCCTCTGGCCTGCCCTTGCGGTCTTGCCCGGTCACCCTTGCAACCACACGATCGCCATGCATGGCTTTGAGCATCTCGCGTGGCGAGACAAAGACATCGTCTCCACCCGCATCAGGCCGAATAAATCCAAAGCCGTCTCGGTGGCCCATCAGCTTGCCCGTGAACTGAAGGTCATCCGAACCTTCAGTCGCTGGAATCGTTGCTGTCTTGGCGGTTGGTGTGGATGCCGCTGAGCGGCGAGGTTTTGACAATTTGAATAATCTCGTTAAAGTAGCGGGCTTGCTATCGGCCCAGATGGCGGAATTGGTAGACGCACTAGGTTCAGGTCCTAGCGGTGGCAACACTGTGGAGGTTCGAGTCCTCTTCTGGGCACCATCCCCCCTTCCCTCTTTTATACCCCTTCTGTTTGAAAGGGGTGAGACATGAGAATGGTCTCGTCCCTGTCGGGGCCCGTCGAAATCATTGCAATGGGGGCTCCGCTCAGTTCAGCGAGTCGAGTCAAATACTGCTGCGCCTCTTTCGGCAGCTGGTCCCACTTTTGAATACCCGCGGTCGACCCTGCCCACCCGGGCCAGGTCTCGTAAATGGGCTGACAGGCTTCCACAGCGTCCGCCCCAAATGGGAGCACATCGAGCCGCTGACCATTGGCCTCGTAACCCACACAGAGCTTGATCTCGGGAAGGCCGTCGAGCACGTCGAGCTTGGTGATGCATAACCCCGTAACCCCATTGATCTGAACCGATCGACGCAGCGCTGCCGCGTCAAACCAGCCGCACCGCCGCGGACGACCGGTCACAGAACCAAACTCATTGCCTTTTTGGGCCAGATGCTGGCCCGTGGCGTCAAATAGTTCGGTTGGAAAAGGCCCTGAGCCAACGCGCGTGGCGTAGGCTTTCGTGAGTCCCAGCACAAAATCGATTTCTCCCGGACCAACCCCCGCTCCCGCTCCAACAGCGCCAGCTACGCAGTTGCTGCTGGTGACATAGGGATAGGTGCCATGGTCAATATCGAGCAGCGTGCCTTGAGCGCCCTCAAACAACAAATGATGACCTGCTTGCATCTGCGCCTGGAGCAGCAGCGGTACATCGGCCGACATCGCCAGAATGCGCGGGGCCATGACCATGAGTGCATCGAAGGTGGCCTGAGCGGAGACAGGCTCAGCGTGCAGCAGCCCGGTTAGCACGTGATTGTGTAGACGATGTAACTCTTCGAGCTTGGCAAGGAGACGCTCTGGGCGCTGAAGGTCAATGAGCCGAATGGCCCTTCGCGCAACCTTGTCCTCATACGCCGGGCCAATCCCCCGACCCGTAGTACCAATCTTCGCGTCCCCGCGGGCAGACTCACGGGCTTGATCGAGTGCAACGTGAACGGGGAGGATGAGTGGGCAGGCAAGGCTGATCTTGAGCCGAGGCTCTACGGACAAGCCACTGGACTGCAGTTCGTCTATTTCTTTGATCAGAGCCTCAAGCGATAAAACGACCCCGTTGCCCACATAACAGGTGACCTGAGGGTGCAAGATACCCGAGGGGATGAGCCTCAAAATGGTCTTCTTTCCATTGACCACCAAGGTGTGCCCGGCATTGTGCCCGCCCTGGAAACGGACCACACCGGCGACCTCTTCGGTCAGCCAGTCGACAATCTTGCCCTTGCCCTCGTCGCCCCATTGGGTCCCCACAATGACGACATTGCGTCCCTTGCGCGCTGCGCGCAGCGATGCTGAATACATATCTCCCCTCTTTATTCTGAAAGACTCGCCAGAGCCCGAAGCTCGAGGCTAAAGCCGGTCGCAGGTCGTGCTCGCCCGAAGGATTCCCCCATGCCGTCATATCGACCACCGCGAACCAGGGCATCGGGGTGGCCGTCGACATAGACGGAGAACATCAGACCATTGTGATACCGCCAGCCCTGAAGATCGGCGAGATCGACGGTGAGCTGGCAGCGCGGATGCTCGGTAAAAACGGCTGACTCTGTCACCGCCTGGAGGCGATTGAGGCTCGCCTGAATAGAGTCTGACTGCGGCAGCATGCGTCGTGCACGCGCAAGCACACCCTCCGGGCCGTCTGGCGGACCGTACAAATCGAGAAGTGCCATGAGCGCCTGCGCAGCGGAGGGGTCTAGTGCCTGACAAGCGAGCCTCAGGCCCACAGGATCTTTGGCCGCGAGCGCCTGGGTAACCTCTGGCTCGATGGCAGCCAAGCCCGGAACATGCGCCTTGAGCGCAGACAAGATAGACCGATCGGACAAGTTCAAGTGGACCCTATTGAGCCCGGCGAGACTCAGAGACGCCAGCGCAAGAGACTGGATCTCGAGATCCGCCCCAAGGCCAGCCTCGCCGAAGAGCTCACAGCCCACCTGAAACGGCTCACGGCTCGACGCAACGCCAGAAGGCACCGCGTGAACTGCGGAGGCGGCATAGCACAGCCGGTTAATGCCGTTGCCGTCCATGAGGTGGGCGTCGACTCGCGCGGCCTGGGCCGTGAGATCAGGGCGAATGCTGAGCAGTCGTCCTGATGCGGGGTCGGTCAGCTTAAAGCTGCGGCGCTCAAGGTCGTCAGCACCCTGCACCCGCAAAGACTCGACGTATTCGAGCAGAGGCGGAATGAAATAGTGGTAACCGCGAGACGCGTAGTGGTCAAGCAGAATCCGCCTGAGACGCTCCACACGGAGCGCCTCGCTGGGCAGGACATCGGAGATGTGATCGGGAAGAAGCCAAGTGGGCATGGCTCCATTATCGCCTGCTTTTGAGCAGGTTATTTTTTGCCCGTTGAACCTCGGAAATACCGAAGGAAATCGGACTGCGGATCGGTGATGATGACATCGCTCGGCTTGTTGAAACTCTCACGGTAAGCCTGCAAGCTGCGGTAGAACGCCGCGAACTCTGGGTTCTGACCGAATGCAGCAGCGTACATGGCTGTAGCCTTAGCGTCTCCGTCGCCCTTGATGGTCTGTGCCTTCCGATACGCCTGGGCCAGCACGCCCACCCGCTGACGGTCTGCGTTCGCGCGGATCTTTTCTGCCTCGGCAGCACCTTGAGAGCGTCGCTCGCTCGCAATGGCCTTGCGCTCGGATTCCATACGACGGAAGACAGAGTCGCGAATTTCGTCTGCAAAGTCCACTCGGCGCAGTCGCACGTCGACGATAGCAACACCGATCTGCTTCGCGTCTTCAGAGACACGCGCCAGAATGCCCTGCATGACCTTCTCACGCTCGCCTGAGATCACGTCGTTGACGGTGCGCGTGGCAATTTCGTTGTTGAGACCGTCTCGAAGGGCACGCGAGATGCGGTCTTCTGCGCTGGCTAAACGACCGGCCACGCTGGTGTAGAAGGCCTTGGGGTCTTCAACGCGCCACTTCACGTAGGTGTCGACCACCACGTTCTTTTTCTCACTGGTAATGAATCGATCTGCATCGGGGGAGTCGATGGTAAGGATGCGCTTTTCAATAAACACCACATTCTGGAATGGTGGGGGTAGCTTGAAGTAGAGCCCCGGTTCGCTCACGACACGCTTGACCTCACCCAGCGCGAACACCAAGCCGAACTGTCGTTGATCGACGATAAACACACAGGACGACACCAAAAGCACCAGGACTAGGGCACCCGAGAGCGCAGCAAATAAGCGGTTCATTAGCGAGCCTCCCTTAGACGGTCACGGAGACTGGGCGCTGCTGCAGGAGCAGTCGCAGGTGCGTTCTCAGCACCAGGGGACACGGGATTTCCTGCTGCAGTTGAGCCCTGGACAGCCGCTGCGGCGGCAGCCTGAGAAGCGGCCTGAGTTTGTTGCATGATCTTGTCGAGGGGCAGATAGAGCATATTGCTGTTCGATTTGTTCTCGACCATGACTTTCGACACGTTGGTGAACACCTCTTGCATGGTTTCGATGTAGAGACGCTCACGCGTGACCTGGGGCGCCTTGGCGTACTCCACCACAATGCGTTTGAAGCGATCTGCGTCACCGGCCGCCTGGGCAACGACCCGCTCGCGGTAGCCCTCAGCCTCCTCAATGAGGCGATCTGCCGCACCTCGGGCCCGAGGCACAACATCGTTCGCGTAAGCCTGGCCCTCGTTCTTGAGGCGCTCGGAGTCTTGGGCTGCCTTGATTGCATCGCTAAAGGCTGCCTGCACTTCCTCCGGCGGCTGCACGTTCTGGATGGTGACGTTCACAATGGTGAGCCCTGCTGCGTAGCGATCAGCAATGCGCTGCGTGATGTTGAGGGCTTCGCGACCGATAGCCTCTTTGTTCTCGTAGAGCACGGCGTCGCTTAGGCTGCGGCCGACCGCCTCGCGCATTGCGGTCTCTGCGGCCTGGGTGACGATGTCGTCGGGGCGCACATTGTTAAACAGGTAGTCCTCGGGCTTGGAGACTCGGTACTGAACGGCAAACTGGATGTCGATCATGTTCTCGTCTTTGGTGAGCATGAGCGAGTCACGCCCCTGTCCGCTTCTCTCGCCGCGAAAACCCACAGTGGCCTGACGCAATTGAGCGAGGTTCACGACCTCGTGGGACTCAAAGGGATAGGGCATGCGCCACTTGAAGCCAGCGCCCGTGGCGTACTGATATTTGCCAAAGCGCAGCACGACGCCCGTCTGGCCCTCTTGAACGATGTAGAAGCCGGAGGCGAGATAGAGGCCCATGAGCGCCAGCAGAATAATGCCAATGAGACCCTTGCCGACCTGGAACTGGGGAAACCCAGCGCCTGGCCCGGAGCCATTGCCGCCACCGTTCCCATTGCCCCACGGGTTTCGATTCCCTCGGCCCCGTTGCCCTTTGCCACCGAAGAGATTTCCAAGCTTGCGATTGAAGTCACGCCAGACCTCGTCGAGATCGGGCGGCTCATTGCCCGGACGCTGCTGGTTGCGGGGGGGCTCGTTGCGGGGAGGCTGATCGCCTTCAGGCGGGCGGTTGTCGTTCTGGTCCGACTGCCGGCCCCAGCGTGGGTCGCCAATGGAGAACAGGCGAAAGAGGCGATGGATCATGGGGAGGAGTGCGTGCCTATGTGAATAGATGTTGTGATTCTGTTTGCTGATTGAGACTGCCGAGCAGGTCCTGGGTTCCCTCTGCAACATGGGGAGGCCAGCCGTGGCTTTGAATCGCCTCTCGCAGCAGACCAAGCCCAGCGCCCTGCCCGGCGCTTAGCCATACCCGACAAATCCTACCATGGGGGTCTCGCTCGACCCGAGGCTCGAGCCCAACCCGATCAATCTTATTGAAAATCTCGATGCGCGGGACATCTGCGGCCCCGATCTCGGTGAGCACAGACTCCACGGCATCTTGCCGCGCCATGCGGTCAGGATCGGATGCGTCAATGACATGCAAAAGCAGGTCCGCCTGGACGGCCTCCTGCAGCGTGGACTGGAACGCTTCGACGAGTGTGTGGGGTAATGACTGAATGAAGCCCACGGTGTCAGAGAGCACCATGAATCGGTCGGGCGCCAGAAACACCCTGCGGCTTGTCGTGTCGAGGGTGGCAAACAGCTGGTCCGCCGCATACACCCCAGCTCGGGTAAGGGCATTAAAGAGTGTGGACTTTCCAGCGTTGGTGTAACCCACCAGAGAAACATCGAGCGTGCCTGATCGAATACGAGCACGCCTGCGGTTCTGCCGTTGCTTGGTGATGCTTGCTAGCCGCTGTTTGAGCTGCTTAACGCGCTGGCCAATAAGGCGCCGGTCGGTTTCGAGCTGGGTCTCGCCCGGGCCGCGAAGACCAATGCCACCCTTCTGACGCTCAAGGTGCGTCCAGCCACGCACCAGGCGCGCCGACAGGTAATCGAGCTGAGCAAGCTCGACCTGGAGCTTGCCCTCGTGGCTGCTGGCTCTCAAGGCGAAGATGTCGAGAATCAGTTGAACACGGTCAAGTACGCGGACGGCCAAGATCCGGGAGAGATTGCGCTGCTGAGCGGGTGAAAGCTCGTGATCAAACACAACCAAATCAATGCGATCAGACAGGCAGCGCAAGCGGATTTCGTCTGCCTTCCCTGTGCCAACAAAGAGGGCGGGGTCCGGCCGGTCTCGGCGCCCCGTCATGGTGCCAACGACCTGAGCCCCCGCAGACTGGGCGAGCGCAACGGTCTCCTCTGCATTGCTGGCATGGGATAGCGCCGAGTGCCCGCTCAGCAGAACAGACACCACGAGGGTTCTGGGCGCGCGCGAGAAATCGCGCTCGGAGGAGGACGGCGAAACAAAACTGCCGAGATCGCTCAGCGGGCCCCCCTCAGCTTTTCTTGTCGGCCTTTTACGGGGGCGTTACTGACTGTCGGACTCAATGGAGAAGTTCACCACGCGGGAGGGCACGATGGTTGAAATGGCGTGCTTATAGACCATTTGGGTCACGGTGTTCTTGAGCAGCACGACGTACTGATCGAAGGATTCGATATGCCCCTGCAGCTTAATGCCATTGACCAGGTACACCGAAACGGAGACGTGCTCGCGCCGAAGGGTGTTGAGAAAGGGGTCTTGTAAGGCCTGGCCTTTATTCTGCGTCATTCAGAGCTCCATCTTATTTATTGTGATTTTGCGTTGACCGTCTCCGCGTCGAGACGTTCACGCATTTCCCAAAACTATACCGCCAAGGCATGAAATTTCAGTCTTGGGGAGCGTATGGATTTTTGGAGACCTTCCACTCAATGCGAAGCGGAGTGCCCTCCAGGTCGAAGCGAGCCCGGAACTGGGACTCGAGGTAGCGCTTGTAGACGTCGGTCACGCTGTCGAGTGCATTTCCATGCACCACCACGATGGGCGGATTCTGGCCACCTTGGTGCGCGTACCGCAGCTTTGGGCGAACCTGACCCCGCCTGGGGGGCTGCTGACGCTCGACAGCCTCGCGCAGCGCGCGGGTGAGCTTTGGCGTCGAAAGCTTTCGCGTGGCTGCGCTGTAGGCCGCGAGCACAGAGCGCATGAGCGGGTCGAGTCCGTTGCCCTGCAAGGCAGAAATATGGTGCACGCGCGCCCACACCAAAAAAGGGAGCTTGCGGGTGATCCGCCGCTTCACGTCTTCTCGCTCAAGTGCGTCCAGCCCATCCCACTTGTTCACGGCGATCACCAGCGCGCGTCCGGCCTCCATGATGTAGCCCGCAATATGGGCATCTTGATCGGAGATGTCTTGCTGTGCATCGAGCATAAGCACTGCCACATGACACGATTCGATGGCCTGCAAGGTTTTGATCACTGAAAACTTTTCGATGGCCTCGAAGACCTTCCCCTTGCGACGCAGGCCAGCCGTGTCAATGAGACGAAACTTGCTGCCGTTGCGCTCGAAAGGAATCTCAATGGCATCGCGGGTGGTGCCGGGCATATCGAATGCAATGACCCGCTCCTCCCCCAAGAGGGCATTGATGAGGGTCGATTTTCCGACGTTCGGGCGTCCGGCGATGGCGACTCGAAGCCCGTGCAGTGGAAGCCCGTCCTCCCCGCGAGGCTCCGAGTACTGATCGGGCGTAACACCCTCGGTGCCTGCGGCAGGGGTTGGGAGGCGCGAGAGCGCGTCTTCCACCAGCGAATACACGCCGTCGCCGTGTGCGCCTGAGATGGCCACGGGCTCGCCCAAGCCAAGTTCATAAAACTCGGCTGTTCGGCCCTCGTATGTGAGGCCTTCGAGCTTGTTGACCGCCAGCAGGGTGGGACGACCGGACCGGCGCAGCTGTTGAGCGATCTGGTGGTCTTGTGGAGCCAAGCCAGATCGGCCATCGACCAGAAAGATAACCACATCGCTCTCGGCAATCGCTTGTAGGGTCTGCTTGGCCATTTGAGCCAGGATGCCGTCCTTCGCAACGGGCTCAAAGCCGCCCGTATCGACTACGATGTAAGGCCTCGGACCAACGCGACCTTCTCCAAAGTGCCGGTCTCGAGTGAGCCCAGGCATATCAGCCACGAGGGCGTCACGTGATCGCGTCAGTCGATTGAAAAGGGTGGACTTTCCAACGTTGGGTCGCCCAACCAGAGCGACCACAGGTTTAAATGACATACAGGTCCTAGGACTTGAGGAGACTCAAGCGGCCGCCCTCAGTTTGAATCAGAAGGCCTCCGCGCGTGAGCAGCATCGGGCCTGATGGCCGTCCCCCCTCAAGCCGCACGCGGCCAATGGGCGCGCCAGTCTCTCTTGCGAGACCATGGAGGTAGCCCTCAAAATCTGCCACCCACACAGCTTGTCCAAGCGACACGGGCGTTGTGAGTCTGCGCAGAAAGAAGGCCTCGGTCTTCCAACGCTCAGCACCCGTTTTGGCGTCGAGCGCGAAGACGCGGCTGCTGGCATCGACGGCATAGACGGAGGTGACGTCGACGGCAACTGGCAGGCCCACGGCCAAGTTCTTTCTCCAGAGCACCCGACCGGTCTCACTCTGAAGGCAGGCAACCTGATTCTGATAAGCCGCCACGCAAACCTGTTCACCCTGAACCGCCGGCAATCCGAGGAGGTCCGCGATGCGCTCGACCTCGTTAGAGCCCTTGGGTGTCGCAACCTGGGCCTCCCAACGAACCGCTCCCGTGGCTGCGTTCACCCAGACCATCCGCCCAGCAGGCATGGTCACGACCGCATCAACGGTGCCCAAGGCGGGCGTGCTGATCGCTTCCACGCTGGAGGGCGCTCCACGCACACCGGACTGACCATGCAGTGCCAGCGACGGCATGGTCCGCTGGAAAATCCAACGCCGACTGCCCGTTTCCAGATCAAAGCCGGCAAGCCGATTGTCTGCCAGCCGAACCACCACCAGCCCGCCAGAGAGCGCAGGACGCTCGTGGCTCACCCCGCCAATTGGCACGCGCCAGCGAATGCTGCCCGAGTCATCGATGAGCACAAGTTCACCATCACGGGTGATCACTGCAAAGCGCCCCTCGGCACTGCCGCCGCCGAATCCAACGCCTGCCGCCAAGGGCGCACCCACCCCCACGCGCCAGCGAGAAGCCCCCGAATCGAGCGCGAAGGCCTGGACATCGCCTGACGGCGCAGCGACCACGGCCAACCCGCCAGAGGCAGCCGGTGCAAATGCACCCTCGCCGCTGCCGCCGGTTGGCGTTTTTGGCACCTCAACAGACCAGACTGCCGCAAGCGAGGCAGTGGGCTTCAGATCGGTGAGGCTCGCAGGCTTGAGCTTACTGGTCGAACACCCCGCGAGCGCGAGGAGTGACAAGGCCACAACAGCTGAACGCATCATGGATTTCCTTTCTGTTGTGCCGCAATCACGGCCATTTTCCGATCGATGAGATCAAGGGTTCGCGGGGCAGCGTCGGCCGCCAGCCCGGCGCGAGCGCTTGTCCACGCTGCCAGGGCGTCGGTAGGCCTGCCAAGCGCTGCGAGGACATCGCCTCGGCGGTCCTCCACGAGGGGCTTCACGGCATCGGGTGGTGTGCCGTCGAGCGCCTTGAGGGCCTCCTCGGGCTTGGATTGGTCGAGCAGCACACCCGCCATGCGAATGCGCGCAACCCATGCTAGAGCGGGATCCTTTGAGTCTTGCGCAATCACGAGCGCGGCGCGCGCACCATCGAGGTCACCAGAGCCAGCAGCCAGCCGAGCCAGTTGCAAGGCGGCCATGTCTGCCTGGGCAAGCCCCGCGTAGCCATCAAAGAGGGGCTGGGCGGCAGCTTTAGCCTTCTCGAGGTCTTGAGACTCAATAGCCTTGTTCAGCGCCTCGAGCAGCAGAGTCGCCCTCTCTGCGCGATTGGCCTGATACACGTTCCAGCCTGTATACCCCGCAAGTCCCAGAGCGCTCGCAATGAGCAGCGACAGCACCCAGCGCTGGTTTTCCTTCCACCAGCCCTTGATTGCCTCCATTTGTTCTTGCTGCTCTAAATCTTCACGCACCTGCGACTCCTTGAGTGAGGAGGGACAGACACTGTCCCGCCAAATCGTTGATAGAAACTGTGACCTGACTCGCGTCGATGCGAAGAGGCTTTAAAACCACCTGATTGCTGTCACGCTCGGCTTCTCCGATGAGCACGGCAACCAAGGCACCACTGGCATCGGCCTTCTTCATTTGGGACTTCACGCTCGTCGCGCTGCCATGCAGCTGTACACGCAGTCCGGCCGAGCGCAGCCGCTCCGCAGCCTGGAGCGCCAAGCCCTCCGAGCGGTCGGCAAAATGCACGACATAGACATCGATGGCGCGCTCGGGCTTGACCGGTGCAACCTCCTCAAGCAGGGCGAGCAACCGCTCGGCCCCAATGGCGAATCCTGCTGCTGGGGCCGGCTTTCCACCCATCTGGGCCATCAGGCCGTCGTATCGCCCACCGCCACAGACCGTGCCCTGCGCACCGAGTCGATCGGTTACCCATTCGAACACCGTCAGGTTGTAGTAGTCGAGTCCGCGCACCAAACGGTGGTTCATCTCGAAGGGGACCGAGGCGGCAGAGAGGGATTCGAGCACGCGATCTTGATGCGCGCGTGAGGCATCACGCAGGAAGTCAGGCAACCGCGGGGCTTGCTCAATCAGCGGCTGCATCTCGGGGTTTTTGCTATCGAGAATGCGAAGCGGATTCGTGCCCAGGCGCCGCTGGCTGTCGGCGTCGAGGTGCGCTGCATGGTCGGAGAAAAAACGGATGAGGGCCTCACGATGCGCAGCCCGCTCCTCGCTGCTGCCGAGTGAATTGAGCTGCAGCTGAGGGCGATCGGCAACAGGAATCCCAAGCGCCTCCCAAAGCCGCCAGATCAGGAGAATCTGCTCGGCATCGACAATCGGATCGGCATAGCCGAGTGCCTCGAGGCCAAACTGGTAAAACTGGCGATAACGCCCTTTCTGGGGACGCTCGTGACGAAACATGGGCCCGAAGTACCAAAGCCGTCGTGGTCCATCGTAGAGCAGGTTGTGTTCAATCGCCGCACGCACCACGGCAGCCGTGTTCTCAGGCCGCAGGGTAAGCGCTTCGCCATTGAGCGCGTCGGTGAAGGAGTACATCTCTTTCTCGACGATATCTGTGACCTCACCGATGCCGCGAATAAACAACGCAGTCGGCTCCACAATCGGCGTGCGGATGGCTCGATACCCGTATTGCTCAAATACGGCAGCCACTGTGGACTCGACCCGCTGCCAAACAGCCATGTGCTCGGGCAGCAGATCGTTCATGCCCTTTACTCCAAGAATCTTCTCCATACCGACTGCTTATACCTTTGCCTTTCCGTACCGGCGTTCGACGTAATCCGCCACCATCTGCTGGAACTCCTCCGCAATCTGGTCTCCCTTGAGCGTTGGTCCGCGTTCGCCATCGATATAGACCGGGGCTACCGGCTGCTCTCCGGTGCCAGGCAGGCTAATGCCGATGTCAGCGTGCTTGCTCTCACCGGGACCATTCACGACACAGCCCATCACGGCGACATTCATGGACTCCACCCCCGGATACTCTCGACGCCAAATGGGCATCTGATCCCTGAGGTAAGCCTGGACCTTAGAGGCGAGTTCTTGGAAAAAGGTTGAGGTTGTTCGGCCACATCCCGGGCAGGCAATGACCATGGGCGTAAAGGCGCGCAGCCCCAGCACCTGGAGCATCTCCTGGGCAACCACGACCTCTTTGCGACGATCGCCGCCCGGCTCGGGGGTGAGCGAGACTCGAATAGTGTCTCCAATGCCCTCCTGCAGCAGCACACCCATCGCAGCGGTGGAGGAGACGATTCCTTTGCTTCCCATACCGGCTTCGGTGAGCCCCAGGTGCAGCGGATAGTCACAGCGACGCCCGAGCTCTCGATAGACCGATATGAGGTCTTGAACGGCAGAGACCTTGGCAGACAAAATGATCTTGTCGCGCCCCATACCCCACGCCACTGCCTGCTCCGCACTCTCAATCGCGGAGGTGACAAGCGCCTCGCGCATGACGGCTTGGGCATCCCAAGGATCTTTACGGGCGGCGTTTTCGTCCATGAGGCGTGCCAGCAGGTCTTGGTCTAGGCTGCCCCAGTTGACACCAATGCGAACCGGTCGATCGAACCTCATGGCCGCCTCGATCATGGCGCCAAATTGGGTGTCACGTTTGCTGCCGCGGCCCACATTACCGGGATTGATGCGGTACTTCGAGAGGGCCAAAGCACATTCGGGGACTTCAGCCAGCAGCTTGTGACCATTGAAGTGGAAGTCGCCTACGAGAGGCACTGGGCAGTTCATGCGATCGAGTTGCTCGCGAATGGCCGGAACCGCCTTTGCGGCCTCAAGGGTGTTTACGGTGATCCGAACCACCTCAGACCCAGCGAATGCCAGGTCACGCACCTGTATTGCCGTTCCGATGGCGTCTTCTGTGTCGGTGTTGGTCATGGACTGAACCACCACAGGCGCATCGCCGCCCACACGCACCTGGGTGCTGCCCCAGGCTACTGTGACCTGCGTGGTGGAGCGACGGGGCAGCGGACCGCAGGCAAATGGCTGGTTAGACATGGACCCTCCCATGGAGCTGAATGCGTTGGGTGATGGTGGTGCGATCTTGGATATCGCCGGCCAACTGGCCACAGGCAGCATCAATGTCATCTCCCCGCGTCTTGCGCGTGGTGACGACGAAGCCCTGGTCAGCGAGGATTCGTCCAAAAGCACGAATGACGTGCTGAGAGGATCTTCGCAGGCCGGACTGAGGAAAAGGGTTGAATGGGATGAGGTTGAACTTGCAGGACATCTCGTGGCGGCGCACCAGCTCGACGAGCTCCCACGCATGTTCGGCGGAATCATTGACCCCTTCGAGCATGACGTACTCAAAGGTGATGAAGTCGCGCGGGGCCATCCGTAAGTACCTTTTGCATGCTGCCATGAGCTCGGCGAGCGGGTATTTCTTATTGAGGGGCACGAGGTCGTCTCGCAGCCGATCATTGGGTGCGTGCAGCGAGACCGCCAGCGCAACGGGACACTGATCAGCAAGGCGATCCATCATGGGGACCACCCCAGAAGTCGAGACCGTCACCCGTCGACGCGAGAGCCCATAGGCGTTGTCATCGAGCATGAGCTCAAGCGCTGGTACAAGCTGGTCGAAATTCAGCAAAGGCTCGCCCATGCCCATGAGCACGACGTTGGTAACACGCGAATCGAGTAGACGATTGGCCATGTGGAGCTGACCAATAATTTCTGCCGTAGTCAGGTTGCGAGCAAAGCCCTGATGGCCAGTGGAGCAGAACCTGCAGGCGACTGTGCAGCCTGCTTGTGACGACACACAGAGCGTTCCGCGATCGTCCTCGGGAATGAAGACTGTCTCAATGGCATTGCCCGCACCTGCGTCTAAGACCCATTTGCGTGTGCCATCGGCAGAGAGATGGTCACGCAAGATCGGAAGCGACTCAATACAGGCCCGCTCTTGCAGTGCCTCGCGAAACGAACGGGCGAGGTCGGTCATCCCCTCAAACTGGTCCGCTGACCGCTGGTGAATCCATTTCAGCAGTTGGCGGGCTCGGAAGGGTTTCTCGCCGATGGACTGCACCCACTCGGTGAGTGCGTCAGGCCCCAGTCCGAGGAGATTGACCGTCACATGCCCTACCGGCTGTAGATGGCAAGCGCAGGGAAGAAGAATGCAATCTCCTGAGCTGCGGTCTCAGCGCCATCGGAGCCGTGCACCGCGTTGGCGTCGATGCTGTCCGCGAAGTCTGCGCGGATGGTTCCAGGCGCAGCCTTTTTGGGATCCGTTGCCCCCATGAGGTCACGATTGGTGGCAATTGCATTGTCGCCCTGAAGCACTTGGATCATGACGGGGCCGGAAACCATGAAGTCGACCAGGTCTTTGAAGAAAGGGCGCTCACGGTGAACGGCATAAAAGGCCTCTGCCTCGCCGCGTGAGAGGTGCTTCATTTGTGCGGCGATAACCTTCAGGCCGGCGCCTTCGAAGCGGGAATAAATCTGGCCAATGACGTTCTTGGCGACTGCGTCGGGCTTGATGATCGACAGGGTGCGTTCTTGCGACATGATTGCTCTCACTTGTGGTTAAAACATTGAAATGTTTGGAACATATTTGGAACTTCTTCCCTGTTATTGGTCTATGTAAGGACAGGAAGATTCCCCAAATGTCTTGGCAAATTGCTTGATTTCCAAGACAAACCTGAGAGTATAACGGCAGCGTTTTTTTAAACAGGAGTCAGGCCACCATGTTCCCTCAGTCTCAGCAGTCCTTCACCGCAACCCGCGCGTCGTCCGCACTGCAAAACCGCGTGCTGCGCAACACCTACTGGATGCTTGCCGCAACCATGGTGCCCACGGTACTGGGTGCTTGGGTTGGCATGTCCATGGGCTTTTCGCTCTTTTCGGGCAGCCCGCTGATCAGCTTCCTGCTGTTCATGGGCATTGCTTTCGCTTTTTTCTGGGGCATTGAGCGCACCAAGCACAGCATCACGGGCGTCTACCTGCTCCTCGGATTCACCTTTTTCATGGGGCTCATGCTCTCCCGTCTGCTCGGGGTGGCCTTGGGCATGGGCAATGGCGGGCAGCTCGTTGCAGTGGCGGCTGGCGGTACTGGCGCCATTTTCTTCGGCATGGCCAGCCTCTCTACAGTCATTAAGCGCGACCTCACGGGCATGTCCAAGTTCCTATTCATCGGGGTTCTGTTGCTGATCCTGGCGTCCGTCGCCAACATCTGGCTTCAAATGCCTGCACTCATGCTGACCATATCCGTCCTCGCCGTCGGAATTTTCAGCGTGTTTCTGCTCGTTGACCTGCAGCGCATCGTGAACGGTGGAGAAACCAACTACATCAGCGCAACGCTGGCGGTCTATCTCAGCATCTACAACATCTTCAGCAATCTGCTGGTCATTCTCATGTCACTCTTCGGCGGCGGCAGCAAGGAGTAACCGCTCGAAAACAGCCAGCGACTCGACATGCGCGGTCTGGGGGAACATGTTTACCACCCCAGCCTGCGCGAGTCGCCAGGCACCCTGATGCACCAAAATTGCCGCATCCCGCGCCAGCGTGGCCGGGTTGCATGACACCATCACGATTCGATCTGGCCCCCTGCCTTCTCTCGACTGCGCTGCGAGCGCCTCACACAACGACTGAGCGCCCTCGCGGGGAGGGTCCACCAACACTCTGTCCAATGGGCCCAGGGTGTCGAGCCACTGCAGATCCACCTCAAAAAGGTTCCTCGCCTCAAAACGGGTTTTCTGGTCGAGACCCTGCGCTCGGGCGTTCTGTTCAGCCTGGTCGGTCAACGCCTGGCTACCCTCAAACCCCAAGACCTGCGACGCACGTCTGGCCATTGCAAGACTGAAATTTCCAAGGCCACAGAAGAAATCTGCTGCGCGGTGGCTCGATTGCAAATCGAGCCGACGAAGCGCCTGGTCAACCAGCACCCGGTTGATTGCAAAGTTCACTTGGGTGAAATCGACTGGCGAGTAGGGCATGGTGAGGCCGAATTCGGGCAGCGTGTAGGCGAGCTGAGTCGTTTCACCCCGCCCTCCCGGCAGCGGTGCAGCCGTGCTTGGACCCTTGGGCTGAAGCCAGAAGGCTACATCGGTGTATTCCGCCTCGAAAGCCAAGAGTCTTTGTGCATCCCCTGGCCCGAGCGGCGACAGATTGCGCAACACCCAGACTTCGAGCCCCTCGCCCATGGCCAGCTCAGCCTGTGGAATTTCCCGGGCAATGCTCAGTGAGGCGATGAGCGCGCGCAGCGCCGGCAAGCGCGCCGCAACCGCTGGGGGAAGGACCTTACAGGTCTCCATTTGGGTTACGAAGCTGCTGGAGCGTTCGCGAAAGCCCATGAGCAGCCCACCCTTTTTGTCGACCCACCGCACCGACATGCGTGCACGCATGCGGTACCCCCAATCGGGGCCCCGCATGGGCGAGAGCACCTCCAGAGGCTTGAGCCGCCCAATATGCCAGAGTGCGTCCTCAAGCGCACGCTGCTTAATGGCCACCTGAGCAGCACCACTTGCATGCTGCATGGAGCAGCCCCCGCAGACACCGAAGTGCGGGCAAGCAGGAGTCACTCGGTCTGGCGATACGCGGTGCCAGTGCACTGCACGTGCCTTGGCGTAGCTTGGCCGCTCTCGCAGGATCTCCAGATCAACACACTCGCCGGTCAGTGCACCCGACACGAAAAGGACCTTGCCATCGTGGCGCGCAATGCCCTGGCCTTCAAGGTCAACAGACTCGATCTCTATGGATTGAAGGGTGCGCACCACGCGTGGTGCGCCAATCGTGCGCCGTCCCAAGGCTTACTCCTTCTCGTGCGGCCAGGCTGCGAGAAACCGCTCCCAGTGCTGACCACTGAGTGGGGCATCGGGCTGACCAATCTGGGCCTGCAGCGCGCTGCGAACCAGCTCCAGCTCTTGCAAATAGGCAGCTTGATGCAGCTCTCCGCGCAACAGTCGAAACCGGGTAAAGAGCAGATAGGTGTTCACGACATCTGTCTCGCAATACGCTGCGACCTCTGCCCAGCGGCCCTCGAGATAGGCATCCCATACCTTTGCGCCATCCTCACCTAGCTTGCCCGGAAAGCCGCAGAGTTGGGCCATGGCGTCGAGCGGGGCATTCGCGCGCCCGCTGTAGGCTGCCAGCACATCCATGAGGTCAAGGTGTCGGCTGTGATAGCGCGCAAGGTAGTTGTTGTATTTGAAGTCTCGATTGTGTTCACCCTGGTCCCAGTAAACACCGCCGGGAACGCCGCGCATCATGGCGCGCTGGTGAAGGACTGGGGCATCGAAGCCGCTGCCATTCCAACTCACCAGTTGAGGCTGGTGCCGCTCGATGGTGTTAAAGAACTGACGAAGCCGCTGTGCCTCCTCGTCATCGGACACCCCCAGCGTCGCTCCCAGACATCGAATCCGAAATCCCTCGTCGTCTCTAAAGGCGCAGCCAATGACCCAGATGCGCTGGAGATGGTGAGGGAAGAAATCAGACTGCCCCGCATCCAGCCTTGCCTGACGTGCGTGAGAAACGCCGTCTGAATCCGAGAATTCAGCGGGAAAGTGGCCCAAGGCCCGCAGGCCTGCAGCATCCGGAACGGTCTCCAGATCAAAACAAAGAATGGGAGTCATGAACGGCCCTCGCGCCTCGCTAGCGACTGGGCAAAAAACCCAGAGGGTCGATGGGCTTTCCCCCCTTACGCAACTCAAAGTGCAGCATCGGTCGGTCGGCATCGGACATGCCCAGCTCGGCAATTTTCTGTCCGCGTCGCACAGACTGCCCCTCCTTCACCAGAATGGCCCGATTGTGTGCGTATGCCGTAATGAAATCATTGGCGTGCTTCACGATGACCAGGTTTCCATAGCCACGCAGGCCGTTTCCGCTGTACACCACGCGGCCGCGCTCTGCGGCAAAAACAGCCTCGCCGGGGGCGCCAGCAATCGCAATTCCTTTGCTGCCCCCCTCAGAGAACTGGGTAATCACACCACCATTTGCGGGCCAGACCCAGCTCAAACCGTCTGTTGCTGGCTCGGCTGGTGGGGCAACCGGCGCCTCAGGCGGTGTCGATGCAACCGGCGGGGGTGCAACAGGAGGCGTTACCGGGGCCGAGGCGGCGGGTGGGGCCGAGGCAGCAGGCGAGGGCGAAGCGGCAGGCGCCAGGGGCTTGACGTCGATCTGACTCGAGATCGCTGCCTGTTGAGAGGGAACCACCGCTGCGGGCGCTGCGGGCGGCGCGGAGATGGGCGCACGCACGGTGAGCATCTGCCCGACTTCAATGCGATTGGGATTGGTGACCTGGTTCCAAGACGCAAGCTCGCGCCAGTCGACTCCGTATTCCAGGGCAATCCCAATCAGGGTCTCGCCACGTTTGACACGATGCATACCCGCAGGGACGGGCTGTTCTGGCTCGACCGCGGCTTGCGCTACCGAGGGTGCTGCGCTGGCCTTTGCCTTGCCCGTAATGCTGGTCTGACTCGGGGAATCTGCCTGCTGAACGGTACGGGATTCAATGGGCGCTGGTGGTCGATGCGCACATGATGCAAGCGCCAAAGCCAGAGTCAGGAAAAAGAGTTTCATCTTTGAATACCGGATCGAATAGGAACGAACTGAACGACATCGTAGGTGCTGGTCTTGAACCCAAGCGCTCGGTCCTGGGTAATCACCACCAGCCGTTGCTCTGGGCTTCCAAGAGGACCAACCAAAACACCACCGTCGCTTAATTGTCTCAGCAATTCGGGAGGCGGGTGGGCCATCCCAGCGGCCATGACCACTACATCAAACCCCGGACCATCCTCAAGGCAGAGCTGCCCATCGGCCAGCTTGAGCGTGACGCGGTATCCCATCTCTGTGAGCCGCTGAGCGGCCGCCTTGTGAAGGGGCTCGATGCGCTCCAATGAGACGACCTCATCAAAGAGCTGGGCCATCACGGCAGCCTGGTAGCCGCAGCCCGTACCAATCTCCAGGGCACGAAGCGGCCGTGCACCGTTGTGTGGCATCGCCAGCGATACAGCCTCTAAGGCCAGAGAGAGCGATCGGGCGACGACATAGGGCTGAGAGATCGTCTGGGCGTGGCCAATCGGCAATGCGGTGTCCTCGTAGGCCCGGCTTGCGAGTGCGGGATCCACAAACCGATGGCGCGGCACCGATGCCATCGCGCTGAGAACGCGCTCATTCTGAATGCCCGCGCGTCGAAGCCGCTCGAGCATGCGATCGCGATATCGATCGCTGGCCAGACCGGGATTCATGTGAGGATCCGCGAGCCTAGCCTCACGGCTGATTGGCTTCTGCATCCGCCGCGCAACGGGCACGGACTGACCCCACTTTGGCTCTAAGACCCGCTCCGCGGGGGCCTGTGGGCGAGGCGCCCCGGGGACTATGATGGGCTTACGAGCCAATCCAGCACCTCTTGCTGCGCGTCTGTGTCACCCAGATCGACCCGCAAGGGGGTAATGGACACCTGGCGCGCAGAGAGCGCGTGAAAGTCGGTTCCTGGCCCAGCATCGCGTATGCCACCGGGCGCGCCAACCCAGTACATGGGTTCTCCACGCGGGGACTCCACCCGCACAACGGGCTGAGACGCATGCCTACGCCCGAGTCGCGAAACAACATACCCCTCCAGGGCCTCGATGGGAACGCTGGGAATGTTTACGCTCAGAAGCTTCGGGGACGTAAAGGGCTGTCGAAGCACCTTGGCCACGACGTGCTTGGCCACATGCACAGCCGTGTCTAGGTTCTGAAATCCCCGATCGGCGAGCGAAAATGCAATGGCGGGGATGCCCAGGAGGTAGCCCTCCATGGCAGCGGCGACGGTGCCGGAATACAGCGTGTCCTCTGCAACATTCTGCCCATTGTTAATGCCCGAGACGACAAGATCTGGGGGCTCGGCCAGGAACCCCGTAACCGCCACGTGAACGCTGTCCGTTGGTGTGCCATTCACGTAATGAAAGCCGTTGGCTGACCTGCGGACATACAGCGGGCGGTCTAGGGTGAGTGAGTTGCTTGCCCCGCTTCGATCAGCCTCTGGCGCAACAACGGTGACGTCACCAAACTCCCGCATGGCCTCTGCCAGCGCCTCGATGCCAGGGGAGAAGTAGCCATCATCATTCGAGACAAGAATTCTCACTGGCCGCTCTGCCCTTCCTCGGTTGGCCAATCACGGATGTAGGCCTTGAGCATCTTGTTCTCAAAGCTCTGGGCCTCGAGCACTGCACGGGCCACATCATGGAACGAGACAACCCCAAGGAGGGTGTCTGCATCGATGACCGGCAGATAACGCTCGCCACAGGCATTCATAACCCGACGAAGCTCGTCAACAGTGAACTCCGGATCCACGACAGTGGGACGGGCATTCATGACCTCGGAAACGAGTATTTCGGCCATCGTAGGAGTAGGCCCAATGCGCTGCTCTTGCTGGCGCTTTGCCAACACACGCATGACTTCTCGAAACGTCAACATGCCGGCCAGACGACCAGACTGCATGACGACGACGGAGCCAATGTCACGCTCGGCCATGATGATCACGGCCTCTGCGAGGGGGGTATCCGGGTTAACGGTAAAGAGTGTGTTCCCCTTGAGCCTGAGGATTTCTGCAACTTTCATGTCGATGTCTCCTCTTTTTTGGACATGCTAGCACTCGAAGATGGCACCCATGGCATTTGCGAGGCGACCAGTGCGCCCAGCAGAAAAATCCACCATGTCAGGTAGGTCCAAATTAAGAAGAGCGGAAACGCCGCCAAAGGCCCATAGATCTGCCGATAGGTGGGAATGGAGCCCAAAATTCCGCCGAAGAAGGCCTGTCCGATCTCGGTCAGGATGGCAGCACAGAGCGCCCCAACGGCGGCATGACGCCAGGCAACCGGGGCATTCGGAAGGATGCGATAACAGAGCACGAGTGCAAGGAACGTCACGAAGAGGTTGGTCCAGTCGAACCAGGTGGATGGTGAGCGCCGCTCCAGCATAGAGAGGGCCAAGGAGCCCCCTCCAGCCACCAGAGGACCTACGAAGAGCGCAACCCAGTACATCAGGAGCCGCTTGAGAAAGGGGCGGTGCTGACTCACCCCCCAAATGAGATTGAGGGTTTTGTCGAGCGTCAACATCATGATGGTGGCGGTGAGCGCCAGAAATACGAAGCCCAGCAGCGACAGGCTTGCGGCCTTTCTGAGGAACTGGTCCAGGTAACGTGTCAGCTGCCCACCAATACCTTGCGGCAGAAAGTGCTCAAAGATGAGTGCTTGGGCACTTTTCCGAATGTCCTCCAGGTCAAAGAAACTGGTGCTGAGCGCCAGAGAGACAGTCAAGAGCGGCACCATAGCCAAAAGCCAAGCAAAGCTGAGGCTCGCGGCCGCCTGCCCGAGCCGAAGGGCATTGAAACGATGGAATAGCCCGACAAGCCAACGCCAGAAGTGCATGAACATCTGTCTATGATAGGTGCATGAGCGCACAAATTTTGATCGTCTACTACAGCCGTCACGGCGCAACCCGGACGTTGGCTGAGCAGATTGCCCTGGGCGTGGAGTCCATTCCAGCTTGCAGCGCGGTTCTGCGAACGGTTCCAGCAGTGTCCGCAAACACCGAAGCAACGGAGCCCGCAATACCCGACGATGGCCCACCCTACGCCGATGCGCAGGATCTTGAACGCTGCGATGGCCTGATCTTGGGGTCCCCCACACGCTTTGGGAACATGTCAGCCTCGATGAAGTACTTTGTAGACGGCACGCTCAGCACGTGGATCTCTGGCGGGCTGGTCGGAAAGCCGGCTGCTGTGTTTACCAGCACAGGTAGCCTTCATGGAGGACAAGAGGCAACGCTCTTGACCATGATGGTTCCACTGATGCACCACGGCATGTTATTGGTCGGCCTACCCTATTCGGAGCCTGAGCTCGCGGCCACCCAGTCGGGTGGTACACCCTACGGTGCGAGCCATTGGGCGGGCTCAGACGGTCAACGACCCGTGAATGAGACCGAGAAATCTCTGGCCAGGGCACTCGGTAAGCGGGTAGCCACTGTCTCACTGGCACTCAAACAGGCCAATCGAGCATGATCGCCCCTCACTGGAGAGCCTGGGCCGCCAGCTTGACTGTGGCCATGATCGCCTATGGAGTGGCGTGGGAGGGGGTGATAGACCCCATTCGAGAGGGCTCCTGGCTGTGGCTTAAGGTCGTGCCACTCGCCTTGGCCTTGCCGGGCCTCTGGCGGGGCAAGGTCTACACCTATCAATGGATGAGCCTGCTCGTGTGGCTCTATGTCTGTGAGGCCCTGGTGCGTGTCCTTGGAATGACCGTCACGGAGCAGTTGCTCGCGCTGGGTTGGCTGATTCAATCACTCGCGCTCACGCTCGTGGTGCTGTTGGCCATTCGGGCCTGTCGACGCCAGACCGCCAAAGGCGATTCCCCTTCACAGAGCGACCTGCGCCACTGACGTGCACCGGGTTGCCCGTGCAGGAGCCCATGCCAATGACGCGTAATGGACTTCGCTGAAACGCCTTTTTGAACCCAGTCTGAAAGGTATTGATCGAGCGGCTCGAGCACCGCCTCACGACAATCTGGCCGGCGAGCATCCTCACCAAAAAGGGCCGCATCCAGCTCTCTGAGAAGCCAAGGGTCATGATAAGCAGCCCGCCCCAGCATGACCCCATCGAGCCCGAGAGCATCTCTCGAGGCGAATGCTTCTTGACAGGCCTCGATGGAGCCCAACCCCCCATTGAGGACAAAGGTCAGGTGCGGGAAATCGTCTTTGAGTTGGCGCACGACCGAGTATCGAAGCGGAGGCACTTCTCGGTTCTCCTTCGGAGAGAGTCCTTTGAGTATGGCCGAACGCGCATGCACGATAAAAACGCTGCAGCCCGCCAGCGCAACCGTCCCAACAAAATCTCGTACAAAGGCGTAGTCATCTCGCTGATCCACGCCGATGCGATGCTTGACCGTGACCGGGCAATCCACGGCATCCCGCATGGCTTTCACCCCTTGTGCAACCAGCGTGGGCTCGTTCATCAGGCAGGCGCCAAAGGCTCCTTTCTGGACGCGTTCGCTTGGACAGCCACAATTGAGGTTGATCTCCTGATAGCCCCATTGCACTCCGATCCGAGCCGCCCGGGCCAGGTCCTGAGGCTCGCTTCCACCGAGCTGCAGGGCGAGCGGATGCTCCGTGACGTCATGCCCCAGAAGCCGCTCCAAGTCGCCGTGGAGGACTGCTCCTGTGGTGACCATTTCGGTGTAGAGCAGCGCATTCGGAGCAAGAAGTCGGTGAAAGTACCGGCAATGCCGGTCTGTCCAATCCATCATGGGGGCGACGGACAGACGATGCGAGAGCGGTTGAGAGGGCTGAGGCATTTGCATAGCCACAGTTTAGAATGCTGCGTAGGCCTCCGTAGCTCAGTGGATAGAGCATCCCCCTCCTAAGGGGAGGGTCGCACGTTCGATTCGTGCCGGAGGCACCAACCATTTCTGCGCCATGCCCATTCTCAACATCGCCGCTTATCACTTTTCCGAGATCTCGAACCCAGAAGCGGTGCGAGATTTCATTTTGAACGCTGCGACAGCACTGGACGTCAAGGGCACCATTCTGGTCACGCCAGAGGGGCTCAATGCCTTCCTGGCTGGCGAACAATCGGACGTGCACCACGTCTTGCGTGCGCTGCGCACCATTTCGGGCTTTGAACAGCTTCAAGCCAAGGAAAGCTGGTCAGACACCGTTCCTTTTCAGCGCTTTAAGGTCAAGCTCAAGCGCGAAATTATTCGCATGGATCACCCAACCATTCGACCGGCTCAGGGCCGCGCTCCAGCCGTCGATGCGCAAACCCTTGCGCGCTGGTTGGACCAAGGCCACGACGACCAAGGCCTACCCGTGGTGATGCTCGACACCCGAAACGACTTCGAGGTTGATGAGGGCGCATTCCACAATGCCATTGACTGGCGCATACAGAAATTCACGCAGTTCCCTGGGGCCGCCAAGGCTCACGCGGAGGACCTTCGGGGTAAAACTGTGGTGAGTTATTGCACCGGTGGCATTCGCTGCGAGAAGGCCGCCATCTTTATGCACGAGCTCGGGCTTACGAATGTATTGCAGCTAGAAGGCGGCATTCTGAAGTACTTCGAGCAGACGGACGGGCGCCATTTCCAAGGCGGCTGCTTTGTGTTTGATGATCGCCGCCTGCTCGACCCCGCGCTACAGCCTACCCCGCTCAGAGTGCCAAGCGCGTCTTGAGTCCAATCAGCCAGTTGCGAGGCAGCCCAGGCTCGAGCGGAGCTGAATTATTTACAATGACTGCGGCAACATAGGTCTTATCGATGAGGTTCTCCGCCCGCGCGAAGAGCGTCCAGTCCCAACCATGAGCGACCCCGCGATAGCCTACCCAAGCATTCAATAGCTGGGTGCCGTTCACCCTGACTTGGTTCAGATCATCGGCCACCCGAGACCCGAATGATTGACCCTCGAGGGCAGCGCTCCACCCCATGGATTGGCCACTGCGATCTCGGCCAGAAGCCCACTCCAGGGCGGCAAACGCCTGATGGCGGGGAACCGATGGGATGCGAGATCCGGATGTGATGAGACCCAGAGTGGATCGAGCCGAATCTGAATAGACGGCTCGCATCCAGGTGAGTGCTGCAGAGGACCGAAAACCCCGACCCCAGTCCTTGGCATGGGCGAGCTCAAGTCCTTCACGAATCGTCCCAGGCGCATTCCGAAAAGAAGTCCGACCGAAGGCAGACTGATCGGTCACGACCTCGTCAACCGTTTTGGCTCGAAACCCCACCAAGTCAAGCCGCTCTTGCGGGCTCGGCCTCCATTTCATGCCGACCTCAAACTGGCGATTCACAGCGGCCTTGAGTGCCGTATTAAAGTTGCTGGTGGGAATCGCGCCAGACGGCGCACTGGCGTATGCCACCTCGGCAAGGGTGGGAGACTCAAACCCTCGGCCCACACTGGCAAAAACATTCAACTTTGGGGATGCGTGCCAGGTCAGGCCCACGACTGGACTGGTCTGACGGTACTGCACCTCACCGCTGCTATTTCCATTGCTGAGATAGAAGTCAGAATTCTCCAACCGCAGTCGGCCAACACGAACGCCGAGCAGGCCAGTGACTTGCTCTGCAATCGGAACTTCCCAAGATCCATAAAGGCCAGTTGCAATGGCAGCGTTGTCCTCATCGCGGTTGAGTCCAGCTTTTTCGCCCAAGGACGCAGGGCCAGCTTGACGCCGCTCCACTGCGCGGTCGTGCTCTAGTCCGAGCAGAAATGAGCCGGGAACCGAGGACCCAAGGCGCAGACCCGACAGCTGTAGGCCCAAACCCGAGAAATCACGCTCCAGCCCAACCCAGGCATTAAAGGCTTGGTATTGCAGGTTAGAGCGTGTTCCCGCATAGACTCTCGCCTCCAGCGCAGCGGACTTCGAGAGCTCAGAGCGCAGGCGTACCCCTAACTGACTCTGATCCGTGATCTTGCGAACACGACGGGCAACGGTATTGGCGCCAGCCTGCTGGGGGTCTTGCTCGAAGGCTGCCGGGGTGAGGCCCGCAGGGTCCTCTGCGAGTGGCTGATCCCAGTCGCTAAGCACCACGGACCACGTTGTTGCGGGGCTGATCCGTAGGTCGAACTTCGCATGCAACTGCTCGCGCTTGGCAGCGGATTGGTCGCGATGGCCATCGGTCTCAAAACGAGAGACATCGACCAGGAGCGCGCTGCGGTCGTTGGCCTGATCCAACTGAAGGCTTTGTCGCATCAGTCCATCGGATCCCCAGACCGCAGATGCAGTGCCCGAGACCCCGGTGGCAGGTGTACGACTGAAGGACTGAATGACGCCCCCGGATGCATTGCCATAGAGGATCGCCAACGGACCTCGAATCACCTCAATGCGATCGGCAGAACCGAGCGCAAAGCTCGAGGCCTGCCCTTGACCATCGGGAATGCTCGCGGGAATGCCATCTGCAATCAGGCGTATGCCGCGCACACCAAAAGCAGCACGTGCGCCGAACCCGCGGATGGAGATCTGCGGGTCTTGGGCGTAATTGTTCCGATTGCTGGCCATGACCCCAGGGAGCCTTGCAAGTGCCTCTGTCAGATTCACCTGCGGACCCGCCGTCTGCAAGACCAATGACTGCACGGCGTTCACGGCGGCAGGCGCATCAAACCCGTCCTGCTCGACACGCGTTGCACTCACCACCACCTCGGGGATGAGCGTGGCCTCCTGGGCACAAACGCCCGCACTCAAAAACACCGCCCCAAAGGCGGGGAATAACTTGATGTTCATGATCACGACCCCGGTTCGACCTGAATCCGAATCGACGCATACCAGGCCGAAAGGTTCTCAATGTCCAGATCTGTCAGTGGCTTCGCAATCACACCCATGACCTCATGCTTGCGCTTTCCGCTGCGATACGCCTTGAGCTGCTCGGATAAGTACAAAGCCTGCTGACCCGCAAGATTCGGCGCGCTTGGCATGGGGGCAATGCCAAGCGGACCATGGCACACCGCACAGGCCATGGCCGCCTTCTGCCTACCCTGCCCTGGATCCGCCGCCCACACCGCACCGCTCATCAAGAGCGGTGCGAGCAGGCATAGCGTGAAGCGACGACTTGGAATGGCAGCCATTAAGGGTTGTAGCTGATGCGATATATCGCGCCCGCGTAGTCGTCGGAGACCAGCATGGAGCCATCTTTCATAACCGCCACATCGACCGGTCGTCCACGATAGAGACCCGTTTCAGGATCGAGAAAGCCCGATGCGAAGACTTCCATCTTGCCAGCGGTTCCGTCGGGTTTGACAGGGATGTACTGAATCTCTGCCCCGGACGGTTTGGTGCGGTTCCACGATCCGTGCGCAGCGACAAAGGCTCCACCCTGGTACTTCGCAGGAAACTTTTTACCGGTGTAGAAAGCCATGCCAAGTTGCGCCTGGTGCGCGGGAAACTCCACCTGCGGGAAGACAGCGCCTGCTGGCTCCTTCATGTCCTTGAGGTCGGGAGCAGCAGACGAACCCGCTACTTTGAACTTTCCGTTCCAGTATGGGAACCCAAAATGCTGACCCGTCTTTGTCGAGCGGTTGAGCTCGCCCGGAGGAATGTCGTCACCCAAGCCATCGACCTGGTTGTCTGTCCACCATAGGCTCCCATCTTTCGGATTGAAGTCCATGCCCACAGAATTACGAGCACCCATTGCAAAGACCTCACGGCCCTGTCCGCTGAAGGGGTCTAGGCGAATAATTCCGCCGATTCCAACCTTGTTGTAGAGATCGATTTTTTCCTTGGGCTGCACGTTGTAGGGCTGACCCAGGGTGATGTAGAGCTTGCCGTCTGGACCGACACGGCAGGTGCGCGCGCCGTGGTTGAAGGACTCTTCCTCGGTGGGAATGAGCTTGCCTTTGGCAACCACCTCAATCACTGCAACATCGGGGCCCTCGTAGAAGAACTCAGCTGCGGGGAAGTTGAGCACACGGTTGTGCTCGGCCACAATGAGAAATCCGTCTTTCGTCCAGCAGACCGCATTGGGGTTGGTGAATTTGAGCGACGGGGCAAAAGACTTCACCTCGTCTGCAACGCCATCGCTGTTGCGATCCGTCACCGCCCAAACTGTCGTCTTGCGTGTGCCCACGAAGAGCATGTTAGTTGAGGGTGCAACCGCCATGTGGCGTGCATCGGGCACCACAGCAAACAACTCAATCTTGAAGCCATCGGGAAGCTTGACCTTCTTCAGGTTTGCCCGAATGGCATCGGCATTCTTTCCTTCTTGTGCAACCACAGGAATGTTCAGATCGGTTGTGGCCACCTTCATTTGCTTGAGGGTCGAGAGATTGTCTGGTGCGGCCCAGACGCTGCTCCCCACCAGCGCGGCGGCAACTGCAATCGCCACCGCAGACTTCTTCATGATGCTCATGTCGCTCTCCTGGATGTGAATGTAATGGGCACGGTGAACTGTGTTTCATCACAATAGTGATAATTTTTGATTGGGTGGCCTGTGAGAAACCCTGAGAGACATTCCTTTATGCGCATAGCTCGGTACTGGGGTGAGTCCCAAGAGACAAGCTCACCAGATCTTTTGATGATTTCACATGAACAATCCCAGGAGTTTTATATGAAAAAAATATCAAAAGCATTCGGACTGACGATCATCGCCGCGGCCTTCACAACCGCCGCAACGCCCGCGCTCGCGCAAGCCTGGAAGCAGGGTATGACGCCAGAGCAGGCCAATTCCACGCTCGCTCCTCACGCAGGCAAGGCGACTGTTACCCCTGCCACTGATATCCCGCTCTCAAAGCTCAAACTACCCAAAGGATTCGTAGCTGAGGTGTGGTCTACCGGCACGCCCGGGGGCCGTGCCATGGCGATGGGAGACAACGGAAAGATCTATGTCGGAACCCGTGCACTTGGTAGGGTTTATGAGATTTCAGACAACGGCAAAGAGCGTACTTCGCGCGTGGTCATCGACAAATTGACACAGCCCGCAGGCGTTGCCTTCCGAAACGGAAGCCTCTATGTCATGGCCATCGACAAAGTGCTTCGATTCGACGGGATCGAGCAGAATCCCAATGTGGCACCGGTCGACATGACCGAGGCCTTTAAGCTGCCCAAGGAGCAGCATCACAACTGGAAGTACATCAAGTTCGGACCCGATGGGAAGCTCTACGTCCCTTTTGGCGCGCCCTGCAACATCTGTGAACTGCCCACCTCTGAGTACGCCCAGATTCGCCGCTACAACTCCGACGGCTCAGGTATGGAGGTCATCGCAACCGGCGTGCGCAACTCGGTTGGCTTTGACTTTCACCCTCAGACCAAAGACCTCTGGTTCTCAAACCACGGCAGAGACTGGATGGGCGACGACTTACCAAACGACACACTTCATCGTCTTGGAAAGACCGGCGCAAACTTTGGCTTCCCCTACTGTCACGAGGGCAGCATTCCCGATAACACCATCCAAAAGGCAGATGCCTGCAAAGGCGTAGACAAACCAGTGGCCCTCATGGGCCCCCACGCGGCTGCGATGGGTGTCACGTTCTACACCGGCAACCAGTTTCCGAAGGAGTACCAGGGCGCAGCACTGGTGGCACGCAAGGGGTCCTGGAATCGCACCAAAAAGATTGGGTTCGATGTGGTGATGGTCAAGGCTAACCCAGACGGCAGCAATGCCAAGGTCACGCCCTTCATCACGGGCTTCCTCGACGAAGGCAGCCAGAGCTTCTGGGGGCGCCCTGCCTACATGCTCCAAATGAAAGACGGTTCTTTGCTCTTGTCTGACGAGCAGCTCGGCGCCATTTATCGCATCAGCTATCGTGGTTAAAGCAGTCTTGGCGTGGCACGCTCCTCTGGGTGCCACGCTGTTTTTCCTCGCTTCCGCCATCAACGCCCCATCGATCGGGGCAGCGCCGCTCGCGCAAGTGATCCACCAAAAAGCCTGTGCGGCCTGCCACGGTCTTGATGGAAACGCGCCCGTCGACGGCGTGCCGTCGCTTGCTGGTCAGCCAGCGGTCTTCATTGAAACGCAGCTCGTGTACATCCGCGAAGGACTGCGCGACGTGCCCGCAATGCGAGAGGTCGCCAAAGGGCTCAGTGATTCAGAGATGACACAGCTCGGTCGGTGGTACGCCACCCTGCCCGCGAAGACCCAGAGCAGTCGCTTTAACGCCGCTGCTTTCGCGCGTGGTCAAGTCCTGGCCAAACAAGCGCTCTGCGGCACCTGCCATATGCCGAATTACCAGGGCCAGCAACAAGTGCCACGGCTGAGCAGCCAGCGGGAGGACTATCTTCAAGTCACGCTTCGACTGATGCGCGATGGGAAGGCTGCAGGCAGGGACACCATCATGACCACGGCGCTCGAGGGTCTCGACAACCAAGCACTTGACGACCTCGCGCATTATTTTGCAAATCGAGATCAGCCCGGGAACAGCCCTGTGCTCAAGTAGCGATCTCCACGATCACAGACAATAAACACGACGGTAGCCTGCTCGAGTTGCTCCGCAATGCGCAGCGCAATGACGCAGGCACCCGCTGCTGACGGGCCGCAGAACAGCCCCTCCTCTCGGGCGAGGCGTCGAGCCATCTCCTCGGCCTCAGCCTGCGTGACTTCTTCAATCTGATCGATGATGGCCTTGGACCGGATTGGCGGCACATAGGCCGGAGCCCACTTGCGGATTCCGGGAATAGAGGACCCGTCTGCTGGCTGCGCACCAACAATGGTGACTTGAGGGCTCTGTTCTTTGAGATACCGTGAGACACCGGTAATGGTTCCCGTGGTGCCCATAGCGGAGACAAAGTGAGTCACCTGCCCTCGGGTGTCTCGCCAGATCTCGGGCCCGGTACCCTCGTAATGGGCCATCCAGTTGTCATCGTTGGCGAACTGGTCTAACACTCTGCCCTCACCGCGAGCCTGCATGGCAAGAGCCAGATCGCGTGCACCCTCCATGCCCTCCTTTTGCGTGACCAGCACGAGTTCGGCCCCAAAGGCACGCATGGTCTGTCGACGCTCAAGAGAGAGGTTGTCGGGCATGATGAGCACCATGCGGTAGCCTCGAATGGCCGCGGCCATAGCCAACGCAATTCCCGTGTTGCCACTGGTCGCCTCGATGAGCGTATCTCCGGGCCGAATTTCGCCTCGAGCCTCCGCCCGGGCAATCATCGATACGGCTGGCCGATCTTTTACTGAACCTGCTGGGTTGTTGCCCTCGAGCTTCCCCAGAATGCGGTTCCCGAGAAGTCGGTTGCGCTCGCCGCTGACTCGAAGCAGCTCCACGAGCGGGGTATTTCCAATCGATGCTTCAACGCCTGCTGACATGCCCCTAGCCTCCACTCTTTTCACGTTCTTTTGGCGGCAACACCGGGGAGCAGCCCGAGAGCTCGACCGATTGAATCAGCGTGCGAAGCGCTTCGAGTGCCGCCCGTCGACCAAAACTCTTGCGCCACGCCAAACAGACGCGGCGCGTTGGAACGGGTGCTGTAAAGGGCACAAAGGCCAGCAGTGCATCCGCGGTGCTGGCAACGGACAAGCGAGGGAGTACCGTCACGCCCAGGCCCGAGGCCACCATGTGTCGAATCGTTTCGAGCGAACTACCCTCGAAGCTCTTTTGAATACCAGCGGAACTCTGAGAGAGCCTGGCGGACTCCGGACAAACCTCAAGCACATTGTCGCGAAAGCAATGACCGACCCCCAAAAGCAACATGGTTTCGGTCTTGAGGTCCTCGGACGGGAGAGACTTCTTGGCTGCCCAAGGGTGTGGCTTGGGGACCGCAACAATAAACTCCTCATCGTAGAGCGGCATGAGGTCTAGGCCCGTGGTGTCGAAGGGCTCCGCCATGATGGCCGCATCAATCTCTCCGGTGCGCAAGAGCTCCAAGAGCTTGTGGGTGTAGTTCTCAAAGAGCATGAGCGGCATCTTGGGGTACTGCTTGATCATGGGCTTCATGATGCGCGGCAAAAGGTAAGGCCCAATCGTGTAAATCACACCGAGCTTGAGGGGTCCCACCAGCGGGTCACGGCCCTGCACTGCAATGGTCTTCATCTGCGCGACTTCATCGAGCACCCGCTGGGCCTGAACCACCAACTGCTCACCGATTGGCGTGAGCGACACTTCTGAGCCACCGCGCTCAAAGATCTGGGCCTCCAGTTCGGTCTCGAGCTTTTTGATGCTGACCGAGAGCGTGGGCTGACTGACAAAACAGGCCTCCGCAGCGCGGCCAAAGTGGCGCTCCCGGGCAACTGCAACGATGTAACGCATTTCGGTCAGGGTCATCCTAGGCACTCGTCAAATAGTCTTCTGTGCGGTACGCCCAGCGATCGAGAAGCTGGCTCATGATCTTCGGCTCCAGCCCGTCGCGCACGAGCTGTGCGCCAAACTCTACCGCAAACCGCACCATAGACTCATCTTGGGAGAGGTCGCTGTATCGCAAGGCCGGCTCACCAGATTGACGGGTTCCAAGCAGTTCTCCTGGCCCTCGAATCGCCAGGTCTCTGCGTGCCAGCTCAAACCCATCCTCACACTCGTAGAGCGCCTTGAGGCGGGCACGCGCAAGCTCAGAGAGTGGCTCCTCATAGAGGAGAATGCAGGTGCTCTGACCCTCGCCTCGGCCTACTCGCCCGCGAAGCTGATGGAGTTGTGCAAGACCAAATCGCTCCGCATGGTCAATGACCATGAGCCGTGCCTGGGGTACATCAACGCCCACCTCGATCACTGTGGTTGCCACCAGTAACACGCACTCACCCGTGGCAAATGCAGCCATGGCGGCGGACTTCTCGGCTGTAGACATGCGCCCGTGGACCGCACGCATGCGATCACCGAAATGTGGCTGTAGCCAGGCCTGGGTCTCTTCCAGTGCGATGAGCGCGCGCTCCGCCTCCTGCTGCTCCTCAATCACGGGGCAGACCCAATAGGCCTGCCCCTCGGTCTGCGTAAAGTGGAGCAGTCGATCCAGCAATTCCTCGCGTCTAGCTTGAGAGAGTAACCGCGTGCGAATAGGCTGGCGGCCTGGTGGGCGGTCGGAGATCACCGAGACATCAAGGTCCGCAAGATAGGTCATAGCCAGGCTGCGTGGAATGGGGGTCGCAGACATACCCACGATGTGGACACTTGTGTTGTCTTGGCCTTCGCGCAAGGCGACCCGTTGGGCAACACCGAATCGGTGCTGCTCGTCGACCAAGGCCAAGCCCAGCCTTGCGAACTGGACACCCTTTTGTATCAGCGCATGGGTTCCAACAACCACCTGTGATGTGCCCCCCCCCATATTCGCGAGCACCTCGCGCCGAGCGGCTGCAGACTGACCGCCCACAAGGGTCTCCACGCGAATATTGAGGGGCCCCAGCCAGCCCGACAACTTGGCAAAGAGCTGCTGAGCCAGGAGCTCCGTAGGCGCCATGACTGCCGCCTGGTAGCCAGATCCGATGGCCTGAACCACAGCAAGCGCTGCCAAGACGGTTTTGCCGCTGCCCACATCTCCTTGAATGAGCCGATGCGTTGGGCGATCCGCGCTAAGGTCCTGACTCACCTCACGCCAGGCCTGCTTCTGACCGTCCGTGAGCGCAAATGGAAGCGAGTCCAACAGGCGCAAGACCAGGCCCTGCCCATCGCGAAGCGCTGGCGCCTTGCGCTGCTGGCGACGGCCACGGGCATATCGCAGAGCCAGCTGCTGGGCAAGCAGCTCATCGAGCCGGATGCGGTCCCAGGCTGGCCCAGAGCGCTGCACGACCTCCTCTACAGTGGGCCCTCCATGCCGACTGACACTCGGCGCGTGAATACGTTCAAGGGCATCAGGCAGCGGCAGCACACCAGCCTGCTCGAGTACCGACGTGGGTAACCACTCCTTGAGGTCGAGGGACTGCATGGCCCGCTGCACATGCCTGCGAATAACAGACTGAGCCAGCCCCTGTGTAGTCGGATAGATCGGGACCAAGGGCTGCCCTGTGAGCGCATCGGCCGACATCCAGCCCACGCGCACCGAGGGATGCACAAACTCGAGCTGAGCACCGAAGCGCCTGGCCTCACCGAGCACTCGGATGTGCTTTCCGGCCTCAAACTGAGCCTGAATGTTGGCGTGAAAGTAAAAGAATCTAAGGCGCGCCACGCCGGAGTCGTCCTCAACGTCGACCACGAGCGTGCGCCTTGGCTTGAACTGCACCCGCGCTGACAGCACCCGCACTTGACACTGCACCGAAGCCCCGGAGACCACAGCAACCAGGGGCCAAACGCGCGATTCATCCTCGTAGCGGGTTGGAAAATGCAAAACCAGATCGACGGATCGACGCAAGCCGAGCCGATTGAATCCCTCGGGCCAGTCTTTACCCATCAGGTGAAATACGAAATGACGCGCGCGTGCTTCATGCGCACAATCATGCTTGATCCCTCCTCCCAAAACAAAAGCGACTGAAAATCCACCATGAACTTGATCACACACCTTATCGCCGGCCAACAAGATGCGGGGGCGAATGGCCGCCGCCAACCCGTCTTCAATCCAGCAACTGGTCTTCAAACCGCGGAGGTCTGCCTAGCCGGTGCGGCAGAGGTCGACCGCGCCGTGCGGGCTGCGCAGACCGCTCTCCAAGGCTGGTCCCAGGTGCCGCCCTTGCGCCGCGCACGCATTCTCTTTAAGTTTCTCGAGCTGCTTAACCAACATCGAGATGAACTCGCCCGACTCATCACCGCGGAGCACGGAAAGGTCCTGAGCGACGCCCAAGGCGAGGTCACACGCGGAATTGAGATCGTAGAGTTTGCGACGGGCATTCCCCAACTGCTCAAAGGCGCTTTCACCGATCAGGTCTCGACCGGAATTGACAACTGGGTATTTCGGCAGCCACTTGGCGTCGTAGCGGGCATCACCCCCTTTAACTTTCCCGTCATGGTCCCCATGTGGATGTATCCCGTCGCAATTGCCTGCGGCAATACCTTCGTGCTCAAGCCCAGCCCAATAGACCCCAGTGCAAGCCTGCTCCAGGCGCAGCTTCTTAAGGAGGCCGGCCTCCCGGATGGTGTTTTCAATGTCATCCAAGGCGATAAAGATGCGGTTGAGGCACTTCTCGATCACCCCGATGTCCAGGCCGTCAGCTTTGTGGGTTCAACCCCGATCGCCAACTTCATTTACGAGCGGGGTGCTCGAAATGGCAAGCGTGTCCAGGCGCTCGGTGGCGCCAAAAACCACATGGTCGTCATGCCCGATGCAGATCTCGACCAGGCGGTCGACGCGCTTGTTGGTGCTGCGTATGGCTCTGCGGGCGAGCGCTGCATGGCCATCAGCGTCGCTGTGCTCGTGGGCGACGTGGCCGACCGCATCATGCCCAAACTGGCGGAGCGGGCGCGGCAGCTCAAGATCATGAATGGCATGCGTGCCGAGGCTGAAATGGGTCCCATTGTGACGGCACAAGCCAAGGCTCGAATTGAGGGCTACATCACCTCCGGCATTGAAGAGGGCGCCACACTGCTGGTTGATGGGCGTAACCCTGACACCGCGCGCATGGGTGAGGGTTGTAGCGAGGGGTTTTGGCTGGGCGGATCGCTCTTTGACCATGTCAAACCCGACATGAGGATCTATCGCGAGGAGATTTTTGGGCCCGTGCTCTCCTGTGTCCGTGTCCAAGACTTCGCGCAAGCAGTTGCGCTCATCAACGCACATGAGTTTGGAAATGGTGTCTCGTGCTTCACCCGCGACGGGAATATCGCGCGCGAGTTCAGCCGACGGATTCACGTCGGCATGGTGGGCATTAACGTTCCCATTCCAGTCCCCATGGCATGGCATGGCTTTGGCGGGTGGAAAAAGTCTCTTTTTGGAGACACGCATGCGTATGGAGAAGAAGGGGTTCGGTTCTACACGCGCCAGAAGTCGATCATGCAGCGCTGGCCCGAGAGCATCGAAAAAGGCGCGGAATTCGTCATGCCAACCGCCAAATAGCATCGACCTAGACAAATGTGTCATTGCAGCTTGACAAATTAAACTGTCTAGTCAAATCTACACACACCCCGAAGGGGTATCCCTTTCATATAAGGAGTGTGAAGATGACTGACAAAGAAAAGGTCTGGCCCACGGGCTTGACAGAGGCCGAGTCGGAGGAAATTCACCGTAATCTGATCCAAGGAACCCAGTTCTTCGGGATGATCGCGGCCTTCGCTCATCTACTGGCGTACATTTATTCCCCATGGCTGGGTTAAGGAGCGCGACATGATCTACGGAAAAATGTGGTGTGTCGTAAAGCCCTCTGTGGGCATTCCTATGTTTTTGGCGGCCGTTGCGATTGGATCTTTTCTGGTCCACCTCGCGATTACCACCAACACAACCTGGGTGAAGCGTTTCCTCAACGGTGAGCCCGTGCGAGTCACCGCTGTTGCCGAAACCCCCGGAGCAGCGCCTGCTGCCCCGGCTCCTGTGAAGCGCTAATCCAGCGCGTAACAGGAGTGGCCTGCTGAGTTGAATCATTTGGTCAGCTCATCAGGCCTCTTCGGCAATCACCTCTCGTGCGTGACCCCGACATCGGTCTTCCAAACAGGCGATTTCGTCTCGCCCTCTCCTTCCTTCCTTTCGCAGACGTTGCGAGCCCAGATCTGCCGCTCAGCAGGCTGCTGAGACTCTCACTGTTTCAGGTCTCGGTGGGCATGGCGATGGTCCTGCTGCTGGGAACCCTCAACCGAGTCATGATCGTCGAGCTCAAGGTGCCCACCGCGCTGGTCGCGATCATGGTCTCGCTCCCCATTCTCTTCGCTCCCTTTCGCGCGCTGATTGGTTTCCACTCTGATCGGCATCAGTCAGAACTGGGATGGCGCAGGGTTCCTTACATGTGGCGAGGAACGATGGCTCAATTCGGTGGCTTCGCCATCATGCCCTTCGCACTGCTTGTACTTGCCGGCGCGGGGCAAGCCGCCCACGCCCCCCTCTGGATCGGCTATGTGGCAGTTGGCGCAGCCTTTCTGCTAGTTGGTGCAGGCCTACACACCGTTCAGACCGCGGGACTTGCCCTTGCCACCGATCTCACCGCCGAGCATTCCAAGCCAAGAATGGTTGGTCTGATGTATGTCACGCTCTTGCTCGGCATGGCCGTCAGTGCACTTGTTTTTGGCCACCTGCTGAGCGACTACAGTCATGGCCGGCTAATTCAGGTCATTCAAGGCGCTGCCGTGACCACCATAGTCCTCAATACCATTGCACTCTGGAAGCAGGAGCCACGCAATCGCGCGCGGGCTGCCCAAGCCTCTGACAATGAGCCTGGCTTCTGGCCGAGCATCGAGCAATTGGCACCTTCTCGTCGCCAAAGAATCTGGCTGCTCACCATTTTTATTGGCACCCTGGCTTTCACCATGGAGGACGTGCTTCTCGAACCCTATGGTGGAGAGGTCCTTGGACTCAGCGTCTCTGCGACAACCTACCTCACGGCGACACTCGCCCTGGGCAGTCTGATTGGCTTCTGGTGGGCCTCTGAACAACTTGGGCGGCAAGCCTGCCCCTATCGACTCACCCGGCTCGGTGCATGGGTCGGCGTACCAAGCTTTCTTGTCGTCATGCTCGCGGCGCCTCTGCAGTCCCATCTGCTGTTTTCGGGTGCAGTCTTCGGCATTGGCCTCGGGGCTGGCCTCTTTGGACATGGCACCCTAACCGCAACCATTCTCGCTGCACCCCACGGTCAGTCCGGGCTTGCCCTTGGGCTCTGGGGGGCCCTACAGGCAACAGCTGCAGGCCTCGGGATGGCGAGCGGGGGGATTTTAAAAGACTTGGCAGGGCATATCCTGAGCCCAGGCCCTTCGTATGCTGTGGTTTATGCTTTGGAGCTGCTGCTGCTTGGCCTGACTCTCATACTGCTACGAACATCGCCTCTCAACACCCAAGGACACTCTCGTGGACACTAAAGATATTTTGTTAATTTTGTTTGTCGTCGTCATGGTCTTTCAACTGGCAAACTGGTACAACCGCCCCCCCAAAAAATAACGCCCCTTCGAAAGCGAGTTCACTATGTTTGGTTTGCCATTCCTTTTCGTTGTGCTCTTGGCTGTTCTGTTTATCGGCCCCCTCATTCACCCGGTCATTCTGCGCAACAAGGGCGTGGAGTTCAGCAAAGAAGCCAAACAGCACCAGACGCTCATGGTCTGGGGCTATTTGCTCGTGATTGGCCTACTCCTTGCACAGGCGGTTCAGAGACCCTGGTAGGTCGCGCGCAGTCAGGTCACTGAGCGCGCTTGTAGCGCTTGGGGACGAAAGGTAATTTCGCCGCACTGAGCGCTAGGCGCTTGTCGCGGACCACGGCAAAAAGGGGCTGTCCTGCAGCCTCCGAGCGCACCATTGCCATCAGGATGGGGTAACCCAGAGACGGCGACACGGTTCCGCTGGTGACCTCGCCCACCACATCACCCGAGGCCAGCACAATTACTGCATGCGCCCGAATGGGCACCGGCTCTTTGCTCGTGAAGGCCAAGAGCCGTTTGCTCGGCTGCCCCCACTGAGCACCAATGGCCTGAGCACCGGGATACCCACCTGCCTTCGCCCCAGCAGGCCGGCGAGCACTGGCAATCCCGAAGGTCAGTCCAGCCTCAACCGGCGTTACCAAGGGGGTCATGTCGGAGCCGTGTAGCGGTAGGCCAGCCTCTAGGCGCAGGGTGTCGCGCGCGCCAAGACCAGCCCACGCAACCCCCTCGGCAGCCATGAGCGCACGCACCACGCGTTCCGCATCCTGTGTGGGGATTGAGATCTCGTAGCCATCCTCACCCGTGTAGCCGCTGCGCGTCGTAAAGCAGGAGGCCCCAAGAAGATTCAGCTCAGCAGCCTCCATGAAGCAAAGCTCCACCGCCCGCGCGTCCAGTGCGGCCAGGACGGCCTCAGCACGGGGGCCTTGCAGCGCGATGAGCGCCGCATCGACCCACTCGAACCGAAGGTTGGGCGCGAGCCGCTGCATGCGCGCGAAGTCTGCATCCCGGTTACCGGCGTTCACGACGAGACGCACTTCATGACCAAGCCAAACCGCCATAAGGTCGTCTTCAATGCCGCCTTGGTCATTGAGCAACAACGAGTAGCGCTGCTGGCCCACGGGCCAGCCCTGAAAGTCCAACGGCAGAACAGCCTCAAGCCACTGAGAGAGGGCCTCTGGGGAGGATGCCGTGACTCGGATTTGACCCATGTGAGAGACATCGAAGAGGCTCGCAGAAGCACGACAGTGCAGGTGCTCCGCCTTCAATCCCATGGGGTACTGAATGGGCATGTCAAAGCCCGCAAACAGGCCAAACTTCGCACCGTGCTCACGATGCAGGTCTGCGAGCGGGATCTGGCGCGCCGTCATGACACGTAGTCCGAGACGGGTGGGCAGGTGCAGACGAGGTTACGATCTCCTGCCGCGTTATCGATTCGCTGGACCGAGGGCCAGAATTTTGCGGCTCTCACCCAGGGCAGGGGGTAGACCGCCACCTCCCGCGAATAACTGTGCGACCAGTCTCCTGCAACCTCAGTAGCGGTGTGCGGAGCCTGCTTGAGGGGGTTGTCTGTGCGGTCCCATGCCCCTGAGCGAACCTGCTCAATCTCCGCTGCAATCGCAATCATCGCGTCGCAGAAGCGATCGAGCTCAGCCTTCCCTTCAGACTCAGTGGGCTCCACCATGAGGGTGTCAGTGACAGGGAACGAGAGCGTTGGCGCATGAAAGCCGTAGTCCATCAGTCGCTTCGCAACGTCCTCAGCCGTAATGCCCAGTTCACCTTTGAGGGACCGCAGGTCAAGAATGCACTCGTGTGCGACCCGGCCCGAGGGCCCGGTGTAGAGAATCGGGAAGTGAGGCGCAAGCCGGTGGGCCATATAGTTCGCGTTCAGAATGGCCGTCTCCGTTGCCTTGCGAATGCCACTTGAGCCCATCATACGAATGTAGAGATAGGAAATCGTGGTAATGAGCGCACTGCCAAACGGCGCGGCAGACACACTGTTTGCCGCCTCGGGCTGCTCAAAAGGATGCACAGGCAGAAATGGGGCAAGGTGCTTGGCCACAGCAATAGGCCCCATTCCCGGGCCACCACCGCCATGCGGAATGCAGAAGGTCTTGTGCAGGTTCATGTGACAGACGTCCGCACCGATCTGCCCAGGCTTGGTTAAGCCCGCCTGCGCGTTGAGATTCGCACCGTCCATATAGACCTGCCCCCCTGCTGCGTGGATCTGGTCACAGACGTATTGAATGGAGGCCTCAAAGACCCCGTGAGTCGACGGATACGTGACCATGAGTGCACTGAGCTGGTCCGCATGCTGAGTGATTTTTGCATCAAGGTCACGGAGATCGATATTGCCCTGCTCATCGCAGGCGACCACCACGATCTTGAGGCCCATCATTTGAGCGGTGGCAGGATTCGTGCCGTGGGCGGAGGACGGGATCAGACAGACGTCGCGATGCCCTTGGCCCAAAGAGCGCTGGTATTGACGAATGGCCATCATGCCGGCGTACTCGCCCTGCGCTCCAGAGTTGGGCTGGAAGCTCACCTCATCAAAGCCCGTGATTTCACAGAGCCAGTCGCGCAGGTCCTTGAGCATCATGGCGTAGCCCTTAGCCTGCTCGGGCGGAACGAACGGGTGAAGCGATGCAAACTCCGGCCAGCTGACGGGCGCCATTTCCGTGGCCGCGTTGAGCTTCATGGTGCAAGAGCCCAGCGGGATCATGGAATGGACGAGGGAAATATCTTTGTTCTCCAGGCGCTTGAGGTAGCGCACAAACTCGGTCTCGCTCTGATGGCGATGGAAGACAGGGTGCGTCAGCACCGAATCTTGACGCAGAAGGTCCGCGGGCACTGACGCTGGTACCTGGCTCATTGGAATCTTGCGCAGGTCATCTGTTGATATGCGTCGACCCCCTAAGACTTCAATCAGGTCGGCCAGGTCCGTGAGCGTGACTGTCTCATCGAGGGCCACTCCAACGGCCTGACCAGAGACGCGCAGGTTGATCTGCTTCGCAGCAGCGCGGCTGAGAACAACCGCTCGCTGACTGCCGAGCTCAAACCACAGCGTGTCGAAAAACTGCGCATGGGCAGGTTTTACGCCAGACACCTCAATGAGGAGCCTCGCAAAGAAATTGACCCGCTGAGCAATGCGCTGCAGCCCTTGCGGCCCGTGATACACCGCGTAGAAGCTCGCCATGTTCGCCAACAGGGCCTGCGCAGTGCAGATATTGCTGGTGGCCTTGTCTCGCCGAATGTGTTGCTCGCGGGTCTGAAGCGACATGCGGTAGGCAGGATTTCCTGCGGCATCGACTGACACCCCAATAATGCGTCCCGGCATCGAGCGGACCAGATCGGCCTTCACCGCCAAAAACGCAGCATGTGGTCCGCCAAAGCCCATGGGCACGCCAAACCGTTGCGCGTTGCCCAGCGCTGCATCGGCCCCCATAGCCCCGGGGGACTTCAAAAGCATGAGCGACAACAAGTCGCAACCAACCGCAAGCCGGGCACCGTTCGCATGCACTTGCTCTGCAACCGACTCCAATGGGAGTACGCGCCCCTGCGTGTTGGGCGTCTGCACATGCACGCCAAAAGCCGTGGGAAGCTCTGCCGCAAGCACAGATGCATCCAGGCAGTCACAGACCATCACCTCTACACCGAGCCAGGCGGCGCGGCTCTTGATGACTGCAATCACCTGAGGATGAACCTGCGTATCAACCAGATAGCGAGTCGCCTGGGCGCGCTTGTTGGCCCTGAGAAACATGCCCATAGCCTCTGCCGCAGCTGTGGCCTCATCAAGTAAAGAGGCGTTTGCGGTCGGCAGCCCAGTGAGGTCAACCACCACCTGCTGAAAGTTCATGAGCGCCTCGAGCCGCCCCTGGGCGACCTCTGCCTGGTACGGCGTGTAGGCGGTGTACCAGCCTGGGTTCTCGAGCAGATTGCGCTTGATGGGCTCGGGCGTGTGGGTCCCAAAGTAGCCGGCCCCAATGTAAGTTCGCCATACCTGATTGTGGCGCGCAATCTCACGCAAGCTCGAAAGTGCCTCTACCTCGGTCTCTGGCTCGGGAAGGGCCAGCGGTCCGGGCGACAAAATAGCCTCTGGTACGGTGGCCTGAATGAGATCCTCAACCGAGGCCACGCCAAGAGCCTGTAGCATGGACTGCTGCTCGGCGTGAGAGGGACCGATATGGCGTGCATGAAAAGCCTCTGCATCGAGCAGGCCTTCGAAGGAATCAACAGGCTCGTATCCTTGCATGGTCTTAGGCTCCCTTTCCCGGACCCGCGGTGTAGGCCGCTACCGTCAAGAGTCCTGCAAGTGGGTCAGCCTGCGCGGGGCGAATTTTAAAGAGCCATCCGCCTGCATAAGGCGCCTCATTGACGAGCTGTGGCTCAGAGCCAAGGGCTTCATTCACCGCAACCACCTCGCCCGCGATGGGCGCATAGACATCTGATGCCGCCTTGGTCGATTCGACCACGGCGCAGGCCTCTCCAGCTGTCACAGCGCGGCCAATGGCCGGAAGTTCCACGTAAACCAATTCCCCGAGCGAGTCCTGCGCGAGTTCGGTGATGCCAACGGTGATCTCGCCGGAGTCGAGCTTGGCCCACTCATGGCTTTCGGTGTAACGCAGGTCTTGGGGAAATTGCACAGCGGCCTCCAGAGGTTGACGCGATGGTGCCCATCGCATGCCCCCCTCTGTCCTTGGCGCCTGAGAGATTATCCTTCGGCGGGTCGCTCGGGGGCGACCACTCTCCAGAGTGCGCGGTGCTGTTGGTCCTTTTGCCTGAGAGTTTTTGGGGATCTACACCTTCGGCGACAGGCATAAAAAAACCTGTTCTCTCCCAAGAGCACCTCTGCGCAGTCACTAGTGTTCAAGAGCCGCCACTTGAAGTCAAGGAGCCCCTAAACTCCAAACTGAAACTTCAATCATTTAGGGTTCTAGGCTCATGAAATATCTACACACCATGGTCCGCGTGACCGATCTCGATGCCTCCATTCGCTTCTACACCGAGGCCCTCGGCCTTGAACTGCTGCGTCAGCGGGAGTACCCGGGCGGCCGGTTCACGCTGGCATTTCTTGCGGCACCCGGAGACTCCGATGCCCAGATTGAGCTCACCTACAACTGGGACCCCGAGGTCTACACGGGGGGACGTAACTTCGGCCATGTTGCTTATGCGGTCGACAACATCTATGCGACCTGTCAGCGGCTCATGGACCATGGCGTCACCATCAATCGCCCGCCACGGGACGGCCGAATGGCATTCGTGCGCTCCCCCGACAACATCTCGATTGAGCTCCTGCAAAAAGGCCCAGAGCTCGCTCCTTGCGAGCCCTGGGCCAGCATGCCTAACGTAGGAGTTTGGTAAGGCTTAGTCGGCGAACTTGCCCGACTTAACAATCAATTTTCCCCAACGCTCGGTCTCAGACTTCAGCAAGGCAAGGTGCGCCTCGGGAGTCTGCTGAGCCTCGGGGTAGAGCACGGAGCCGAGGTCGGCCATGCGCTTCTTAAAGCCCTCATCTTTGAGCGCAGCGCGCAGCGCCCCGTTGAGCTTCTTGGTGACATCTGCAGGCGTGCCCTTGGGTGCATAAAGACCGTGCCAGATGCTGAGTTCCAAGCCCTTCATGCCTGCTTCTGCAACCGTTGGGACATCTTTAATTGCATCAATGCGCTGGTCGGATGTAACAGCAAAAACCTTCACCTTGCCCGCCTTAATCTGGGCAGTGGTCGAGGTGGTTTGGTCGCACATAAGGTCCGTTTGGCCCCCGATCAGGTCTGTCATAGCCGGACCTGTGCCCTTGTAAGCGACCGTGGTAAGGTCAGTGTTGATCATCGATTGGAACATCAGGCCGCAGAGGTGGGAAGCAGCGCCCAAGCCCGCGTTTGCGAGGTTGATGCTCTTGGCGTTAGCCTGGATGTGCTTAACAGCCTCAGTCAGGTTGTTCGCTGGAAAGTTGGGCTTCGCGATGAGGGTCATGGGCACGGCATTGACCAGACCCAGGTGGGCGAAATCTTCCGTTGGCTTGTAGGCCAGCTTGCGATAGAGCGCTGGGGAGGTGGCCATTCCAATGTGGTGAATGAGGATGCGATAGCCGTCAGGGGTCGCACGAGCGATCTCTCCGGGTGCCACAATGCCGCCTGCGCTGGGCTTGTTCTCGACCACGACGGGTTGTCCGAGAGCTTTCTCCATGGAGACAGCAAGAGCACGCGCGACGGTATCTGTAGGGCCACCTGCGGCAAAAGGCACCACCATCGTTACAGGCCGGTCTGGGAAGGCGGCAGAGGCGGCCAGCGGGAACACCGAAGCAACAAGAGCTGCACCCACGAGCAGCCGGCGGGACAATTGAAAGGACATGAATCGCTCCGAAACAAGTGATTAGGGAAATCGAATGCTAACCCGAGCACTGTTTGTGGTGATAATCCCCCAACTACTCATTTACCCTAGATCATGAAAATACGACAACAACAAGATTTCTACTCCGGCCTGCTTTTTCTCTTCTTCGGCTGCTTGTTCCTATGGACAAGCCAAGACTACGAATTCGGCAGCACGAGAAATATGGGGCCCGCCTTTTTTCCCGGGTTGCTTAGCGTTCTGCAAATTCTGCTGAGTCTCGGCGTGCTTGCAGCTGCGTTTCTTAATCGCGACACACCGACTCAGTCGCTTGACCCCAGTGACTGGCGTGGACTCTTGTTAGTCTGTGGCAGCGTTATTTTGTTCGCTCAAATCCTCCCCTACGCGGGTTTTCTCATTGCAGGGCCTACCCTGGTGCTCATGTCGAGCCTTGCCTCTGAGGAGACAACATGGCGAGAACGCGTGCTGCTTTCAATTGGCCTCACTGCGTTTTGTGTACTCATTTTTAGGGTGGGGCTAGAGATGCGCTTCCCACTCATTCCTCCTGCTCTCAGCTAAGCCACAAGGCACCCTATGGAACTGCTTCAGAATCTCGCGATTGGTATAGAGACCGCCTTTACGCTCACCAACCTCACTTGGTGTTTTATTGGAGTGCTGCTTGGCACGTTGATCGGAGTGCTCCCAGGGATCGGGCCGCTGGCAACGATAGCGATACTTCTACCTGTTACTTACAAAATGGGCGACCCCTCTACCGCCCTGATCATGCTGGCGGGAATTTACTACGGCTCTCAGTACGGGGGTTCTACGACGGCTATTTTGGTAAACCTCCCCGGTGAGTCGGCATCCGTCGTCACGACACTCGATGGCTACCAGCTTGCACGAAAAGGCAAAGCGGGCCTTGCGCTTGCCACTGCGGCACTCGGGTCTTTCTTTGCTGGTACCGTCGCAACATTTTTGATTGCTGCGTTCGCACCACCACTTGCAGAATTAGCATTCAAGTTCGGACCCGCTGAGTACTTCTCCCTCATGGTGCTCGGGCTCATTGCGGCAGTTGTCCTCGCCCACGGCTCATTCGTGAAGGCGCTCGCTATGGTTGTATTTGGGCTGCTGCTGGGACTGGTCGGCACTGACGTCAACTCGGGCGTGGCCCGCTTTACGGGAGACATCCCCGAGCTCTACAACGGGTTTGAGTTTGCAATCGTCGCAATGGGTCTTTTTGGCTTCTCTGAAATCATTTACAACCTTAAGTCTCAAGAGTCGCGAGATTTACTCAAAGATAAAGTCACTAACCTGGTTCCGACACGAGCAGAGGTCAAGCGTGCGGCCCCAGCGGTACTCAGAGGTACCGCGCTCGGTTCCATCTTGGGCATTCTCCCAGGGGGCGGCGGTATTTTATCGGCCTTCGCCTCGTATGCCATTGAGAAAAAGATTTCCAAGCACCCTGAAGAGTTTGGCAAAGGAGCGATTGAGGGTGTTGCGGGACCCGAATCTGCAAACAATGCTGGAGCTCAGACCTCTTTCATTCCCATGCTGACACTGGGCATCCCGACAACACCAGTCATGGCGCTCATGGTCGCAGCCATGATGATCCACAACATTACGCCAGGGCCTCAGGTCATGACCAGCAACCCGCAACTGTTTTGGGGACTGATCGTCTCGATGTGGGTTGGCAACTTTTTTCTTGTTGTGTTGAATCTTCCTCTCATTGGGATCTGGATTCGCCTACTCCAGGTGCCTTACCGGTTTCTCTACCCAGCCATTCTGATGTTTTGCTGTATTGGTGCATACAGCATCAATAACAGCGTATGGGATGTTCTGATGATCATTCCATTCGCGATCCTCGGCTACTACTTTAAAAAGTGGCGCTGCGAGCCGGCGCCGTTGCTGCTCGGCTTTATCCTCGGCACCATGATGGAAGAGTACCTGCGGCGAGCGCTCACACTCTCTCGCGGTGACTGGAGCGTTTTCTTCGAACGACCACTCTCGGGCAGCCTCTTGATCCTAGCGTGCGCGCTGATTCTGATCATGGCCTTGCCTGCATTCCGAAAGGGTCGTGACAAAGCCTTTGAGGGCGAGCAAGATTAAATAATTTTTTAAGGAGACAAATTCATGTCACTTGGTACACCAATGAGTTGTATGTGTTGTCCGCCGCTAAACGAGCGCCGATCGATGCTCAAGTCTGCAGCAGGCTTTGGGCTGCTGGGTGCGATGGGCATGGGCGCATTCACCCCGTTCGCACAGGCTGCTAGCGGCAACTACGAGGCTATGCTCGTGAACTGCATTGATCCGCGCTTCACTTCCATGAGCCACCGCTACATGGGCATGATTGCTGGCGTTCCCCGCGAGAAGCTAGGCGACGTTTACTCACATTTCGTCATGGCGGGGGGGCCGATTGGGGCCGTACACCCTGCGTTCAAGAACTGGCACAACACGTTCTTTGACAACCTGGACATCACGGTCAAACTGCACCACATACAGAGAGTGATTGCGCTCTCGCATCGCGATTGCGGGGCTGCGAAGCTTGCGTTCGGAGAGGACGGCGTGAAGGACAAGTCCACCGAGACCGACTCACATGCGGAGTCGCTTGCGCAATTTCGGGCTGCGGTTCGGAAGCGTCATCCGAAGCTGAGTGTCATCACAGGCATCATGGATCTCTCAGGGCGCGTTGACCTCGTTGGCTAGTGTGTCCAAGTATGTCTAGAGTGGACTGAGCAACGCACTCACGCAATAGCGCCCAAACCGCCAGTTCACCTCCACTCGGAGTCGACTGGCTTCGGGCGTGAACAGATCAGTCCTCGGAAAAACCTCGAAGCCATTCAAAAATGAAAGCACAAGCCGTCGCGGCAATGCCGGCCAGCCTGAGAGGTCTCCAAAATCCACCACGGCAAGATACCCGTCGGGGCTGATCCAGCTGCTGGTGTTCTGAATGGCCAGGTCCGGGCGAGGCATCATGGACAAGGAGTAGGGAAACATCACCACATCCACGCAACCTGCTGGGCGATAGGACTCTGCAAATCCATGGACCAGCGTAATCTGAGCTGTGAGCCCCGCCTGCCTCACCTTACGACGAGCCATCTCCAGCATGGCCTCTGATGCGTCAACCCCAATCAGTTGGAGGTCTGGACGACGCCTTGCGAGACGAATCAGATTGTGAGCCGTGCCGCAGCCCATTTCACAGACACGGCCGCCCTCGGGCGGATCCAGCGTGTCGACCAGTCGGTCGCGCCCGAAAAGAAACAGGGGTCGAGTCCAGTCGTAGACGTAACGCGTCCAACGATAGACGCTATCCATCTTGGCGCCGTGCTGTTCGAGCGAATCCACGCGCGCTACGCTGCTGCGAATGCTTGCCGCTGCATGAGGTGAAACCCCCCGTAGATGGCCGAGCGGTCTTGCTTGTGAAGGTGCTCTGAGGTCTCACGGGCGTAGTGCCAGTTACGCAGCACTTGCTTGTCAACACAATGGAGCAAGATGTTCTCTGCACCCGCGGTGCGAAAGATGACCCGCGCTTTCGGCGAGGCCGTGCGCTGCACTTCACTCCAGAGCGCGTTGAGCTGCTGATCATTCATCCAATCTTGTGCGTCCAGGAACACAAACGCATCGACCGACTCCGCAGGCTGGGCCTTGAGAAAGGTGGTGAGCATCATGCGATGCATCTCGACCTGCTCAATGCGCTGACGCAGATTCTCGTAGTGGCGCTCCTGCAAATACCGAGGCAGCGCCTCGGCCTGATCAAGGTCATATCTGCGCCCAAATGCCTGCCAGGCGAAGTAATTGGTCGAGAGGTCAAAGTCACAGGCCAGACGACGCAGTCGGTCATGCAAGACCACCGACATTGACGGTGCATTCCCTTGGAGCTTCTGGAACTGTGCGGCTGGAATCCCCAGACCATAGAGAGCGAACGGATTCTGAAGCGCCTTCTGCACGAAAGGACGTTTGAGCACCCGGCCCATCGTGGCATCGAAGATCTCGGCCTGCTCCTGCCGGTTCGAGGCGCTGAGAATGTCTCTCGGGTTCACGCCGAAGAGGCGCGCAGCCAAGTGGCTCGCACCAATGAAGCGCCCAAGAACGCCCTTGGCGTAAAAATTGTCTGTGAATGCATCGATACGGCGCGTGAATGGGGCACGCTTCTCCCAATAGGCCCGACTGGCTTGGTCAAGGTGGGGCGCAATCTTGTCAAAATAACGTGTGCGGTTCTCACGCTGGTTCGCGTGACCGAAAAATGCCAAAAAATCTTCATGCTGATCGAGGCCACGAAGAGCTGCATGCTTCAGGTGATTGAGGGCGATGTGCGCGCGACTCAGGTCCAACGCTGAAATCCGAATTTCAGCGGCCGTCAACATGTTGAGGAGGTTGCAGCCACCGGATGCAATCGCTACGACATGCTCTCCGTCTTGTAGCTGAAGTGCCTGAAGATCGACCTCGGGATCCTCCCAGATCTGGGGATAGACGAGGTGGTTAAACAATGCCGCAAAAATGCGGTCTGAGATGCGAAGGCCGCGCTCGGAAGGAACTTCCCCCAAAACGGCATCGACTGCGATGGATTTGCTTGACATGCGCGGCACTCACTCCCGTGACGTTCAAGGCGAACGAATTAACAGCAAAGCGTGAATGACCGAGATGACAGAAGCGTGACAAGACAAGTTGGGTGCCAGAGTTCGCAACGTTTATTGAATTATCTGGTTTATTTATCTGTGAGACCCATCTAAGCCGCGATTCCGCGATAGCATGAGTCGGTGGATCCCACTCAGACACAGCATCCGGCCATTGGGTCCCCCCTCTCAGAGGAGCGATACAGACGCCTCTTCGAAACCGCACAAGACGGGATTTTGTTGATTACCTTTCCGGAGGGCATGGTCTTCGATGCGAATCCATTTTTCCTACGAATGGTCGGGTTCCAAAGTGAGGACATCCTTGGGAAGCGGCTCTGGGAACTCGGGCTTCTCGCCGATAAAGCGGCAAATAAAGGCATGCTCCAAGAGTTGATGCATCTTGGCTATGCGCGCTACGAGCACCTCGACCTGCTATCACGAGACGGACGCACCGTTCCGGTTGAGTTCGTCAGCAATGTATACGAGGTACATGGTCAAAAAGTCGCGCAGTGCAATATTCGCGACATCAGCGATCGACGGAGGGCCGAATTGGCCTTGCATCGAGAGCAAGAGCTCCGTCAAGGGCTGCTGCTTGAGGTCATTGAGACACTTGGCTCCGTGGTAGCTGGTCGAGACCCCTACACAGCAAGCCATCAGAGGCGAGTGGCGTCACTTGCCTGTGCAATCGCAAGGCAGATGTCCTTACCCCCCGAGAAGATTCAAGGGGTGCGTATTGCAGCCCTACTCCATGACATCGGAAAGATCACCGTTCCGATTGAAATCCTTACCAAGCCGGGAGAGCTTTCAGAACTCGAGATCGCCATACTGCGAACTCACGCCCAGGCAGGCCACGATATTCTAAAAACAATTCAGTTTCCGTGGCCCATTGCACTTATTGTGCTGCAACACCACGAGCGACAAGACGGATCCGGATACCCCAGAGGACTATCGGGAAACCAGATTCTCCTTGAGGCTCGCATCCTCGCCGTGGCTGACCTGGTCGAAGCCATGTCGAGTCAGCGCCCATATCGCGTGCCCGCCTCGATCGATAGATCCCTTCAAGAGCTCGAGCGCAGTGCAGGCGTGTGCTACGACAAAGAGGTCGCAACATGTTGCCTCGACCTCTTTAAGCATCAGGGTTATGCATTTCCAGCCCCCGACTTCCGGATGCTGCCACTTCAGGTCTCTGCCCGGAGCACCCCCTAAATGGGGCCAGACGCGCTGCTTTACAGCTTAGCCGCGCTCACGCTCCTCACGCATGCAGCAGGCGTGCTCCTAACGCTCTCGGTGGCGCACAAAACCTCACGTCACCGCCGACTATGGCTCATTTTGACGGTCTGCCCGCTGCTGCTCATCGCGCATGGTCTACTCGAAATCAACTCTCCCAACTTCGCGAGCACCCACGTAGTGCTTCAGGCGACCTTCTCTCTTGTCATCGCGGCTATCCTCACGCTTGCGGTGCTGCTTCTGCGAGTGCTGCTTAAAGATCTGAACGACAAGTCAGCGGTGCTAGAAAATAGATCTCGAATAGACAACCTGACAGGGCTCTTGCAGAGAGAGGCCTGGGTCACCTCGGTGGAGCGGGAGATTGAGACTGCCTCGCGAGATGGATCGGTTATGTCCATTATGGAAATAGACGTTGATCACTTTAAGCAGGTGAATGACACCTTCGGTCATGGGGTTGGGGACGACACTCTTATGCATCTTGCAGCGCTCTGCAAAGCAGCAGTTCGCGAGACTGACCTATGGGGCCGACTCGGCGGCGAGGAGTTTGTCTGTGCAATGCCGCATACAGACATCTCCCTCGCTGTTGAGATCGCTGAGCGGTTGCGTGCATCCGTGGAGCATCAGAGCTGCGTCTTTGGCTCAAAAGCAATCACAATCACAATCAGTATTGGGCTCACGTCACTACGTCCTTCTGACCACCTCGCAATCGATAAGCGCACGTTGATTAAAGACCTCGTGAGAGAGGCTGACGATGCCATGTATGCAGCCAAACAGTCAGGTCGAAACCGCTGCTGCGTTTTCTCGCGAGAGACACAGCACTAAAACCGGATGATTAATTCTTGCGTGAGCGATCGGTAGGTGTAGGAGTCGCCACGTATACCTGCGCTGCGCTTGAAAGTAAGCACCGTGCGAAATGTCAGTGACGCTTTACCCAACGGCTCGATTGAGACCTCTGCAAGCTGCGAACCAGATTCAGGGGAGAGTGCAACCCGCTGGATTCCCCAACCGAGGCGCGCCCGAACACGAAGATCCGGAGTCCGTCTGTTGAGACCCAAGAGCACCAGCGTCTCTCGGTAGCGATCAGCACTGAAGTAAATCCCCCTGGCCTGCATCGGATCATCGTCTCGATGGATGCGATGCCAGATCTGCACTGTCACCCCCTCGGACGGATATAGGTCAAAGACCAGCTTGGTGAGGAGGCGACTTCGCGTGTTGCGATCAGAGAACTCAGTCTTTGACCATGACAGCACGGTGCTCCATTGCTCAGCCCATTGGGTCTCTAGCCCGGCCCCCACAAGCCAGAAGCGGCGGTTGGTCTCAAATCCCCGCCGCGTCTCTACTGCATCCCGCACCAGGAAGCCCTCCGCGCGTGAAGCCGCAAAGAGTGGGAAGGAGACCCTATTTTCGGTTGTGATGAGCTGGTCAGCCAAACCCTCGCCCATGTAAACGTTGCTCTCGACCTGGAGCCCGCTCTCCCCCGATGATCTATAGCTAAGGCCCAGCTGGCTGGTATGCAGTGTCCAATCCGATTCCCGATAGCGGGATTTTTGTAGCGACCACCTCCAATGCTCCTGAGCAGTCTGCTGATTTGGTGAGAATGACTGACGAAGCTTGACAGCCTCAAAGCGATCCGTATCGCTCGACAGCAGCCACTCTGTTGCAAGTGACTGCGCTCGCGCACTGGTGCTCACCGAGAGCGCCAACAAAGCAGCCAAGGGGAGGGTCAGCCAATATGGGTTTTTGGCTATTTTGTTCCCCAGTTCTTGCGCACTCCAAGGAGCTCGGAGAGGTAGCCGTACACACAGGATGGCTGAAGAATAAGCCCGTAAGCAAGGGTATACGAGAGGAAGCCCATGTAGTTCTTTCGCACCTTCAGGTCCTCTTCAAAAAACATTCTGGCCTCAGCAACGTACATGACCCGGGTCAACAGAAGGCCAGGGGGAATAAGCGCAAGGGTCATTGGACCAACAATCCAGAAGTGGCCAAAGCACGCCAGAATAAGGCCGGGGATGAAGCCAATTGTGTAAGCGAGATCCATGATCGGGAATATGGCGTTCCACACAATAAACATGCTGCTCCATCTTGATTTGACAATCAGTCGAGGACTGTCGCGAAAGGCCTCAATCAAACCCCGAGACCATCGCTGCCTCTGCTTTACGAATTTCCAAATGGTGTCGGGACAATTCGTAAACGCGCAGGCATCGGCTGCATGACCCACGCGAAACCCCTCCCCCAAGAGTCTCCAGGTGAGCACAATGTCCTCACCCACGGTGTTGGGCCAGCCTCCAACGCGCTCAATAGCTGATCGCTCATAGAGTGAAAATGCACCCTGCGCCACCAAGGTCCCTTGGAATAAAGACTGAACCCGCTTGACCGCTGCAATGCCAAGAAAGTAGTCCCATTCCTGAGCCTTACACAACCAATTTTTACGAGAATTTCGAATCAAAATCGCTCCCGCGACTGCCCCCGTATTCACGGGATCGCCGAGATAACGCTCAACAAGGTTGAGCACTCCATTGCGCTTCACCCAGCAATCTGCATCGACGCTTACGATCAGATCCGTCTCACTCTGCCGAAGCCCCTCGTTGAGTGCAGCAGACTTTCCACCGTTGTGGGGTAGGTCTATAAGCCTGAGTCGCTGATCTTGAAGGCCCATCGACAGTACCTCTTTTACGGTCCCGTCAGACGAACCGTCATTGATCAAGAGAATCGTCAACTCGCCAGGGTAGTCTTGGTCCAAGACACTCTGGACGGTCTCCCGAATTGAGCACTCTTCGTTAAACGCCGGGATCAGTATGGTCACTGGAGGGTATCGCCTCGGCTTCACACGAGCTGGTCGTTTGTCCAGCAACATGGAGGCCACGACGAATGCGTTCATGAAGCCAGGAACGATGGCAATGAACGAAATGAAGAAGACCGCAAGCGGCTGCCCGACAGCTTCAGTCAGATCAGACAGCCATGGTTGAGCGAGAACAATAGAGATCGCCATCCACGTTGAAGCAATGGTGAAGACGATCCAGAACTTCTTGCGAATGGGTATGTATTTAGACACCTAGAGGTCGTTATACACCTTAACGACGAATCTAAAATACATTGATAGGGCGCCCTGTCCTTTTAGTCTCCCGAGATCAGTCGCCAATCCTCCCGAGATCAGGCGCCAATCAAGCGGCGTGTGAGCAGGACACTTTACTTAGCTGGCATCAGGCCAATGCTTTGGGGGCCTTGAGCAGGGCGACTTCTTGCAAAACCGCATTGCGGGCGTCATCCTCGATGGCAGCCTTGATAAAGCCTAAAACGTCTTCAACGCATTTGCCCGGTGTGTGGTCTCCCCCCTCAATGTAGGCAGCGACGTTTTCGCTGATAAAGCGATAAAACAGAGGGCCCAAGACGTACTGCTTGAAGTCCCAACCGTCCAAAGCTCCTCGGACATCGTTGGCGATTTGCTAGATCCGGCGTTGCAGTTCGGCGGGTTGTTGAGGGCTGGTCATGCTTCTTTTCCTGCGGAATGTTTGTCTTGTTTGAATTCGTATTTTTTCACTCCGGCGCGATCAATCGGACGGTCGGGAAATAATTCTTATAACGCCGAGTATCTCGGGTTAATACCGGCAACCCGCTGACGGCGGCGTGAGCACCAATAAAAAAATCCCCGAGCACATTGTTTTTTACACCGCCACTGCGACGGTATTGCACAAAGGCTTTTCCGGCCAAAAACAAGGCGGGCTTGGGTATCTCTAGCATGCGCAGCTCCATGCCATCGAGCACATGGTCCAGAGCCTCGACCGTAGAAAACGTCAGCGACAGCTCAGAGTAGATGATCGGGTTGATGACCAGCCGGTGCACCTTGGACTGTGCCTGCAGCTGCGCCATGGACCAGTCGACCCAGTCCGGATCGTTCTCCAGGAGATCTAAAAGAACGTTCGTGTCAACCAGCATTAGGCCATATTCCCTGCATCATCGCGCAGCAAGGCCATCAGGTCTTGGGTTCGCCACTTCACATCGGCCTTGCCTCGGGCGGCTTCGAACCGGTCAGGCTTGCGCTTGCCTGAGCCTTCTGCCTTGTGGATCACAACCTCGCCGTCTTGGTTGACGGCAAAGTCCACTGGCATACCAGGCCTCAAGCCCAGTGCATCGCGGATCTGCTTGGGGATGGTGACTTGCCCCTTGATGGTGAGCGTGGTCGACATGCAGCCTCCTGTGTTTTACTTTAGATTGCATGGTAATACTTCCTGCCATAACGGGCAATAGTGGCGCTGTGGGCAGCATTGCTGAGATCACCAAGCGCGGGGGATGGAGTAGATAAGGGCGCACAAATTCATGAAACTGGTCCGGCTTGCGCACACGATGTGTGGAGGGCGTTGGCGTGTTGATCAGGCGCCCAACAGTCGGCGTGTGAGCAGCGACTGCATGTCTCGGCGGCCATCGGCAATCACAAACACAACCACGTCAGACAGCGGCTTGACCTTGCCAGCGGCCACTTCCTGCAAAACCTGCTTGAATGCTGGGTTCTTGGCAGATGACCACCAATGCACGGGGAAACAACGGACGAAAAAATGGCCTGAGAGGTTCAGGCCATTGAATGTGGTGCCGGTGAAAGGAATCGAACCCTCGACCTTCGCATTACGAATGCGCTGCTCTACCGTCTGAGCTACACCGGCAACACGTCCATTCTATCAAAGCCCGTTAAATCTCCCGCTTCGACATCAGGGACACAATGTGATCAGCCTGCCGAAGGGCCAGCGCCACAATGGTCAGCGTGGGGTTCTCCGCCGCACCGGTGGTGAACTGGCTTCCATCGGAGATGAACAGGTTCTTGATGTCATGACTGCGGCCATAGGCATTCACCACACCATCCTCTGGCTTGGCGGCCATACGGCAGGTGCCCAGGTTGTGGGTGGAGGGATAAGGCGTCGTGGGGAAGAAGCGCGTGGCGCCGGCCGCCTCATAGACCGCCATGCCTCTTGCATAGGCGTGGTCCCGCATCTTGATGTCATTGGGGTGATCATCAAAATGAACGTTCGCCACCGGCAGGCCATGCTTGTCTTTGGCTTTGTCGTGCAGGGTGATCCGGTTGGTCGCCTGAGGCATGTCCTCACCCACCAGCCACATGCCGGCCATGTTTTCGTAGGCCTCCATGCCCGTGGTGAATTCCCGGCCCCATGAGCCCGGATCCAAGAAAGCCGCCATAAAGGGAACCCCGAGAGACAGCGTCTCCATCTCATAGCCCCCCACAAACCCGCGCTTCGGATCGTGCTTGGCTTCGTCCTGAATGATGCCGGCCATGGTGGTTCCGCGCCACATCTTCACGGGGCGATCGAAGCTGGCATAGACCGAGCCAGTCATGTGGCGCATATAGTTGCGGCCCACCTGGTCCGAGGAGTTGGCGAGGCCCTTGGAGAACTTGCCCGAAGCCGAGAGCAGCAGCAGCCTTGGGGTCTCAATGGAGTTGCCGGCAACCGCCACCACTCGGGCCTTCTGGCGCTGGGACTTCCCGTCCTTGTCATAGTAGACGACGCCTGTGACCTTGCCGCTGTTGTCGTGCTCGATCTTGTAGACATGACACTGGCTGCGCACTTCGAGGTTACCCGTCTTCTCGCCCTTGGGCAGTTCGGCATAGAGCGTGGACCACTTTGCGCCGCTCTTGCACCCCTGGAAACAGAATCCAATCTGCTGACAGGCCGCGCGACCATCGCGTGGCTGGCTATTAATCGCCATGTTGCCGGTATGCACCATGGAGTAGCCGATCTTCTTGGCGCCATACTCCATCACCTTGAAGTTGTTGTTGCCGGGTAGGCCGGGGATGCCATTCGTGCGCGTTACACCCATGCGGTCTTCGGCCATGGCGTACCAGGGCTCCATTTCCTTGAGGGTGACGGGCCAGTCCAGCAGGTTTGCGCCCTTCACCTCGCCATAGACACTCTTGGTCTTGAACTCATGTTCCTGAAACCGCAGCGAGGCACCCGCCCAGTGGGTGGTGGAGCCGCCCACTGACTTCACGATCCAGGCCGGCAGGTTGGCAAAATTACGCGAGACTCGCCAGGAGCCCGAGGTCATGCGCATATCGGTCCATGCAAGCTGCCCGAATGAAGCCCATTCATCATTGATGAAGTCCTCAATCTCGTGGCGCGCGCCCGCCTCGAGACAGACCACCTTCACACCCTTGAGTGCGAGTTGAGTGGCCAGTGTTCCACCTCCAGCGCCCGATCCGACAATCACGACGACCGAGTCATCATCCATCCGAAATTTTGTAGTCATTTTTGTTCTCCCCTCGTGCTCAGAGCCAGGTCAGATCGTTGAAGCCACGGTTGATATAGCCACCCTTGGAGGCACTCTCGCCCTCATAGCCAAAGACCGGCCAGACCTCCTTTTGGTTGTAGAGGCTCACCACTAGGTCTCCGCGAATCGCTTGGAAAAAAGGAGTTTTCTCAACAGACTTCAAGATCTTTACGCGATCAATTTCCCAGCCTACCGACTCGTAGTGAGCACGCTGGTGAGCTTTCTTTGCGCGACCATTGAGGTCGGCAACCCCTTTCTCCAACATGGCCTTAAACTTCGCATCCCCCGCTGCTTTCGCGTCCATTCCCTTGATCGCCACGGCGTAATACTTGGTGGCAATGCGGTCGTGTGGATAAATGTCGCGCGCTAACTGAATGAGTGTGCGTGCGGTTTCGGGCTTGAGCGCCTTGAGCTCAAGCGCCCAAGCCTCCGAGCTGTTCATCAAGGCGCCTGCCGAAACGACCACCGACGCGGCCACGCTGGCGCGTATGAACTCCCGCCGAGCGGGCTTCTGTGGCGTAAAGCGAATCACTTGCTCCATGGTTGTCTCCTGTTTTTTGAATGGATAACGCTGTGCTACCGGTAATGCCCGTGACGCTCCAGGACTTCGATCTTGTAGCCGTCTGGGTCCGTCACAAAAAAGAATCGTGCTGCAAGCTCGCCTTGATAGTTCATAGCCTTGATGTCGCCAAGGGTCATGCCGAGCGCCGACATCCGGCCATGCTCCGCTGCCAGCTCATCAACACAGACTGCGAGATGCCCGTAGGCGCTACCTTGCTCGTAGGGCTCTGCTCGTCCCTTGTTCTCGGTCAACTCGAGCTCAAAGTCATTCTCGTCATTGCGCAGATAGGTGAGTTTGAAAGTCTCGTAATCCAGAACATGCACGGGCTTGAGTCCAAATGCCTTTTGGTAGAAGTCCACCGAACGCTCGGTGTTCATGACGCGGATCATGGTGTGAATTGCCTTGGCCAAATGCCTGCTCCTTTTATTTGAGTGAAGTGAGATATTCGATAACCAGTGCACGCCGCTCCGGGCTTCGCATGGCATAGCCCATGGTGTTTCCTGGCACCAGCGCCTGTGGGTCTTCAAGCCACCGATCAAGGGTCTTTGCGTCCCAGGTGAGATTGGCCTTTGAGAGCGCTGCGGAGTAGACATAACCCTCGACACTTCCAGAGGGGCGCCCAATGACTCCCCTGAGCATAGGCCCCGATTTCTTGGGCTCTTGTGCGCTCACTGCATGACAAATCGAGCATGCCTTCTCAAAGAAGACTCTGCCCTCTTGGCTTGCGAGGACCGCGCTTGAGATAAGGCTTGAGGCAAGGAGGACAACAGCGCTACCCCCCCTGCTTACCCACCGGCTCATTGACGAGTCGCGCGATTGATCGCGCCCATGTCCGAGGCGTGGAACGATTCGGAGGAGCGCTCAATGTCCTCGGATGCGACCGCTCCTCCCTGCAACTTTCGGCTCAAATACCGCAGGCAGGTGACCCTCAGGAAAGAGGCAAAATTTGGCGTCTCACCGTTGGCATGCATCACCTCGCGGTGCAGCGTGGAAATTAGCGCATTCGTGGAGCTGGCCTCGTCCTCGGCAATACGGGCCAGAATCTCCCACACAAAATTCTCTAAGCGAATGCTCGTCACGACCCCGTCAATGCGGACCGTGCGCGTACGGGACTCATACAGAATTGGATCGGCTTTTGCATAAAACTCACACATCGAAAAATTCCCCTTTTTTGTGTTGAGGAGGGGTTGAATGTGTGAAGCATTGTTCTGTGATTGAAGTCTCTACCGGTAATAGTGGGTTACATACCCGAGTAATCCCTGACCTCGGTAGCATGTGCACATGCAAAAGATTCCTACGTCTCGCATTGTCGCTAGCATGCCCGGCAGCCTCCCCATGGGGGGTGCGCAGCCCAACACGCCCATCTATGCGTTCGACGAGGCATTGTTTCGGCCCGAGGAGCTCGTACCGCCATCAATCGCCCCATCGCGCACTGACCTCGCGCTCGACGGTCAACTTGCCTTTCTCATCACTGGCGTGCTGACGCGTGCGCAATGCCAACGCATTGTGCTGGCCACCGAGACTTTGGGATATTCAGCTGCAGCACCAGGCATTGCCACGCCGCCGGGCATGCGAATGAACGAGTCCGTGCACTGGATTGCAGATGCACACCTCATGGCATGCATAGCGGCCCGTGTCATTCCGTTGGTACCACCCACCATCGACGGCCGCCGAGTCCAAGCGCGCCTGAGCCAACGGCTCAACATGTATCGGTACCACCCCGGGGATCAGTTCCGATTTCATATCGACGGTGATTGGCCCGGCTACGGCCTGGACGACCGGGGCCAACGCATGGTGGAGTGGAGTGATGCGCGTTCAGCGCTGTCGATGCTGCTTTACTTAAACGACGCTTGCGACGGACTTGAAGGCGGTGCGACCCGGCTGCACAGCCGGCTCGGCGCCGTTGTAGATGTTAACCCGGTGGCGGGTGACGCGCTCTTCTTTCGCCATGGTTTCTCCATGGATTCGGTTCAACACGAGGGCCTGCCAGTGACCGCAGGGGTAAAACATCTGGCCAGAATCAATGTGATGTACGAGCAACCTGCTGCGGTTTAGCTCAACCCCTTAGGCAGCGGGAACCGAATATGCTCCTCGGCGCCCGGCAACCGGCGCACCGCCCCAGCACCCAGACCCTTCACAGCCTGAACCAAGCCCTGAACCAAAGCCTCCGGTGCCGAGGCACCCGCGGTAATGCCCACGCGAGACTTCCCCGCCAACCAGTTGGCGTCAAGCTCAGAGGCATCGTTCAAGAGATAGGCGGGAACCCCATGGCGTTCTGCAACTTCACGCAGTCGATTGCTGTTTGAGCTTGAGCGGCTCCCCACCACCAGCACCACGTCGACCTGCCCACTCATGAGCTTCACCGCATCCTGTCGATTCTGTGTGGCGTAGCAGATGTCACTAAACTTGGGGCTGCGAATGTTTGGAAAGCGCGCCTTTAGCGCATCGACCACCACCTTGGTGTCGTCCATCGACAACGTGGTCTGCGAGACATAGGCGAGGCGATCGGGTTTGGTGACTTCAAGCGTCTGTACCTGCTGCTCGTCCTCAACCAAATAAATTCCTGAGTCGAGCTGACCCATCGTGCCCTCAGTCTCAGGGTGGCGGGCATGACCAATCATCACAATCTCATAGCCCTCTGCTGCCAGCTTTCGCACTTCGACATGCACCTTGGTGACCAGGGGGCAGGTGGCGTCGAAGACATCAAGCTCGCGCTCTAGGGCGTGCGCTCGGACCTTGCGGGACACCCCGTGTGCACTCATGATCACGCGGGCACCCACGGGAACCTCCTCGAGGTCTTCAATGAAGACGGCGCCCTTTTTGCGCAGCTCACGCACGACGTGGTCGTTGTGCACAATCTCATGGCGCACATAGACCGGCGCACCAAACTTATCGAGCGCCCGCTCCACGATCTCAATGGC